>Ga0302196_10003893_pt1 | contig 13642 bp, 10 predicted proteins | sample II_Bog_N1_3_FD_198794 | JGI IMG/M metagenome (GOLD analysis project Ga0302196, IMG submission 198794) | Peat permafrost microbial communities from Stordalen Mire near Abisko, Sweden - II_Bog_N1_3 | ecosystem: Environmental > Terrestrial > Soil > Wetlands > Peat | place: Sweden: Abisko...
ACGGTCGACGGGCGACGATCCGCAGGGCCCGCTTCGACTCCCTGGCCAGCGTGGTGGCCGACGCCCAGACCGAGCTGGGCACACCCCTGGAGGAGCGGGGCCTGAGCGGCGTGCTCTTCGACCTCGGGGTGAGCTCGCCCCAGCTCGACGTGGCCGAGCGCGGGTTCTCCTACCGGCGGGATGCCGTGCTGGACATGCGCATGGACCCGACCTCGGGACTCACCGCGGCCGACGTGGTCAACGACTACGGCGAGGACCAGCTGGTCGAGCTGTTCACCGACAACGGCGAGGGCCGCTTCGCCCGCCGGATCGCACGCGCCATCGTGGCCGCCCGCCCGGTGACGACGACCGGACAGCTGGCCGACGTGGTGCGCGCCGCCATCCCCGCCGCCACGCGGCGCACCGGGGGCCATCCGGCCCGCCGGGTCTTCCAGGCCATCCGGATCACGGTGAATGAAGAGCTGGACCAGCTGGAGCGGGCCTTGGACGACGCCCTGGCCCTGCTGCGGCCGGGTGGCCGATGCGTGGTCATCTCCTACCACTCCGGCGAGGACCGCCTGGTCAAGACCACGTTCCACCGGGCCGCCACCGACAACTGCCACTGTCCCCCCGGCCTTCCCTGTGTGTGTGGGGCAGATCCGCAGTTCCGACTGGTGACCCGAGGGGCCCGCCGGCCCACCGAGGAAGAGGTGGCCCGGAACCGCCGCGCCGAGGCGGCCCGTCTCCGGGTCATCGAACGGCTTCCCGCCGCCATCGACCAGACCAGCGGCGAGGTGGCCTGATGGCTCCCGCAGGCACCGCGGTAGCGCGGCGCGCCCCGGCACGCCAGGCCCCTCGTCCGGCGCCGGCAACTCCTCGCCGGCCACCGCTGCGACTGTTCGAGCCCGCTCCCCGTCGCCGGCCCGGCACTCGCTCGGTGCGGCGCTCCACCATGTGGTTGTCGGGCCTGCTCATCGCCGGGAGCCTGCTGGCCGTCGTGATCGGGGACGCATTCGTCACCCAGGGCCAGGTCCGACTGTCCACCACCCAGAGGGCCCTGGTCGCCGCCCAGGCCACGCAGAAGAGCCTCCAGGTGGCCGTGGCGTGGAAGGCCGCTCCGCCGGTGGTGGTCAGTCAGGCCAAGAGCGAGGGTCTGGTGGCGGCCACCCAGGTCGTCTATCTGCCCCAGGTTCCCCTCGACGTCCCCCTGCCGCCGCCGCAGATCGTTCCGTCGACGGTCCCGGCCTCGCCCACGACGGCCCTCCCTCCGGCCAACGACACGCCGCCGGCGCCGGCGCCCAAGCCGGCGGTGGCCAAGCCGGCGGCGGCCTCCCCGGCATCGGCGACCCCGTCCACGACACCGTCCACCACGACGCCGGTCTTCAACCCGCCGACCTCCTCGTCCGTTCCCACTACGAGCGCCACGGCCCAGCGGTGAGCCCGTCGATCCTGCTGGGTCGGCGCTCACGCGCCATGCGGTTGGCTCTGGTGGTCATCTTCTTGGCCCTGGTGGCCCAACTGGTGAACGTGCAGGAGTTCTCCCACCGCCATTACGCCACGCTGTCGGCCTCGGAGTTGACCCAGTCGGTGACCGTGCCCGCCGTCCGGGGCGGGATCTACGATCGCAACGGCGAGGTGCTGGCCGAGTCGGTGACCAAGCAGACGGTGGTGGCCGACCCCGAGCTCATCACCCATCCGGCCGCCACGGCCGATGCGCTGGCCCCCGTGCTCGGGCTGGACAACGCCACGCTCCGGGCGGAACTCACCGAGAACTCCGGATTCGTCTACCTCGCCCACCGGGTTCCCGACAGTGTGGCGGCCAAGGTCACCGCGCTGGCCCTCACCGGCATCAATCTCGTGCCCGAATCCCAGCGCGTGCAGCCGGACGGCCATCTGGCCCTCCCCGTGGTGGGGACCGTGAACTGGGCGGGAAACGGTGCCTCGGGACTCGAGTATCAGTACCAGTCGCTGCTGGCCGGCACGGCCGGCTCCAAGAACCTGATGCAGGCCCCCGACGGAGCCACCATCCCGGGGTCGGGCAAGGCCTCGCAGGCGTCCCAGCCCGGTGAGGGGTTAGAGCTGACCATCGACGAGTCGGTCCAGTACGTGGCCGAGCAGGCCTTGGCCGCCGAGATCTCGGCGTCACACGCCTACAGCGGCACGGCCGTGGTCATGGACGTGAAGACCGGTGACATCCTGGCCATGGCCGATCTTCAGGCCACGACGGGATCGTCGACCACCGGTGCGACCCCGGCGGCGGGTACCGCGGCGGTGACGGTGGCCGACACCACCAGTTCGGCCGGCCAGTCGACCTCCGGCCCGACGCTGGTGTCCCAAGCCGACACGCTGCCCGCCGGGGTGGAGGAAGCGCCTTCCAACACCGCGGTGACCGGGGTGTACGAGCCGGGATCGGTGTTCAAGCTGGTGACCTTCTCGGCGGCGCTGGCTGCCGGCGTGACCACGCCCAACCAGCCCATCACGGTGCCGGCGTCACTGCCCATGGGCACCTACACCTTCCACGACGCCGAGGCGCACAGCACCGAGCGTCTCACCGCCAGCAGCATCCTGGCCCAATCGTCCAACATCGGCACCATCGAGGTGGCCCAGGCATTGGGCGAGAACCGGTTGCTGGCCCAGATCAGCAACCTGGGCTTCGGCAAGCCCACCGGGCTGGGCTTCCCCGGTGAGTCCGAGGGGCTGGTGCCCGGGGCCGGGGCCTGGACCGGAACCTCCATCGGCTCCACCCCGATCGGCCAGGACGACGCCGTGACCGCCCAACAGATCCTCGACGCCTACAACGCCGTGGCCAACGGCGGCACATTCGTGGCCCCTCGCCTGGTCCGGGCCACCGTCGACCCCTCGGGAGCGGTGACGGCGGCCAAGCCCTCCGCCACCCACCGGGTCATCGACCCCACCACCAACGCCGAGCTGGTACAGATGCTGGAGGGCGTGGTGTCCTCGGGCACCGGCACCGAGGCCGCCATCGACGGCTACACGGTGGCGGGCAAGACCGGCACCGCCCAGATCCCCGATCCCAACCACCTCGGCTACATCTCGGGCGCCTACGTCGGCTCCTTCGCCGGATTCGCCCCGGCGGAGAACCCGGTGCTCTCGGCTGTGGTGGTCCTCGACCACCCCACACCCATCTACGGTGGTGCGGTGGCCGCCCCGGTGTTCTCGACGATCATGGCCTATGCCCTGCACCACTACGGCATCCCCACCACTGCCGCTGCCACCACCTCGGCCTCGAACTCGGCAGTCGGGGGCACCGGTACCATCGCGGTGCCGACCGGAGCGACCACGGAAGGGCCCTAGGTGGGCCCCCGCTGGTCACGCTCGTCCCGCTACACCGACCGGAGCCCCTGGACCCCCTCCCCGTGCAGATGACCACGTTGCTCCACGACATCGACGCGGTCGAGGTGCGTGGTGACCCGGACTCGACCGAGGTCAGCTCCATCGAGTTCGACAGCCGACGGGTCCGGGAGGGCTCCTTGTTCTGCTGTGTGCCGGGCGCCCGCACCGACGGGCACGTCCACGCCGCCGAGGCGGTGGACCGCGGGGCCTCCGCCCTGCTGTGCGAACACCTCCTGGACCTCGACGTGACTCAGGCCCGGGTGGCCCCCGGGTCCCTCCGGCCGGCGATGGCCTCGCTGTCCTCCGCCTTCTACGGCCACCCTTCACGGTCCCTGCGGATGGTGGGGGTCACCGGCACCAACGGCAAGACCACCGTGACCCACCTGGTGCGGTCGGTCCTGGACCGGTCCGGAGTCCCGACGGGGGTCATCGGGACCCTGGCCGGGGAACGGACCACGCCCGAGTCCCCCGATCTCCAGCAGCAGCTGGCGGCGTTCCTGGTCGAGGGTCGCCAGGCGGTGGCCATGGAGGTGTCCTCCCACGCCCTCGACCAGCACCGGGTGGACAGCATCGTCTTCGAGGTGGCGGCCTTCACCAACCTGAGCCGCGATCACCTCGACCACCACGGTTCGATGGAGGACTACTACCTGGCCAAGGCCCGGCTGTTCGAACCGTCGAGGGCCAGGACAGCAGTCGTGGCCGTGGACGATCCCTGGGGCGCCAGGCTGGCGGCGTCCCTGGAGGGTCCCGTCGTCGTTCCCGTCCGGTGGTCCGAGGCCACCGAGGTGCACACGGGCGTGGGGTCGACCTCGTTCCGATGGCGCGGCCGCACCGTGATCGTGCCCCTCACCGGCCGGTTCAACGTGGGGAACGCCCTGATCGCGGCCACGGTGGCCACGGTGCTCGGGGTGGACGAGGACCAGGTGGCCGAGGGCCTGGCCCTCTCGGACCCCGTGCCGGGACGGATGGAGGTGGTGGTGGCCGAGGACCCGTTCTCGGTCATCGTCGACTACGCCCACACCCCGGCCGGCCTGGAGGTGGCGCTCACGTCGGCCCGAGACCTGGCCGGCCCGGCCCGTGTGCTCTGCCTGTTCGGCTGCGGCGGCGACCGTGACCAGGGCAAGCGGCCGGAGATGGGTGCGGTGGCGTCACGGCTGGCCGATGTGGTGCTGCTCACCTCCGACAATCCGAGGTCGGAGGATCCTCTGGCCATCATCGGGCAGATCAGGACGGGCCTCGGCACGGGTGCCGACGTGGTGGTCGAGCCCGACCGGGCCGAAGCCATCCGCCTGGCTGTGGCCATGGCCCGTCCCGGCGATGTGGTGCTGGTGGCGGGAAAGGGCCACGAGACCACCCAGACCGAGGCCGGCCATGCCCGGCCCTTCGACGACCGGGTGGAGGCTCGTCGGGCCCTCGACGGCCGAGCCGGGGGCACGACGGCGTGATCTCCCTGATGACGTCGGGAGGCGTGGCCCTGTGGGTGGCCGTGCTCTCCACCCCGCTGCTGATCCGTTGGCTGATCAAGCACAACATCGGTCAGCAGATCAGGGAGGACGGTCCCCAAGTCCACATCGCCAAGGCCGGGACCCCGACCATGGGCGGCATCGGCATCGTGGCTGCCGTGGTCATCGGCTATCTCACGGCCCACGCCATCCCCGGGGTCCACTTCTCACGGTCCGGTCTGCTGATCATGCTGGCCATCGTGGGTGCGGCGTCGATCGGTTTCGCCGACGACTGGATCAAGGTCCGCCACCGGCGGAGCCTCGGCCTCAACAAGAGGACCAAGTTCGGGGCCCAGATCGGCCTGGGGCTGCTGTTCGCCCTGCTGGCGGTGTACTGGGCCCACGCCTCGACCACCCTGTCGTTCACGCGGTACGACTCCATCGGGCTGCACATGGGCACGGCTCTGTGGGTGATCTGGGCCACGGTGATCATCGCTGCCGCGGCCAACGCCGTGAACCTGACGGACGGGCTGGACGGACTGGCGGCGGGATCGTCCACCTTCTGCTTCGCCTGCCTGGCCATCATCGGCTACTGGCAGTACCGCCACCTGGCCATCTACGAGGTGCACGACGCCCTCGACCTGGCCCTGGCCTCGGTGGCCCTGGCCGGTGCCTGCCTGGGCTTCCTCTGGTGGAATGCGGCCCCGGCCAAGATCTTCATGGGCGATACCGGGTCACTGTCCATCGGGTCCGGCCTGGCCGCCCTCTGCCTCCTGATGAACCTGGACCTGCTGCTGGTGGTGATCGGCGGACTGTTCGTCATCATCACGCTGTCGGTGGTGATCCAGGTGATCAGCTTCCGGGTCTTCCACCGGCGGGTGTTCCGCATGGCGCCCCTGCACCACCATTTCGAGCTGATGGGGTGGCCCGAGACCACGGTCATCGTCCGGTTCTGGATCCTGGCCGGGTTGTTCGCCGCCCTCGGCCTGGGGATCTTCTACGGGGACTTCCTCTCGGTGGGGAAGGTCTGATGCCCGATGTGGACGGTCTGATGCCCGATGCGGACGGTCTGATACGCGATGTCGACGGCCTGATGCCGGACAGGTCGTGCCGGGCGGGTCGAGTGCAACGCGTCCGTGACGGGGGGTTCCACCACCGGGAGGCCCTGGTGGTGGAGGCTAGAGGGATGTGTCGGACCCGCCTCACCCCACGAGTGCCCGTCGTTGCCCCGTCGAACCGAGGAGAGCACTGTGGCTGATCGAACCTCCAGTCCGGGGGCGGCGACCCGTGAGCGCCATCCCTCCCGCCCGACCGGGGGAGTGTCGACGCCTCCGCGCCGAGCCTCCGGGGGGCGGGCCCGGCCCCCGGCCGGGGCGGAGGACCGGACAGCAGCGGCCGGGCGCCGGCGGCGACTGCTACCGCGGGTCCTGCGCCGGGACCACTCTCGTGCGGCGACGAAGGTGGCCGCCGCCACCGCCGCGGGAGCTGCGTCGACAGGTGGGCCGACCTCGCTCCGCCGCGACCGGCCCCGGCCGACGGGCTGGGTGGACCGCCTGGGGACGGCCCCGGCCATCGCCATCCTCACGGTCGTGCTCTGCGCCTTCGGGCTGATCATGGTGGGCTCGGCGTCACCGGTGATCTCACTCAACCTCTACGGCTCACCCTGGGCCATCTTCATCCGCCAGGTGCTGTGGATGGGCGTGGGGACCGGGGCCCTGCTCATCCTGTCCCGGGTGGACTACCGGAAGTGGCGGAGCGTCCGGGGCCCGCTGGTGGTGGTGACCCTGGGGTTGCTGGTGCTGGTCCTGGTGCCCCACTTCGGCGTCAGCGCCGGGGGATCGTCCCGGTGGATCGGCTTCGGGATGTTCCAGCTGCAGCCGTCGGAGCTGATGAAGCTGGCCCTGGCCGTCTTCGCCGCCGACCTGCTCACTCGCCGCGCCGACGCCTCGTCGAAGCCGAAGATGGTGATCGTCCCGGTGCTGGCCGTGCTCGGCATCTCCGGGCTCCTCATCCTGAAGCAGCCCGACATGGGGACGGCCCTCGTCCTCGCCTGCATCGCCTTCGGCATCCTGTTCATGGGCGGCGTCCCCATGGCGCCCATCCTGAAGATCCTGGGCGGCTTCGCCTGCCTGGCCATCGTGGTCGGACTGGCCGACCCGTACCGGCGGGACCGCATCCTCTCGTTCCTCAATCCGGGGGCCAACAAGTCCGGCTCGGGCTACCAGGTGTGGCAGTCGCTCATCGGGCTGGGGACCGGCCATGTCTTCGGCCTGGGCCTCGGGGGTGGCCGGTCGAAGTGGGGCTCCCTGCCCAACGCCCACACCGACTTCATCTTCTCGGTGGTCGGGGAGGAGTTGGGACTGGTGGGTGCCGTGCTCCTGCTCGGTCTCTTCTTCGCGCTGGCCTGGTTCGGTCTCCGGGCCGCCACCCGGGCCCCGGACCGCTTCGGGAGCCTGCTGGCCGTGGGCATCACCACATGGATCACCAGTCAGGCGCTGATCAACGTCGGGGCCGTGATCGGGGTCCTCCCCGTCACCGGTATCCCCCTGCCGTTCATATCCTTCGGCGGATCCTCCCTGATCATCACCATGGCCGCGGTCGGCATCCTGCTCAACATCGCCTCCCACGAGCGGGCGGTGCCCATCCCTCTCGGCCGGCGGCGGCGTCCCTCGACGGCGTGAGCGGGCGACGGTACGCCCTGGTGGCGGGAGGGGGCACGGCCGGGCACCTCCAGCCGGCCCTGGCCATCGCCGAGGCGCTGGTCGACGCCGGGCACCCGCGTGGCACCATCGAGTTCGTGGGCTCGACGCGCGGCCAGGACCGCCTCACACTGGAGCGACGGGGATTCCCCTTCACCCTCCTCCCCGGCCGGGGCATCGTCCGCAGTCTCCGGCCCCGGGCCGTCGTGGCCAACCTCGGTGCCCTGGCCGGCCTGGCCGTGGCCGCCGTGCGGGGGTTCGGTGTCGTAGCCCGGGCCCGCCCCCGGGTGGTGGTCTCCGTGGGCGGCTACGCCTCGTTGGCCGCCTCGTTGGCCGCCGTGGTCACCAGGGTGCCGCTGGTGCTGGTCAACGTGGACGCCGTGCCCGGTGCGGCCAATCGCCTCCTCGGACGGTTCGCCCGGGCCAGTGCGGTGGGCTGGGAGGGCAGCTCCCTGCCCCGGGCGGTGGTGACAGGGACACCGGTGCGCCCGGAGATCGCCGGGGTTCGCCGGGACCCCGCTGAGCGGCACAGCGCCCGGCGGCTGCTCGGCCTCCCCGAGGACCGGCCCACCGTGGCCGTCTTCGGGGGATCGCTCGGCGCCCACCGCATCAATGAGGCCGTCCTCGACCTGTCCGACCGGTGGAAGGACCGTGATGACCGGTCGATCTATCACATCGTGGGCCGGCGGGAGTGGGGTGAGGGCCTCTCGGTTCAGCCCGACGGAACGGGCCTGGCCCTGGTCAGGGTGGCGTACGAGGACCGGATGGACGTGGTCTACCGCTGCGCCGACGTGGTGGTGTGCCGGGCCGGGGCCATGACGGTGGCCGAGCTGACCGTGGCGGGGGTGCCGGCGATCCTGGTCCCTCTCCCCGGTGCTCCGGGTGACCACCAGACGGCCAACGCCCGGGTGCTGGAGCGGGCCGGTGCCGCCGTGCTCCTGCCCGATGGCCGCTGCGACGCCGGATCCCTCGGCACGGCCCTCGACGGTCTGCTGTCCCAGCCGGAACTGCTCGAGTCGATGGGGCGGGCGGCGGCGGGACTGGGCCGACCCGACGCCGCCGCCTCCGGTGCCCGCCTGGTCGAGGCCAGCGCCGCTCCCGGGCCCGCCGGGGAAGCCCGGGAGGGCTGGTGAGCAGCGGCGGACGGGCCGACCTGCTCCGGAGCGGAGAAGGGCCGGTCACCGTACACGTGGTGGGGATCGGCGGCGCGGGCATGAGTGCCATCGCCACCGTCCTCGCCGCCATGGGCCACACGGTCACCGGGAGCGACCTGAAGGCGTCCGCCGTCACCGAGAGACTCCAGCGGGCCGGGATCGACGTGACCGTCGGCCATGACGCCGCCAATGTGGGCGCAGCCGACCTGGTCACCGTGTCGTCGGCCATCCCCGACGGAAACCCCGAGGTCAGAGAGGCGGTCAGGCGCGGCATCACCGTCCTGTCGCGGGCGGAGTCGCTCGCCGCCATCGCCTCCCTGCGGCGCTGCGTGGCCGTGGCCGGGACCCACGGCAAGACCACCACGGCCTCGATGCTGGCCCTGCTGCTGGTGGAGGCCGGGATCCGGCCCTCGTTCCTCATCGGCGGTGACGTCAACGAGATCGGCACCAACGCCGTCTGGGACGAGGGGGAGTGGCTGGTGGTGGAGGCCGACGAGAGCGACGGCACCTTCCTCTCGCTGGTGCCCGACATCGCGGTGGTGACCAACGTGGAGGCCGACCACCTCGACCACTACGGCACCTTCGACGCCGTCCGGTCGGCCTTCGAGGCCTTCGTGGGCAGTGCACGGCACCACCGGGTGGTGGGCGGCGACGGTGAGGTGGCGACGGCGATCGGCCGGTCGAGCGGGGCCGACATCGTGGGCACGGAGCCGGACAGCACGTACCGGATGGCCGACGTCGAACTGTCCCGCAGCGCGGTCGCCTTCGACCTGGTCATGCCCACCGGGGAGGTCCTCGGGCGCCTGGGCGTCCCGGTCCCCGGCCTGCACAACGCCCGCAACGCCGCCGTGGCCGCCGTGGCCGCCCTGGCCGTGGGCGTCCCGTTCGACACGGTGAGGCGGGCCCTGGCCCGTTTCGCCGGCGTGGCCCGCCGGTTCGAGTTCCGGGGCACGGTGGACGGGATCACCTACGTGGACGACTACGCCCATCTGCCCAGCGAGGTCCGGGCCGCCCTGGCCGCGGCCCGCAACGGCCGGTGGCCGCGGGTGGTGGCGGTGTTCCAGCCCCATCGCTACAGCCGCACCGCCGAGCTGTGGGCCGAGTTCGGCCGGTCGTTCGGTGACGCCGACGAGGTGGTCATCACCGACGTCTACGGAGCCGGCGAGAGCCCCGTCCCCGGGGTGACGGGCCGGCTGGTGGCCGATGCCGTCCGACGGGAGGAGCCGGGTACCCCGGTGCACTACGTGGCCGGCCGTTCCGACCTCCGTGCCGTGGTGCGGGGCCTGCTCCGGCCGGGCGACCTGTGCTGCACCCTCGGAGCCGGGGATCTCACGTCGCTCCCCGACGAGCTGATGGCCCATGCCGAGCGGTGACGCCGCGCCGGGCGGTGACGCGGTGTTGAGGACGCGCCATCCGTCCCTGGACGGCCTGGCCCGGTCCCTCGGCGCGTCGGCCGTCACGGACCAACCCCTGGGTGCGCTCACCACCTATCGGGTCGGGGGAACGGCCGCGCTGTTCGAGGAGGTGGCGGACGAGGACCGGCTCCGGGAGGTGGCCAGGTGTGTGGCCGGGACCGACGTCCCGGTGCTGGTCCTCGGCCGGGGATCGAACCTGCTGGTGGCCGACCGGGGGTTCGACGGCCTGGTGGTCACGCTCGGCCCCGCCTTCGACTCCGTCGTCTTCGAGGGGACCGACGTCCGGGCCGGGGCGGCGCTGAGCCTTCCGGTGCTGGCCCGGCGCTCCGCCGCCGCCGGCCTCACCGGCCTGGAGTGGGCCGTGGGGGTGCCCGGCTCGGTGGGGGGTGCCATCCGGATGAACGCCGGCGGCCACGGATCGGACACCGCCGCCACGCTGGTCGAGTACCGCTGGGTCGATCTGGCCACCGGGGCGGGAGGCCTCTCGCCCGCCGGGGACCTCCGGGCCGGCTACCGCCGCACCGCCCTGACCCCAGCCCAGGTGGTGACGGGGGGGACGTTCCGGCTCCGGCCCGGCGATGCGGCTGACGGGGCGTCCACCATCGCCGAGATCGTCCGCTGGCGGCGGGCCAACCAGCCCGGGGGCAGCAATGCCGGCTCCGTGTTCGTCAACCCGGCCGATGACTCGGCCGGACGCCTGATCGACGCCTGTGGCCTGAAGGGGGCCCGGATCGGCACGGCTGAGGTCTCGGCCAAGCACGCCAACTTCATCCAGGCCGATCCGGGGGGCTCGGCCGATGACGTCCGGGCGCTCATCGACCACGTGCGGACCGTGGTGGCCGAGGAGACGGGCGTCCGGCTGCGCACCGAGCTCCGACTGGTGGGCTTCCCCGAGGCCGACGGGGGTGCCCCGTGAGCCCCGACGAACCCATCGACGGCGGTGGCCCGGTCGACACCGGCCTCCCGGCCGACGAACTCGGTGCCGACGAAGGCCCTGCTCAGGAACTTGCTGACGGGGACGCCGGCCCCGACACCGACTCCCCGGCCGACGGCGAGGCCGACGGGGCCGGGCCGGAGGTCGACGCCGGGCGGCCGACCATCGATCCCCGCATCCGCCAACGCCGCGTGGCCATCCGCCGCAGCCAGGGGCGGCGGAGGCTCCGCTGGATCGGGGCCGCGGCCGTGGCCGTGGTCGTCGTGCTGGGGTTGCTCGGACTGGCCCACACCCCGTGGTTCGGGGCCCAGGCCGTGAGCGTGACCGGCATTCACCCCCACACCCCCGACGCCGCCATCGTGGCCGCCGCCGGACTCGAGCACCATCCACCTCTGATCAGCGTCAATCCGGGGGCGGTGGCCAAGAAGGTGGAGTCCCTGCCCTTCATCGCCACCGCCCGTGTCCGCCGACACTGGCCCGACGGCGTCCAGATCGCCGTGACCGAGCGGGTTCCGGTCGTCGAGATGGCCGGACCGAATTCGTCGTGGTCACTGCTGGACGGGCACGGACGCACACTCCAGGTGGTGCCCGCCCGCCTGCCCGGCCTGGTGGTGTACATCGTGCGCACGGCCACCTCCGGGATCCCGCCCGCCCCCGTCGGCGCGTCGTTGCCCCCGGCGGCCGGCCCCGGCCTCGAGGTCAGCCGGACCCTGCCACCGGCCTTCTCCTCCCAGGTGGTGTCGGTCACCGTGGCCGCCGACGGCTCCATCTCCATGGCCCTCTACTCGGGAATCACCGTGCTCTTCGGCACCGACTCCGACCGCACTGCCAAGTATCAGGACATCGCATCCATCCTCGCCCACGGCACGCTGCACGCCACCTCGGTCATCGATGTGACGGTCCCCGAGTCGCCAACGGTGAGCGGCTGACGGAGACCCTCAGGTGACAAACGGCCGCGAAGCAGGGTCGTCCCGGGGTCTGACGCGTTTGGACAGTGCTTGACCAGGTACTCCGCTGACCGTATCGTGGGCGGCAACTCGCCGGTTGGAACGGTTTCAACCTTTGGTCGAGGGTAAGGGATTACATGACCGTTCCGGCGCAGAACAACTATTTCGCCGTCATCAAAGTAGTAGGGGTAGGTGGCGGCGGGGTGAATGCCGTCAACCGGATGATCGACGCCGGTCTGCGGGGCGTCGAGTTCATCGCCACCAACACCGACGCCCAGGCCCTCCTGATGAGCGATGCCGACCTCAAACTGGACATCGGGCGCCAACTCACCCGGGGTCTCGGGGCCGGGAGCGACCCCGAGGTGGGGCGACTGGCCGCCGAGGAGCACCGGTCGGAGATCGAAGAGGCGCTGAAGGGTGCCGACATGGTGTTCATCACCGCCGGCAAGGGTGGGGGCACCGGCACCGGAGCGGCCCCCGTGGTGGCCGAGATCGCCAAGTCCCTCGGTGCCCTGACCATCGGGGTCGTCACCCGTCCGTTCACGTTCGAGGGCCGGCGCCGGTCGGTCCAGGCCGAGGCGGGGATCCAGAACCTGAAGGAGAAGGTCGACACCCTCATCATCATCCCCAACGACCGACTGCTCACGGTGTCCAACGAGAAGACCTCGATGGTCAATGCCTTCAAGATGGCGGACGAGGTCCTCATGCAGGGCGTCCAGGGGATCACCAGCCTGATCACGGTGCCCGGCCTGATCAATACCGACTTCGCCGACGTGAAGATGATCATGAGCAACGCCGGCACCGCCATCATGGGGATCGGTTCGGCCACCGGCGAGGGCCGGTCGGTCAACGCCGCCCGGGCCGCCATCACGAGCCCGCTCCTCGAGGCCTCCATCGAAGGGGCCCGGGGGATCCTCCTGAACATCGCCGGCGGGCCCGACCTGGGACTGTTCGAGGTCAACGAGGCGGCCGAGATCATCCATGGCGTGGCCCACCCGGACGCCAACATCATCTTCGGCAGCGTCATCGACGAGAACATGGGCGAAGAGGTGCGCGTCACGGTCATCGCCGCCGGTTTCGAGCGGTGGGAGGCCCAGGGGCGGAGCGGTGCCAGCCCCACCGAGTCGGCCGGCCCCCAGGAGACCCGGAGCCGGGTGTTGGGGGCGGAGACGGCGCACGAGGACATCTTCGCCACGCCCACCGACGACGACCTCGACCTGGGCGACGACGACTTCGACGTTCCCTCGTTCCTTCGCTGAGCGATCCACTCACGGAGGACGGCTCGTCGGTCCTCGTCGTGGGCACGGTCCGTGCCGCCTGGAGTGATGCCTCCGCAGGCGACCTGCGCCCGACGGGGGAGGGGAGCGGTGATGCCGGACCCCTCACGACATGGGTGGCCGGGGCCACCGCCGGCCCCGCCGGACCCGCGGTGGGCCGGGTGCACTGGATCCGCCAGGTGCACGGCAGCGCCGTCCTGGTCGTTGAGGCCCGGACCGGACCGGGACCCGGTGGCACCGATGCCCCGTCCCCATGGCCCACCGCCGTCCTGGACGGCGAGGCCGACGCCCTGGTGTCGGCGGCCCCTTCCACCAGCCTGGCCATCCTCACCGCCGACTGCGCCTCGATCGCCCTCGGGAGCCCTGAAGGCGTCTTCGGGGCCGTCCATGCCGGCTGGCGGGGCCTCCTGGACGGGGTGGTGGGGCACGCCGTCGGGGTCA
>Ga0302196_10003898_pt1 | contig 13628 bp, 13 predicted proteins | sample II_Bog_N1_3_FD_198794 | JGI IMG/M metagenome (GOLD analysis project Ga0302196, IMG submission 198794) | Peat permafrost microbial communities from Stordalen Mire near Abisko, Sweden - II_Bog_N1_3 | ecosystem: Environmental > Terrestrial > Soil > Wetlands > Peat | place: Sweden: Abisko...
GTCCGTGGGGTAACTGACCTGGCCCGGCGCGACGATAGGGCTCAGCAAGACGATCGAGCCGACCGGCTCGTCGGGGTGCCGGGCCAGCATCGCGTAGATGCCGAGCGTGCCCTCGCTCTCCCCCACCAGGTCCACCGGCCGGCCGGTCTCGGCGTGCAGGTGCTGCACCTGAGCGGCGATGCGGTCGCCCAGCACGGACAGCGGCAGGTCACTGGCGGCGGGCCCGTCCGGCAGCGGCTGGCCGCGGGAGTTCAGTCCGCGGTAGGAGAACTGCTGGGCCACGGCCCGGCCGGCGATGGCCCGCAGGGCCGCTCCGTCCGAGCAGCACGACGAGCCAAATCCCTCGATCTCCAGCACGGCGTCGCCCGGGCCGGGCTTCGCGGCCGGCACCAGGGCCGGACGGGCGGTGCTGGCCGCCGCGGCCCCCGCGGGCGCCGCCGTGGTGAGCTGCGCGCGCGACCCGGCCGCGACCTCGAAGCCGGCCCGGGCGATGCCGACGACCAGCACGACGGCCAACACGGCAGCGGTCGGCGCAATCGGGACCCAGCGCACCAGAACCGGGAGCCGTCTGGCCGCGCGGGGCACCACGAGGGACGCGGTGACCCCGTACCAGGCGCGGGCGTTGACGATCCCCGTCAGCCCCGACACCGGCACCGACCAGGCGGGCGGCAGCGAGCTGATCACCACCGCGGCCAGCGAGAGAGCCAGGAAGTCAGCGACGAGCCAGCCGGCCGAACGGAGCGGTGGCAGGGTCCGCCACCACCAGCTCGCGGCGCCGCCGTGGCTGAGCAGCAGCGCGAACAGGACCAGCGCGGGCAGCGCGCCCAGAAACGGCCAGGAAAAGGGCAGCAGGGCCACCCCGAACGTCAAAGTGACCAGCGGCGACATCAGCAGCCCCGCGCACAGGGTCAGAATGGTCCCCGAGCCCAGCAGGACCACCGGCCGGGGCCGGACCTGCCCCTGCGGCCAGGCCAGCCAGGCCAGGGCCGCGTCCAGCACGCTGCGGGCCATCACCACGACGATCAGGGTCAACGCGAAGCGCGGCCAGGTACCGCCAAACCCGAACAGCCAGCGCAGGTCGTGGAAGACAGCCAGCGGGGCCAGGGCGGTAACTTCCGGAGCCAGGACACGAGCCGAGGGGACGGTGGCGCTCACCGCGGCGGCTTCGGCCATCGGCACCGCGGCGCCCAGGATGATCAGCGCCGGCCGCCCGGCGAAGCCCCCGCCGGGGGCGGCACGCCGCGGGCTCCCGCCGCGGGCTCCTGGCATCCCGTCAAGCATCGCAGGCTCAGTCCCCTACCCGCCACATACTGATCACTCTGCGTTAGGACTTACGGGAGATCAGTTAGCGGCCAGACCGGTTAGTTCTGCTCCTCTTGTGAAGCGTAAGCCGCGGCGCAACGCGTTTATTTCGGCGATCTTACTGATATCCCGCCCCATCCGAAACATAAGCAAATGATATAAATAACTTATGGATCGTTCCGCGGAGGCTACCGGGTCGCCACGTACCGGGAAAGCGGCCGCAGGCCAGACGCTCGCTGCCAGCGACGCGACGGCGGCCCCGCACGAGACGCCGGGGACCAGCCCGGCGGGGCAGCCAACGCCGGAGACCAGCCCGGCCGGGAAGCCAACGCCGGAGACCAGCCCGGCCGGGAAGCCAACGCCGGAGACCAGCCCGGCCGGGAAGCCAACGCCGGAGACCAGCCCGGCCGGGGATGAGACCTTGGCGGCGGGCGTGGCAGCCGGAATCGAGCGGCTGATCGGGCTGCTCCGCTGGCTGAGCCCACCGAGCGGGCTGTCACTGACGGCGACCGCGACGCTGGCGACGCTGGAGCGGTCCGGACCCGACCGGCTCACCGCGCTCGCGGCCAGCGAGGGGGTCACCCAGCCGGCCATGACCCAACTGATCGCCCGGCTCGAGGGGGCGGGTCTGGTCACCCGCGCCACCGACCCCACCGACGGGCGGGCCGTCGAGGTCCGGATCACCGCCGAGGGCCGGGCCCTGCTCGCGCGACGGCGGGTCTACCGGGCCGAGCGGCTGACCGGGATGCTGGCCGAGCTCAGCCCAGAGCAGCAGGTAGCGCTGGCTGCGGCCCTCCCGGCGATGGAGGCACTGACCAACGCGCACCGGGGCGTCCCGCTGACCGCGGCCCAGCCTTCCTGATGCAGGCTCTCCCGATGCGGCACCCAGTGCGGCCCGCCTTGTCGCACCGCATATCTCCAGGAACGGTGCAGGACATGAGTGGCACCCACGGCAGCGCGGTTGCGAGCCCCTTCAAGCAGCCGAAGGCCGTCTTCGCGGTCGCGTTCGCCTGCGTCGTGTCATTCATGGGCATCGGACTGGTCGACCCACTCGCGGTGGGCGAGGGCTCCGAGACCTGACGTTGACGTAAAGATTCGATACGATTCTCCTGCAAATGATGGCTGGCCGTCGAACCTAGGGAGTTCTATGTCTGTGGCGGGAAATTCGTTGGCTTCTCCCGTCGCGTCGGGCGGCCCGGGCATCCACTACAAGTGGATCGCGCTGTCGAACACCACGCTCGGGATCCTGATGGTGACGATCAATCAGTCGATCCTGCTGATCTCCCTGCCGGCGCTGTTCCGGGGGATCAACCTGAACCCGCTGGTGCCGTCGAATACGGGTTACTTCCTGTGGGTTTTCATGGGCTTCGTGCTGGTCACCGCGGTGCTGGTGGTCAGCCTGGGCCGGGTGGGCGACATCTACGGCCGGGTCAAGATGTACAACCTCGGCTTCGCGGTCTTCACGTTCTTCTCAATCATGCTGTCGGTGACGTGGCTGACCGGCCCGGCCGGTGCGCTGTGGATCATCATCATGCGGATCTTCCAGGGTGTCGGCGGCGCGTTCCTGTTCGCCAACTCGACGGCGATCCTGACCGACGCCTTCCCACAGGACGAGCGGGGCAAGGCGATGGGGATCAACGGCATCGCCGCCATCAGCGGCTCGTTCCTCGGCCTGATCCTGGGCGGCGTGCTCGCGCCCATCGAGTGGCGGCTGGTCTTCCTGGTGTCCGTCCCGTTCGGGCTGTTCGGCACGGTCTGGGCCTACCTCATGCTCCGCGACAACGGCATCCGCATCCCGGCCAGGATCGACTGGCTGGGCAACGCCCTGTTCGCCATCGGGCTGGTCGCCCTGCTGACCGGGATCGTGTACTCGCTGCTGCCCTACGGGGGCCACCCCACCGGGTGGACCAGCCCCTTCGTGCTGACCGCCATCATCGGCGGCATCGTGGTGCTCGTCCTGTTCGGCTACGTCGAGACCAAGGTGCCGCAGCCGATGTTCCGGCTGGGCCTGTTCCGCATCCGGGCCTTCACGGCCGGGAACATCGCCGGCCTGCTCGCCGCGCTCGGCCGCGGCGGCCTGCAGTTCATGCTGATCATCTGGCTGCAGGGCATCTGGCTGCCGCAGCACGGCTACAGCTTCAGCCAGACCCCACTGTGGGCGGGTCTGGCCATGATCCCGCTGACCGTCGGGTTCCTGGTCGTGGGCCCGCTGGCGGGCTGGATGTCCGACCGCTACGGCGCCCGGCTGCTGGCGACCGCCGGGCTGATCGTCTCCGGTGTGTCCTTCCTGCTGCTGGAACTGCTGCCGATCAACTTCACCTACATCTGGTTCGCCCTGCTCATCTTCCTGTTCGCGGTCGGGATGGGGCTGTTCTTCTCCCCCAACCAGGCCTCGGTGATGAACAGCCTGCCCCCGGACCAGCGCGGCGCCGGCGCCGGCATGCTGAACACCTTCCAGAACTCAGCCACCGTGCTGTCGATGGGCCTGTTCTTCACCATCGTCACCCTCGGCCTGGCCTCCCACCTGCCCAAGCACCTGTACAGCGGGCTGGTCGCGGCGGGCGTCAGCCCCGCGGCCGCCCACACGGTCGCCAGCGAGCCGCCGATCGGCAGCCTGTTCTCGGCCTTCCTCGGCTACAACCCGATCAAGGAACTGCTCGGCCCGACCGGCGCGCTGCAGCACCTGCCGCCCGGCCAGGCCGCCTACATCACCGGCCGGTCATTCTTCCCCAAGCTCATCGAGCAGCCCTTCGCCGCCGGCCTGCACCTTGCGTTCACCTTCGGCGCCATCGCCACCGGGATCGCCGTCATCGCCTCCGCCCTCCGCGGCCAGCGATACATGCACCAGATGGAGCCACTGGCCGAAGAACTGGCCGAGGGGGCGGCCGAGGACGGCGGCCTGTACGGCCTGGAGCCTTTCGCGACCGACGGGCAGGACGCCGCCGACACTATCGGGCTCGGCGTCACGGGAGGCCACACGGGCGGCGACGGCAGGAGCCCCGCGAACCGGCAGGCGGCCCCGGCCAATGGGCGGGGAACACACGGGCGCCGGGCCAACGGGCGCCGGGCCAACGGCCAGGCGACCAAAGGCTCGTCCGCCGCGCCGGTCGGCGGGGCGGCGGACGAGCCGGGCGCGCCGGTCGGCGGGGCGGCAGACGAGCCGGGCGCGCCGCTCGGCGGGGCCTGAGCCATGGCCACCGTGCCCGTGGCCCAGGCCGTCGCCAGCCCCAGGAAGCGCGCCGAAGAAGCGGATGAGCCGGGGCGGCCCGACGAGAACGCGCCGCTGCTCGGGATCGGCGCCGCGGCGCAGCGGCTCGGTGTATCCGAACGGGCCCTGCGGTACTACCAGCAGCTGGGCCTGATCGTCCCGGCCCGCACGACGCCCGGGGGGCTGCGGCGCTACTCAGAGAATGATCTGGCCCGGGTGGGACGGATCCGGGAGCTGCAAGCCCTGCTCGGCCTCAATCTGGACGAGATCGCGGTGGTGCTGCGCAACGAGGACCGGATCGCGCAGATCTGCCTGGCCTACCGCGACGAACGCACCAGCGAGGACAAGCGCCGGGAACTGACCCGGGAGTGCTTGGCGCTCCAGCTGAACCTCCGCGCCACCGTCGAGGCGAAGCGGGCGGCGCTGGACACCTTCCTGACCGACCTGGACACCCGCATCGGCCGGGCACGCGACCTGCTGGCAGGCCACCAGGTCCGCTGATCTGAAATCGGCCCCCTCCAGTCCCCGCTCAGCGATCTGGGCGACACCGGCGTCGAAGTCGCTGACGAAGACGGAGTGCATGGCGTGCCCGGCATGCAAGCGCCTCACGGCGCACTTTGGTGCGATGGTGGTGTCGGCACAGCGGACCATGTCGCCATTCGCATATGAAGCGTTGAGCTGGGGGAAAGAGGCGGTTGTCACCTTCGAGATGCTCGATCCGGTCCAGGTTGGCGGCCCGGTCCGGATCGGCGGATTCCTTCCAGGTCCGGATTGGCTGGAAGCTGATCTGGCATGTATGCAGGATCTGCCGGCAGCCGCTCCCGCCGCGTGGCCACCGGCCGGGGGCATGAGGGCTAAATAGGCGGCCATCTGGCGGAGGCTCCAGTGTGTGAGCTTGCCTAGAGCACTACTAGGGGCAAACCAGGCCGGTGTCCTGGACGACCGTCCGTCCAGCATTCGCCCGAACGGTCCCCTAACTTCACCTTCATCGTCCGCCTATTTTTCCCCTTGGCGATAGCGTCCGTCCGGACCATCGCTGGTATCGTCCCGCTGTGCCAAAGTCACCGATTTTACCTCTGGCCGCCGCGGTAACCGCGGTAGCGCTTGGCGCGTCGCCCGCACTGGCCTCGCCGCTTTCACCCGGAAAGCACGATGAGGCCAAGGCCGTCGCTTTTCCGCTTCTCGCGGTGAAGGGCCAGGCACCGGCGAGCATCGGGGCTCACGTCAGCCACTCATCTCACGTGTCAGGCTCGGGCCCCGGGCATGTCTCCCACGTTTCGCACGTCTCTCACGTCTCGTCGGTCCCTGCCCCGCCGCCCCCGCCGGTAGCGACCACGCCGCCACCCGGCCCGAGTCCGTCGTCGAGCCCGGCGCCGGCCGTCAGCGCGGCCCCCGGCGGGTCGCCCGCCGTTGCGCCGCAGCAGAGCAGCCTGACGGGTAGCCCGTCGGGCGGGGGGAGCGGCAGCCCGGCCGCGAGCAACGGTGGTGGCTGCGCGTTCCTCATCGTCGCGCCGTTCGGCGCCCTCAGGAGCGGGATCAGGCGGCTCTGGCGCCGGGGGAGGGTGCGTTGAGCCCGGCGGCCGGCGCGCCTGGCGATGTTGCTGGGGCAACTGGTGCCGGGGAGATTGGCGCCGCCGGGATCACGCTGGCTTTCGATCAGGCCACGGTGGACCTGGACGCGTTGCAGCGGAGCGCCTACGCGGTGGCCGCCGAGATGACGGTCGACATCCGCGTTTCCGGCGCCGATTATGCCTGCACCCTTTTCCCGCGCGAGGGAGACACCACCGACGACGAGCTGAAGCACCGGTTCCGCGCGGAGGTGAACGATCAGATCCTGCGGCTGCGGATCGCCAAGGAGACCGAGCCGCTGCGGAACCTGGTCCTCGCGCTGGCGTTCTCGCGGACCGGCCTGATCGAAGGCGATGCAGAAGCCGGGACTGAGACGTGATCAACGCGATCAAACTGGAGCAGGCGGCGACGACGCTGCCCCCGCATGGCTGGCAGCTACTGCCGATGCGCTTCCACCGGCTCGGTGCGGATTCGTTGGTCCTCACCAACCTGGTGGGGGAGCACGTGTTCGTCACACCGGATGAGCTCGTCGGCGTGGCGGATGGGACCTGCGCCGACCAGGACCTGCTCGCACGGCTGCGGGCGGCGCACCTCATCCAGGTGCCGGGCGAGACGCTGCCTGCCGAACTGCTCGCCATCAAGCTGCGCACCCGGATGCGGCGCCTGCCGGACTCGACGGGGCTTCATATCTTCGTTGTCACGCTGCGCTGCGAGCACACCTGCCGGTACTGCCAGGTGTCGCGGCAGTCGGCGGCGAAGAGCGAGTTCGACATGACCGAGGAGACCGCGCGCCGGGCGCTTGAGCTGGCGTTCAGGTCGCCGTCACCGTACCTGAAGATTGAGTTCCAGGGCGGCGAGCCGCTGCTCAATTTCCCGCTCATCCGCTGGATCACGGCCGAGGCTAAGCGGATGAACGCCGGGTACGGCAAGGACCTCGCGTTCGTGATCGCGACGAATCTGGCGCTGCTTGACGACGAGATCCTCGAGTTCTGCGCCGAGCAGGACGTGCACCTCTCGACCTCGCTCGACGGCCCGCAGAACTTGCACAACGGCAACCGCCGCCGCCCCGGCCAGGACAGCTGGCAGCAGGCCGTGACGGGCATCAAGCGGGCTCAGGAACGGCTTGGCCCCGACCGGGTCAGCGCGCTGATGACGACCACAGAGGCGAGCCTTGACCGGGCGGCGGAGATCATCGACGCCTACGCCGACCTCGGCCTGCGCGGCGTCTTCCTGCGTCCGATCTCGCCGTACGGCTTCGCGCTGCGCGGCCGCGGTGGCGCGAACTACGACGTCGAACGATGGCTTGAGTTCTACGCGGCGGGCCTGGACCAGATCGTCGAGCTGAACCGCCAGGCCGTCCCGATGGTGGAGATCTACGCGTCGATTATCGCGAAGAAGATGCTCACCAACTCCGACCCTGGCTACGTCGACCTGACCTCACCGGCCGGCATTGGGATCGGCGCGCTTGTCTACAACTACGACGGCGACATCTACGCGAGCGACGAGGGCCGGATGCTGGCTGAGACGGGCGACCGCACCTTCAAGCTCGGCAACGTGCACGACTCGTCCTACGCGGACGTGATGCTCTCCGACGGCTTGCTGCGCCCCCTGACGGAATCGATCGCGCTGAGCGCGCCGATGTGCGCCACGTGCGCGTTCGAGCCGTACTGTGGCGCCGACCCGGTGTTCCACCACACAACCGCAGGCGACTTCACGGGGCACAAGGCATTGTCCGCGTTCTGCCGCCGCAACACGGGCGTCTTCACCCTGCTGCTGCGTAAGATGCGCGACGACCCCTATTTCCGCGACCTGATGCGGCGATGGGCCCAGTGAGGCAGCCCAGCGCAGTGGTGCGGTCCGAAGGACCAGTACGGCGCCATTGCGAGGTGGGTCCGGTGAGGCGGGGACGGTCATGCTGAAGCTGAAAGGCCGCGCCGACGCAAGCGGGCTGGCCTGGCCGCTGGCTGACGATGTATGGCGGGTCTGCCTGCCCGCGGATAGAGACACCGACCGCGACGGTGCCGGGGACGAAGGCCCCGCCAAGTCCCTCGCGTGCCTGGTGCGGGCCGGGCAGCCCGCGCCTCCCGGCTACGGCCTTTACCTCACGACAGACCCCGAGACGGGGACGCTCGCGGTACCCGGGACTCTCAGACGCGCAACCCCCCCAACACCCGGCCCGGTACTCAAGCTCGGGCCCGAACTGGCGCACCTCAGCTCGGGCGACATCATCCACGTGCCCGTCGGCGCTCGCCGGGTGACGGTGCTCTGGAAAAACTCCGCCAGGCATAACGCCCTGCTGCTCACCGAGCAGTGCGACAACTACTGCCTCATGTGCTCCCAGCCACCGAAGGAACGCGACGATTCCTGGCTGTTCGACCGGGCCAGGAAGGTGGTCAGCCTGCTGCCCGCGAGCGCGCGTTCCGTCAGCCTCACCGGCGGCGAGCCGACCCTGCACGCCGACGCGCTCATCGGCCTGCTTGAGCACTGCCAGCAGGTCGTCCCCGAACTCTCGATCCACCTGCTGTCGAACGGCCGCCGCTTCGCCGACCCGGCCTTCGCCCGCCGCTACGCGGCCGTCGGTCTCGCCGACATCATGGCCGGCATCCCGGTGTACGCCCCCGAGCCTGGCCTGCACGACTTCATCGTCCAGGCCTCCGGCGCCTTCGACGAGACCATCCACGGCATCCTCAACCTGGCCTCGCTCGGCCAGGCGGTGGAGATCCGGGTCGTGGTCCAGCGGCACACGGTTCCCGTACTCGCAGGCCTGGCGACGTTCATCGCGCGGAATTTGCCCTTCGTCGCCCTGGTCGCGCTGATGGGCCTGGAGATGACCGGCCTCGCCCGGCCAAATTCGGCGCTGGTCTGGGCCGACCCTGCCGATTACCAGCGCGAGCTTGCCGAGGCGGTCGGCATACTCGTGACGGCCGGGATCCCGGCACGGATCTACAACCACCAGCTCTGCGTCCTCGACCAGCGCCTCTGGCCGTACGCGGTCCGCTCGATCAGCGACTGGAAGAACGACTACCTGGATATCTGCCGCTCCTGCTCGGTCCGCGACACATGCGGCGGCGTCTTCACAACAAGCGGCAACCGCCTCAGCCAGCACCTGCGCCCAGTGCCATGATCAGTACGCCTGGCAGCCAATGAAAGGCGGCCTTAGCGCACCCGCAGCGCCCCCGGGCGCTCCAGGGGCGCAAAGGAATGCCCCGCGGAAGGTGCCTGGTTCGGGCTGGTCGACCCTCCAGCCGGGGGCTTGTGTGGTGCTGTGGTGGGGGTCCTGCATTTGAGCGCGTAGTTCCTGCGCGCAGGAGACCTACAGCGCCCATCTATGGTGGATTTCAGTGCCGCATCGAGTCCACGATCTCGGTGAGGAGGAATTTCACCTTCGCAGGAATCGGGCGGCCCGGGTAGGCCTGCTCGACCAGGTCCAGGCCCTCGTCGACCGTGGTGAAACCGAGCTGATGGTAGAGCAGGATGATGTCGTCGGCGTCGATCTCGGCACGGGCTGCGAACAGTTTCATCGCGAGCAGGTACCTGGGCGAGGCGACGTCCACGATCAGCGAGTCACTGGAATAGAAGCGCTGCGCGTCCGGGTCGGGACCGGGGAGGAACCCCTTCACCGCGTCGTTCAGCCAGTCCTCCGTCAGCCCCCTGTGTTCAGCTACCGCGGTCGCGGCCTGCCGCACAACGTCGGCGGGGATGAACACGGCATCGAGATCGCGGGTCGCCCTGGTGGCGTCATAGGCGACGGCCAGAGCGGCGCCTCCGACGAGAAAGAGCTCAGCTCTGGCCCCGCGTGCTGCTAGTTCTGCGGAGAGGTCGTCCAGGAGCGCGCGGATGTCCTCTCGCCCAAGCCCGACGCTCATGCGCGATCGAGTGCCCCGCTAGTGATGAAGACACCACGACGACGGAACGAAGACGGCGACTCGACCAGCGCACGCGGGTGCAAGCCCCGCAAGTCGGTGACGAACCACCAGGGCCATGCCTCACGTTCAGGCAGTCTGGCCCATGACGGAACCATCCATCCGTCCCTGCGGGCCAGGTACTCGGCCATCGCGGCGAACGCGGCATCGACCCGGCTGTCTCCGGTGCTCCTGGGAGCGGCGGACCACATCTGCGCCGCGGCGGAGACACCGTGGTGGTGCAGGACGCTTGTGTAGTCGTCCAGCAGCTGGACAAAGACGTAGCGCCAGAGCCTGCTCAGCCGCTCGTCATCCTGCAGCATGGCAAGAGCGCTGCCAGCGGCCTGGTCAGCCGTCTCAAACGCTCGCATCTCCACGCCTGTAATGCTAGCGACCAGAGACGCCGCAAGGTGCCCGGCGGGACAGCCACATGCTTGATGAGGCGCTCTGCTGTCCAGCAATCAGCGCGAAAAGCTCACGCTGATTCCCCGGAACCAGGCACCGCACCCAGCCCCGCACACGCTGACGCCCCGCCCGGCCAGCAACGGGCGGCGGCGCCTGGGTCCTGGCGCAGGCGCAGGGCACTACCGGATTTGCTTTCGCGGCATCATGCACGCGAGGATCAGCGCCGCGAGCCACCCGACCGGGAACACGTTCAGGAGATGACGAACTCGAGCCCTTCCACCTGGTGGGCGATGGCGATCACGGTGGGCAGGATGTAGATCCCGGCCAGCCCGCCGATGATCGCCAGCCAGAAGAACCAGCTGTCCGCCACCGCCGCCGGGATCACCGCTCCTCCCCGTCGGTGGCACGCCGAATCTCGCTGCCGTCCCGGAAACAGCACGGGTAGAACAGGTCTTCATCCACCGTCCCGGCCGGCGCCGGGCTACCGTCGCCCAGCATGGCCAGCTCGCGGACCTCCACGCACACATGCCACTCACCCGGCCCGCACTGACCTAGAATTGACCCTGGCAGCCACGGCCATTCGGCTCGGTCATCGAGCTCTTCCTGCCGGGTGCGCGGGTAACGGACCTCTGCCAGGCTGTCGTCGGGGAACCTGCCGTCGTTGTCCTCGTCCATGTCGGCTCCTTCGAGGAGCCACCCGGACAACGTGTGTCATTATCACAACCTCGGCGGAGCATGGCTTCACTCGCACATATCTTTGTGACCTGGGAAGACAAACTGCGACTGCTGTATTGGTCCCAGGATATTTTGCTGTCGGCAGGTGAGTGCGTGCCGCGAACGGCGCGGGTGTGTTTGTGCTGGGGTGGCCAGGACGGACTTAAGCGCTTAACGCGCGGGGCCACCGGCAGCAGCCTGCTGCTGTGGATCCCACGACGCAGGCGAACAGGATGGCCTGGGAGGCGGCATCCCAGAAGTACGTTCGTGAGGACAATGATCTCCTGGCGTAGGCGATAACCGGCTCCTCGCTCGTCGAGACCGAACGTGACCTGTTGCGGGGGATATTGCGGTTCTCGCCTGTGGTGGTGCACCTGCAGAGCGGCCATGGCCTGGATGATGTCGCCCTCGGCCAGGCCGGAGCGAAATCGGTGGTCGGGATCGACTACAGCCAGGTGGCCGTCCGCGCGGCGCAGCGCCACGCGGACGAGCTCGGCGTCGCCTGCCGGTACGTCGCCGCCGCCGTTCCCGCAGTACCGCTGGCCAGTGCGAGCGCCGATCTGGTCTATACGGGGAAGGGAGCCCTGGTCTGGATGGCCGATCTGGCTGGGTGGGCTCGCGAGGTTGCGCGGCTGCTGCGGCCGTCGGGGCACCTGTTCGTGTACGAGGCGCATCCGGCGGCGGTCTTGTGGACGTGGGACGAGGACCGGCCGCGCATCCGGGAGGACCGCAGTTACTTCGGCCGCAGCCATATCAATGACACGTTCCCGGGTCGCGGGGCGGTGGAATGGCAGTGGACCCTCGGCGAAATCATCACCGCTGTGGCAGGGGCCGGCCTGGAGATTCTGCACCTCGGCGAGTATCCGGAACCATTCTGGCGTGCGGGCGGTGTCTACGTGTCCATTCACGGGTCCGATGCCGGTGTGTGGGCAGAGTCGTTCGGAATGACTTCCTCCGAGGAAGCGGGTTCGCGGCTGAGCGGTTAGGAGGCTCTGTCAGGAGGTGAAGCGGTACCGGGTCTGACTGTAGGGGCTCTTGCCGAAGACGAGGACCTTCGCCGGTGTGACGCCGAAGACGAGCCCGTTCCGGCCAGCGGGATCACGGAATCCGCCGTTAGTGACCTGGAAGTCCCAGTCGAGCTTGGACTTCCAGAGCGTCGCCAGCCGGTGCAGCTGGGCCGCGTCGTTCATGCGGGCGGCGGTTCCTTCGACTATGACGTCGAGCCCTGATCGGAGCTGGTTGGTGCCAGTGGTGAGGATGCAGTGGGAGTTGGACTGCAGGTTCCTTGCTTTCTGTTCATAGGAACCGGCGCAGAAGTAGAGCGTCCCGTCGAGCCAGACCGCGGGAAGCGGCGTGACGTGCGGCCGCCCGTCGCGGCGCACGGTCGACAGCCAGAACATCTCGGACTTCGACAGCACCCCGGCTACCTCAGCCCAGGGCGGGGCCACGGCACCCGGCTCGCTGAAGCTTTCGTTCAGCTCTGCGGTTGGTTCGGTCTGGGGCATCAGCGTTCTCCTGCACTGGTTCGCGCGATTCGCTTCACTGGGTTCGCGCGATTCGCTTCACTGGGTAGACGCCGAGCCGGGGAGAAATTCATCGCCAGCGGCAGGCTGGCGTGGCGCAGGCCGCCCGGTCACATTCGGGAACGGCTTTGCCGGCTTCCAGTGCCGGGGCGGTGTGCACGGCACGCCGGCCGGATGCTTGAACCTGCGGATCAGGTTGAAACAAGCTTGGGGGCTTATGTCCGATGAGCCCGATCCGTCCGGTCCGGTCGGCGAGCAGCGTGAGCTGCTGGCCCGGCTGCGGGCCGTGGTCGAGGCCAGGGACGCCGAGAACGGGATGCTGCGGGCGGAGCTGGCTGCGGCGCTGGACCGGGAACGGCGGCCGGAGCTGCGGGTGGCGGAGCTGGAACGTCGGCTGGGCATGGACAGCAGCAATTCCGGCACGCCGAGCTCGAAGGAGCCCATCGGGGCGAAGGAGCGCCGTAAGGCTGAGCGCAGGAACCGGCAGGACTCGGAGCGGGAGCGGCGCAAGGACCGCAGGCGGGGAGGGCAGCCCGGGCATCCGGGCACGGGCCTGTCCCGGGACCCGGACCCCGGCGAGCGTAAGAGCGCGGATCCGCCGGCGCAGTGCTCGCGGTGCGGGACTGCCCTGGACGGGGCAGCCAGCGCGGGCTCGTCGTGGGCGCAGGTCTGGGACGTGCAGATCAGCCGGCGGGTGACTGAGTGGCTGCTGCCGATGCTGGAGTGCTCGTGCTGCGGGCAGGTGACCACCGCCGCGGCCCCGCCGGGCGCGCATGCGGGCACCGTCTGCTACGGGCCCGGGGTCAACACGGCCGCGGTGCTGCTGGCGGTGTACGGGAACGTGCCCGCCGAGCGGGCCGCCCACCTGATCCGGATGCTGCTGGGCATCCCGGTCTCGCCCGGGTTCGTCGATAACGCGAGCACCCGGCTGGATGCCCGGCTGGAGGACGCCGGGTTCGACGACGCGATGCAGGCCGCGCTGGCAGCCGAGCCGGCGCTGGGCGC
>Ga0302196_10003902_pt1 | contig 13625 bp, 9 predicted proteins | sample II_Bog_N1_3_FD_198794 | JGI IMG/M metagenome (GOLD analysis project Ga0302196, IMG submission 198794) | Peat permafrost microbial communities from Stordalen Mire near Abisko, Sweden - II_Bog_N1_3 | ecosystem: Environmental > Terrestrial > Soil > Wetlands > Peat | place: Sweden: Abisko, Stordalen...
CTTTTCCTGCAATCCAGCCGGTCGTCCAGGCGGCCTGGAAATTGAAGCCGCCGGTCAGGCCGTCGATGTCCAGGATTTCCCCGGCGAGGTGGAGCCCGGGGCAGCGCCGACTTTCCATCGCCTTGAAGTCCACCTCGGCGAGACGGATCCCGCCGCAGGTCACGAATTCCTCCTTGTTCATGCTCTTGCCGGCCACGGCGAAGACGGTGGCGGTGAGCCGGGCGGCTAGTGCCTGGATTGCCGCATTGGACAAGGAGGTCCAGACCGTCTCGGGGACGATCCCGGCCGCGGCCACCAGTCGCTCCCAGAGACGCGCCGGCAGCCCGACCGGATTCCAGGTTGCCAGTTGGCGCCGGGGATGCGCCCGGCGGGCGTCGGTGAGCACGGCGGCGACCTGGGCGGCCGTCCGCTCGCCGGCCCAGTTTACGTGCAGGGGAAAGCGGTAGCCTTCCGCCGCCAATTCCCGGGCCGCCCAGGAGGAAAGCTTCAGGATGGCGGGTCCGCTCACGCCCTGATGGGTGATCAGGAGCGGCCCGCGGGCGGAAAATCGCGTGCCGCGGACGGCGGCGGTGGCATCGGGGGCCGCCAGCCCGGCGAGCCCCTGGATCCGGGGATCGTCGATATGGAAGGTGAAAAGGGACGGCACGAGCGGCTCGATCGTGTGGCCCAGTCCCTCCGCGATGGTGAAGCCCGCGGAGGAGCGTCCGCCGCCCGTAGCGAGGAGGAGCCGGTCGCACGTGGTGGTTGCGCCGCTGGTGAGTTCGACCTGGAAGGTGGCGTCGCGCTCCGCCCTCTTTAGGCCGATTCCGGGGTGGACCTTCACCCCGGCGGCCGCGGCGGCGTGGAGGAGGCAGTCCACGATGGTCGCCGAGTCGTCCGACGTCGGAAACACGCGGCCGTCCGGCTCGGTCTTGAGCTCGACCCCGCGCGCGGTAAACCAGGCGATCGTATCCCGGGGTTGCCAGCGGTGAAACGGCCCGAGCAGTTCCCGGCCGCCCCGGGGGTAGTAACCCGCAAGATCCTTCGGCTCGAAGCATGCATGGGTCACATTGCAGCGCCCGCCACCCGAAATCCGGACCTTGGCCAGGACGTGCGCGGTGGCCTCGTACAGGGTGACCCCGGCGGCCGGATTTGCCTCCGCACAGGCGATGGCGGCGAAAAAGCCGGCGGCGCCCCCGCCGGCGACGATGCATTCGGGAGTTTTCAGGAATCGAAGCCGAGCGCCTGGGCGACGGCGGCGCAGGTGATGCGCCCGGCGTGCGTGTTGACGCCCTTGGCCAGGCCCTTGTGCTCGGCCAGCGCCCGCTGCAGCCCCTTTTGCACGATCATGGCCACGAAAGGCTCGGTCGCCTGGGTCAGCCCGATCGTCGAGGTGCGCCCGACCAGCGCCGGCATGTTCGGCACGGCATAATGGATCACGCCGTACTCGGCGTACACCGGTTCCTTGTGGGAGGTCGGCCGGATGCTCTCGATGCATCCGCCCTGGTCGATCGCGATATCCACGATCACGCTGCCGGGGCGCATGCGCTCCACCATGGCCCGGGTGACCACGGTGGGGGCCTTGGCGGCGGGGATCAGAACGGCGCCGATCAGCAGGTCGGCGTCGGCGACGCTTTGGGCGAGATTCGCCGGATTGGACATCAGCGTGATGATCCGCCCGCGGTATTCGACATCGAGCGCCTCCAGCTTGCGCATGTCGAGGTCCAGCACCGTGACGCGCGCGCCCATGCCCGCCGCCATCTGGACCGCGTGCGCGCCGGAGTTGCCGGCGCCCACCACCACCACATGCCCGGGCAGCGTGCCGGGGATGCCCCCGAGGAGCATGCCGGAGCCGCCGTGCTGGGACTGAAGGAAATAGGCGCCGATCTGGATGGCGAGGCGGCCCGCGATCTGGGACATCGGCTTGAGCAGGGGAAAGGAGCCATCGCTGCCCTCCACGGTCTCGTAGGCGATCCCGATGATCCGCTTCGCCAGCAGCACCTGGGTGAGGGTGCGGCCGGCGGCCAGGTGCAGGTAGGTGAAGAGCGCCTGCCCCTCGCGAAGGCGGTCGTACTCCGCCGGCAGCGGTTCCTTGACCTTCAGGACCAGGTCCGCCGCCGACCACACTTTCGCCGCGGACGGGGTCAGGGTGGCCCCGGCGGCGCGGTATTCGGCGTCGGTGAATCCCGCGCTCAAGCCCGCGGACTTCTCCACGATGACCTTGGCCCCGAGGGCGGTGCAGCGATGGCACAGGCTGGGAGTCATCGAAACCCGGGTCTCGCCAATTTTTATCTCCTTTGGAACCCCGATGATCATTATATCATGACACTCTCACCCATGCGTCCTTTCAATCTCATTGTTGCGTGCGCCGAGAACCGCGCCATCGGCCGCGCGGGGCGCCTCCCGTGGCGGATTGCGGAGGACCGGGACTTTTTCTTCGCCAAGACGGCCGGGGCGATCGTGGTGATGGGGCGGGTGGGCTTCGACACCTGGCCGGGGGCGGTCGCGGACGGCCGCCGGGTCGTGGTGGTGTCCTCCGAGCCGGTGTCCGGTCCGGCCCTGGGCGCGGCCACGCTGACGGCGGCGCTGGCGACCGCCGCCGCGCTCCCCGGGGAGATCTATATCTGCGGCGGCCAGCGCATTTACGAGGAGGCGATCGTGCAGCCGGAAGCGGCGCGGCTTTACCTCACGCTGGTGCACGCGGAGGTGGCCGGGGACCGGTTTTTCCCCGATTGGACGGGGATCTTCACCCGGGAAGTCGCCCGACGGGAAGGCTCTGACGCCAACTGGAAGTACACCTTCCTGACGTTGGAGCGATAGCCGTAAATGCGATTGGCGTCGCACGGGCTTCCAGCCCGTGTCTTCATGAGCCATGGGCTGGAAGCCCATGCTACGTCGGTTCGGATGCGCGCGTCCGCGCCGCGTGGGCGCGGGCGACCACCACGTACTTCTCGGCCCAGGGGCGCAGGGTGGCCTGCTCGGCTTCAGTGAGGGGGCGGATGACCCTGGCGGGCGAGCCGTAGACCATCGAGCCGGGCGGGCAGGTGAAATGCTGCGGCACCAGCGAATTGGCGCCGACGATGCTGCGGGCGCCGATGCGCGAGCCGTCGAGGACGGTCGCGCCCATGCCGATCAGGCACTCGTCCTCGACGATGCAGGCGTGGACGATCGCGGCGTGGCCGATCGTGCACCATGCGCCGATCGTCGCGCCATAATCGTCGGCGAGGTGCACGATCGCGTTGTCCTGGATATTGGTCCCCTCCCCGACCCGGATCTCCTGGATGTCGCCGCGCAGGACCGCGCCATAGAATACGCTGCTGAGCGGCCCGAGCCCGACGTCGCCAATCACCGTCGCATTGGCGGCGACAAAGAGCGCGCGGGCAATATCGGGGGTCCGGCCGAGGTGGCGTTCGAGGCGTTCAGGATAGGTCATGGCGGGGGGCTATTTTTCCTTGGCGTAGGGTACGCCGATCGCCTTGGGCGCGATGGCGCTGCCGACGAAGCCGGCGAGGAGCAGGACGGTGAGAATATAGGGTAGCGCGACGATGAACTGCACCGGGATCACGCCGACGAGCGGGAGGGCGACGCCCTCGAGGCGGGAGGCCAGGGCATCGGTGAAGGCGAAGAGCAGGCAGGCGCCGAGGGTCGGGTACGGGCGCCACTTCCCAAAAATGAGCGCGGCCAGCGCGAGGTAGCCCTTGCCCGCGGTCATGTCCCGGGCGAAGCCCGAGCTCGCCGCCGTCGAGAGATATGTCCCGGCGACTCCGCAGAGCAGCCCGGAGATGAGCACCGCCTGGTACCGCAGGCCGTTGACAGACACTCCCGCCGTGTCCACCGCCTGCGGGTTTTCGCCAACGGCGCGCAGGCGCAGACCGAATCGGGTGCGATAGAGGACCCAGGCGCTGGCCGGCACGAGTGCGGCCGCCAGGTAGACGATCAGACTGTGGCCGCTGATCAGCTCGGAGTAGAGCAGACCCGGAAACGGTAGCGCGCGCGCCGCGTGCGCGCCCGGCCAGACCAGTTCGGTGAAACGTTGCCCGGGATTTTCCAACTGCGGGGTCTGTCCGCCTAGGTCGAACCAGGCCAGCCCGAGGGTCGGGCAGATGCCGGCGACCATGATGTTGATCGCCATGGCCGCGACCACCTGGTTGCCCCGGAACGTCACGCAGGCGACGGCGATGAGCAGGGCCAGTCCCATCGCCGCCGCGATGCCCGCCCCGAGGCCCAGCCAGGCCGAGCCGGTGACCGCGGACACCGTGGCCGACGCAAAGGCTCCGCCGAGCATCATGCCCTCCAGGCCCAGCGCGATCACGCCGGAGCGCTCCGAGAACAGCCCCCCCAGGGCCGCGAGGACCAGGGGCGTCGCCACCCGGATCGTGGCGGCCAGCAACAGGATGATCAGCGTGTAGGTCTCCATGGATTCACCGCTCCCAGATGAAGGCCAGACGCGGCTTGAAGACATTTTCCAGGGCGCCGCAGAAGAGGATCACCAGCCCCTGGATCACCACGACCATGTCGCGATTGACGTGCGGCATGTCAAAGGACAGTTCCGAGCCCCCCTGGTAAAGCGCGCCGAAGAGCACGGCGGCCAGGAAGATGCCGATGGGACGGTTGCGCCCCATCAGCGCGACCGCGATTCCGACGATCCCGGCTCCGCCGGGAAAATCGAGCAGGATGCGATGCTCGGCGCCCATCAGCGCATTGAGTCCCAGGCCGCCCGCGAGTGCGCCGGAGATCAGCATCGCCACCACGGTCATCGCCGCCGGCGCGATCCCGGCGTAGCGCGCGGCCGCCGCACTCTGCCCCGCGGCGCGCAGGGCGAAGCCCCAGCGGGTGTGCCAGATGAAAAGCCAGACGAGGGCCGACGCGCCCAGCGCCAGGCCGAACGCGAGATTCAGCGGGGACGGCGCAAGCGGGATTCCGACCTTCGCCAGCAGGTCGTGCGCGGACGGCAGCCAGGTGCCGGGGGTGAATTCCCGGGTCTCGGGCGACTGCTGGCCGGGCTTGATGAGGATGTTGACCAGCAGCCAGGTCATCAGCGCCGAGGCGATGAAGTTGAACATGATGGTCGTGATGACGATGTGGCTGCCCCGCTTCGCCTGCAGCCAGGCGGGGATGAAGGCCCAGGCGGCACCGAAGACGGCCGCGGCCAGCAGGGCGAGCGGCAGCACAACCCAGAACGGGAGGGAGCCGGCGCCGAGGCAGACCAGGCCGACGCCCAGGCCGCCGATATAGGCCTGCCCTTCGGCGCCGATGTTGAACAGGCCGGCGTGGAAGGCCACCGCCACGGCCAGGCCGGTGAAGATGAAGTTCGTGGCGTAGTAGAGCGTGTAGCCGATCGCCTCCTGCGACCCGAAGGCGCCGGCGACCAGCAGCTGCAGGGCCTGCCAGGGATTGTCCCCGATCAGCCAGATGATCAGCCCGGAGAGCAGCAACGCCAGCAGCAGGTTCACCACCGGCAGCAGGATGGGCTCGACCCAGCGGAGGGATCTTGAATTCCTCCCAGCGCTCATGCGATGGGATGGCCGGGGGTTTCCGCCCTCCGCCTTTCGCCTTCCGCCTTTCCGATTCCCGCCATCATCAGCCCCAGCCGCTCCTCGGTCGCCTCCGTGCGCGGCAGTTCCCCGACGATTTCGCCCGAGGCCATGACGAGGATGCGGTCGGCGAGGCCGAGGATCTCATCGAGCTCGACCGAGACCAGCAGGAGCGCCTTGCCGGCGTCGCGCAGGGCCACGAGGCGGCGGTGGATGAACTCGATCGCGCCGATGTCGACGCCGCGCGTCGGCTGGCCCACCAGCAGGACGCGGGGCCCGGAGTCGACTTCCCGCGCGAGGACCAGCTTCTGCTGATTGCCGCCCGAGAAGGCCGTGATGGGCAGCCCGGGCTGCGGCGGGCGCACGTCCCAGTCCGCCATCTTGCGCTCGCAGTCCGCCTGAATGGCCCCCGCACGCATGAAGGGCCCGCGATTGTACGCCGGACGGTCCTGATAGCCGAGGATCGCGTTGTCCTGGGCGGGGAAGCTGGCGATCACGCCCATCCGCAGGCGGTCCTCCGGCACATGCGCCAGGCCGGCCCGGCGGCGCTCGCGGGGGTTCTGGGAGGAGCGCGTTGTCCCCAGGGAAATCTCCCCGGCGTCGGGCCGGATCAGGCCGGCGAGCGCCTCCAGCAGCTCGGACTGGCCGTTGCCCGCCACGCCGGCGATGCCGACGATCTCGCCGGCGCGCACCTCGAAGCTCACGCCCTTGACCCGCAGCACGCCGAGGCGGTCGCGCACGGCGAGGTCGCGCACCGCGAGCAGCGTGGCGCCGGGCCGGGCGGGGCCCTTCTCGACCTGGAGGAGAACCGCCCGCCCGACCATCCGCTCCGCCAGCTCGTGCACGGAGGTCTCCGCGGTCGCCAGCTCCGCCACGACGGCGCCCTGGCGCATGACGGTGACGCGGTCGGTGACGGCCATGATCTCGCGCAGCTTGTGCGTGACCAGGATGACCGTCTTCCCCTGGTCGCGCAGGCGGCCCAGCATCTGGAAGAGCTGCCCGGCTTCCCCCGGCGTCAGGACGGCGGTCGGCTCATCGAGGATCAGGATGTCCGCGCCCCGGTACAGGGCCTTGAGGATCTCGACCCGCTGCTGCAGCCCCACCGGGAGGTCCTCGGCGAGCGTGTCGAGCGGCACGGCGAGGCCATAGTCCCGTTCGATCCGCTCCAGCTCGGTCCGGGCGCGGGCGAGGCCGCCGGCCAGGCGCCAGCCGTCCTCCACCCCGAGGACGATGTTCTCGAGCGCGGTAAAATTGGGCACGAGCATGAAGTGCTGGTGCACCATCCCGATGCCCGCGGCGATGGCGTCATGCGGCCGCCGGAGGTCGACGCGGCGGCCGCGCACGAGAATCTCCCCCGCGTCCGCCGCGTGGAAGCCGTAGACGATGTTCATCAGGGTGGACTTGCCCGCCCCGTTCTCGCCCACCAGCCCGTGGATCGATCCCGCCGCGGCGGCGAGGGAGACGGCGCGATTCGCGTGCACCGCGCCGAAGCGCTTGTCGATGCCGCGCAGCTCAAGCGCCGGAGCCTCGCTATTCACGGTATTCCGGAACCTTGATCTTCCCGCTGATGATGTCGGCCTTGGCCTGCTCGAGGCGCTGTTCGATCGCCGGGGTGAGGACCCCCCGGTTGTTGGCGTCCAGGGAATAGCCCACGCCCCCCTCGGCCAGGCCGAGATAGACGTGGCCCGGCTTCCAGGTGCCGCCATTGGCGGCCATCGCCGCCTGGTAAACCGCGACGTCGACCCGTTTCACCGCGGAGGTGAGCACGCTGCCCGGGTGAATGTAATCCTGGTTGCTGTCGCAGCCGATGCTGAGCAGGCCCGCGTCCTGGGCCGCCTGCATGACGCCGAGGCCGGTTCCGCCCGCGGCGTGGAAGATGACGTCGGCGCCCCGGCCAAACTGGCTCTTGGCCAGTTCCGCCCCGCGGGTGGGATCGTTCCACGCGGCGGGGGTGCTGCCGGTCATGTTTTCAAACACCTCGATGTTGGGATTCACGTAGCGGGCGCCGGCCCGGTAGCCCAGGGCGAACTTGCGGATCAGGGGGATGTCCATGCCGCCGACAAAACCGATCTTGCCGGTCTTCGAGGAAAGCGCCGCGGCCATCCCGCAGAGAAACGACGACTCCTGCTCGCGGAAATTGACCGACTCCACGTTGGGCAGGTCGACCGCGCCGTCGATGATGACGAACTTCACGTCCGGGAATTCCCGGGCGACCTGGTCGACGGCGGAGGCCTGGGTGAAGCCCACCGCCACGATGAAATTGAAGCCGTGGCGGGCGAATTGCCGCATGACCTGCTCGCGCTGCATCGCGTTGGTGATCTCGAAGTCGCGGAACGGGATGCCGGTCTCCCGCCTGAACCGTGCCACGCCCTCGCTGGCCGACTGGTTGAAGGAGCGGTCGAACTTGCCCCCGAAATCATAGACGATGGCGGGCCGGATTTCATCGGCGGCGGCGGTGGCGAGCAGGCCGAGGAAGAGCGCGGCGCGGAGGAGCATGGGGTGCTTGAACATAAGAAAGCGGGGCCGGCGAACAACGAAAATCACGGGATGTCCATCGGGGCGAGGCTCCAGATGTCGCGGGAGTACTCCCGGATCGTCCGGTCGCTGGAAAACATCCCCATGCGCGCGGTATTGAGGATGGCCTTGCGCGCCCAGCCGGCGGGATCGCGGAACGCGGCGTCCACCCGCGCCTGGCAGTCGATGTAGGCGCGGTAGTCGGCGAGGACCATGAAGGGGTCGCCGCCGTCCAGCAACGTGTGGTGCACCGGGGCGAAGGCCCCGTGCTCTCCCGGCGTCCAGTAGTCGCTGCCCAGCCAGTCCACCACCGCCTTCAGCTCCGCGTCGCGCTCGTACCAGAGGCGGGGATTGTAGCCGGTGCGGCGGAGCTTCTCCACCTCGTCGACGGTCATGCCGAAGATGAAGACGTCGTCGGCGCCGACCTCCTCCTGGATCTCCACGTTGGCGCCGTCGAGGGTCCCGATCGTAAGGGCGCCGTTGAGGGCCAGCTTCATGTTGCCCGTGCCGGAGGCCTCCATCCCGGCGGTCGAAATCTGCTCGGAAAGGTCGGCGCCCGGGATGATCTTCTCGGCGAGCGAAACCCGGTAGTTGGGCAGGAACGCGACCTTGATCCGGCCCGCGATCCGCTCATCCGCGTTGATCCGCGCCCCGATGACGTTGATGGCCCGGATGATGTTCTTCGCGACATCGTAGCCCGGGGCGGCCTTGGCCGCGAAGATGAAGACCCGCGGGGCGAGGTTGGGCGCCGGCTCCTGCAGCAGGCGGCGGTACAGGGTGAGGATGTGCAGCAGGTTGAGGTGCTGCCGCTTGTACTCATGCAGCCGCTTGATCTGGACATCGAACATCGCCTGCGGGGAGACGGCGAGGCCGCACAGGTCGGCGATGACGCGGGTGAGGTCCACCTTGTTGGCGTGCTTGGCCTCCATGAACTCGCGCTGGAAGACCGCGTCGTCGGCGAACGCCTCGAGGCCGCGCAGCCGGTCGAGGTCGCGCGCCCACTCCTCGCCGCCCAGGGCGCGGGTGATGAGGCCGGCGAGGCGGGGGTTGCTCTCCAGCAGCCAGCGGCGCGGCGTGATCCCGTTGGTCTTGTTCTGGAACTTGCCCGGGTAAAGGGCGTCGAAATCGGGGAACAGCCGCTCGCGCAGCAGCGCGGAGTGCATCTTGGCCACGCCGTTGACGGCGTGGGAGCCGACCACGGCGAGGTTGGCCATGCGCACGTGTTTCTGGCCGTTTTCCTCGATCAGCGAGCAGGCGCGCTTGCGGTCGTTGTCCCCGGGCCACTTCCGCTCGCACTCGAGCATCAGCCGCTCATTGATCGCGAAGATGATCTGGAGGTGGCGCGGGAGGACCCGCTCGAACAGCGGCACGCCCCACTTCTCCAGCGCCTCGGGCAGGAGGGTGTGGTTGGTGTAGCCGAAGGTGCGGGTGACGATGGCCCAGGCGGGCCCCCACTCCAGGTTCTCCTCGTCGAGCAGGATGCGCATCAGCTCGGGGATGGACACCGCCGGATGGGTGTCGTTGAGCTGGATGGCCACCTTGTCGGCGAAGTTGGCCCAGGAGTTCTGGGTGTTGCGGAAGTGCCGCCGGATGATGTCGCGCAGGGAGCAGGCGACGAAGAAGTACTGCTGCACCAGCCGCAGCTCCTTGCCGTTCTCGGTGCGGTCGTTCGGGTAGAGCACCTTCGAGATCGTCTCCCCCTCGGCCTTTTCCCGCACCGCCTCGACGTAGCCGCCGGAGTTGAAGGCGGCGAGATCGAAGTCGTCGGTCGCGCGCGAGGCCCAGAGCCGGAGCAGGTTGACGGTCTTCGTGCCGTAACCCGCGATCGGGATGTCATGGGGCACGCCCAGGACCGTCTTGGTGTCGGTCCACTTCGGCTTGGAATGGCCGAAGGCATCGAAGACCTGCTCGACCCGCCCGTACAGCCTCACCTCCTGGGTGTACTCGGCCCGCACCACTTCCCAGGGATTGCCGAAGAGGATCCAGCGGTCCGGGCGCTCGATCTGGTTGCCGTTCACGAACTCCTGCTTGAACAGCCCGAACTCGTAGTGGATGCCGTAGCCGAGCGCCGGGTAGTCCAGGGTGGCCAGCGAATCGAGAAAGCAGGCGGCCAGCCGGCCCAGGCCCCCGTTGCCCAGGCCCATGTCCACCTCGGCCTCGCGCACCAGGTCGAAATCGACCCCGAGGGAGGCCAGCGCCCCGCGGGCCGTTTCGGTCAGGTCGGTGGCGAAGAGATTGCTCTCGAACAGTCGGCCGACCAGGTACTCCAGCGACATGTAATAGACCCGCCGGGCGTTCTTGGCGTTGTGCACCGCCTGGGTCGCGATCATGCGCTCGTGGATGGCGTCGCGCACCGCGAGGGCGGTGGCGACCCACCAGTCGCGCGGGGTGGCCGAGGCGGCGTGCCGGGCCAGCGTGGAGACGAGGTGGTGCTCGATGAGCAACCGAAAGTTCTTCTCGGGCAATGTCATGGATGTTTAGGTACCTATACCGCCTGGCGCGAAAGAAGCAATTTCGGAGCCATGCGCCGTTATTTTTTGAAACCTTCGCGCCAGCTCGCCGTGGCTGAGTTCGATGAAGGTCGGCCGGCCCGCCGGGCTGGTCAGCGGCGTCGGCGTGGCGAAGAGGTCGGCCACCAGCGCCTCGAGCTCAGCCCGCCCGGGCGCGGCGGGCAGGCGCACGGCCCGGAGGGCGGCCAGGACGGCCAATTCGTCCCGGGCGAGTTCGAGGTCTCCGGCCGGCAGCCGCCCCTCGCGCACCGCCCCCAGCAGGTCGCGCAGGAATGACTCCGCGTCCCCCGGCTCCATCCAGGCGGGCACGGCCTCGATCCGGAAGAAATTGCGGCCGAATTCGGCGACTGCGAAGCCGTGGGCCTGCAGGAACGCCAGCCGGTCGAGCAGGAGGGCCGTGGCGATCGGGTCGAGCTGCAGGGTCACCGGGAGGAGCAAGTGCTGGCCGGGCGCGGCGCCGGTCCGGAAGGTGACGCGCAGCCGCTCATACCACACCCGCTCGTGGGCGGCGCGGCGGTCGAGGAGCACGACCCCGGCGGCCGTCTCGAAGATCGCGGTCCCGCCGTGCGCCAGCCCGATGAAACGCCAGTTGGCCGCGGGCCGGGCCGCGCTGGCCGGCGGGCTCGGGGTGGGCCGTCCCGCGCCGGCCAGCGCCGGAGGAGTAAGGGCCGGAGCGGATGCATTGAAGGTAGACGCGGCGTCCTGCCGCGTTGCCTCGGAGGGAAGCGGCAGGCTGCCGCTTCTACCTTGCTGGGGCTGCGGCCGGGCTTTCACGCCAACCGCAGCAGCTTCCGCCGGCGCCGTAATCTCCCGCAGCCGCTGCAGCACGCTGCGGATCACAAAGCTGCGTACCGCCGGCTCGTCCCGGAAGCGGACCTCGCGCTTGGCCGGGTGCACATTGACGTCCACGGCGGCCGGGTTGCATTCCAGGAAGACAAAGGCCACCGGATACCTCCCCTTCGGCAGCGATTGGTGGTAGCTTTCCAGCAAGGCGTAATTGAGCGCCCGGCTGTCCACCGGACGGGAGTTCACGAACGTGATCATCTCATGGCGGGTGCCCCGCCCAACCCCGGGGCGCCCGATCAGTCCGTGCAGGCCCAGCCCGTCCTCCGCGGCCTCGAGCGGCACCAGTTCGTCGACCAGCGACGGCCCGAAGATCTCGGCCACGCGGTCCGCCAGCGTCGTGCAGGCGGGCGAGCGAAAAATGACCCTCCCGTCCTCCACCAGGGTGAAGGCGACCGCGGGAGCGGCCAGGGCGTAGAGCCGCACGCACTGCGCGATGTGCGCGGCCTCCGTCCGATCGGCCTTGAGAAACTTGCGCCGGGCGGGCACGGGATGAAACAGATGAGCCACCTCGACCGTGGTGCCCACCGGGCGGCCGCAGTCCCGGACGTGCCCAAGTTTGCCGCCGTCGATCAGGATTTCGGTGCCGGCGTCCCCCGCCCCGGTGCGGGTCTGGAGGGTGCAGCGCGACACGCTCGCGATCGACGGCAGGGCCTCCCCGCGAAAGCCGAAAGTCGTCAGGCGGTCGAGATCCGCCGCCTCGTCGATCTTGCTGGTGGCGTGGCGTTCGAAGGCGAGTTGCGCGTCCTCGCGGTTCATGCCGTGACCATTGTCTTCCACCCGCAGGAGCGCCCGGCCCCCGGCGCGAAATTCCACGGCGATCCGCGTGGCCCCGGCGTCGAGCGCGTTTTCGACGAGCTCCTTCACCACCGCCGCGGGGCGCTCGATCACCTCGCCCGCGGCGATCTGGTTGGCCACCCGCTCGGACAAGACCTTGATACTGGGCATAGAGGATACGGAATTCACCGCGGACCCGTCTTCGCTGCGCTTCGCCGAGGCAGGGGCGCCGCAAACACGAGTCCGAGGTGAATCAGGTCTGCAGGATCTTCTCCCACCGCGCGAATTGCCGTTCGATTTGTTTGGGGCCGGGCATGCCGGTGCCGCCGCGGCCCTCCATGGCTCGGCGAAGATCGAAGACTTTGGCCCAGTCGGGACCGAAGCCGGCATGCACCTGCTTCACGTCCGCGGTCGAAAGCAGGTTGAGGGGCTGGCCCTTCCGTTCCGCGAGGGCCACGACCGCGCCCACCGCGTGGTGGGCTTCCCGGAACGGCACCCCGCGCAGCACGAGGTAATCCACGACGTCGGTGGCGAGCAGCGCCGGATCGGCGACCGCGGCGGCACAGCGGTCGCGGTTGAACCGGACCCCGGCGAACGCCGCTCCGAGCACCTCGGCGCACAGCGCCAGCTGGTCGAAGCTGTCGAAGACCGGGGCCTTGTCCTCCTGAAGGTCGCGGTTGTAGGTCAGGGGCAGCCCCTTGACCAGCGTGAGGAGGGTCTGGAGGTTGCCCTGCAGCCGGGCGGACTTGCCCCGGATCAGCTCGCAGGCGTCAAAATTCTTCTTCTGCGGCATCAGCGACGATCCGGTGGCAAAGGCCTCGGGCAGCTCCACGAATTTGAACTCCGCGCTGCTCCAGAGCATCAGGTCCTCGGCGATGCGCGAGAGGTGCACCCCGGCCAGCGCGGCGGCGGAGGCAAATTCGATGCAGAGGTCGCGGTCGGCGACCGCGTCCATGGAGTTTTGCGTGACCTGGGGGCGGCCCCGCGCGTCGACAAAGCCCAGCGCCCGGGCGGTGAACTCGCGGTCGATCGGGAGCGAGGTGCCGGCGATGGCGCCCGAGCCGAGCGGGCACCAGTTGGCATGCGCCGCCACGTCGGCGAAGCGCGCCCGGTCCCGCTCCAGCATCTCCAGCCACGCAAACAGGTGGTGGGCGAGCGGCACGGGCTGCGCCCGTTGCAGATGGGTGTAGCCGGGGATCAGCACGTCGCGGTTGGCGCCGGCGGAGGCCAGCACGGCGCGAGCGGCGCCGCGCAGCCGCTCCTGGAGATCGGCGCAAGCGTGCTTGAAAAAGAGCCGCATGTCGGTGGCGACCTGGTCATTGCGGCTGCGCGCGGTGTGCAGCCGCGCCGCGGCGGGCACGCTCCGCGTGAGCGCCTGCTCGATGTTCATGTGGACATCCTCCAGCCGGGCGTCCCACTTGAATTTTCCGGCCTCGATCTGCGCCAGGATGGCGTCCAGGCCGGCGAG
>Ga0302196_10003912_pt1 | contig 13595 bp, 13 predicted proteins | sample II_Bog_N1_3_FD_198794 | JGI IMG/M metagenome (GOLD analysis project Ga0302196, IMG submission 198794) | Peat permafrost microbial communities from Stordalen Mire near Abisko, Sweden - II_Bog_N1_3 | ecosystem: Environmental > Terrestrial > Soil > Wetlands > Peat | place: Sweden: Abisko...
GCGGCGCCGGCTTCGAGCAATTTGGCCACCAGCGCGCGGCCGATGCCGCGATTGGCGCCGGTGACGAGGGCGACGGAGTCCTTGATGTCCAAGGGCTCAGGCCGCGTAGAGGGTGTCGTTGGGCTTTTTGGCGCCCTTCACCAGGACAGTGGGATCGGGCGCGATGAGGCCCCTGCCCCAGCCTTCGCTGAGCGGCATGTCGTGGTTCCATTCCCAGACCATGCGCCGCGCCGCAATCCGCCACGCGCCGTCCCGCCGCTCAAAGCGATCAATGGCCCTCGCAAGCGTAAGACAATCAAACTTCTCGCCGTCTTTCTTCAGGCGCGCGAAGGCGAGGATGTGGGATTCCACCCGCGCCGTATCGCCGTGAAGATCGATGGCGATGTTGCTGGTTGTGTGGGTCATTTTGGATCGCGGCAGGATGGCGGCTATGGAGGCGATGTAGTCGGCGGCCGGGCCCAAGAACGTGCCGCCGTGATCCTCCGTGGCGTCGCTGTGGTAGCAGGCCTCGAGCAGCTCGATATCGGCGCGGTCCACGGCGCGGCAGTATCTTACCAGCACCTCGGCGATGGCGGCCTTGTCGAGGAGCGCCTGGATCTGGGCGTCGCGGGTCTGGGTCATTCTGGGCTCTGTCAGGCTAGAGGGCGGGGCGGTCGACGAGGGCGAGGACCCAGGGGGTGGAGGCGCCGCCGGCGCGCTGGGCGTCCATGACGCCCACGTCCACATAGTCGCGCCAGTCGATGATCAGGCCGTCCCTGAAGGTCAGGACGCCGGCATAGGGCGCGCGGACGACGACGCCGTCCTTCTGGGTGAACTCATCCACGCCCTCGACGAAGAGGCGATCGCCGTTCTCGGCATGGTCGAAGAGGCGCCAGCGGATCTCGGCGAGCTGGGCCTTGAAGTTCTCCATGAACTTGCGCGCCTTGGCCTTGCCCCGGGCCGGCGGGGCGACGGCGGCGGCGTAGTGCCAGACGACATCCTCGTGCAGATGGGCGAGGGCGCCGTCGATATCGCCGGCGGTCCAGGCGGCGATGAGGCTCTTCAGGGCCTCGAGCTTGGCGCTCATGCGCCGATCACGAAGCTGACGGTGGTGGTGGTGGACCCGCCGATGTTGAGGGTCTGGACGGTGCGGGCGCCCTCCACCTGATAGTCGCCGGCCTTGCCGGTGACCTGCTTGGCGGCGTCGAGGGCCATGCGCACGCCGGTGGCGCCGACGGGATGGCCGCCGCCGATCAGGCCGCCGGAGGGGTTGATGGGCAGGCGCCCGCCGATCTCGATGGAGCCGTCCTCCACCGCCTTCCACGCTTGGCCGGGCGCCGTGAGGCCCAGATGCTCGATGGCCATGTATTCGGTGGTGGTGAAGCAGTCGTGGGTCTCTACGGCGTCGATCTGATCCACGGAGTCGAGACCCGCGCGGCCGCGGGCGTCCTCTATGGCGCGGCGCACCTGCGGGAAGACGTAGTCGGCGCCTTCGCTGGCGCGCACCTTGCGCTCATAGCTGATGGGGGCGGAGCGGTGGCCCCAGCCCTGGATGCGGGCGAGGCTCTCCAGTGGCAGGCCGCGTTTGGCCGCGTAGCCCGCGGCATATTCATCGGAGGCGAGGAAGACCACGGCCGAGCCGTCGGTGACCTGGCCGCAGTCGTTTTTGCGGATCATGCCCTCGACCACGGGATTGGCCTCATCGTCGCTTGTGAAGCTGGCCGGCCCGAACTTCCAGCCGCGGGTCTGGGCGTTGGGATTGCGCCGGCCGTTGGCGAAGTTGATCTCGGCGATGCGCATGAGGTGTTCGTATTTGAGGCCATAGCGGCGATCGTATTCCTCGCCGAGGTCGGAGAAGGCCCGGGGCCAGAGGAAGGTGGCGTCCTGGAACTCGTGGCCGGTCCAGGCCGCGGCGCCGAGATTGCGGGCCGCCTCGCCGCCGGAGACGTTGCGCATCATTTCCAGGCCCACGACGCAGGCGGTGTCGTAGCGGCCGGCCTCGATCTCGGCGGTGGCGGCGAGGATGGCGACGCTGCCGGAGGCGCAGGCGGCTTCGTGACGGGCGGTGGGCATGCCGTCGAAATCGGGATGGACGAGGCCGAAGAAGCCGCCCAGCAGACCCTGGCCGGCAAAGAGCTCGCCGACGAAATTGCCCACGTGGCCGGACTGGATGTCGGATGGCTCGAGATCCACAGCGGCGAGGCCCTCGCCCACCACCTCGGAAAAGGCGTCGGCGAAATCCATCTGCTCGCGCGCCCAGTTGCGGGAGAAGTCGCTCTGCCAGCCGCCGAGGATATAGACCATGCGCTTTCGTCCCTGATGGAAGGCGCGTCGTGGATGCGCGCGCCGTGCGGAGTCATCTTGGAACGAAAAGCGGCGCTTGTCAGGGTATGAATCCTCCCTCCCCTTTATGGGGAGGGTCGGCCTGAAAGGCCGGGGTGGGGATGTGTGACGCCGCGACAGCGTTGTGGGTTTCAATGCGCTGCCCCACCCTGACGGCTTCGCCGTCTGTCCCTCCCCATAAAGGGGAGGGAGGAGAGGAAGGACGATCGCACCCATGCCCCCACCCCCCATCTGGCTGATCGCCGGGCCAACCGCAGGCGGCAAGTCGGGCCTGGCGCTGGCGCTTGCCGAGGCCACCGGGGGTGAGATCGTCAATGGGGATTCGATGCAGGTGTACCGTGACCTGCGCATCCTGACGGCGCGGCCGTCAGTGGAGGATGAAGTCCGGGCGCCGCATCATCTCTATGGCGTGGCGGACGGGGCGGAGCGGTGGTCGGTGGGGCGGTGGCTGGCGGCGGCGTCGGAGGCGCTGAGCGACATCGCGGCGCGGGGGCGTACGGCGATCGTGGTCGGGGGGACGGGGCTCTATTTCCGGGCGCTGACGCGGGGGCTGGCGGATGTTCCAGCCATCCCGGCGGAGGTTCGCGCCCAGGTGCAGACCTCGTTCGACAGCCTGGGCGAGACGGCCTTTCGTGAGCGCCTGGCGGCGGTGGACCCGGAGGCCGCAACCCGCATCTCGCCCGGCGATCGCCAACGGCTGACCAGGGCGCTTGAGGTGTTTGACGGCACGGGCCGCTCGCTCAGCCGATGGCAGGCTCAGACGAAGGCGCCGGTGGTTGAATGGAGCGGCGTTGTGCTCGCCCCGCCGCGCGCGGAGCTCTATGCACGGATCGACGCGCGCATGGCCGCGATGATGGAAAGCGGCGCAAGCCAAGAGGTCGAGCGCCTGCTGGCCCGAAAGCTCGATGCCGCCCTGCCGGTCATGAAGGCCCTGGGCGTGGCCGGCCTCGCCGGCCAGCTCCGCGGGGATCTGACCCCGGCCCAGGCGCTCGCCCAGGCTCAGACCGCGACCCGCCAGTACGCCAAGCGCCAGATGACATGGTTCGAACATCAGACGCCGGACTGGCCGCGCGTGGCGGACGCCGGCGATGTGGAGGGCGTGCGGGCGCTCCTTCAAGGCGCGGCGCCTTGACCGGCCTCTACAGTAATGGCAAGGAATCCCCTCGAATCCGGAGCAGACCCCATGCGCGGCGCGCACATCGTACTTAGACGGCGACCCGGGAAGGTAGCAGGCTAAACCCCTGCCGCCGTCTTTGGTCGCGCACGCCCAAGCCCCCCAGAGGGGCTTTTTTCTTGCCCCGGTTCCATCCTTAGTCGAAGTCTCACCCAAATGACCGCTCATCCCGCCCTCGAAGCAGACCAGGCCGCCGACGCCGCCGAGATCCTCACCGGCGCCCAGATGGTGGTGCGCGCCCTGGTGGATCAGGGGGTCACCGACCTCTTCGGCTATCCGGGCGGCGCGGTGCTGCCCATCTATGACGCCCTCTTTCATGAGCCGCGCCTGCGCCACGTTCTGGTTCGTCACGAGCAGGGGGCGACGCACGCGGCCGAGGGCTATGCGCGCTCAACGGGCAAGCCTGGGGTGGTTCTGGTGACCTCGGGGCCCGGCGCCACCAATGCGGTGACCGGGATCGTCGACGCCCTGATGGATTCCATCCCCCTGATCGTGATCACCGGCCAGGTGCCCACGCATCTGATCGGGACCGACGCCTTCCAGGAGTGCGACACGGTGGGGATCACCCGCTCGTGCACCAAGCACAACTATCTGGTGAAGGAGGTCCGCGACCTGCCGCGCATCCTGCACGAGGCTTTCCACATCGCCACGACGGGGCGGCCGGGGCCGGTGGTCATCGACATCCCCAAGGATGTGCAGTTCGCGAGCGGTCCCTATGTGGGTCCGGCCAAGGCGGCGCCGATCCACGACTACCATCCGCGGGTGGAGGGCGATCCGCGCAAGATCGCCGAGGCCTGCGCCCTGATCGCGGGGGCGAAGCGGCCGATCTTCTACACCGGCGGCGGGGTGATCAACGCCGGGCGCGGCGCAAGCGCATCGCTGCGGGAGCTGGCCCGCCTCACCGGGGCGCCGGTGACCTCGACCCTCATGGGCCTGGGCGCCTTTCCGGCGGACGATCCGGCGTGGCTGGGCATGGTGGGCATGCACGGGACCTTCGAGGCCAACCACGCCATGCACGACTGCGACGTCATGGTGGCCATCGGGGCGCGGTTCGACGACCGGGTGACCGGGCGGCTCGACGCCTTTTCGCCGGGCTCGAAAAAGATCCACATCGACATCGACCCCTCCTCCATCGGCAAGGTGGTGAGGGCGGACGTGGGAATCCTGGGCGACGCGGGAAAGGTGCTGGACGCCCTGATCGCGGCGTGGAAGCGCGAGCGCCCGGCGCCGGACGCGCGGCGTCTGGAGCCGTGGTGGAAGCAGATCGCCACGTGGCGCGCGCGGGACTGCCTGCGCTATCGGCCTTCGGACACGATCATCAAGCCGCAATACGCCATCGAGCGGCTGTACGCCCTGACCCGGGACCGGGATGCGTACATCACCACCGAGGTGGGCCAGCACCAGATGTGGGCGGCGCAGTATTATCGCTTCCAGCAACCGCACCGGTGGATGACCTCCGGGGGGCTGGGCACCATGGGCTACGGGCTGCCGGCGGCGGTGGGAGTGCAGATCGCCCATCCCAAGAGCCTCGTCATCGACATCGCCGGCGACGCCAGCGTGCAGATGACCATGCAGGAGATGTCCACGGCCATTCAGTACGACCTGCCGATCAAGATCTTCATTCTCAACAATGAGTGGATGGGAATGGTGCGCCAGTGGCAGCAGCTGCTGCACGGGGAGCGGTACAGCCACTCCTATTCGGCGAGCCTGCCGGACTTCGTGAAGCTGGCCGAGGCGTTCGGGGCGGTGGGGCTGCGCGCCTCGACGCCGGCGGAGCTGGACGACAAGATCGAGGAGATGATCGATACGCCCCGGCCGGTGATCTTCGACTGCCGGGTGGAGCGTTCGGAAAACTGCTTTCCGATGATCCCCTCGGGCAAGGCGCACAATGAGATGCTCCTGGGCGAGGACGCGGGCGATATCGGCTCGGTGATCGATCAGGCCGGGCGGGGTCTGGTATGACGCAGGACGCGCCCGCCTCGGCCTATGACATGGGCCACGCGGTGGAGGCGGAGAACCTCGCCACCTTCGCGGTGCTGGTGGACAATGAGCCGGGGGTTCTGCACCGGGTGGTGGGGCTCTTCGCGGCGCGAGGCTACAATATCGAGAGCCTCACCGTGGCCGAGACGGACCGCAGCGCGCGCACAAGCCGCATCACCATCGTGACGCGGGGCACGCCGCACGTTCTGGCGCAGATCGAGGCGCAGCTGCAGAAGATGGTCTCCACCCGCCACGTGCAGAACGTGACCAAGGATCCAAACGGGGTGGAGCGGGAGCTGGCTTTGATCAAGGTGCGCGGCACGGGGGCGGATCGCGCCGAGGCCCGGGGCCTGGCCGACATCTTCCGCGCCCGGGTGATCGACACGAACTCCGAGAGCTTCATCTTCGAGCTCACCGGCGCGCCATCCAAGATCGACAAGTTCGTGGGGCTGATGCGGCCGATCGGGCTGATCGAGGTGTCGAGAACCGGCGTGCTTTCGATCGAGCGGGGAGCGGAGATACTTTAGAATTCACCACAAAGGACACGAAGGACACGAAGAAGATACGAGTGGGCCACTTCCGATTGCGCTGCGCGCGAAGCGCAACCCTTCCTTCTTTGTGTTTTCCTTTGTGATCTTTGTGTTCTTTGTGGTGAAATTCTTTTCTTGCGGCTGCGCCGCCTCAACGGAGTGACCCAATGAAGCTGATCGGCGCGGTGATAGCCGGGCTGGTTCTGGCCTCCGGGACCGCCAGGGCCGAGGACGCGGCGGAGGCTACGGCGGCGGCGGTGAAGGCGGCGGACATCGCCTTCGAGCAGCGGGCTCAGACGGTGGGGCCGGCCCAGGCCTTCCGCGAGACGATGGACGAGAAAGACGCCCTGGAGTTCGGCTCCGGCGCTCCGGTGCGGGGGGCGCAGGCGATCTTCCAGTCCCTGGGCGGAGACAAACCCGGCCAGGGGAAGCTTGAGTGGACGCCGCTGCAGGCCTGGGGCTCCAGGGGCGGCGACATGGGCGTGACCACCGGGACCTGGAAGGCCTTCAGCCCCCTCGCCTCCACGCCGGTGGTCACCGGCCGCTATGTGACCGTCTGGCGCAAGAACGCCGCGGGCCAGTGGAAGGGCCTGATCGACATAGGCAATCCGGACCCGAAGTAGATCTGCGTTGTCAGCCGCGGAAGATGTCGAAAGGGTCGATGCTCAGGACCTTTCGCGCGGCGATGAAGCTTGAAAGCCCGGCGATCACCAGCATCAGGGCGAAGGCCAGGATCAGGTTGAAATAGGTGATGACGGCGGCGTAGTTGGGCTGGGCGTGGCGAGCCGCTTCTATGACCAGGGCGCAGAGGCCGACGCCGAGGCCATAGCCCACCAGGCCGGTGAACAGGGCCTGGAAGAGGATCATATAGACCAGCTCCCAGCCCTGGGCGCCGATGGCCTTCAGGGCGCCGAACTTATCGATGTTCTCAAGGACGAAGCTGTAGAATGTCTGGCCCGAGATGGAGAGGCCGACGATGAAGCTGATCACGCTCATGAGCATGATGTTCGCCCCGATGCCGGTCTGAAAGGTGTAGAAATTGGCGATCCGCCGGTCGAACTGATCCTTGGTGAGGGCCAGATAGCCCAGCTTCGCCACCGCCGCCTGGATGCGCGGGATATCGGCGGGGGTCTTGGGCTCGACGAGCACATAGGAGGTGGTGAACCGGGTCTGGGGCAGATACTGCAGCGCGCGCTCATAGGTGGTGTAGAGGGTGGGCACGCCGAAGAGGCCGTTGGACGCCACCCTGGCGATGCCGACGATCACGGCGCGGTGGTCGTTGATCTCGAAGACCGAGCCAATGACGGGCGATCCCAGCTTGGCGTATTCGGCGTCGCGCACGACGAAGAAACCGTTCTCCGCATAGATGTCTTCTATCTTTCCCTTCTCCAGGGGCGGGCGGCCGTAGAGGCTGGTGTCGTCCAGGCCGATGATGGAGACCGGCTCGAAGTCGCCGTTGTGGAGCTTGGCGAGGCCCCCGCCCAGGTAGAGCGGCACGGCGTAACGCACCCCGTCCATGCTGCGCACGGCATCCTGCAGATAGTTGGGAAGCGGAATGGTGCTGGCGACGGTCTGCACCGACGGATCCATCACCCAGATGGTGGCGCCCACATTGGCCACCGTGGCGGAGGAGCGCTGGAGAATGCCGGAAAACATCGAGGTCATCTGAACGATGAGGAACACCGCAAAGGTGATGCCGATGACCACGGAGTAGAATTTGGTGCGGTCATTCACCAGAAGCTTGAGCGCGATGACGATGAGGCCCGGGTTGACGCCGAAGAAGCGGGCAGCCGGCGGAGCCGGAGCGCCGGGCGCCGTCATTTCGCCCCCGCCCGGACCGCGCCGCCCAAGGGCTGGGAGACACTCCAGCCGCCTCCCGAGGCCAGATAGAGGGCGACGACATCCTGGAGCCGCTGCGATCTTGCGGCGATCAGGATCAGGCGGGCGCGGTCGGCCTGGATCTCAAGGCCCATGGCGTCGTCGTCGGCGATGACGCCGGCCTCGCGATTGGCCCTGGCCAGGATGACATCGCCCTGGGCGGCGTCGGCAGCGTCGCGGCTGGCGGCCGAGACCGCGGCGTCCGCGTCAAGGGCCTTGAGGGAATCGGCCACCTGCTCGAGGGCGGAGAGCACGGTCTGACGGTAGGTCGACTGGACCTGCAGAAAGTCCTGCTGCGCGGCCTTGCGGCCGTACCACAGTGCGCCGCCGGTGAAGATCGGCGCCTTGATCGAGGGGCCGATGCCCCAGAAGACGCCGTCCGGCGAGCCGAGCTTGCCCAGGGAAAGGCTGGCGGCGCCGAAGTTGCCGGTGATGTCGATGGAAGGGAAAAGCGCGGCCGTGGCCACGCCGACCTGGGCGCTGGCCTGATGCAGCGCCGCCTGGGCCTGAAGGATGTCGGGGCGCTCGCGGACGACCTGGGCCGGGAGGCTCACCGGCGCGTCCGGCGGGATGGTGAGATCCGCCAGAGCCGGCGCGGCCGGCGCCGGCGTCCCCGTCTCTCGGCCCAGCAGGCTCTGCAGCAGGGTCATGGAGGCCGCCTGGCGCTGAACCGTGACAGCCAGGGTCTGACGGTCGGCGTCGAGCTGTTGCTGGGCGGCCAGGACATTGGACCAGGCGCCGTAGCCGGCCCTGAACTGGGCGTTGAGACCATCGCGCCGGGCGCCGTCCAGGCGCACGATATCGTCCAGGGCGGCCGCCTGGTCGGCGTAGCCGGCGCGGGCGATGGCTGCATCGACGATATTTCCGGTCAAGGCGAGATAGGCGGCGCCGGCGGCGTAACGCTGCCTGTCGGCCGCCGCGACCAGAGCCTCCACGCTGCGCCGCTCGCCGCCGAAGAGATCGAGCGCATAGCTGACCCTGCCGGTGAGGGTGTAGAGGCCGAAGGTGGCCGGCTTGCCCGAAACGCCCTGCTCCACAGGGGCGAACCGCTCGCGCTCCGCATCGGCCTCGCCGCTCAGTTGCGGGAAGAAGACGCCGGCGCCGGCCCGGCCCTGATCTTGGCTTTCCGCTAGGGCGGCGCGGGCCGCGGTGAGGGTGGGACTGCCCTCCAGTCCGGCGGAAACCAGATCATTGAGCCTGGGCGAGCCGAAGAGCCGCCACCACGCCGCATCGACAGGGCGCCCCGGCTCGATCACCTGGGCCGCGCCATCGCCCTCCAGGCGCGTGACGGCGGAGGCCGCGCCATAACCGGCCAAAGCCGGCGGCGCGGGCGTGGAGAAGTTGGGGCCCACGACGCAGCCCGCGATCAGCGTGCAGGCGAGGAGGCAGAGGCCGGCGGCGGCGCGCCGACGGCCGCTATTGCTCGTTGATGTAAACATCAACTTCCTCGCCCGGGTAGAGCCTGAACTTGGGATCGATGGGGAACCGGAAGATCACCGGCAGAACGCGCAGATCAACCTGCTCCTGACGCTCGTTGGAAAGCTCGATCTTGGGCACCACATAGGGCTCGATGCGCACGAACTGCAGCGGCGTCCTGTAGTCGGCGCCGCGCACACGCATCTCGGCGTCGATGTGTCCGCCCTTGGGGATACGGCTGAGCAGGATCTCGTCGACGTAGCAGCGCACCTGCAGGGTCGTCGCCACCTGGCCGAGCACGGCGACGGGCACGTTCATCTGGGTGTAGGTGTCATAGGTTCCCAGAGGGGAGACGTAGCCGCCCGTGGCCGCGTTGATGGCCAGGACCGCGCCGTCGCTCGGCGCCTTGACCACATATTTGGCCAGCAATGCCTTGTCGGCCTCCCAGGCGTGGTTGAGCGAGGCGTACTGCGCGGCCTGATTCTGGATGTCGTAGGTCCAGGCGCCCGCCTTTGTGAGATCGTACTGTCTTTTGGCCACATCGCTGGCCTTCCTGGCCGCCGCGGCGGCGTCGATGGCCGAATCCAGGCTGTTGCGGCTGACAGAACGCGGATCCACCGCCGCCGAGCGAGCCAGCTTGTCGCGCTGGTGAACCAGGGTGGCGAGGTTTGCCTGGGCCTCGTCAAGCTGCGAGGCGGCGACCGCCAGGGTTTCGCGCCGGGGCTGGGCCTTGAGTTCCGCCAGCTGCGCCGAAGCGCCCTGGGCCAGAAGCCGCGCCTGCTCCGTGGTGGCGCGCTGGACGCTGTCGTCGATGGCGAAGAGAGGCTGGCCGGCGCGCACGGCCTCTCCCGCCTTCACATAGATGGTCACGATAGGGCCGGTGACCTCGGGAAAGATGTTGGTGTTGGAGCCGCTGGACTGCGCGCTCTCGATCATGCCGTTGGCGAAAATCCCCTTGGCGAAGGGGTTGGAGGCCGGCTCGAAGGCCGGGGACTGGGGTTTGACCGGTCGGTTGAGCAGGAAGGCGACAAGGATGGCCAGCAGCACGCCCGCGGCGGCCATGATCACGATCCTGCCCCCCGGCATCGACAGCCGGCGGGCCCGGGCCTTGGGCGTCGTGGGCCCGGGCGCCGAGGGGGCGGCGGCCTCGTTCGGCGCGTCAGCCACCTTCATTATCCTCGCGATGGGAGATCTTGCCGTCCTCCATATGCAGGATCGAACTGGCGAACTCATAGATGCGAGAGTCGTGCGTCACGATGATGATGGCGCGCTCGGGACTCAGGAGGTGGCTCTTGACGAAGGAGACGACATTGCGCCCGGTGTCGCCATCCAGCGAGGCCGTGGGCTCATCGAGGATCAGGATGTCCGGGGTGGTGACGATGGCCCGGGCAATGGCCACGCGCTGCTGCTCGCCGCCACTGAGCTTGACCGGGGCCATGTCACGCCGGTTGGCCAGGCCGACAATGTCGAGGCAGCGCTCGGCGGCGTCCAGGGCCTGCCCCCAGTCGACGCCCCGCAGCACCAGGGGCACGGCCACGTTTTCGGCCGTCGTGAGCCTCGGGAAGAGGTGATAGTCCTGGAACACGAAGCCGATGGTCTGCAGGCGGAACCTGGCGTTCTCGCTGGGGTTCAGGTCCCAGATGTCCACGCCCTTGACGAACACCCGTCCGCTGGTGGGCCGAAGGATCCCCGAGATCATGCTGAGCAGGGTCGTCTTGCCGCTGCCCGATGGGCCGACGATGTAGAGCATCTGTCCCATGGGGATCTCGAGGCTCACGTCGTCCACCGCCACGGTGCGCGCCTCCCCCTCGCCGAACACCTGGGTCAGGTGCTGGGCAGCAACGGCGAAGGGCGGCGCTGACGCGCCCTGAGGCAGAGCCTGGGACAACATGAACGTGGACCGTAGGCGACGGCCCGCGCCAGAACCTTGATCCCGATCAAGGCGGCGCGGCCGCCGATCTCACGGTCCGACGCCGCGCCCGCGAGGGGTCAGGCCGCCTGCATCGCATCTTCCAGCTTCACCTGTCCTGAGCGGACCCGCCTCACGCCGATGAGGCGCATCGTCGCGTACTGGATAAGGAAGAGGGCGAGCTTGCTGCCGAGCGCCCAGGCGGACATGAAGGCCGCCCACTGGCCGAGGCTGTAGTGGAAGGCGACATAGAGGTTGATGATGGCGGTGGAGAACATCAGGGCCGACCAGACGAAGCCGAATTTGACCGCGATATCGGGGACGATGCGCATGGCCAGTTCGGGCAGGTAGCGGTTCATCCAGCCGGGCTTGAGCATGACGGCGCCGACGATGACATAGATGATGCTGGGCTTGATGAGGATGAAGCGCGGATCCCTGGTCAGGAAGGTCGCGGCGCCGGTGGCGAGGACCAGGAAGAGGCTGAGCCACTGCATGGTCTCGATGCGCTTGCCGTGAGAGCGCTCCCAGACGATCTCGCAGATCCCCAGCGCCATGCCCAGGGCGACGGAGAGGACGACATTCTTCGTGAGAGAGAAGACAGCCAGGAAAAAGATCGTCGACGCCATGTCGATGAGAAGGAATTTTCCGGCGTGAAACAGGTTCTTCATAGGGGCGCTTTCGCTGGGTTGAATGACGTCGCCCTTCTAGCGGGCGGCTCCCGGAAACCCGGAGGCCGGCGGCGAAGGGGATGTGTCGATTGGCGAAATTCGGGGCGCCATTGGCGCTTCGCGGACGGTCGTCCTTCCTGTTTGCGGAACAAGGGCCTATATTAGCAGCGTTCGGCTAACCCCGATCTATGGAAATAAACGCGCGCGTAATAAGCGGACTGGACCCGGGTGCGATTCCCGGCGGCTCCACCAATTCCTCCCCCGCGTTATCGGCGGGATTTTGAGGGGCCGATCAGCATCGACAGACGTCTAAAGGCGTTGCTTTTTCCCGGCGTGGCTCACCGTTTCGGGCCTTTAAACTAAATGCGAACGATAACTTCGCTCAAGAGTATGCCCTCGCCGCGTAAGCGGTGCGGTCATCTCGACCTTGAAGCCCTGGTGTCTTAGCAGCGCCAGGCGGGGCCCGGGGAGCGCCTGGCAACAGAAGCTCCCCACTTATCCTCGATGCCTGCTGGCGCTCCCCTCTTTTTTTGTCCAAGAGTTTGGGGGGCGCCTGGCAACAGAAGCTCCCCACTTATCCTCGATGCCTGCTGGCGCTCCCCTCTCTTTTGCCCAAGGGTTTGGGGGCGCCTGGCGCCAGAAGCTCCCCACCTATCTCCCTGGAACGATCCGGCCTCGCGGCGGTTTCTTGCAGCGTCATCCATCACAGGGAGCTGCACGCTCATGGTTCGTCGTTTCTGGATTGAGAGCGCGCTGGTGTGCGCGCTGGCGCTGGGGGCCTGCAACAAGGCCGGCAATCAGGCGCCGGCGCCGGTGGATACGACCAACAACGGCGTATCGAACACGGGCGGCGCCATGGGAAGCGCCGAAAGCGCCACCTCGGCCGCGGTCGGCCAGGTGGCGGCGGCGACGACCTTCACGGCAGAAGGCTTCGTGACCGGCGCAGCGACGAGCGACATGTTCGAGATCGCCGCGGCGAAGCTCGCCCTCGATCGGGGCGCCGATCCGGCTATCAAGACCTTCGCCAAGCGCATGATCCACGACCACACCGCCAGCACCGCCAAGCTCAAGGCGCTGATCGCCTCGGCCGGCCTCAACGTCACGCCGCCCGCCGAGATGGACGAGCGGCGCAAGGGGATGATCAACAATCTGACAGCGGCCTCGGACGCCGATTTCGACAAGCTCTATCTGGAGCAGCAGGTCGGGGCCCACGAGGAGGCCGTGACGCTGTTCAAGGGCTATGCCGACCACGGCGACAACGCCGCGCTCAAGGATTTCGCCGTCGCTGTGCTGCCCACCATCGAGGCGCACCTCGCGATGGCCAAGTCGATGAAGGCCGGAATGTCGCACTAAGCCGGAGCGTCAGGCGAGCTGGCGCGCGGGGGTCGGGTCGGCCAGCAGCGGTTCGAGAAGATATTGGGCCAGGTGACGCACGACGGGTACGACCACGCCGTCGCCGGTGAGGTGATAGGCCTCGTTGTAGTTCTTCGGCAGCCTGTATGTCTCGGGCAGTCCCATGAGGCGCGCGGTTTCCCGCGCGGAGATGAGGCGGGACCGCACCTTCGGCCCATCGATCACCAGGATCAGCTGGCGGCTTGACCCTCCCGTCGGGGTCCGCAGGCAGCCGGAGACATCGTCGAACCGCACCTCGGCGCGCTGAACCCTGACGCCGCCCTCCTCGATGCGGGTGCGCCTGTAGACGCCACCCACCATGCGGC
>Ga0302196_10003920_pt1 | contig 13582 bp, 14 predicted proteins | sample II_Bog_N1_3_FD_198794 | JGI IMG/M metagenome (GOLD analysis project Ga0302196, IMG submission 198794) | Peat permafrost microbial communities from Stordalen Mire near Abisko, Sweden - II_Bog_N1_3 | ecosystem: Environmental > Terrestrial > Soil > Wetlands > Peat | place: Sweden: Abisko...
TGCACCACCCGACCACCACCCTCGATCGAGCGCGACACGACCTCGACCTGGCGCGCCTGAGGCGCCAGGCGGCCGAGCGCGAGATCACGGTGCTGGAGGAGCGGATCGAACGCCTCGAGGCCGAGGAGTCACCACGGACATCACCCGATGCGGCCCGGCGTCGCATCGCAGACCTGCAGTACCAGCTGGCGAGCACGAGAGGGGCGTAGTGGGTTGCCAAGAGAAGCCCCCGCAGGACGACGGACGGCGGCATTCGTGCCACCGCAGAACCAGGATGCCGAGGAGTCGCTCGTTGGAGCGATGCTGCTGTCGGGGGAGGCGATCGCCGCAGCCACGGAGTTGGTGCGGGCCGGCGACTTCTACGACGTCGGCCTGGGCCACATCTTCGCCGCGGTGGAGGCGCTGGATGCTCGCGGCACACCGGTGGACGTGGTCACCGTGGCCGAGGAGCTCACGAACCGTGGCCACCTCGATGCCGCCGGCGGCATGGCCCGCCTGGTCGAGCTGCAGGTCAGCACGCCCGGCAGTTCGGTGGCGGACGAGTACGCCCGGATCGTCGTGGACAAGGCCCACCAGCGCCGCAAGATCGCAGCCAGCCTGGAGATGGCCGACGCTGCCCAGCTGGGCGACGGTGAGCGGTTCAACCGTGCCCTGGAAGACCTCACGGCCGTCGACGAGTCCGGGCCCGTGCCCATCGTCGAGCGGGAGTCGATCGGGGACCTCATGCGGTCGCCCGGCAGCGACATCGCCGCCGAGCTGCTCCACCTCACGAACGGCAGGGCCTTGCTGATCCGTGGAGCGATCACCATCATCTGGGCCGAGCCGGCGGCGGGCAAGACGTGGCTGGCCAGCGAGGCGCTGCGCCAGTGCGTCACGGCGGGGCAGAACGTGACCGTGATCGACCACGAGGGCACCGGGCGATCGCTCGCTCAGCGGCTCAACACGCTCGGCCTGGACCCCGCACTGGCCGATCGGCACGTCACGTACCTCCATCCGGGCGCAGCGGGCTCAGGGGCGATCAGGCGGGCCGCTCTGGCCTCGGAGCCGGCCCTGGTGGTCATCGACGGTCTGGCGGCCGCTCTGGCCGAGCAGGACCTCGACGAGGACCGTGCAGCGGATGCGCTGAAGTACCTGCGGCCGGTGGCCCGGGCGCTGGCCGATGCCGGCATCGCCGTCCTGGTGCTCGACCACGTCACGAAGGCCAAGGACAGCCGTGGCCACTGGGGTCGTGGATCCGGGTCGAAGAAGGGCGAGGTCGACACGGCCTACATGCTCGAGGTGACCAAGCCGTTCTCGAAGGGCGTGGACGGATCGGTCGCCATCCGGATCGCCAAGGACAGGCACGGATGCATCGGGCCGCAGGGTGCCATGGCCGGCCACATGATGGTCCAGTCGACCGAGACGTCGATGCGGATCACTCTGGAGCCGTCACACGACCCCGAGCGGAGCGATTGGCACGGGCCGACGGAGTGCATGGCCGCGGTGCGGAAGATCCTCGAGGACCAGGCCGGGACGGAGCTTGCTCAGGGCCGTCTGGAGGACCAGTTGCGGGCCGGTGGGAAGTCGTTCCGTAACCAGACCATTCGGGAGGCTGCTGAGCGTCTCGCACAGGATCCAGCCGAGCCGATCACGGTCCGCGTGGGAGCGCGATCGGCACGGCTCTACACCTTCGATCCGGATGCCCAGATGCTCGGATCCGACCCGCTCGACGAGGACTTCTGATGGGTGGAAATCCTGTGGATAACACCACCTCGCCCCACCTCGCCCCACCTCGCCCCAAGGCCGTGGGACACACTCACACCACGACCTCGCCCCACCCACCTCCCCCCTACGGGGTGGGGCGAGGTCGGGGCGAGGTCCCTGGGACACCCAAATTCACTCCACCTCGCCCCGATTCTCGGGCGAGGTCAGGCGGTGGATCGTGATCGCCACCATCGGCGTCTCCCGGGCACTCGCACGGGACCTCGTGACGGTGCTGACACAGGCCGGATCGGTGACCGACAAGAACGACTCGGCGAGGCTCGTCGACATCCTCGAGGAGCTCACCCCGGACCAGCGACTCGACGTCACGCTCACCCTGGCGTTCGTCGTCGCTCGGATGACGAACGAGCGATGGCTCCAGGACCTCGGGACGATGGTCGCCTCAGGCGACGTCGATGTGGTGTTCCTGTGAGCCGCGATGTCGAGATCTCGTACGAGTCGAAGGACGGCATGAGCCTGGCCGAGCTCGACGCCTTCGTGGCCGAGGCCGCGGTGGCCGGCTTCGATCAGCTCGACACCATCGTCGCCCGGGTCACCTGGCGCGGCCACCTGCAACGTCTGACCATCAAGCGAAAGCGAGACACCGAGTGAGCAATCCGTCGAAGCGCAAGGGCACAGCTCACGAGTCGGCCGTCGTGCGATTCCTGAACGACCACGGCCACCCACACGCCGAACGGCGCGCGCTGGCCGGATCGGCCGATCGCGGCGACATCGCTGGTGTGCCCGGCGTGATGATCGAGTGCAAGGCCGAGAAGTCGATCGACCTGGCCGGCTACATGGACCAGGTCCGAGTCCAGACCACCAACGCCGGAGCACAGCTCGGCGTCGCCATCGTCAAGCGCCGTAACCACGGCATCGAGAGGAGCTACGTCGTGATGGAACTCGAGCAGTTCGTGGAGGTGATCCGGTGAGCGCACCGAATCCGGATGTGATCCAGCGCCTGGTCAACGACACCCGGGCGAAGCTGCTCACCGTGACGGTCGACTACGGCTTCCTGTACTCGTCGGCCTGGGAGAAGCCACGCGGTGGTGACGGCGGCGAGCGCGTCGCCACCCACGCCGAGCCCGACCTGTCCGACCTGATGATGGGTGATGTGGCCACGATCCGCCGCTACATCGAGGAATCGGCCGCCGAGCTCTTCAAGGCGCACCGCCAGGTGCAGGTCGCCGAGGCGCGCCTCAACGACGTCGCCTCGATGTTGGACCGGCGCAAGCCCGTCGTGCCCGAGGTGGCGAACGAGCGAGCCATCGACCGGCCGGCCGACGCCGGTGACATCGGCCGTGCCCGCAAGGCGCAGGTCCGTCGTCGTGACCGGGCTAACCGCCGTGTGCTGCCGTGGTCGAAGGACGAGACGACGGGGTGATCTGCGATGGTGCTTGACTTCGTCACCAGGGATATGCCACGATCACTTCAGTGTGTCGAGGTGTGTCCCGTTGGGGATGCACCTCGTTCGCGTTCGGAGGTCGACGTGATCCTCTGCTGCGTGTGTGCTCAGCGTCCGGTTCGTTCCAAGAACCGATGCAGGGCGTGCGGTGAATACCTGCGCCGCAACGGATACGACCGATCGGTCGAGCAGACCGAGCGGCAGCGGTCGAAGGATTCGCAGCGAATATCGGACACCAGGGTGCGCCTGGTCACGGCAGGAAGTCACTGATCGTGCCACCGCACCCGTGCCTGCACTGCAACCGGCTGGTGCCCAAGGGTGGCCGGTGCCCGTGTCACTAGTGTCACTAGTGTCACTTGCGCCGTCCTTGCCGGATGTGTTCTGCCGGGGCGACACCGCTACACGGTGCCGCTGTCGAGTACGACGCCGAACCGCCGGCTGACGGCGAATAGAGGCGCACGGTGGCCCCCACGGCTCGTGTGGTGTGATCTGATCGGCCGTCGGTGGATGCACTTGGTGGCGGGTGGGGGGAGGGCAAAGTCCACGGCGAAACCGCTATGACCCGCCCTGTCAGGATTTCCCTCCCCGTGACTCAAACACTTCTACTGCGGGGTTGAGCGGGGGAGGACCACATGCCATCTCCGCAGGTCAGCAGGCGCAAACGGGCACGGGATCAGCGCCGAATCAACACCTCTACACGTGGCTACGGGACCGAGCACCAGCGACTCCGCAAGGTGTGGGCCGGGAAGGTCGAACATGGCGAAGTCAGCTGCGCCCGCTGCGGGAAGTGGATCGCCCCGGGCACGCCGTGGGACCTCGGCCACAACGACACCGACCGCTCGGTCTACACGGGCCCGGAGCACCGGAAGTGCAACCGGGCAACGTCGGCCCACAAAGCCGCCCGCAAAAAGCGCCAAGCCCACCAAGCCGGCACCGAAGCCCGCCACTCCCGCAGCTGGTAGGAAGCGGCCTTCACTGAAGCCCAAGCCACAGCTGAAACCCAAGCCGGAGACACCGGAGCTCGCCTTTGATCTCTACGCTGCCGGCGGCCGGGTCGTGAGCGTATTCGGGAAGTTCGGCAGCCGGGTAATGGTGGAGATGTCGGCCACGACCGCCGGCCAACTCTTCACCGGTCTCCCTGAGAACTCGTCGCACACCCGACTGGTCGAAGCCATCGAGAACGACCTGGACGAGATCCGCCGGCGGGCACCCGAGGTGGCCGACTCGGCCATCGCAGCATCGGCCATCGCCATGGCCACCGAGATGGAGAACCCGTACAACTCGGCGACGTCGAAGTCCATGTGCGCCCGGGTGCTCATCGACTCGCTCGACCGGCTGCGAGAACTGGCGCCGGCACCTGAAGGGGCGGACCGGCTGGATGACCTCTCTTCTCGACGGCAGGCCCGGCTTGCTGGGAGCGCAAAGACCTAGGATCCTCTCGACGCCACCGGCGGTGTCGTCAACCGGTGCCGAGGCGGTCGAGCTGGCGGCGATCGCCGGGCTCGACCTCGATCCGTGGCAGCAGTTCGCCCTCGAGTGCTCGTTGTCCGAGCGGGCCGACGGGAAGTGGGCGGCGTTCGGTGTCGGGATCGTTGTGCCTCGCCAGAATGGGAAGGGCGGGATCCTCGAGGCCCGGGAGTTGGCCGGCCTGTTCCTCCTCGAGGAGCGGCTCATCATCCACTCGGCCCACCAGTTCGACACCTCGCAGGAGGCGTTCGAGCGACTGGTCGCACTCATCGAGAGCACGCCGAGCTTGAGCAAGCGGCTCGCCCGCAACGGCATCTCCCGCTCGCACGGGTCCGAAGGAGTGAAGCTCAAGAATGGCCACCGGATCCGGTTCCGCACCCGGACGAAGGGCGGCGGTCGAGGGTTCACCTGCGACTGTCTGATCCTCGACGAGGCGATGATCGTGCCTGACTCGTTCATGGGCGCCGTGCTTCCGACCCTGTCCGCACGGCCCAACCCGCAGATCTGGTACACCGGCTCCGCCGTCGACCAGGAAATCCACGAGCACGGCCTGGTCCTCGCCAGGGTTCGGGAGCGCGGCCTGAAGGGTGACGATCCGTCGCTCTTCTACGCCGAGTGGTCAGCGTTCGACAACCTGGGCGAGGTCACCATCGCTTCGGCTGAGGATCCGGAGGCGTGGGCCCGGGCGAACCCCGCAATGGGAATCAGGATCTCGGAGGAGTACATCGCCAACGAACGGCGAGAGTTCGCCTCCAACCTTCGGGGGTACGCCGTGGAGCGACTGGGAGTGGGGGACTGGCCCCGCACGGATCACTCGACCGGCCGGGTAATCGACCCCGACGACTGGTCCGACGGGATCGACGAGGAGTCGAAGCCGAAGGACCCGCTGTGCTTCGCCTTCGACATCACCCCTGACCGCTCCCGGACCACCATCTCGGTCTGCGGTGATCGGTCAGACGGGCTGCCCCACATCGAGACGATCGAGAACCGGCGCGGCACCGGGTGGGTGGCCAGTCGACTCGGCGAGCTCGTCAAGGCGCACAAGACGTGGGAGGTCCTCTGCGACGCAGCAGGTCCGGCCAGCTCGTTGGTCACCGAAGTCGAGGAGGCCGTCGGCAAGAAGCCGAACGGTGACTCCCGGCTCCTGGTTGTCTCGTCCAAGGAGTACGCCCAAGCCTGCGGGATCTTTTTCGACGCAGTGGCCGACGGCCGGCTCCGCCACCTCGGGACCTCGGATCTCACCGAAGCGGTCGATGGCGCCCGATCCCGTCCGCTCGGCGAGGCGTGGGCCTGGCACCGTAAGACATCGGACGTCGACATCTCCCCGCTGGTGGCCGCCACCCTGGCGCTCTTCGGCAACACCCGCCGGCCGAAGAACAGGTCCCGAGTCATCAACCTGAACGCAATTGACTGACCGGGAGGTCGCAGATGTTCGAACCGAAGGTCAGCCGCGCCTACCACGATGCAGCGATCGACGATCTCCAGGAGACCGTCGACGGGCTGAGCGAGAAGCTGGCCGAGGTCGAGCGGGTCCAGGCCGAGCCGAACGAGTGGATCGGCACCGTCCTCCGGAAGCGGATCATCGTCCACCTGAAGAACGGAGACTCGATCGACGGATCGCTGTGGGAGACCATGGACGACGGCATCGTTCTCCGGGCCGCGCAGCTGCTCAATGCCGAGGGGCCGGCGACGACGATGGCCGGTGAGGTGTTCATCCCCCGAGAGAACGTCGCCTTCGCCCAGCTTGACGAGTAGTCATGCAGATCCTCACCCGCGATCGCCAGTTCGAGCATCGCGGCGCCAACCCACTCCAGCCCTGGGGATCGACGACACCGCCGACCAACGGCCAGCTCGGCCAGTCGACCGCCGGGGTCGTCGTCTCCGAGCACACAGCGCTGCAGCTGGCCTCGGTCTACAGCTCCGTGTCGCTCATCTGTGACTCGATCGCCACGCTGCCGATCCGCCAGCACAAGCTCACCGGGGCCGGTACGACCGTCGAGATGGAACCTTCGTCGGTCATCCAGCAGCCGTGGCCGGAGATCAGCCGCCGGGACTTCATCACCCAGGGCACCGCATCTCTCCTCCTCCGGGGCAACGTCTACGGGAAGATCACGGCCCGGGACGGCAAGCTCCAGTATCCGTCTCAGGTGCAGCTGGTCCACCCCGACCACGCCAGGGTCCGCCGGCTCAGCGATGGCTCGATCGAGGTCCGCTACTGGAACCAGCCGGTCCCGCCCGACGAGGTGAGCCGGGCCATGGCCCTGTCGCTTCCAGAGGGTCTGATCGGGCTCAACCCGATCGAGTACATGCGGAACATGCTCGGAGTGGCCCGGGCGCAGGACCTCTACTCCGGAGCATTCTTCGCCAACTCGGCCCGCCCCGACGGCGTGGTCAACGTCCCGGGCGACCTGGACCCCGAAGAGACCAAGGCCATGAAGCAGGCCCTCCTCGAGTCGAACCAGGGGATCAACAAGTCGCACCTTCCTCTTGTCCTCACCGGTGGGGCCACGTTCCAGCCCATCACGATGAACATGGCGGACGCCCAGTTCATCGAACAGATGCAGTTCAGCGCCTCGGCTATCTCCGGGATGATCTACCGGGTCCCGCCCCACATGATCGGCATGGTCACCAAGGACACGTCGTGGGGTGCCGGCATCGAGCAGCAGGAGCTCGGCTACGTCCGGAACACGCTGCTGATCTGGCTGTGCCGCTGGGAGGACCTGCTGACCAGCTGGCTGCCGCCTGGCCAGTTCGTCACCTTCGACCTGTCCGAGCGTCTCCGTGGCGACACGCTGCAGCGGTGGGCCGCCTACCAGGTCGCCCGGGTGATCGGGGCCATGAACAACGCTGAGATCCGAGCGGCCGAACATCTGCCGCCCGTCGCCCCGGACGATCCGTCGTACAGCCAGCCACTCAACTCGTCGCCTATGCCGGCTGCTGTCGGCCAGGGCGGGGACAAGGCGAACTGAGGTCACGATGCCCGCCACCCCCGTTCACCACACAGCGACCGACGATGGCACGTGGGATGGCCCGGCCCAGGAGAAGAAGCTCAAGACTCCGCTGACCACCACGGCGGGCGACGACACGTTCGCCTGGGTCGACGACAGCGACGATGCCGACCCCACCACGAAGTCGGCGTGGAAGTTCATCCACCACTTCGTTTCCGACGCCGGCCTGCCCGGATCCGCCTCGACGCTCGCCTGCTCAACCGGCATCGGGATCCTCAACGGGGCCCGGACCGGAACCACGATTCCTGACGCCGACCGAGAGGGCGTCTGGAAGCACCTCGCCGCTCACCTGAAGGATGCCGGCGTGAAGGAGGAAGACGTGCCCGAACTCGAATCTGCCACGCCGCCGGACGAGACCCGTGCCGCATCCGACAACGACTGCAGCCGTTGCAACGGTGAGGGGACGGTCAGCCTCAATGACTCGGATGTCGAATGCCCACAGTGCGGCGGTACGGGCACAGGCGAGAACAACGCCGACGAGCTGAGCCATCGACCGCCGGCCACGGCAATCCGTGGCGAGCTGCGTGGCGTTCCGGAGTCCCGGGTGTCCACGGGCCCCAAGTTCGAGCTGCGGGAGGTCCCGAATGGCACCGGCGGGACGAACCTTCGCTTCACCGGCTTCGCCTCGACCACCGACACCGAGTACGAGATGGAGGATTGGCTCGGCCCCTGGGTCGAGTCGGTCAGCTCCGGGGCGTTCGGCAAGACCCTGTCTGAAGGGGCGGACGTGGCGTTCCTGCTCAACCACCAGGGCATGACGCTGGCCCGGACCAAGCCGGGGACCCTGAAGCTCTCCGAAGAGACCGACGGCACGAAGAGTCCCATCTACGGGATCACCGGGCTGCACTCTGAGGCCCTGCTCGATCCGACCAACATGTACGTCCAGGCGATGCGCTCGGCCGTCGACCGTGGCGACCTGGACGAGATGTCGTTCGCCTTCCGGGTGATGCGCCAGGAGTGGAACGACGAGTACGACCGGCGGTGGATCAACGAGGTCAGCCTGGACAAGGGCGACGTGTCCCTCGTCAACTACGGGGCCAACCCGACCACTGGCGGGACGGTGTCGATGCGGCAGCGGGTCACGGGCCGAACCGAGGATCCGTCTGGCATCCCGATGGTGATTCTCCTGCGACGCTCCGCACTCTTCCGCCAGCTGCGGGAGGGCAAGGTCCTCTCGGCGGCCAACTCAGAGGAGCTGCAGAAGGCCCTCGAGGCGCTCCACGCTGCCGACGATGCCGACATCCCCGGCATCGTCCGTGCGCTCCAGGACATCGACACCGCCGTGGACGCCGGCATGGCCGGGATCTCGACCGTCCTCGACACGGCGAACCCCGACGGGGACACCGGCGACCTCGAGCCGGCGCTGGTGCCCCCGACCGCCAGTGCCCTCGTTCTGCCCGACTACGGCGATGAGGCCAGGGCTGCCCTGGAGACACTCCGTCACGGACCTCGAAGGGGTGCGGCATGACCGACACGATGACCAACGGCCAGAAGGAAGACGTGCTGGAAGGCGCACTCGAGGTGCTCCTCGCTGGCGACGACCAGGGCGGCTACTACTACGCCTACGTCCTCGACTTCACGGACACGTGGGTCGTCTACTCGTCGTATGAGGGGACCTACCAGATCAGCTACACGATGGACGACGACGGCACCGTGGCCTTCACCGGCGATCCGGAGCCCGTCTACTCCGTGACGACCTACGAGCCGGTGAAGGAGTCCAAGAACGCCGGCCCGCTCGAGCGTCGAGGCGGCCCCAACATGCGACTCCGTGCCCGGATGGTCGAGTCCAGCCAGGGAGCCACGGTCAAGGTCCGCTCCGAGCCGCTCACCTACTCGCGGTGGGGACGGGACTCGTTCTACCGGGACCTGATCCTCCGGGACCGGGTCGACGGCGCAGCCGGCCGGCTGCGCCGCCACGCCCGGGAGATGGACGTGATCTCCAAGGAGCAGAACGCCCGGTCGCTCCGGTCGCTCCGGTCTGGTGAGATCGAGTACCGGGTCGAGCCGAACCGGACCGACGGGGAGGGCGGGTACCTGGCGCCACCGGCATGGCTCAACCAGCTCTTCGCCACCGCTCCCCGCCCGGACCGGATCCTCGCCTCGCTGATCCCCGGCACCTTCGCACTGCCCCAGGGGTGCTCCTCGGTCAACCTCCCGATCATCCAGACCGGCACTGCGGTCCAGCCCGTCGCCGATCTCCAGGCTGACCCCAGCCAGGACATCACGGATGCCCCTGGGTCCTCCACCGTGGTCACCCTGTCGGGTCACGCCGATGTCTCGGTCCAGTCGCTCGAGCAGAGCCCGACCGGAGCCCATCTGGACTTCGCCATCTTTGCCGACCTCTCGTCGGCCTACGACGCCCAGCTGGAGACGCAGCTGCTCGTCGGCGGTGGTATAGCGATGAACCAGATCCTGGGGGTGGCCAACGTCGGCACTCCGGTCGCCTACACCGACGGCAGCCCGTCGGGCTCGGAGATGTACCCCATCTTCGGTCAGACGGTCGCTCAGCTGGCCAATGGACGGAACCGCCCGCCGGAGGCGTGGATGGCCCGTACGGCCCGCTGGGCATGGTTCACGACCCAGGAGGACACCGCCGGCCTTCCCTTTGGTCTGCCGAGCCCCTTCTATATGGGATCGGATTCCGAGACGCCGGATCCCCTCGGCGGCCTGCTCGGCTTCCCGCTCTTCGGCAACGAGGCGCTCCCGGCCAACCTCGGTGCCGGCGGAAACCAGGACGAGATGATCTGTCTCCGCCCCAGTGACCTACTGCTCTTCGAGGCCCAGCCGACCACGGCCGTCATGCGGGATCCGGGATCCGGAGCCCTCTCCGTCCGCCTCCAGCTGCACAACCGCGCAGCTGCCATCACGAACAGGTACCCGTCGGGTATCTGCGTGGCCGGCGGCACCGGCTTCGTCGTCCAGTCCAACTTCTAACCCTGAGCGGGGTGGAGCAGCGGTAGCTCGCCTGGTTCATACCCAGGAGGTCGCCGGTTCGATTCCGGCCCCCGCCACCAGGTGCGCCCAGCACCGTCACACGTAGCCCTGGGCTTTCTGTGCAGCAACCCGCGCCGGACCCCAATCGACGACCGCCGGACCGCCTCCGGGCGGCACCACCGTCGCCGAGTGAGCGGCACCACCCGGGCAGACAACCACCCACTGCCCGCCGTTCCGGCGCGCCCACCCAAGAAAGGGGGCACCATGCCTCCCACCACCACGGAGCCCACGCTCCTCGACAAGCTGTACGAGCAGCGCACGACCATGGTCGACGCCTGGTCCGAACTCGTCGCCGCCCGCGAGACCGAGCGTGCCTCCTTCGAGGAGCGCCGCAACTCGGCCGACGAGGCCCAGCGTCCTGACGAGGCCGCCATCGAGCTCTACCGCTCGGCCGAGGCCGCGTTCAAGGCCGACTCCGACCAGCGCAAGGCCGAGATCAGCGAGCAGGACCTGCGGATCGCCGACCAGGAGGACATCGTCCGCCGTCGGGCCGAGGCCGCCAAGGCACACCGGGGCGTCCCGGTGGTCACCTCCGAGCCCCTGACCTACCGCCGGGACAACGGCCGAGGCATGGAGGGGATCTCGTACTACCGGGACCTCGCCATCACCCAGGTCGAGGGCGTCACCTTCGCCACCACGACCCGGGACCAGTCCCTCGCTCGCCTGACCCGACACGCCCAGGAGATGGACGTCGAGATCCCGAGGCGGGTCGAGGCGGCCCAGGCCCGGGCCCGGGCAGCGCTCGACACCCCGGACTCCCGGGGCGGAAGCCTGCGGGGCATCAACCCGTTCCACCAGGGGGCGAACTACAACCCCGTGGAGCAGCGGGTCGAGCCCGGACGGACCGACGGCTACGGCGGATACTTCGTGCCGCCCCTGTGGATCCCCGAGGAGTACATCCCCGGGCTGCGCGCCCACTCGGTGGCCGCCGACCTGTGCCGCCAGTTGGACCTGCCCCCGGGCACGGACTCCATCAACATCCCGAAGCTGGCCAACCTGACTGCGGTCGGGTACCAGACGGCCGACAACTCCGGAGTGCTGTCGCAGGACTGGTCGGACACCTTCGTCCAGGCCAACGTCAAGACGGCCGCCGGCCAGTCCGACGTCGCCCTGCAGCTCCTCGAGCAGTCGCCCAACGGGATCACCGATGAGGTCATCACGACCGACCTCATGGCCGCCTACAACCAGTTCGTCGACCAGCAGGTGATCGCTGGCGACGGGGTGGGGACCGGGCAGCTGGCCGGCGGTCACATCCAGGGCCTGTACCCGGCGAACAACTGGGGCGCCAACGCAGTCACCTACACGGACGGATCCCCCACGGGGCAGCACTTCGTGTCGGTGCTCGGCGTCATGGCGTCGCAGATCGCCCGCAACCGCTTCGACCTGGCGAACCTCAAGTTCGTCCTCAACGGTCGTCGGTGGTTCTGGTACGCCACGTCGCTCGACACCAACGGCCGCCCGCTGGTGAACTCGCAGGAGGGGTCGCCGTACAACATCCCCGCCGAGATGCTCGCCGAGCTGCCCGCCGAGGGCCTGTCGGGGACGACCAACTTCGGCGCCCCGGTGTACGTGGACGACAACGTGCCGACCAACGACACCTCCGGTGGCGGGTCGAGCCAGGACGTCGCCATCGCCGCCCTGTGGGACGACATGTGGCTGTTCAAGGGTGACCTGCGGACTGCGGTCTACCGGGAGGTCCTGTCGGGATCTCTCGGCGTCCGGTTCCAGGTCTACAACTACTTCGCCTTCCTGGCGAGGTACGGACAGTCCATCGCCATCGCCACCGGTTCCGGCTTCGCCGCCCCGCAGGGTTCCGTCTCCACCCTGCTGTTCTGATCCCCGGGTCCGCCCCGTGGGACTCCGGTCCCACGGGGCGGCACCTCCGACCTGATTCACCGATTCACTCCACCTCAACCAATCGAAAGGAGTCACCATGTCCGGTGACCTCGTGGGCGGGCGTTTCCCGCTGACCTATCCCTTCGCCAAGGCCACCGGCCTGGCGTCCAACGGCGCACAGGGGAACATCTCCGTGCGCTCCAACCTGGAGATCCCGTTCCTGGGCAACCTCGCCGACCAGGCCGCTGCGCTTGTGTCCGGCGAGATCACCCTGGTCGCCGTGCCGGTCGAGATCGGCGACGAGATCTCGACCATCTCGGTCCGCACCGGCGCCACCTCTGCGAGCACCCCGACCCACCAGTGGGCAGCGCTGTACACCGGCGCCCTGACCACGGCGGCGATCGCCGGTGCGCAGTCCGTGGACGGAACGACCACCGCCATCGGTGCATCGGGAACTGTGGCCTTCACCCTGCCGGCGCCGGTCATCGTGACGCCGGCCATGGCCCCGTACGGCTACATCTACGTGGCCGTGAGCGTGACGGCATCGACCGTCCCGTCGCTCATCTCGGCGACGTGCGCCGCTGCCGCTCAGGGGGCGTGGTTCACCAACACCCCGCTGTTTGCCGCCACCACCGGCTCGGCCGTGGGAGCGACGGCGCCGTCGACACTGACCCTGGCGTCGGGCGCAGCGTCGGCCAAGGTCCCGGCAGTCTTCCTGTCGTGACCTCCGCGGCTCCGCTCCCCGGCCCGTCGAGGGCCGGGGAGTTGGAGGTGCGGGTCATCATCCCGTTCACCCACCGCCACCGTGAGACCGAGGAGGCAGCACCGGCCGACGCCGAATGGTACGACGTGGGTGCCGACCCTCATGCCTACTGGCGTCTACTCCGGGACGTCTGGGCGGACGGCGGGACGTTCCTGATCGTTGAGCACGACGTGGTCTGTCGGCCCGACGTGCTCGCCTCATTGGCGACGTGCCCGGAGCCCTGGTGTGCGTTCCCCTACGCCGACATGTGTCACTGGGAGTGCATGGAGGCGTGGGCCAACACCCTCGGATGCACCCGATTCTCGGCCGAGATCATCGCTGCCTGTCCTGATGCCGTGTCCTCGCTTCGCGAGGAGCTCCGGGACTGGC
>Ga0302196_10003921_pt1 | contig 13580 bp, 15 predicted proteins | sample II_Bog_N1_3_FD_198794 | JGI IMG/M metagenome (GOLD analysis project Ga0302196, IMG submission 198794) | Peat permafrost microbial communities from Stordalen Mire near Abisko, Sweden - II_Bog_N1_3 | ecosystem: Environmental > Terrestrial > Soil > Wetlands > Peat | place: Sweden: Abisko...
CGCCCCCGCAAAGAGGCCGAGGCCACCCATCCCAGTAGCGCTTCCTGTTAGATAGACTTGGGTACCGCGGAAATCACCCGAGAACGCCGACGTTGGGATCGACACCCCAACGCCTGCGCTGGTGCTCTCGCCGGCAACAAAAAAGAGACCGAATAGAGTCTCTCCGAAGCTAAGGTCTACGTTCATATGAGGAGACGCTCTGCACCCGTTATTCTGCGAAATTGGGGACAGGAGCACCATTCCCCCACGTCACCCCCTACCACCACCGCTCCGCCTTGGCGCTGAACCCGGCCGCCTGCTCCAGCGCGCCGCCCAGTGAAAACAGCGTCCCCTCGTCCAGCGGGCGGCCGATCAGTTGCAGGCCGAGCGGCAGGCCCTGGGCGTCCAGGCCGGCGGGCAGGGACAGGCCCGGCAGGCCGGCGAGGTTCACCGTGACCGTGAAGATGTCGTTCAGATACATGGCCACCGGGTCGGCGGCGTTCTCGCCCAACCCAAACGCCGCTGAGGGCGCCGTCGGGGTCAGCAGGGCGTCGACGCGCTGGAAGGCGGTGTCGAAATCGTCGGCGATGCGGCGGCGCACCTTCTGGGCCTTCAGGTAATAGGCGTCGTAATAGCCGTGGCTGAGCACATAGGTCCCGATCAGGATCCGGCGCTTGACCTCCTCGCCGAAGCCCTCGGCGCGGGTGGCCTCATAGACGTCGGTCAGGCTGCGCGCGTCCGCCGCCCGCAGGCCGTAGCGCATGCCGTCATAGCGGGCCAGGTTGGACGAGGCCTCGGCCGGGGCGATGATGTAATAGGCCGGCAGGGCGTATTTGGTGTGCGGCAGCGAGACCTCGACGATCTCGCAGCCGGCGTCGCGCAGCCAGGCCACCCCCTGCTCCCACAGGGCGTCGATCTCGGCCGGCATGCCGTCGGCGCGATATTCGCGCGGCACGCCGATGCGCAGACCCTTGACCGAGCGGCCGACATAGGCCGGGAAATCGGGGGTGTCGACGGCCAGGCTGGTCGAGTCCTTGGCGTCGTGCCCGCTCATCGAGCGCAGCAGGATGGCGGCGTCCTCGACCGTCTTGGCGATCGGTCCGGCCTGGTCCAGCGACGAGGCGAAGGCGACGATGCCCCAGCGCGAGCAGCGGCCATAGGTCGGCTTGATCCCCACCGTGCCGGTGAAGGCCGCCGGTTGGCGGATCGAGCCGCCGGTGTCGGTGGCCGTCGCCCCCAGGCACAGATCCGCCGCCACCGCCGTGGCCGAACCGCCCGAGGAGCCGCCCGGCGTCAGCGGCTGGTTGGAGCCGCGCGAGCGCCAGGGATTGGTCACCGGACCGAAAGCCGAGCTTTCGTTCGACGAGCCCATGGCGAACTCGTCCATGTTCAGCTTGCCCAGCATCACCGCCCCGTCGCGCCACAGCTGGCTGGTGACGGTGGATTCGTAGGTCGGCTTGAAGTCGCCGAGAATGCGCGAGCAGGCGGTGGTGCGGACCCCTTGCGTGCAGAACAGGTCCTTGATCCCCAGCGGCGCGCCTTCCAGCGGACCGCCCTGCCCGGCCGCCAGCCGCGCATCGGCGGCGTCGGCCATGGCCAGGGCCTGGTCGGGGGTCTCCAGCACGAAGGCGTTCAGCGGACGCGCGGCCTCGATCGCGGCGATGTGGGCGGCGGTGATCTCGCGCGAGGAGAAGGCCTTGGCCTTGAGGCCCTCGAGCGCGGCCTTCAGGGTCAGCTTGGTCAGGTCGCTCATCTATTCGACCACCTTGGGCACGATGAAGAAGCCGCGCTCGGACCTGGGGGCGTTGGCCAGCACCTTGTCCGCATCGCCGCCCTCGGTGACCACGTCCTCGCGCCAGGGAAGGGCCTGGGCGACGACCGAGGTCATCGGCTCGACCCCGTCGGTGTCAACCTGCGCCAGCTGCTCGATCCATTGCAATATGCCCGACAGCTCGGCCGCCAGGGCGTCCAGGCGGTCGTCAGGTTCGCGGATGCGGGCGAGGCTGGCGACCTTTTTGACGGTCGCCGCGTCGATGGCCATGGCGTGGATGTCTCTTCGATTAGGAGTGACAGGGGTTACTCGCCTGGGGCTCGCCTTGACAAGGGCCTTGCGGTGAGGACCGGCATAGCCGAGTGAAACGACCCCAACCCATTCGTCATCCCGGCCGTAGCGCTTTAGCGCGGAGCGCCGGGACCCAGGGCCGCAGACTCCGGCGATAATCCCCTGGGCCCCGGCTCTCCGCTCCGCTCCGGCCGGGGTGACGCGGAACAACGCCAAAATGCCCGTCGTCGATATCATCGCCCTGCCCGCCGCCCTGCCGGCCTACACCCCGCTGGTGGGTCTGGACCTGGGGGAGAAGACCATCGGCGTGGCGGTCAGCGACACCACCCGGCTGATCGCCAGCCCCATGGCCCTGATCCGCAAATCAAAGTTCACCGAAGATGCGGCGGCCCTGTTCAAGCTGATGGACGATCGCGGCGCGCGGGGTCTGGTGATCGGCCTGCCGGTGAACATGGACGGGACCGAGGGGCCGCGCTGCCAGTCCAGCCGCGCCTTCGCCCGCAATATCCTGCGGCTGCGGCCGGACCTGTCGATCGCCTTCTGGGACGAGCGGCTGTCCACCGCCGCGGTCAACCGCATGCTGATCGGCGAGGCGGACGTGACCCGGGCGCGGCGGGCGGAACTGGTCGACAAGGCCGCCGCGGCCTACATCCTGCAAGGGGTGTTGGACCGGTTGGGGTAAGGAGCGCGCTAAAGCGCCCGCAGGCCGCCCTTGCCGCGCTCGACGCCCAGCGCGGACAGCGCGGCGCGGGCGATGCCGTCGGCGTCGAGACCGGCCTGGACATACATGGCGTCCGGCTTGTCATGATCCTGGAAGATGTCGGGCAGGGTCAGGGTGCGGATCTTCAAGCCGTGGTCCAGCGCTCCGCGATCCGCCAGCAGGTGCAGGACGAAGGCGCCGAACCCGCCGACCGAGCCTTCCTCGACGGTGATCAGCGCTTCGTGCTCGCGGGCCAATCGCAGCACCAGGTCCTCGTCCAGCGGCTTGGCGAAGCGGGCGTCGGCCACGGTGGTCGAGATTCCGCGCGCGGCCAGCAGGTCGGCGGCGCGCAGCGATTCGGCCAGGCGGGTGCCGAACGACAGGATGGCCACGCTCGTGCCCTCACGCACCACCCGGCCCTTGCCGATCGGCAGGAGCTGGGCGACGTCAGGGATGCCGACGCCCGTGCCTTCGCCGCGCGGATAGCGGATCGCGCTGGGCCGGTCATCGATGGCGGCGGCGGTGGCAACCATATGGGTCAGCTCGGCCTCGTCGGCGGCGCCCATGATCACGAAGCCCGGCAAGGCCCCCAGAAAGCCGATGTCGAAGGAGCCGGCGTGGGTGGCCCCATCGGCGCCGACCAGACCTGCCCGATCGATGGCGAAGCGCACCGGCAGCTGCTGCAGGGCCACGTCATGCACGACCTGGTCATAGCCCCGCTGCAGGAAGGTCGAATAGATGGCGGCGAACGGCTTCATGCCGTCCGCGGCCAGGCCGGCGGCGAAGGTCACCGCATGCTGCTCGGCGATGCCGACGTCGAAGGCGCGGTGCGGGAACCGTTCGGCGAAGATGTCGATGCCGGTGCCGGACGGCATGGCCGCGGTGATGCCGACGATGCGCTCGTCCTTTTCGGCCTGACGCACCAGCTCCAGTCCGAACACCTTCTGGTAGGTGGGGGCGTTGGCGTGGGACTTGGCCTGCAGGCCGGTGACCACGTCGAACTTGGCCACCGCGTGATACTTGTCCTCGGCGTTCTCGGCCGGGGCGAAGCCCTTGCCCTTCTGGGTGACCACGTGAACCAGGACCGGCTTGTCGGTCATGTCGCGCACGTTCTTCAGCACCGGCACCAGGTGCTCCAGATTGTGCCCGTCGATCGGCCCGACGTAGTAGAACCCGAGCTCCTCAAAGAAGGTGCCGCCGGTGGCCATGCCGCGCGCATATTCCTCGGCCTTGCGCGCAGCCTCCTTCAGCTGCCGCGGCAGCGCCCCGGCCACCTGGCGGCCGAGCTTGCGGAGCGAGCGATAGGCGCCGCCAGAGACTTGCCTGGCCAGATAGGCGCTCATCCCGCCCACGGGAGGCGCGATCGACATGTCATTGTCGTTGAGGACGACGATCAGGTCCTTGGTGGCGTGGGCGGCGTTGTTCATCGCCTCATAGGCCATGCCGGCGCTCATCGAGCCGTCGCCGATCACGGCGATGACCTTGTTCGACTCGCCGCGCTGATCGCGGGCGACCGCATAGCCGAGCGCGGCGGAGATCGACGTAGCGGCGTGGGCGGCGCCGAAGGGATCGAATTGGCTTTCCGAGCGTTTGGTGAATCCGGAAAGCCCGCCGCCTTGGCGCAGGGTGCGGATGCGGTCGCGCCGGCCGGTGAGAATCTTGTGCGGATAGGCCTGATGTCCGACATCCCAGATGAGAATGTCCTTGGGCGTTTCGAACACATGGTGCAGGGCCACGGTCAGTTCGACCACCCCAAGACCCGCGCCGAGATGTCCGCCGGTGACCGACACCGCCTGGATCGTCTCACTGCGAAGCTCATCGGCCAACTGGCGCAGCTGCGCCGCATCGAACGCGCGCGTGTCCGCGGGCGAGTGGACCGTATCGAGCAACGGAGTGTTTGGCGCCATCGCACTTCGAACGCGAAAGCGCCCGACCTTCCAACAAATTAGTGACGCCGACTGAGCACGTAGTCGACACTGTGCCTTAGATATAGTGCCGCGCTCCCGAACATGTCGAGATGGGCCTTCGCTTGAGCCGCGAGCAAGTCCACCCGCTCGCGCGCCGCGTCAACCCCCAACAGCGTCACGAAATTGATCTTGCCTCGCGCCGCGTCCTTGCCGCCAGCCGCTTTTCCGAGCAAATCCTCGTCGCCCTCGACGTCGAGAAAATCATCAACAATCTGATAGGCGAGACCCAGGTCCTGGGCGAAAGCGGCCAGGCTATGGCGTTCGCTGTCCTGGGCGCGGGCCAGCACCAACGGCAGTTCGAAGGCGCAGGCGATCAGGGCCCCGGTCTTCATCCGCTGCATGCGGGCGATGGCGCCGAGGTCGTCGCCGACCCCCAATAGGTCGATCATTTGTCCGCCGACCATGCCTTTGGCGCCACAGGCCACCGCCAGCCGACGGACCAGTTCAGCGCGAATCGAGCCATCGGCATGGGTGTCCGGATGGGCCATGATCTCGAAGGCGGCCGCCTGCAAGGCGTCGCCGGCGAGCACGGCGGTGGCTTCGTCATAGGCCTTGTGCAGCGTCGGACGCCCACGACGCACATCGTCGTCGTCCATGCAGGGCAGGTCGTCATGCACCAGGCTATAGGCGTGAACGCATTCGAGCGCGCAGGCGGCGCGAAGCACCGAGCGCTCCTCGACCCCGAACATCTTGGCCGTCTCCAGAGCGAAAAAGGGCCGCAGCCGCTTTCCTGGGCCCAGGGCCGCGTAACGCATCGCCTCGGTCAGGCGCTGCTCAGGCCCGTCCGCGCGTGGCAGCAGGGCGTCTAGCGCCACGGTGACCAGATCGGCGGCCTCGGCGACGCGCTGGGCGAGCGAGGCCTCCATCGGTCAGGAAAACTCAGCCGGTTCGGCGGCTAAGGCGCCTTGCGGACCGACGATAATTTTTTCGACCCTCAGACGCGCCGCCTCGAGGCGTTTCTCGCAATGGGCCTTCAAGGCGGCCCCCCGCTCATACATCTCGATGGAGGCCTCGAGCGGCGCCTGACCCGATTCCAGCGCGCCGACGATCTTTTCGAGCTCGGCCAGGGCCTGCTCGAAGGAAAGGGCGGCGATATCGACGGGCGCGTCTGGCATGGGCCTCGAACCGGGAAGGGGGTGCAACTTAGGACCGGGGCGGCGGACCTGGAAAGCGGTTTTGCGTTTCCGCCCGAAACGCTTTCTCGGCGGTGAGCGCGCGGCGGCGGCTAGCGGCGCTCGAACCGCCGAGCGCACCAATAATTGAATCCTTGATTTTCGACCAGCCGCCAGCCGCGGCGCTTCAGCTGCTGGCCGATCATGGTGTTGAAGAACCCGTGGGCCAGGACCACCACGTCCCCGCCGCTCAGGGTCAGCGCCTCCAGCCGCGCCGCGACCGACTGGGCGCGAACCTCGGCCTGGGCGCGGGTCTCCTGGCCCAGGTGATGATTGAAGAACCACCACCAGGTGCGGGCGATCACGCCCCAGGTGCGGGGCGAGAACCGTAGCCAGTCCGGCCAATGTGGCGGCGGCAACGGCGCCTCAATCAGGGTCTCGTCGATCTCGAACACCCGACCGCCGCTTACCGCATAGGCGGTTTCAATGGCCCGGATGCGGGTAGACGACAGCACCGACGAGGCCCGCTCCACCGCCATCATCAGTTGCGGCGGGGGCGTCTGGCCCTGTCGAAGACCCGTCTCCTCATAGCGCGCCCACCAGGCGGCGTATTCAGACGCGCTGAGCCGGATACGGCGAGATATGTCGGGCTCGCCGTGGCGCGCCATGATGATCGCGCCCGATTTGGCTTCAGGCGGCTGATTCAGCTCCGCGCTCGCCTGCGAAAGCGGCTGGGCGGACGCTGGATCAGGGCGGATCGTGTCCGTCGACATGGTCACCGGATGGGCTTCGAACGCCAGTTCGGCGCACCGGGCCGCATCCTACACCTCCTTGAGCGCGCGCACGTGCGCCAATGCCGATTGGCTCAGCGCCTGCAGGTCGTAGCCGCCCTCAAGCGAGGACACAATACGCCCACCGCATCGGCTGCGGGCCACGGCGGCGATCGCGCGGGTCGCCCAGGCGAAATCGCTGGCCTCAACGCTTTGTTGCGCCAAGGGATCGCGGACATGGGCGTCAAAGCCGGCCGAAATCAGAATCAGGTCGGGCGCGAAGGCGTCGAGCGGCGCCATCAGGCGCTCGAACGCCGCCCGCCAGGCGGAGCGCGGCGCGCCGGGTGCGACCAGGGCGTTGACCACATTGCCGACGCCCCGCTCGTCGTCGGCGCCCGTCCCCGGATAGAGCGGCCATTGGTGGACCGAGGCGAAGAACAGGCTGGAGTCGCGCTCGACCGCGGCCTGGGTGCCATTGCCGTGATGGACGTCGAAATCGATCACCGCGACGCGGGACAGGCCCGCGGCCTGGGCGGCGCGGGCGGCGACGGCGACGTTGGAGAACACGCAAAATCCCATCGCCGTCTCGGGCTCGGCGTGGTGCCCCGGCGGGCGCACCGCGCAGAACGCCCGCCGCGCCTCGCCCGCCGCCACGGCGCGCACCGCGGCGACGACCGCCCCGGCCGCGCGCCGCGCCGCCGTCAGGCTGCCGGGCGACAGGCCGGTGTCGGGGTCGAGCCAGACCCGGCCGGTTGCGGGCGCGGCCTCAACCACCGCGTCGAGATAGGTCTGGGAATGAACCCGCAACAGGTCGGCGTCCTCGACGAGCGGCGCATCAACGCGCCGCAGCGCTACGTCCGCATCATCCAGCGCGTCCATCACCGCGCGCAGCCGCTCCGGCCGCTCGGCGTGGCCTGGACCCGGCTGATGGTTCAGCATATCGGCATGGGCGTAGAGGGACAGGCTCATCGCGCCTATCTTGCCTCAGCTCGCCTAGAGTCCGCAGCCCATCGCGCGAGGAAAATCGTCGTGCCCGAGCTTTCGCCCGAAATGCGACCGATCGACATTCGCCGCGCCGACCCCAGCGACAGCCAGGACTTGGCGCAGCTGGGCCGCGCCACCTTCGTCGACACCTTCGGGCATCTCTACCCGCAGGCTGACCTGCAGACCTTCCTCGAGCGAAATCATCGGCCCGAGCGGTACGAGGCCTGGATCGACGATCCGACCTACGCCGTCTGGATCGCCGAACAGGCGGGCCGCCCGGTGGCCTACGCCCTGGCCGGGCCCTGCGCCCTGCCCCATCCGGAGGTGACCTCCGGCTGCGGCGAGCTCAAACGGATCTATCTGGCCAAAGCGGCCCAGGGCCTTGGCCTGGGCGCCCGCCTGCTCGACACCGTGCTGGACGAGCTTGCGCGGCCTGGGCGCCGGCTGTGGCTGGGCGTGTGGTCAGGGAACCTGCGCGCCCAAAGGCTCTACGCCAGCCGAGGCTTCATCAACGTCGGCGAATATCTGTTTCCGGTCGGCCAGACCCTCGACCGTGAGTTCATCCTCAGGCGCTGAACCGCGCGCGGATTTTTCCTCGCCCTGCAGCTGCGGAAAACAGCTAGAAGCAAGGGGAACCGGCCGCGCGTCGCCGGAGTTTGTTCGGACATCATGACCCGCCTCCGCATCCGTCACGACACGCTCTATCGCTATGACCAACCGGTCGCCTTCGGCCAGCACCGGCTGTTGCTACGCCCGCGCGACAGCCACGCCGGCCAGCTGATCCGCGCGTCCCTGACCGTCTCACCGGGCGGTGAGATGCGCTGGCTTTATGACGCCCTGGGCAATTGCGTCTGCCTGTTCACGCCGAAGGGCGAGGCGACCGAACTGAAGATCTCCAGCCAGCTGATCATCGACCGCTATCCTGCGCCGCTGACGCCGCTGGCGATCGAGGACCCGCATTCAACCTTCCCGATCGCCTATGACCAGAACGACCGACTGGCCTTGGCCCCCTTCACCAATCCGATGTCCGGCGACGAGGATCACGCGTTCCTCAGCTGGCTGCGCGATCACGCCGCCTATCCGCGCGAGAGCCTGCTTAGCTACCTGCAGCGGCTGAACCAGACCATCTATCAGGAATTCCAATACGCCGAACGCTTCGCCGAGGGGGTGCAGACGCCCGATGAGACCCTTCGGAGCGGCGTCGGCGCCTGCCGCGATTTCGCCTGGCTGATGGTCGAGGCCTTGCGGCGGCTGGGCTTCGCCGCGCGGTTCGTCACCGGCTATCTCTACTCGCCGCAGCTGGACTCCACCGTCCGCGGCGCGGGCGCCACCCATGCCTGGTGCGAGGTGTTCTTGCCCAGTCTCGGCTGGCTGGAGTTCGACCCGACGAACGGGCTGGCCGAATCCTCTGACCTGATCCGCGTCGCCACCACCCTGACCCCGACCGAGGCGGCGCCGGTGACCGGCAGCCTGATCGGCTATCCCGGCGGCTCGTCGCTCGAGGTCAGCGTCTATGTCGACCAGATCGACGGCGGCGAGGCGGTCGCGGCCTAAGGCAACGGCTCACCTGAACCGCCGGTCGGTCAGGCCGCCGCCCTGGCCGCGAGGGCTTCGGCGATGCGCGCGCGGGCGATTTCATCGGCGATGACGTGGGTGGGTCGCCGCTCGGCCTTTGATCGGGCAAGCACCTCGGCCAGGGTCGCGGTCAGGCGGACCAGCTTGGCCTCGACCCAGCCGCGATCATGGCGCTCGCCCCGGTCGAGGGCGCGAATCTCCGCCGCCACATTGATGATGCCGCCACCGTTGATCACGTAGTCTGGGGCATAGATCAGTCCCTTGTCGAAGGCGGCCTGACCAGCGTCCCCGTCGGACAACTGATTGTTGGCCGCCCCAGCGATGATCGGCGCCTGCAGCCGCTCCAGGTTTCGCAGCGAGATCGCGCCGCCGAGGGCGCAGGGAGCGAAGACATCGGCTGGCGCATCGAAGATGGCCTCTGGCCCTACGATCAGCGCGCCGGTGCGCGCGGCGACCACCTGGGCCAACAGGGGGTTGGAGTCGGTGAGGGTCAGGCGCGCGCCCGCCGCGGCCAACTTGTCGGCCAGGGCGCCGCCGACATGACCGACGCCCTGGATCGCCACCCGCACGCCGGTAAGGTCACGGTCCATCAGCTGGCGGACGCAGAGGGCGATCCCCCGCAGGACCCCTTCGGCGGTGACCGGACTGGGATCGCCTGACGCGGCCGGGTGGCCGTCGAGGCCGGCGACGAAGCGGGTCCGCCGACGGACGAAGGCGAGATCAGCGGACGAGACGCCGACATCCTCCGCCGTCCAATAGCGGCCGCCCAGGCTGTCGACGGCCTCGCCGAAGGCCTCGAACAGGGCCGGGGTCTTGGCGGCGCTATCGCTCAGGATCACCGCCTTGCCGCCGCCCAGCGCCAACCCGGCGACAGCGTTCTTGAACGACATGGCCCGCGACAGCTTCAGGGCGTCGTCCAGCGCCGCCTGGTCGCTGGCGTAGGACCACAGCCGGCAGCCCCCCGCGGCGGGTCCGAGGGCGGTCGAATGGATGGCGACGATGGCGCGCAGCCCGCTGGCCCTGTCGTGAAACACATGGACGCCTTCGTGGTCGTCGAAGGCGGGATTATCGAACAATGCGGTCATCAGCGGGCTTTCAACGCACGGTCTCGGACGCCGCGACGTGGGAAAGGGGGGCGCCGTGGGAGACGGGGGCGCCGGGGATGGGGGGGGCTGCGGAGGGCAAGGGGGCCGTCGGATCGCGAAGGAAGGATTCGACATCGCCGAACACCACCGGGGCCTGGCGGTCGACGAGCAGCAGGTGCCAGCCGTGGGCGTAGTAGGCGCTGCGCTGATCGGGCCGCAGCCGGCGGACGGCGTCGCGGATCGCGGTCTTGGGGATGATCTGGTCGTGGGCCCCGACCATCACCAACGTCGCCGCCCTGGTCGCGCCGATCTGATCTGCGCCGGTCTGCATCAGACCGACCAGGCCATAGAGCGTGTCGGTGCGTGCGCCCCAGATCATCAGCCGATCCCGCCCCATCCGAATCAATTCGGGGACATTGTCACTCGCCCGGATGTGATCGGTGAGAAAACTTGGCGGACTAATCACCGCAGGCCCATCGACGTGGGCGACCAACCACAGGGCCGCGCGATAGGCGAGCGGCTGGCTGGTCCAACCCCACACCGCCGGGGAGACCAGCACCAGCCGGTCGGCCGGCGGCGGATCGGGTCCGGCGAAGGCGGCGATGGCGACAGACGCGCCCATGCTTTCGCCGACCACCGCGATGGTCGCCTGCGGGTAGCGGGCTCGCGCCAGTCGAACCAGGACATCAAGGTCATGGGCCATCACCGCCTGGCCAGCCCACACCCCGCGTCCGGGCGAGCGGCCAAAGCCGCGCTGGTCATAGGCTATGGTCAGGATTCCATCCGCCGCCCAGGCTGGGCCGGCGATGTGGAAGGCGTTCGAATAGTCGTCCATGCCGTGAACGGCGATGACCACCGCCCAGGGCGCTTCGCCGCGTGGCGCCCAGGTCTGGGTGGCCAAGCGCGCGCCGTCGAAACTGACGAAATCGTCGGCCTCCAGACACGGCCCGGCGAAGCTGGCGCCCGGTTGGCCGGCCAGCTGCACGGTCGGCGCGCAGGCGCAGAGCGGGGCCAGCGACAGGGCGGCGCACATCAGCGAACGGATCATCGCGCCAGCATAGCCGCGACCCGGGCGCGAAGATAAGGCGCCGCCTCGTCCTCGAACCAGCTGTTGCGTTTCAGCCAGCCGGTGTTGCGCCAGGACGGATGCGGCAGGGGCATGACATCGGGCGCATGCTCGCGCCACGCCGCCACGGTGTCGGTCATCGTGCGACCGGCGCGCGCGCCCAGCGCCCAGCGCTGGGCGTAGCCGCCGACCAGCAGGGTCAGTTCGACATTTGGCAGCTGCGCCAACAGCCGCGCGCGCCACAAGGCCGCACAGCGCGGCGGCGGCGGATCGTCGCCGCCCTTGGGGTTGGTCCCTGGAAAACAGAAGGCCATCGCCGCCACCCCGATCGCCGGATGATCGTAAAACGTGGCGCGGTCGATCCCCATCCAGTCGCGCAGCCGGTCACCGGACGGATCATCGAACGGCAGGCCGCTCTCATGCACCCGCCGTCCCGGCGCCTGGCCGCAGATGAGGAGCCGCGTCTGGGCGCTGACCCGCACGACGGGGCGCGGCGTGTGCGACAGCTCATGCGCGCAGGCGCGGCAGGCGCGGATTTCGGCGAGGAGGGCCTCGAGCGACACCGGCCCTTACGGCGCCCTCAGCCGGTAGACGCCCTTGAACTGGTTCGGATCGGCCGGCTTGCCATGCCGGGTGATCACCAGCCGGCCCTGGCGCGCCAGACCGATCGCGGTCGATCGCACCTGCGGCAACAGCCGCCGCCACCCCTCGGGGTCAGCGGCGCGCGCCACCTGTTCGGGGGACACCGACTTGCCGGCCTCAAGCGCGGCGAGCATGTCCAGCAGCGTGGTTTCGATCGAGGCTGGGGGCAAGGCGATCCGTTTCCGTGATGATTACAGGACTTGCGGACCGTCGCGCCGGCGCGCCGGCCTAAATTAGCGGGCTAAGCCTCGGCGGCCAATCGAGGCGAGACCCTACTTTTCGGGCCGCTGAGCGCGGGGCCTTCGTTTCCAGTTAATCCACGCGACCGTGACGAGAACGAATGGCAAAATTGTATCGAGCATCTTCTGCAAATGGTCGCCGAGATTCGCACCGTGGGTCTCGATTAACAACACCAATTGGCAATAGGTTTCCCAGCCCGAGTTGGCGGCAAGAGCGGCCAATATGAGCGAAAACATCACGTAGTTGATCGCTCGCGCGACGGCCACCTCATTGGGGCGTCCCCTATCTGTCGGCTGAGATGAAACCATGGGTATCACTTTGCGATTGGATTGGACGCACGCTGCAACAACCCCTCGTTGTTGGCAACACAGTTCAGCATCGCCGTACGCCGCAGACGACCCGCCAGGGCGTGGCCGTCGCGGCACGACGCCAGCCGATGCATACCTGAGCGGCGGGCGCCACCTGTTCGGGGGACACCGACTTGCCGACCTCAAGCGCCGCGAGCATGTCCAGCAGGGTGGTTTCGATCGAGGCTGGGGGCAAGGGGTTCCGTTGCGTTGCGGCGTCAGGATTAGCGGACCGCGGCGCCGGCGCGCCAGCCTAAAATGGCGGGCGCCAAGGCGCGTTGGCCCGCATTCGATTGGTTCAGTTGCTTGGTTTGTGGGCTTGTCGTGGGCTCGGAGTCATCCCAGACTTCGCCCCAACACCAACCTCCGCACCCCCAACCCTGCCCTTCCCCCATCGAGGGGGAAGGGTTCTTTGTTACCGATTCCAAGAACTTATGGACCGCCTAAGCCCTTCCCCCTCGATGGGGGAAGGGTTGGGATGGGGGTGAGTGCGTTGGGCTGACGTCAGGATTGGGTTAGACTCCGGAGCCTGCCCGCAGGGTTCGCGAAGGATGGGGGGGCTCGCCGCCCTTACTCTGGAAGCTATTTCGTTCACTCCATCTCAACCGTATGACCCATGCAGCGGGTTGAATCCCCAAGGCTGAATTCATGAATCGAATGAAGTGGGCCCTCGCCAGCCTGATGCTTGTCATGCTCTTGAGCGCGCCAGGGCTGAGCCACGCCGCCCTCTGCATTCCAGAAGACAACCAGCACGTGGTCCTCAGCCGCAGCGAGATCAGTTGGCCTGGGCGGAATTCCGGCGTGGTGTTCGACGTCGTCGTCCGCGGCGATATCGCCAAGCCGACGGACGAGTATTTCAGCAGCGTGACGGTGTATTTTCTGGGCGACGACCTGACCGTTCCCAATTGCAAGGTGGTGCTGGAGGTCAACGTCCCCCAGATGGACAGCGCGCGCGTGCGTCCAGGCCTGCTCGGGGCGCAGCCTGTCGTCGATATCATCACCGAGCACCATGGCGGCTCAGGCGACCAATTCGCCCATCGGCTATTCGCCG
>Ga0302196_10003923_pt1 | contig 13574 bp, 8 predicted proteins | sample II_Bog_N1_3_FD_198794 | JGI IMG/M metagenome (GOLD analysis project Ga0302196, IMG submission 198794) | Peat permafrost microbial communities from Stordalen Mire near Abisko, Sweden - II_Bog_N1_3 | ecosystem: Environmental > Terrestrial > Soil > Wetlands > Peat | place: Sweden: Abisko, Stordalen...
GCTCCCGCCGACTCGGCCGACGGCACGGTGCTCGCCCGCATCCGGCCCATGGGCCCGCGGTCGCGCTTCGAGGCCCTCCACTTCGGGGGGACCTGTGTGAACTGCGGGTCACGGATCCGTCCCCACGAGGAGGGGTGGACGGATCCGGACATCGACACGCTGATGTGCGCGCTGTGCTGGCCGGCGGTGGTGGCGTCCCACCCGTCGGCCACCGGTCGCCCCGTGGCGCCGGGGGACCCGGCCGTGCCGGCCGCGGCACCGCCCCGGCGGAGCGATCCACGCTGGCGGGCGGGGGCGGAGGGCGAGTACCTGATGGCCATCCGTCTCCACCGAGACCTCGGCGACCGGGCCGTGGTGCTGAGCGACCGGCGCGTCCCCCACAGCCCGGCGGCCGTCGACAGCGTGGTGGTGGCGCCGTCGGGGGTGTGGATCATCGACGCCAAGAAGATGCACGGGCTCATCGAGTACCGCGACGTGTCGGCGCGACAGGGGGAGGAGCGGCGGCTGCTCATCGGCGGCCACGACCGGACCGCCATGGTGGACCGCCTCTACGACCACGTCATCCCGGTGGCCAAGCTGGTGGCCGACCCGGCCATCCCCGTGCACGGGGCCATCGCCATCGTCGAGGGCCATTGGGGCAGCCCCACCCAGCTGCTGACCAGGCGCCCCTACCGCCATGAGGGGGTCTGGATCCTCTGGCCGGCCGCCCTCATCCAGAAGATCGACGAGCCCGGCCCACTGATGCCCGATGAGGTGGTGGCCGTCGGCGCCGCGCTCGACCGGGCCCTTCCCCGTCGGTAGGGGACCGCGCCGCCCGGACCCGTCGCCTCCGGTGATCCGACCGGGGACTCCAACCGCCGGATGCCCGACAGAGGTCTCCCACGCGGGTCGGGCACCCGTGGTGCCCTCCGCCCTGCCTCTGCCGGGACATCCCGGGACCGCCGCCCGCTCACCCCAGTATGCGGAATCCGCACCGTGACTGCAACCGGGGATTGCAACTTTTTCTCCTGGCTGTGCGGCTGTCGATCGTCGGCGACGGCGGCGGGTGGGCCCACGGGCCTCCGACCGCTCCGAGAACAACTGTGTTCGTCGAACCCCTGTTCGGAACCGGTCGTGAGGTGGTGCACACTGTGCGGGTGCAGGGATCAGCGTGAGTCGTCCGCGCCGACAAAAGCTCAGCCGTGACGAGTTGCGGGGGCTGGTGGTCGAGGCCGCCCGCGGCATCCTCCGCGACGAGGGACTGGGCACCGGGGTCGAGAACCTGACCTTCAAGCGGGTGTTCGAGCGGGTCGAGCGGGAGACCGGCCTGCGGCTCACCAACGCCTCGGTCATCAAGCGGGTGTGGGACAACCAGGCGGACTTCCAAGAGGACGTGCTCGTCGCCGTGGCCGCCGACGAAGGCGTCAGTGAGTTCGAGGAGACCATGGGGGCGGTGGCCGGCGTGCTGGAGGACCTCGATCTGTCGACGGAGGAGTCGAGGTGGGCCACCCTGCGCGAGGTGTGCCGGGTCGGCGGCCAGGCCAACATGGCATCGCTGCTGGCCTCGGCCGAATGGCCGTCGTGGATCGGCGTGTGGACCCTGAGCAACGCCGTCCACGCCCAGGCCAGGCGGGAACGGCTGGAGGCGGCGCTCCGGGCCGGCTACGAGGGGTTCACCGCCCACTTCGAGCAGGCCTACCGGTCGTTGGCCGGGCTGCTGGGATTCCGGTTGAGGGAGCCGCTGACCATGCGGCAGTTCACCATGGCGGTCAGCGCGCTGGCCGAGGGGTGCGCACTGCGGGGCCGGGTCGACCTGGCCAGCATGAGCGGCATCCAACGGGCCACGGGGGCCGGCGGCGAGCTCCAGGAGTGGACCCTGCTCGGCACGGGCCTCGAGGCGCTGGCGGTCCAGTTCTTCGAGCCCGATCCGGAGTTCGTCCCCGGGGGGACCCGCGCCGGCCCCGCCGGCTGAGGACCGGCCACCGGTCCGGCGCCGCGCTCAGGTCAGGCGGGCCAGGGCCACCGCGGTGGCCAGCAGCACGACGCCCCATGACATGGCCCGGAGGGCCTGTTCCAGGGGTTGGAGCAGCACCTGGCGGTCCAGGGGGAGCACGGTGTCGTCGGAGAGGGCGATGGAGCCCGAGACGTCGCGGGTGCGCCGGCGGAGGAGCCGGGCCGGCGTGCTGAGGGTGCGCTGGACCACGGTGAGGGACAGTGCGGCCAGGGCGGCCGCCACCGGGGCCACCGCCAGCCGTCCGGTCTGGGCGACATAGGCGGTCAGCACCGGGAAGGCGCCCCAGCTGGCCGCCAGTCCCAGGGTGTTGTGGAGGACCCCGCCGAAGAGCTCGAAGTTGTAGCCCACCACCAGGACCGGCCCGATCACGATGAACGGGACCAGGGCCGGGCCGACCTGCGCGATGCCGGCGATGCCGAGCCCCACCGCACCGGCCAGCCCCACCGCGGCCACCGCCACCAGTGCCGGCCCGGGGATCCGGGTGCGGAGGGGCCGGCCGTTGAGCTCGTCGAGGGCGTGGGCGGCCAGTCCGACGGCGAAGAAGAAGGCCAGGAGCGTGGCGATCAGACGCGTGGTGTTGACCACCGGCGCCAGGCAGGCCCCGATGACGACGTACCCGAGGTGCCAGGCCGTGTAGGGGGGGTGGAGGAGCGTCCACCAGTCGCGCCAGCCGCCCGCCCGGGCCGCGTAGTAGGCGGGCCGGGGCTCGTCGCCCACCGGTCCCGGTGCCGGCTCAGCCACCGGCGCGCCGTCCCCACATGACCAGGCCGCCCCCCAGGCTCATCCGCCGCACCCCGACGTCCACGAAGCCGGCCCGGCGCCAGGCGTCGACGGTCCACGCCACCGGGTACCTCCGGTAGTGCCCGCTGATGTTCGGGCCGAGGAACCTCCCCACGTCGAACCAGGGCCGCCCCCCGGTGAGCAGGCCACCGACCGGCAGGACCAGGCGGGTGAACCCCCACCACCAGAACCTCCAGAACGGGCGCTCGGGCACCAGGAATTCGAGGCTGGCCACCGACCCGCCCGGTCGCACCACCCGGGCCAGCTCGTCCAGCGTGGCCTGGGGGTCGTCGACGTAGCGGAGGAGGTAGGTGAAGGTGAGCGCGTCGAAGGTGCGGTCCGGGAACGGAAGCTGCTCGGCCCGACCGGCGGTCAGCTGGACGCGGTCGGTCCGACCGCGGCGGGCCACGTTGGCCACACCCTGTCGGAGCATCCCGAGGGTCAGGTCGACACCCACCACCCGGGCCCGGGTGCGGTCGGCGAGCTGGAGGGCCACGCCGGCCGGACCGGTGGCCACGTCGAGGACCATGTGGGGGCGGGCGTCCACGACGTGGTCGATCATGGCCCGCCGCCACCGTCGGTCCTGACCCATCGACAGCAGGGCGGCGAGACGGTCGTAGCGGGTGGGGAGGGGCGTGAACAGCTCTTGGGCGAACCGGTTGGGATCGACGGGCTCCGCGTGCTCCATGTCGCCTCCTCGGGTGCGAGGATCTCACCGTAGGCGCTCGGCGCCCGAAGGGAGGCGTGTGCATCCGGACCACGTGGACGTACTGGTCGTGGGCGGAGGGCCGGCCGGGAGCATCGCGGCCCTGGTGCTGGCCCGCGCCGGAGCGTCGGTGGCCGTCGTGGACAAGGCCCGGTTCCCGCGGGACAAGGCCTGCGGCGACCTGGTCGGTCCCCGGGGCCTCCAGGTGCTGGCCGACCTCGGTGTGGAGGAACCGGCCGGGATCGACCTCGGGGACATGGTGGTGATCGGGCCGTCGGGGCGCCGGGTCCTGCTCCCGAGCGCCGACGGCATCACCTACCCGGGCCGGGCGAGGGCGGTCACCCGCACCGTCTTCGACGACCGGCTGCGGCAGGCGGCGCTGGACGCCGGGGCCCGGCCGGTCGAGGGACGGGCCGCCGCCCCGCTCGGGCCGGACGGGGACCTCCGGGGCTTCGCCGTGGAGGCGGTCGGCGGGGCCACGCGCCGGCTCACGGCCGATTTCGTCCTGGGGGCGGACGGCGCCACCAGCCATGTGGCCCGGGTGGCCGGACTGGTCGACGGCGCCCGGGTCCTGTGGGGCTTCGCCGTCCGCTCCTACATCGAGCAGCCGGTCGACCTCCCGGTGATCACCCTGTGGGACCAGAGGCGGTGGCGGGCGTTCCCCGGCTACGGCTGGATCTTCCCCGGTCCCGACGGGATGGCCAATGTCGGCCTCGGCGTCGGGACCCTCGCCGACCGGTCGGCCGGGGCGCTGGCCGTCCAGGCCCTCCCGGGCTTCCTCCGCCGTCTCGGGCAGCTCGGCCTCCTGTCGCCCGGTGCCGACGCCCCGACGCCCCGTCTCGGTGGTTGGCTCAAGATGGGGATGGTGGGCACCACGCCCGCCCGGGGCCGGGTCCTGCTGGCCGGTGATGCCGCCGGCCTGGTCAACCCGCTCCAGGGCGAGGGCATCGCCCAGGCCATGACCAGCGGGAGGGCGGCGGCCCGGGCCATCGTGGAACGGCCGTCCGGGGCCGCCGCCGCCTACCGGCGCCACCTGGCCCACGACCACCTGCCCTACCAGCGGGTGACGGCGGCCGGCCATGCCGCCCTGGTGGGCCGGCCACGCGCCGTCTCGGTGGTCGGACGGGTGGTCACCTCGCCGCTGGTGGGCCGCGGCCTGGCCGGCGGGTGGGGCGTCTTCTGGAACGAACTGCTCCAGGGGGCCGCGCCCGGCACCGCCCGCCGGGTGGCCGCCGGCGCCACCGTGGCGGGCCGGGCCCTGACGGCCCGGACCGAGGTGACCCGGTGGTTCGACGCCACCTACGGGGGGACCGGATCCTGACGGCCCTCCGTCGCTGCGCCTGGACGAGCGGGCCGGAACGAACGCGCCCGGGCGACCGGATCCGCCCCCGGCCTGTCGGGCGTCCGGAAGGGACCCGGTGCGAACCGTCGTTCTCCGCATGCGCCCGGGCCCGGGCGAACTGTCGTTCTCCGGGTCGGGTGGGATATCGTGACGCCACCGAAGAGGCCGTGGACCCTCCCTCCGCCGGGGGCGAGCGGCAGAGGAGGCCGCCGCCTGATGCCGAGCCGAGGAAGTCTCGAGTCCCCGACCGGTGCGTCCGCGCCGCCCCCTGCGGGCCGGTCCGAGCGCCGGGCCCGACGGAGTCCGCGGTCCGCCCGGGGCTGGCTCACGGTCGGCGCCACCCTGGTGGCCGGGGCGGCCCTGGCCGCCTGCGGCTCGTCCTCGGGCAGCGCCAGCGGCTCGTCGACCACCTCGGCGGGCGGCTCGTCGGGCGGCACCGCCGACCCCTCCGGCGTCCTCAAGTACGGCGTCGACCTCGACAACACCTTCTCGGGCACCTTCGATCCGGGCCAGAGCACCAACGACTGCTCGTACACCGAGTACACCGCCATCTACAACTCGCTCCTGGCCCCGGCCAACGACGCCGTCCTCCCCTCGGCGGCGGCCAGCTACACCTCCACCCCCACCTCGATCACCTTCCACCTGCGCCCGGGGGCCACCTTCTCCAACGGCAACCCGGTGACGGCGTCCGCCATCGAGGCCAGCATCAACCACATCAAGACCAGCCCCTTCCGCTTCTCGCTCACGTACATCCAGAGCATCCAGGTGGTCAATCCCTCCACGGTCACCTTCACCCTCACCAAGCCGGTGGCCGGCGACGTCCTGTGGGCCATGACCTACATCGACGGCATGGTGATGGACCCGGCGTCCATCCCCAACGCCGGGACCCAGCCGGTCGGGTCGGGGCCCTTCACCCTGTCCAGCTACCAGCAGGGCTCGTCCATGGTGCTGAAGGCCAACCCCACCTACTGGGACAAGTCGGCCTACAAGCTCGGAGGGGTCGACTTCGTCCAGGTGTCGGCGGGACCCCAGGAGGTCAGCGCCCTGGAGACCGGCGCCGTGGACATGCTGGCCGTGCAGCCCGAGGACTACACGTCGGTCGAGCACCTGCCCGGCATCGGCATCGCCACCACCCCGTCCTCGGACTACCTGCTCATGCAGACCCGTCAGAACGCCGCACCCTTCAACGACGCCAAGGTGCGGGCCGCCCTCGAGTACGCGGTGAACCGGACCGCCATCAACGAGGCCGTCTTCTCCGGCCTGGGCCAACCGGCCTACCAGCCCTTCCCCGCCTCGTCGGTGGCGTACAACAAGTCGGTCGGCAACGAGTACACCTACCAGCCGGCCAAGGCCAAGGCCATGCTGGCCGCCGCCGGCCATCCCGACGGCGTCAACTTCACGCTGGTCATCCCGGGCGGATCGGCCACCTTCAGCCGCACCGCCCAGATCCTGCAGGCCGAGCTGGTCCCGGCCGGGTTCCACATGACCATCCAACAGGTCAACCCGACCGACCTGGTCACCCAGGTCTACCTCCACGGCCAGGGTGACGCCGTCCTCGACGAGGAGCTCACCAACGGGCCCGACTGGGCCAACAACTTCGAGGGCGAGTACACCGGGGTGGGCTTCGAGGATCAGCACCTGGGCACCACCAACCCCACCCTCACCCCCCTGATCGAGCAGGCCCTGACCTCCCTCAGCCCGGCGGTGCAGGGCCCGCCCATGCAGGAGGCCAGCAAGATCGCCATGGCCACCGGGACCGAGGTGCCGCTCATCTTCGAGCCCTCGGTGATCGCCTACAACCAGAGCCGGGTGGGGGGGAACGTGGTCGCACCCATCGGCGCCTGCCGATCCAACCTGGCCGGGATCTACATCAAGAAGGGTTGACGACTTGGGATCCGGTGGCTCGCTCCTCACCTTTATCGGCCGGCGGCTGCTGATCACGATCCCCCTCCTGGTGCTGATCACCCTGGGCGTGTTCAGCCTGGTGCTGATCATTCCGGGTGACCCGGCCCAGACCCTGGCCGGCGGGGCCCATGCCTCTCCGGCCACCGTGGCCCGGATCCGGGCCGAGCTCCACCTCAACGAGCCGTTCTTCGCGCAGTACTGGCGCTGGTTGACCGGGGTCCTCCGGGGCCACCTGGGCTACTCGCTGTTCAAGAGCCAGAGCGTGGCCAGCGGCATCCGTGAGCGTCTGCCCATCACGGTCAGCATCGCGGTGGGGGGCATGGTGCTGGCGGTGGTGCTCGGACTCCCGGCCGGCATCGTCGCCGGGCTCCGGCCCCGGTCGTGGGCGGACCGGGTGGTGTCGGTGGGCAGCAGCCTCGGCGTGGCCATCCCCGACTTCTGGCTGGCCATGGTGCTGGTGGTGGTCCTGGCCGTCAACCTCAAGCTGTTGTCACCGCTCGGGTACGTGCCGTTCTCCCAGTCCCCCTCCCAGTGGTTCACCCACCTGATCATGCCGTGGCTGGCCCTGGGCATCGGCGGTGCCGCCACCGTGGCCCGCCAGACCCGCGGCTCGATGATCGACACCCTGCGCCAGGACTACATCCGCACCGCCGAGGCCAAGGGCCTGTCCTCCACCCGCATCATCGCCAAGCACGCCTGCAAGAACGCGCTCAGCCCGGTGATCACCCTGATCGGCATCCAGTTCGGCTACCTGCTGGGTGGCACGTTCATCATCGAGCAGATCTTCTCGCTGCCCGGACTGGGCACGTACATGTTGGGCGCCATCAGCGACAAGGACCTCCCGGTCATCCAGGGGGTGGCCCTGGTCACCGCGCTGATGTTCGTCCTGATCAACCTGGCGGTGGACGTGATCTACGGGTACCTGAACCCCAAGGTCCGGCTGGCGTGACCGCCCTCCCCCCTCCGGGCGCCGACGATCCCCTGGTCGGCGGCGACCTCCCCGAGTTCGAGCCGGTGGCCGAGGCGGCCGGCGGCCCGGAGGGACGACGCCGGTTCTGGCGGGCCTTCCTCCGGGACCGGTGGGCGGTGGCCGGGCTGGTCTTCTTGGTGGTGGCCATCGTGGCGGCGGTCTTCGCCCCGCTCATCGCGCCCTACAACTACGGCACCCAGGACCTGGCGTCCATCAACGCCAACCCCAGCCTCCACCACCTTTTGGGCACCGACGACCTGGGCCGGGACGTCCTCAGCCGGATCATCTGGGGCGGGCGGGTGTCCCTCCGGTCCACCTTCGAGATCGTGATCCTGGCCATCATCGTGGCCCTGCCCGTGGGACTGCTGGCCGGATTCCTGCGGGGCTGGGTCGACACGGTCACCATGCGCCTGATGGACGCCCTGTTCTCCTTCCCGCCGCTGGTGCTGGCGCTGACGGTGGCCGCCCTGCTCGGCGCCAGCCTCAACAACGCCGCCGTGGCCATCGCCATCGTGTTCGTCCCCAGCTTCGTCCGCCTCATCCGGGGTGAGGTGATCGCCGTGCGCGAGGAGGCCTACGTCGAGTCGGCGCAGTCCCTCGGCGCCCGGCCCGGTCGGATCATGCGCAGCCACGTCCTGCCCAACGTGGCCTCACCCGTCATCATCCAGGTGGCCCTGGCCCTGGGCTTCGCCCTGTTGGCCGAGGCCGGACTCAGCTTCCTGGGGATCGGCGTCCAACCTCCGGCGCCGAGTTGGGGCGACATGCTCAACGAGGCCTACCAGTTCATCTTCGTGGCCCCGTGGGCCCTGGTCTTCCCCGGTCTGGCCATCATGTGTACCGTCCTCTCCTTCAACCTGGTGGCCGACGGGCTCCGGGACGCCATCGGCATCGGCGGGACCGCGGCGGCCCCCCGGGGGTTGCGCTCCCGGTGGCGGCAGCGCCGTTCGGCCGGGTCGGCACCGGCCCGGTCCGACGCCGCCCGGTTCGAACCGGACTCCGGGGTGGGTGCGCCGGGCTCCGCCGCCGGGGCCGGGCGGAACGGGTCCACCCCGGCCCGGCCGAGGGTGGCCCCCGCCCCTGACGCGCCGGCCCGACCGGGTGCCCTCCTCAGCGTGGAGGACCTGCGCGTCGAGTTCGACATCAACGGCCGGTCGCTGCCGGTGGTCGAGGGTGTGTCGTTCTCGGTGGAGCCCGGCCGGACGCTCGGCCTGGTGGGGGAGAGCGGGTCGGGCAAGACGGTGTCGGCCCTCGCGGTGATGGGCCTGCTGCCCCGTCGGGTGGCCCGGGTGACCCGGGGTGCGGTGCGCTTCGAGGGACGGGACCTGCTCGAATGCTCGCCGCGCGAGCTGCGCTCCGTCCGGGGCGACCGGATGGCCATGATCTTCCAGGACCCCATGAGCAGCCTCAATCCGGCCTTCACCGTCGGCAACCAGATCGCCGAGCAGGTGCGGGCCCACCGTGACGTGAGCCGGTCGGTGGCCAAGCGGATCGCCGTGGAGATGCTGGGCCGGGTGGAGATCCCCGATGCGGCGCGCCGGGCCGCCGACTATCCCCACCAGTTCTCCGGGGGCATGCGCCAGCGGGTCATGATCGCCATGGCCCTGTCGTGCTCGCCGAAGCTGCTCATCGCCGACGAGCCCACCACGGCGCTCGACGTGACCACCGAGTCCCAGATCCTCGACCTGCTCCACACCCTGTCGGTCGAGGAGTCCATGGCCATGATCTTTGTGACCCACGACCTGGGGGTCATCGCCGAGGTGGCCGACGAGGTCGTGGTCATGTACGCCGGCCAGAAGGTGGAGCAGGCCTCGGCCACCGGGCTGTTCTCGCGTCCCCGCCACCCCTACACCGAGGCCCTGCTGTCCTCCATGCCCCAGTCCACGCCCATCGGCGACCCGTTGCCGGTGATCCCCGGCGTGGTGCCCCGGCCCGAGGACTTCCCGGCCACCTGCCGCTTCCGGGACCGGTGCGCCCACGCGGTGGAGGCGTGCGGCTCGACCGTGGTCGAGTTGCGCCCGGCGGCCGGCACGCCGGCCGGCCCGGACCAGGGGTGGGCCCGCTGCCTGCGTCAGGACGAGCTGCATCTGGCCGGAGCCACCGCCCCGGCCCGGCCCGGCCCGACAGACGTTCAGGGCGCCGCCACACCCGCCGCCCCGGTGCCCCCCGCCGGAGCGGCACCGCTCGCGCCCGTGGCTCCCGCCGCGGCCGGAATCGCCGCCGCCGGCGGCGCCGGACCGGTGCCGGTCCCGGCCCCCGCGCTCCGGGTCCGGGGACTGGCCAAGCGCTTCGACACCCGGTCCGGCGTGCTGAAGCGGATCACCGGCGGGGTGGACGCCGTCGACCATGTCTCGCTCGACATCGCGGCGGGCACCACCCTCGGGCTGGTGGGGGAGAGCGGGTCGGGCAAGTCGACCCTGGCCCGGCTGGTGGTCCGCATCGTCGAGCCGAGTGACGGCTCGGTCGAGGTGGGCGGGGTCGACGTGACGGTGCTGCGGGGCACCGAGCTGGGCAAGAGCCGGAAGCAGATGCAGATGGTGTTCCAGGACCCGTTCTCCTCCCTCGACCCGAGCCACACCATCGGGGACACCGTGTCCGAGCCCCTCGTGCTCCATACCGACCTCGACTCGCGCCAGCGCCGCCAGCGCACGCGAGAGCTGCTGGCCCTGGTGGGCCTGGGGGCGGTCCCGCTCGACCGGTTCCCCCACCAGTTCTCCGGCGGGCAGCGCCAGCGCATCGCCATCGCCCGGGCCCTGGCCGTGAACCCCACGCTGCTGGTGTGCGACGAGGCGGTCAGCGCCCTGGACGTCTCGACCCAGGCCCAGGTGTTGAACCTGCTGTCCGACCTCCAGCGGGAGTTGGGGACCGCCTACCTGTTCATCTCCCACGACCTGTCGGTGGTCCGCCACATCGCCGACCGGATCGCCGTCATGTACCTGGGTCAGATCGTGGAGGAGGGCCCGGCCCGCCGGGTCCTCGAGCAGCCCACCCACCCCTACACGGCCGCGCTGCTGTCGGCCATCCCGGTGCCCGACCCCGCCGTCGCCCGATCCCGACAGCGGGTCTCCCTCCGCGGTGAGGTGGACACCGCGCCGCCGACCGGGGGGTGCCGCTTCGCCCCCCGGTGCGCCTTCGCCATGGACGTCTGCCGGCAGGAGGAGCCCCCACCCCTCGCCCTCGGGGACGGCGCCACCGTCCGGTGCCACCTCCACACCGAAGGCCCCAGGCTGGACGGCCGCTCGGTGTTCTCGCTCGAGCCGGCGGCGCCGGAGGCGGCCCGGAGCTGACCCCGGACCGGGTCCGGCCGGCCGGCGGCACACCCCCGGCTGCTTTTCCGGCATCATTCGGACGGGGAGTGCCACCGACAGGGCGCTCCACCGACACGATCAGGCTCCACCGACACGATCAGGAGGTCGTCATGGAAACCCCCCCGTTCCGAGGAGTCATCGGGGACGACTGGCGGGAGTCCACCCCCTGGTGGCCGGATGCCGTGGTGCCGCCCGACGGGGCCCCCAACGTGCTGGTGGTGGTCCTCGACGACGTCGGCTACGCCCAGCTGGGCTGTTACGGGTCCGACATCGCCACCCCCACCATCGACCGCCTGGCCGCCGAGGGCGTGCGGCTCACCAACTTCCACACCACGGCACTGTGCTCACCCACCCGGGCCTGCCTGCTGACCGGCCGCAACCACCACCGCAACGGCCTGGGCCGGGTGGCCGACCTGGCCATCGGCTTTCCCGGATACAACGGCGAGGTGCCCAAGGAGAACGGCTTCTTGTCCGAGATCCTCAGGCAGCGGGGCTACGCCACCTACGCCGTGGGCAAGTGGCACCTCACCCCGGACGACGAGACCAGCATGGCCGCGCCGCGGCACAGCTGGCCCCTGGCCCGGGGGTTCGACCGGTGGTACGGGTTCCACGGCGGGGAGACCCACCAGTTCGTGCCGGCGCTCTACCACGACAACCACTCGGTGCGACCGCCCCGCTCCATCGCCGAGGGCTACCACCTGAGCGCCGACCTGGCCGACCGGGCCATCGCCCAGCTGGCCGACCTGCGGGCCGTCGACGTCGACCGGCGCTTCTTCTTGTACTTCGCCACCGGGGCGTGCCACTCGCCCCACCACGCGCCCCGGCCCTGGATCGAGCGGTACGAGGGCCGGTTCGACAAGGGATGGGACCGGTGGCGGGAGGAGCTGTTCGCCCGCCAGCTGGAGACCGGCATGTTCCCCCCCGGCACCGAGATGGCGCCCCGGCCCCCCTGGGTCCCGGCCTGGGACGACCTGCCCCAGTCGGAGCGGCGGGTGGCCGCCCGGTTCATGGAGTGCTTCGCCGCCTTCCTCTCCTACACCGACGACCAGCTGGGCCGCGTGGTGGACTTCCTGGACCAGACCGGCGACCTCGACGACACGCTCATCGTCCTGGTGTCGGACAACGGGGCCAGCTCCGAAGGCGGCCCGTCCGGGTCGATCAACGACAACCGGCTGCAGAACTTCGACCCCGCCGGCCCCGAGGAGCTGGAGCAGCGGATCGACGAGCTCGGCGGCCCGCGCGCCCACAACAACTACCCGTGGGGTTGGACCATGGCCGGGAACACCCCGTTCAAGCGCTGGAAGCGTGAGGTCCACGAGGGTGGCGTGGCCGACCCGTGCATCGTGCGGTGGCCGGGCCGCGTCGACGGCCACGGCGGCCTGCGCCACCAGTTCACCCACGCCGTGGACATCCTCCCCACCGTGCTGGACCTGGCCGGGATCGAACTCCCCTCGACCATCGACTACGTGCCCCAGTCCCCGGTCGACGGCATCAGCTTCGCCCCGCTGCTCCGACCCGGGGGTGGGGACGGGCCCGCCCACCGCACCACCCAGCACTTCGAGATGTTCGGCAGCCGCGCCATCTACCACGACGGCTGGAAGGCGGTCACCTTCAAGCCCATCGGCCCGCTCTACGACGACGGCATCAACTGGAACGCCCCGTTCAGCGAGGACCGGTGGGAGCTCTACCACGTGGCCGAGGACCCGACCGAGCGGCACGACCTGGCCGACCAGGAGCCCGAGCGGCTGGCGGACATGGTCGACCGATGGTGGGTGGAGGCCCGGGCCAACCAGGTCCTCCCTCTGGACAACCGGGTGCTGCACACCATGGTCCATCCGAAGCCCGACCGGAGGACGCCCCGTCTCACCACCACGTACTACCCGGGGACCTCACCGGTGCCCGAGACGGTGGCGGCCAACGTGAAGAACCGGAGCCACACCATCGAGGTCGAGGTGACGGTGCCGGACGGGGCCCCGCCCGAGGGTGTGCTGCTGGCCCAGGGCTCGGCCCTCGGCGGCTTCTCCCTGCATCTCCGGGCGGGCCGTCTCCGCTACGTCCACAACCTCTACGGCAAGGCGCTCGACGTGGTCGAGGCCCCCGACCCGGTGGGTCCGGGCCGGCACCGGCTCACGTTCCGGTTCGAGCGCCAGGAGCCCAGCGGGGGCACCGCGGTGTTGGAGGTGGACGGGATCGAGGTGGCGGAGGGGCACGTCCCGGCGTTCACCGTGGCCGCCTTCAGCGCCACCGGAGCCGGACTGAGCTGCGGCTACGAGGTCGGGCCGTCGATCGGTGACGACTACGAGGCCCCGTTCCCGTGCACGGCGACCATCCACTCGGCCCGGGTCACCCTGGGCGAACATGTCCCGGTCAACCCGTTGGTGGAATTCGAACGGATCATGTCCGAGCAGTGATCGCCCCGCCGGGGCGCCGTGCACCGTGCGCCGGGCCCGGCCCGTCCCAGGACGTTTCTAGGGGCCCGAGGCCCGGGTGCTGCCGGCCTCCCGGGCAGCCAACGCGCCCCATTGTTTATGAGATTCATAGGATTCGTTGACCGGCGCCTTAGGCGGGTCCAG
>Ga0302196_10003926_pt1 | contig 13569 bp, 8 predicted proteins | sample II_Bog_N1_3_FD_198794 | JGI IMG/M metagenome (GOLD analysis project Ga0302196, IMG submission 198794) | Peat permafrost microbial communities from Stordalen Mire near Abisko, Sweden - II_Bog_N1_3 | ecosystem: Environmental > Terrestrial > Soil > Wetlands > Peat | place: Sweden: Abisko, Stordalen...
CGTGATTCCGCTGTTGGTCGCGGCGCTCATCGCATTCTTGTGGCCGAAACAACCGCAGGGCAGATCGCAGCAGGAATCGGAAACAACGCGGCTCGGTTCGCGCTGGGCGGCCCTGGCGCCGCTGACATTTCTCCTGGGTAGCTTGTATCTCGTTCCAGTCGCCGTCGCCATTATTTTCGCTCATACGGGAACCGCGTTTTTCGATCGCTACGCCTTTGTGGCCATCATTCCCATCTCTCTCACCCCGGCGCTCGTCCTCGGCCTTCGCACCCAGCGGAACCAAATGGCAGCATTGGCAGTCGCGCTCGTCCTCGGCGCCGTACTCGTTCTGAACACCACCGGAAAACCCTGGCTCATTGAACAACTCGCCAATCTTGCCCCGCCCAGAGTCGCCGCATTCGCGCTGAATGCGTTCGCCGCGCCTCCGATCGTCACTGAACCCGTGGTTCCGATGGTCCCTGAGCGCCTGCAAGCAGCTCTCGCGGCCGCTCCCGTGGTGTCCGATCTCGACGCCATCGATCCGGATCTTCCTTTGGTCGCAAATACCGGTTTGACTTTTCTGGAGATCGATCAGGAAGCAGACGCGGAACTCACCGCGCGTCTCTACCTTCTCAATGACAGGCAGGCAGCGACCGCAATCGCGCACGATACTGTGTTCGAGAACTACGATCGGGTCAAGAGAGTCTTTCCCATCCGAGGCCAGGTCGCCCCTTACTGCGCCTTTATCGGGGAGCATCCGCGCTTTCTCGCCCTGGGCGCTTACAACCATCCCCAAGGCTGGTTGCTGAAAAAGCTCGATCGGGACGGAGCGAACCTTCACTTGATCGGCGTTTATCGCGGCATCACTGAAGAGGCGCAGCTCTATGAAGTCACGGTCTTGAAGGCTACTTGCCCGGCGCGACCCTGACGAAAACGTTTTGCTGAGGCGTTCTACACGGCAGTTGTCTTCGTTGACTTTCCGCGTGCCATACGGCTACTAGGGTCGCCAATACACGTGGAATATGCCCGCCATCTGGCTCTCCGGAAACCTCTGCTCGACTGCCGCCCGCACCGCGGGGCTCATCCTGGCAGACGGAAAGAATGGCGATTCATTGATCACTACCAATTTCAGGTCGTTGGATTGCAGCGCTTTCAACAGTTCTTCCGGCTTCGAATCTCCATCGTCGCGAGTTACGTTCTTCAAGCCGGAAAGAAAATACAGCTCGGGACAATCGTTTCCCGCATACATCAACCCATTGGGCGAGTGCTGCTGCAACAGGTGAATTAAGTCGGTGAAATCTGCGGCATACTCGATGCGCAATCCCCCGGCTCGCGGCAGATGCAGTTCCTCCATCTGGCCGACCTTATGGGTCAATTCATAAACATAGTCTGGAACCAGCATGACCACGCCAAACAAAAGATAGAATCCGGCAACGGCGGCGAGAACGTAAGTCGCCGGCTGCCTCTTCGCGGTCACCACAATCGCCACCGCGGCCAGCAAGGTCAGTGGCAGGGCATACAAAAGATAAATCGGCGCGGCGAACGGATACTGCACCAGACCACACATCGCCGCCAGCGAGACCAGGACCATCAACCGCTGCCGCTGGATTTTGGCGAGGCCGCCCGACTTAGGTCGTGTCCGCAAGACCCACACGCCCATGAGCGCCACCAGCGGAGTCAGCGTCGCCACCGAATACCACACGCCTGAAACAATGCCGCCTGAAGTCGTAGCTTTCGAGAGCATCACCCCCAACCCGAACGCGACAGCCACGCCCACGGCCTTGCTCTGAAGTTCCCGCAGGTACATTGCCGCCGCTATCACACCCGCCAACGCAAGCGCATATACACACTTCTCGATCGCCACGGGACGCAACACTCCCAACCCGACCGACCGCGCAATTGCGCTGGACGTCACGCCCGAAAAGAACTGGCCAACCGCTCCCGACCTCGCGTAGGGCGCCAGGAAAACAATCACGGGAGTCAGCACTCCGCAGCTAAACGGGACCACCAACCTCATCAGGCCGCGAAACCGCCCGCTGCTTGCCGTCTGCGGCACGTCCCGTTCGCCAAGGAGGATCAGTCCCACTACCGCAACCGCGGGCAAAACGAAATGGTAGAACTCGCCGCTTCCGAGCCGCGCGTGAAACACATAGAGTACCGTCGCCAGAAAAAGCAGCAGCGCTCCCGTGCTGAATATCCGGTACGGGATCGCGTTTTCTCCAGCCTTGGGTGCTTTCGGATTGCTCTGATCGTCACTCGCGACATCGCTTTGTTCAACGAACACAAGGAACAGAAGCACGCCCGCGATATAGTACGCTCCAATGACCTTGATCAGGATCGATACGCCCCCGCACACGCCCGCCACAAACAACCACCGCAAACGGCGCGCTTCCACATATCGAAGCAGCGCGGCCGCTCCAAACGTGGCCAAGAACAGGTTGTACCAGGAAGGCATCGCCGCTGGATAATTTGGATAACTCCACGCCACCGCGACCAGTGTGATCAACCCGGCCGGTAGCGCCTTGGTGAAGCGCAGCGCAACGTAGTAGACGGCGGGTATCCAAGCCAGAAAAAACAGGAACGCACAGAGCCGCAGCGACATCAGGCTTACCCCGAAAACGCGAAATGCAACAGCATGAATCACGCTCAGGCCGCCCGTGTAGATCTCGGCAAAATCCCGATGCGGAAGCTGCCCCTGCATCACGCGCAGCGCGCTCTGGCCCAGGATGCCGTCGTCGGCCGGAACCCAACCTTTGCCAATATGAACGCCAACATAAACCGTCGCGATCGCCAACACTGCACCGAGCACCAGTAAATGAATCATCCATCCTTGAGCGGCCGTCGCCAGCGCCACTTCACTTGCGCTGGCCTCGAACGCCTTCGGGTCGACTTCGCGGACCTTTACTTCTACGCTCAAGCTGTCACGCAACGGCGGAGTGCTTTCTATCCCGGAATTCGCGTGAGTTGTTGCCATTTCGTCCTTCACTTCGCCTCCAGCGCCGCCAGCCGCAACTTCGCTTCTTTGCTGTCCTGGTTCAGTTGCAGAGCCCGTTGGTACTCCACTCGCGCTGCGGACATATTCCCACTACCTTCAAGCGACCTGGCCAGCCAATAGTGATAGTCCCAAACCTTGGAATCCATGGCCACGGCTTGCAACAGATAGGGTTGCGCCTCCGCATTCCGCCCGTCTTGCAGGAGCGCGCGCCCCAGAAAATGTCTGGGCGCCGCCTGCTCCGGGACTAACTGCACCGCGCGCGACAATAATTGTTCCGCGTCCTTATACTGGCCGTCCATCAAATGAATATTGCCGCAGTTGTAGAGCGCGGAATAAAGGTCGGGTTCCTTCTCCAGAATCTCAGAGCACAACGCTAGCGCCCGATCATAGTCGCCCATTTGTCCATACAGCCCGGCGACTCCCGCCATTCCTACCTCCGACTTCGCGTACTCCGGATTCACCCGCTCCAGCCACTGCCGGCCTTCTTCGTATCGGCCAGCGTGAATGTAGGATTCCGCCAGCGCCAACGGCCCATAACCATACTCGGGATGGTCGCGCACGGTTGCCTCGGCCAGGGCAATCGCTTTCTCATGCGCACCCCGCTGGCTGTATTCCTTCGCCAACCCCGCCATGGTGTATGGATTCCCGGGATACAGCGACTGTCCGCGCACGAGCAGCAGCAGATCGTTTCCCCAATAGACCTGCTGCGCCAGCGATGCACACACATAGCCGCTGCACAGCACCGCCACCGCGCAGCACTGAACCGCCTGCGCACTCCAACCCTTCAGTGACGGCAGCCGCCGCAACCCAACTGCCGCCAGAATTGAAAATCCGATCGACGGCAAATACATGTAGCGGTCGCGCACGAAATCGCCGTTGCCAAAGTTCCGCAAATATAGCGCGGGCGCGAGCCCAATCAGCAGCCACAAGCCTGCGAACGCGACGATGGAATGGCCTTCGCGCCGATTCCAATACCACAACCCAACCAGCACAGCAACCAGCACCAGCACGGGCACGACCAGTTGAGTAAGAATTGCGGTTGTGACGTAGGGCGTGTAGTAGAGCCCCGTGATGCCTAACGGGATCACCAACTGCCGCAGATAAACGGATAGCACCAAAGGCAAAGTCCGCGCGACATCCAGCATCCCGTGATTGGGATCAAACTGCCCGGTGGAATGGAGCAATGCGTGTTTTCGCAACAAAACATACGCTAGCGTCACTACCGCGTATGGAGCCGCCTCCGTCGCCGCCGCAAACGCTCTTTTCACCGGCGAAGTCTCGTCTCCGGCGGGATACAACCACGCGTAGATGCCTACCAGCGCGGAAAATACTACCGCCATCTCCTTCGTCAGCAGCGCGCATGCGAGCAGCGCCAGCGAAGCAATCCACCATGCCGTACCGAGCTTTTGTTTTTCGTCTTCTCCGGGTATTCGCTTCGAGCTACGTCCCTTGAGAAATGCCCCAAAGGCGAGCGCGAAAAACATGGTTACCATCGTGTCCGAAGCGGCGGAAACCCAGGTCACGGGCTCAATGTGAACTGGATGCAGCGCGAAGACCAGCGCCGCCACCGCCGCCGTCCAGTGTTCGAGTCCCAGTCGCCGCGCCAGCCAAAAGACCGCCATCACCGCGCCCACGTGCAGCAGAACCGCACCTAGATGCCATCCCCACGGCCGCAAACCGAAGAGCGCGTAGTTCAGCATCGACCACGCCACAAACAGCGGCCGGTAGTACACCTGATGCCGGGCTACGTGATACCACAAGTCGCTGGTGAACGCGCGTGGCAGGTTGCTCCAGGAGCGGATGATCGGACTGTTCACAATCTGCGGCCAGTCATCCCACACAAACTCGAAGGAAAGCGAACCGCTATAAACCACAAAAGTGAGCAGCCCGAGTACAGGGAGCAGAACGCTAGGCCGCCGCAAATACGTCGCCAGCAGTTCCAACGCTCCAGGTTCGGGATGCCCTTGTGGTTCGTTCATATAGTCTCTAAATCCGCTTCAGATCAGCCCAATAGTAACCTTCGCTTTGGTTCAGCGCATGTTACTCAGGTTACCTAGGTGTGCCACTTATTCCGGCATTTCACCGTCCCGCTCATGCGACGATCATTCCATGGGGCACGCTGCAGGAGCCAAACCCGCCAAGGCGACGTCTCCGGTCTTGTGCGTCGATCTCGATGGCACTCTGATCCGGGGCAACGTGCTTTGGGAGTCCGTCCTCGTGCTCTTCAGGACTCACCCTGTCGCGCTTCTGCTGCTCCCCATCTGGCTGCTTTCGGGACGGGCTGCGTTCAAACGCTATCTCTCTGGGCGCGTGCACCTCAATCCAGCCTGTCTTCCCTATCGGCAGGAGGTACTCGCACTTCTCCGGCAGGAAAAAGCGGAAGGTCGCCGAATCGCGCTGACCACCGCTGCCGATCGTGCGGTTGCCGAATCGGTTTCCCGGCATCTTGGTTTGTTCGATGAAGTCCACGCCAGTGACGGGAAGGTGAATCTCAAGGGTGCTGTCAAAGCTGCGTTCCTGGCACAACACTTCGCCGACACCGGCTTCGAATATGTCGGCGATTCCGCCGCCGACGTAGAGGTTTGGCGGAGCGCCCGTGCCGCATATGTGGTGGGTCCCAAGGCTCGCGCCGAACAAGCGGCATCCGTGACTACGCTCAAGGGCACGATCCTCGAATCGGAAGTATCCTTGCGCGCGTCGTTCCATACTTGGATCACGGCCCTCCGCGGTCATCACTGGGCGAAGAACCTGTTGCTCTTCCTGCCCCTTTTGCTTTCCCACAATCTCGCATTCAAGTCCATCGTGCGCACTTCTGTTGGTTTCGCTCTGTATGGTCTTTGCGCGTCTGGACTCTACATTCTGAACGACCTGCTCGACCTGCATTCCGATCGCGAGCATCCCTGGAAAAAGGAGCGGCCGTTCGCGGCTGGCGATATTTCGATTCCAGAAGGGCTGCTCGCATCGCTGCTCCTGCTCTCGGTGGCGATCGGAACAGGATTCCTGCTCGATACGCAATTTGGCCTGGTCTTGCTCGGATACTCCGCGCTTACCATGGTGTACTCGCTCTATCTCAAGAAGATTGCACTGCTCGACGTCTTTGTTCTTTCCAGCTTCTACAGTTTCCGCATTCTCGCCGGGGCTTTGATTTCCGCAACGCCGCTTTCGCAGTGGTTTCTGGCGTTTTCCATGTTTTTCTTTCTCAGTCTCGCCATGGCGAAACGCTACTCTGAGTTGGTTCACGCTCGCGATCTGGTGGCGAGCGGAAACTCGGGGCGCGGCTATCACACCGGGGACCGCGAACTGCTGCTCTCCCTCGGCACGGGCAGCAGCTTTTCCGCCGTAGTGATCTTCAGCCTCTATGTTCACAGTCCAGAAGTCCGTCTCCTCTACACTTCGCCCGAGTTTCTTTTTCTGCTTTGCCCCATCGTTCTTTATTGGCTTAGCCGAACCTGGCTGCTGGCGCATCGCGGCGAATTGAAAGAAGATCCGGTCACACTTGCGATCCGGGATCCGGTCAGTTACGGAGTCGCTTTGGCTTCGGCGGTGGTCCTCGGTGCAAGTATGTGCCATACGCATTGGTAGCCCGCTTCAGAAGAACCACCGCGGGCGTTGAGTTCGTGAAGGTGTTTCGCCAATATTTATATGTCCGGTCAATTCGCTACAAGTCGACGCAAACAGACCGCCAATAACTCGCCGACCACACGCATCCTCTCGTGGGGCCGTTACCCGAAGACCGCGCACCAACATGTTCATAAACCGGCATGGAACGACCAGGTGCCGGAACTGCTTCGCGCCGCCGCACCCGGTTCCCTGCTCCCTTATGGCCTGGGACGCAGCTACGGCGACTCGTGTCTCAACGCCGGCCGCGAATTGATCGATTGCAGGCGCCTCAACCGCTTCCTCGGTTTTGATGAATCGACCGGCATGCTGCGTTGCGAGAGCGGCGTCAGTCTTTCCGAGATTATTGACATATTTCTTCCGAAAGGATGGTTCCTTCCCGTCACGCCCGGCACCCGCTATGTCACCGTGGGCGGAGTGATCGCGAACGACGTCCACGGCAAGAACCACCACTGCGCGGGGACCTTCGGCGCGCACGTCCGCCAGATCGGACTTCATCGTTCGAACGATGGACTGGTTGTCTGCAATGCCGATTGCAACTCCGACATGTTGGCCGCCACGATCGGAGGCCTCGGACTCACCGGCGTCATCGCCTGGGCGGACATCCAATTGAAACGCGTCGCTGGACCCTGGATGGATGCGGAGACCATTCCTTTTGAGTCACTCGCCGCGTTTCTCGACCTCACGCGCGAAAGCAACAACCGCTTTGAATACACCGTGGCGTGGCTCGACTGTTTTGCCGGAAAGAACCTTCGGGGCATCTTTTTTCGCGGCAACCATGCTGCCGATGCCGGCAAGACATTTCATCCCAAGCGCGGGCCGAAACTGCCCTTCGCATTGCCCGCGTGGATGCTCAACAGTTACTCGATAAGGGCCTTCAACGCCGCGTACTACAAAGTTCATTCGCTGAAGAAAGGCGCTAGCGTGGTTCCTTATGATTCGTTTTTCTATCCGCTCGATTCGATTCGCCAATGGAATTTGCTCTATGGCAAACAAGGCTTCCTGCAATATCAGTGCGTGATTCCCGAAACGAACGTCGAGGCCTTCGAAGAGTTGCTGGATCGCATCGCAAGTTCGGGCATGGGTTCGTTCCTTGGTGTGATGAAACAATTCGGCTCCGCGCCGCCGGCTGGAATGCTCTCGTTCGCGCGCCCCGGACTAACCGTCGCACTCGATTTCGCCATGCGCGGCGAGCGCACGCTGCAACTGATGCATTCGCTCGATGAGATCGTGCAGCATAGTGGCGGCGCGCTCTATCCAGCCAAGGACGCGCGCATGAGCCCCGCTTTGTTCGAAGCGTCGTTCCCGCGCTGGCGCAGTTTTGTTCCCTATATCGATCCGAAGATGTCGTCGTCATTCTGGCGGCGTGTGACGGGGGCGCAGTCATAATCATGAAGACAGACACAGCGCCCGCAACCAACATGAAACAAGTAGTTATCCTTGGCGCGACTTCTGGCATGGCGCTCGAAATCCAGCGGCAACTGGCGCGGCGCGGCTGCGAGTTGTTTCTTGTAGCTCGCTCCGCTCAACGTCTGGCGGAACTCCAGGCCGACTTAACTCTGCGCGGTGCGCGGAAGGTCCTGACCTACTCGGCAAACTTAGCGGCGGTACAGCAGCACGCCGCGGTCTTCGATTTTGCCCAACGCTCGTTCCCCAAGTTCGACACCGTGCTGCTGGCTTACGGCTCGATGCACGAGCAGAAGGATTCCGAATCCTCCATCGACGTTTTGCTCGAAGAATTGCAGGTCAACTTCGTGAGCGCGACCGCGATCCTCACACTGTTCGCCGCCGATCTGGAGCGCCGCCATACCGGATGCCTGGCTGCCATCACCTCCGTTGCCGGAGATCGCGGACGCCGTTCGAACTACGTCTACGGTTCGGCCAAGGGCGCTCTGTCTCTTTTCCTGCAAGGGCTCCGCAGCCGCCTTCATCCCGCCGGCGTCCGCGTCATTACGATTAAGCCTGGGCCGGTGCAGACTCCGATGACCGACCACATGGCCAATTCCGCGCGCTTTGCCGATCCCGAGCGCGTCGCCCGCGATATCGTACGAGCACTCGAACGCCGTTCTCCCGACGTCCTCTACACGCCGAAAGTTTGGCGTTACGTCATGACTGCTGTGGAACATATCCCGGAAACAATCTTCAAGCGCTTGTCGTTTTGACAATCCCACCAAATAGAAAAAGGACCGCATCGCTGCGGCCCTTCGCTTTTACTGACAACTACGACTGAGAATCGTTCCTACCTTCTTCCGCGTCCGCCTCCGCCGCCCGAATGGCCACCACCGTGACCTCCCGAACCGCCTCCGGGGCCGCGACCACCGGGACCACCGCGACCGCGACGCCGGCGATTGCGATCACGATCACCACCGCCTCCGCTGGGACGGCCTTCGCGGGAAGCGCCGCCTTCGGGACGCGCTGCGCCTGCTTCGACCGATGCAACCACTCCGTCTACGCGATTGAAGTTGGGCTCGTCATCAGCGTCGAAATCCGCGCCGCCTTCGATGACCGCGGTCGGTGCGCCTTGCGGCACTGACGGCGTCAACGGCCCCGAGTGCGACGACGATTGCGACGTCGATCCACCGTCGGCACCCTCATCGGAGTCCGGCGGCGGAGCCCCGCCCATCTTGGCGCGTTGCTCTTTCAGGATTGCCTTGCGCGACAGCTTGATGCGGTTGCCTTCGACGGCCAGGACTTTCACCAGCACCTGGTCGCCTTCTTTGAGTTCATCGCGCACGTCTTTGATTCTGTGTTCGGCGACTTCGCTGATGTGCAGCAGGCCGTCCAAACCGGGCAGAATTTCGACGAATGCTCCGAAATCGGCCAAGCGGCTGACTTTGCCGAGATAGGTTTTGCCGACTTCAGCCGACGCCGTAAGGTCGCGAATAATCTGCAAAGCCTTGTTGGCCGAAACTTCATCGTTCGACGCGACATTGACCTTGCCCGAATCTTCGACGTCAATCTTCACGCCGGTCTGCTCAATGATGCTGCGGATCATCTTGCCACCGGGCCCAATCACGTCGCGGATCTTGTCGACGGGAATCTGCAAGGTGTAGATGCGAGGCGCGTAGGTCGAAACCTTCACGCGGCCTTCGGTGATGATCTCGTCCATCTTTCCCAGGATGAACAAGCGTCCACGCTGCGCTTGGGCCAGCGCTTCGCGCATGATCTGCGAAGTGATGCCCGCGACTTTAATATCCATTTGCAGCGCGGTGATGCCGTCTTTGGTTCCAGCGACTTTGAAATCCATGTCGCCGTAATGATCTTCGGCGCCGGCGATGTCGGTGAGGATAACGTATTTATCGCCTTCCTTCACCAATCCCATTGCGACTCCAGCGACGGGAGCTTTCAACGGAACGCCCGCATCCATCAGTGAGAGCGATGCGCCGCAGATGGTAGCCATCGACGACGATCCGTTCGACTCCATAATGTCGGAGACGACGCGCATGGCATAAGGCCAATCGTCCAAGCTGGGAAGCACGGCGGAAACAGCGCGCTCCGCAAGTGCGCCATGGCCGATTTCGCGGCGTCCAGCGCCACGCATAAAGCCGACTTCTCCGACGGAGAAGGGCGGGAAGTTGTAGTGCAGCATGAAGCGCTTCTTGGCTTCGCCTTCGAAACCTTCCAGTCGCTGCATGTCGTCGCTGGTGCCAAGCGTGGTGGTAACCAGTGCCTGAGTTTCGCCACGGGTGAAAATGGCACTGCCGTGGGCGCGCGGCAGAACGCCGGCTTCGATCCAAATCTCGCGGATCTGGTCAAACGCTCGGGCATCGGGGCGGCGCTTGTGGTCGATCACCTGGTCGCGGAAAATGCGCTCGCGGAGGATTTCGTAGTACTTCTTTACCTTCGCCTTACCCGCCGCGGCATTGGCGTCTTCGGGCACGGCGGCGAGCAGTTCCTTCTCGATCACGCGCACCAGTTCGTAGCTTTCCGCCTTCGGATGTTTCGCGGTATCGAGAGCGTCGGCCAAGCGAGCGCCGACTTTCTTTTCCAGGCCTTTGAAATAGGCCTCGTCGAACTCGGGCGGCGTGACTTTGCGCTTCGGCTTGCCGACCTTCTCGCGCAGTTCGCTGATCGCGGCGCAGATCTTCTTGATTTCCACGTGGGCGAACTCGATCGCGTCCACCACCGTCTCTTCTTTCACTTCTTTCGCGCCCGATTCGATCATGACGATCGCATCTGCGCTGCCCACGACCATGATGTTCAGTAGGCCTTCCCGCATTTCGGTGTAGGTGGGATTGACGATGAAGCGTCCATCGATGAGGCCGACGCGCACGGCGCCGATCGGGCCGAGAAAAGGAATATCGGACAGGGTCAAGGCGGCCGAGGCGGCGTTAATGCCACAAACATCGGGATCGTTCTCGGTGTCGGCGGAGAGGACCAATGCGATGACCTGGGTCTCGCACTTGAAGCCTTCGGCGAACATGGGACGGACCGGCCGGTCAATCTGGCGGCAGGTGAGAGTTTCGCGCTCGCTCATGCGGCCTTCGCGCTTGATAAAGCCGCCGGGGAAACGTCCGCCGGCATAGGTGTATTCGCGATAGTCGACCGTGAGCGGGAAGAAGTCGATGCCCTCGCGGGGCTCGGGATTGGAGGTCGCGGCGGCCAGCACAACGTTTTCGCCGAAACGCACGACGGCCGCGCCGCCGGCCTGCTTGGCAATTTTTCCGGTTTCAATGGAGAGTTGTTTCCCGCCTGCGAGTTCGACGGCAACTTTTGTGGCTTCAGGTTTCATGGTTCATCCTTTTGAATGGGCAGAAGGGCACCGGCCGCGCGGATACGGAGGTCGCGTGGATAGGCGTAGGCCAAGGCCGCGGTTGGAAACGCACTTTTGATAAGGCTCTCGCGATCTGGAAATCCAAGTCTGGAAAACCAGTCTGGAACCGGCGCCACACGGAGCCGGTCGCGCTATTACTTGCGGATGCCGAGCTTGGAAATTACGGTTTTATATCGTTCCGAGTCGTACTTCTTAAGGTAGTCAAGCAGGCTGCGACGCCGGCTCACCATCATGAGAAGTCCGCGGCGCGAGCCGTGGTCTTTCAGGTGCGTTTTGAAATGATCCGTCAACTGACCAATGCGTTCGCTCAACAGCGCGATCTGGACTTCGGGACTGCCGGTATCGGTCGGGTGCGTGCGATACGTGTCAACGACGGTTTGCTTTTGCTCTCTGGCTAGCACTTACCTGTTGCACTCCTGTCTCTTCTCGTTATTCGTAACGGATTCGATGGTAACACGGCGGTGTTGCGGGTGGCAAACAGAGCGGGGCCGGGGACGATGGGGCCGCCGCCGCAGCGCGCCAAGGATCGATGTGCATCGCGGCTCGGTCGAGGTTATACTATGGTTACGACTCGAAATAAACGTCGGATTGAATCATCCTCCGGTTTATTCCAGGGACACAAGCTGGGCCAACCCTACAGACGGTTTATGTAGCCGGCCATCATAATAAAAAATACAATACGGGGAGATTTTCTATGCCACGAGGCCGATCAACCTTTACCAAACGTCAAAAAGAGCAAGCGCGCCAGCAGAAACAACGGGACAAGAACGAGCGCAAGACCCAGCGGAAAGACGAGAAACCGGGCGGCGTGGTGCTGGATGAGGCCGAAGAGTTGCGGCAGATGCGTGAACACGCCGCAGAACAGGCCGCACTGTTCGGCATCGGGGTTGAGGACGATGAACCCAGTGCTTTAGAGCTCGCCACCCCGCACGGCAATAAAGCCGACCGCTAACCCTAATCTTGAAACCTGATGGAGTGCCGGGCGGAAATACCCGGCACTCCATCAATAAACCCTAAACAAAAACCTCACCCGGCAATTTTGTCAGCGTCCGCGATGCCAGCGTGTTGGCAATAATCCGCCTTGGCTGATCGTTCGCCGCGGCATTCATCTGTTTGCGCTCGATGCGTAGTTTCAACGTGCGCTCGATGTTCCGCAGATCAAGAACCTCGACCCCCGTGACCAGCGTGGAAGCGCGGCCCTGCAACCCAGCCCGGCCCGTGCGCCCGACGCGATGAATGAAGTCTTCCGCCATCTTCGGCAGGTCGTAGTTAATGACATGGGCCACGTCGTCGCAGTGCAGGCCACGCGACGCGATGTCGGTCGCAACCAGCACCTGATGACGTCCTTCCTGAAATCCGCTCAACGCGGCGTTGCGCTGGGACTGGGTCCGATCGCCATGAATCAAGGCAGTCGAGAAGCCATCACGATCCAGTTCCTTGGCCAGGCGCTGGGCGCCCCGCTTGGTGCGCGTGAAGATCAGCGTTTGTCCCTTTTCTTCATACAGCAACTGCCGCAGCACATCGAGTTTCTCGGATGGCCGCACTTCATATGCTTCGAGTTTCACGCTCTCGGCGGGCTTCAGGGTCGAGCCGAGGGCAACCCGCACCGGGTCGCGCGTATAGTCGTTCACCAATGAAGCCACCGACTGCTCCATGGTGGCGGAGTAGCACAGTGTCTGCCGGCGCTGCGGCAGAATCTGCAAAATGCGCCGGATGGCCGGAAGAAAGCCCATATCGAGCATGCGGTCGGCTTCGTCAAGGACAAGTATCTTCACGTGTCGCAGGTCGGCAAACTTGCGCGTAATGAAATCCTGCAAGCGTCCGGGAGTAGCGATGACGAATTCGCAGCCCGAGCGGAGGCTGTTAATTTGCGCTTTTTCCGCAACGCCGCCGATTACCAGCGCCGCCTTCGGCATGTTCTTGCCGCGCAGCTGTTCGTACTGCTCGTGAACCTGCTGGGCTAGTTCGCGCGTCGGCAACAAAACCAGAGCCTTGACGCTCTTGGCCGAGTCGGCCTTCGCAGATTCGGCGCGCAGCATTTCAATGATCGGAATCAGAAACGCGAGAGTCTTGCCAGTGCCGGTCTGCGCCGTGCCGATGACGTCCTTGCCTTCAAGGGCAGGAGCAATGGCGCGCGCCTGGATAGGGGTGAGAGTAATGAATTGAGCTGCCGCCAGTTTCTGCTGCAAAGCAGCAGACAAGG
>Ga0302196_10003929_pt1 | contig 13567 bp, 14 predicted proteins | sample II_Bog_N1_3_FD_198794 | JGI IMG/M metagenome (GOLD analysis project Ga0302196, IMG submission 198794) | Peat permafrost microbial communities from Stordalen Mire near Abisko, Sweden - II_Bog_N1_3 | ecosystem: Environmental > Terrestrial > Soil > Wetlands > Peat | place: Sweden: Abisko...
TGGTGACCGCGGCCAGCTGCTCGAGCACCGATCCGCGGGTGGGGTGACGGCCGGCGGCCCGCAGGGCCTGGGTGAACAGCTCCCCCGACAGCCAGCCGAACAGGGTGTACAGGTCGGGCTTGAACCCGGGCGATGCCTTCTGGACCCAGGTCAAGAAGGTGGAGACCGCCGGGATCTGCGGGGCGTCCTCGCCGAGGAACAGGGGGTAGCCCTGGTCCATGAAGGCCCCGTCGATGGCCGAGGGGCCGCCGGAGTCGGCCACCAGCCGCTCGCTGTAGGTGGAGCCCCCGAGGACGAGTACCGGATGGAAGTCCTGCTGGTGGAGGGCCTGGACCACACTGGCGGCGTAGTTCTCGGGCATCTGCTCGAGGAACAGGATCCTGACCCCGGCGTTCTTCATGGCGATCACGTTCTGGTCGAAGCCGGTCTGGGTGATCTCGAAGGTCGGGTCGTAGACCACCTTGTACCCGAGGGACTCCATGGCCGCCTTCTCCGACGTCCACTTGTCCTCGGCCGAGGGTTCACCGGCGATCAGGGCCCCGGTATGGGTGACGTCGGCGGGGAACCGCGACTTGAAGAAGGCCAGCGGCCCGAGCTGCCAGCCCCCCACCGCCGGCGACGGGCTGAAGGTGTTGGGCAGGTCGTTGGTGGACGGGCTCAACGACACCGTCACGTTGGGCACCCCGGGATGGGCCGCCAGGACCGCACCGCCGTAGCTGTCGAAGAGCGAGAAGCCGCCCACCAGGGCGAAGTCCTGCCCGACGTCCTCCTGGGTGAACTGCTTGTTGGGACCTCCGCTGTAGTGATCGTCGGAGCTGTCCACGACCAGCTTCCGGCCGTTCACCCCGCCCTCGGAGTCGACGTAGTCGGCCCAGGCCTCCGTGCCCGCCGCCGCCCCCTTGAACAGCCCGAAGGCCAGGGTGGACACGTTGCCGATCCGCACCGAGTGGGCACTGAGCCCGGTGGTGTCGGAGAGGGCCGAGACCGGGACGTGCAGGCCCGGACCGGTCGCCATGGCGGCGGCACCGGCCGGGCCGGATGCCCAGGGCGCCGGCGCCCCAGCCAGTACCGTGGCCGCCAGCACCGTGGCCACCAGCACCGTGGCCGACAGGCCGATTCTCGTCAGCACGGTTGCCGTCCGCGTCAGGGGTCGCCCACGCCCGACCGCCGGTGCCGTTCGGCCTCCGGGCGCAGGCCCGGGCGGGTGCACGTCACGCGGCCCGGGCCTCAACTGCCGTCCTCCTCGCCCACGCCGTCGGGAGCCCCGACCCCGTCGGGTGCCGGGGCCCCCCGCCGGTGCAGGGAGGCGATCCGGGCCCGCTCCATGTTGACGAACACCCCTTCGGCCTCGACGGTGACGATCCCACCCTGGATCAGTCGGCCCTGGCTGTAGGTGCGCCGGTCGTCGAGGGAGGTCACCCAGGACTCGAAGCGGCACGGCTCGAGCACCCGGGTGGGCTTCAGGTACCGGATGGACAGCGTCACCGTGGGCCCGGCCCCGCCGGCCACCACGTTGGCCGCGGTCAGGATGATGTCGAAGGCCCCGGCCAGCACGGCGCCGTGCACGCAGCCCGGCGCGCCCTCGTAGGGGGCGGTGAACACCGCCGAGCCGATGGCCCGGGGCGGATCGAATTCGATGTCGATGGGGAGGGCCAACGGGTTGCACGAGCCGATGATCACGTCGAAGGGCATGGCCGAGGCCAGCCGGCCGACCTCGTCGGGGGCCACCGTCTCGTCGGCGAACCGCGCCGTGGGCCCGGCGCCCGGACCCGCCTCGGGCAGGTGGGCCTGGAGCTGGTCGGCCAGGGCATGGGCCCGGCCGGCCGCCTCGGCCAACACCTCGGGAGGGGCGGTGGCGGTCACGGTCAGCGCGATCAGCCGGCGCACCGCGTCGGCCAGCTCCTCCCGCCCGCCGCCGCTCCACGGCTTGGAGGGGGCGGCTCCGGGGTCGGCCACCTCAGTCACCGCGGTCCCCGAACTCGGCCAGGTAGTCGGCGTGCCGGTCCAGGACGGCCAGCATCTCGTGGGCGGGCCCCGAGGGCACCCGGAGCACCACCTCGTCGAGCCCCAGTGCCTGATAGCGGGCCAGCTTGGGTTGGTCGGGCACGGTCCCGAAGGGCACCACCCGGATCCCGTCGGGATCCCGTCCGGCCTCGGCCACCGCCCGGCGGAGGAGGGGCAGGGCGTCGGCCAGCCCGGCACCGCCGATGGGCAGCCACCCGTCGGCGTACTCGGCGATGGCGGCGAACACCGACGGATGGGCCCCGCCCCCCACCAGGGTGGTCACCCGGGGCTGCTGGACGGGCTTGGGCCAGCTCCAGCTGGGGTCGAGGTCCACGTGGACACCGTGGTACTCCGCCTGATCCTGGGACCAGAGCGCCTGCATGCAGAGCACGTGGTCGCGGGCCACGGCCCGGCGCTCCCCGAAGTCCACACCGTGGTCGGCGGCCTCCTGGCGGTTCCAGCCGAAGCCCATCCCGAACACCACCCGCCCTCCGCTCAGGTGGTCGAGGGTGGCGATCTGCTTGGCCAGGACGATGGGGTCGTGCTGGGCCGCCAGCACCACCCCGGTGCCCAGCTGGATCCGGCTGGTGACCGAGGCCGCGGTGGCCAGGGCCACGAACGGGTCCAGGCTCCGGCGGTAGTCCTCGGCGTGGACCCCGTCGACCAGTGCCGGAGGCGTGTCGGCCTGCACCGGCAGATGGGTGTGCTCGGGGAGGTAGAGCGAGTGGAACCCGCGCTCCTCGGCCGCCACGGCCAGGTCGGCCGGGTCCATGGCCCGATCGGTGAGGAACGCCGTGATGCCCAGGTGCACCCGCCGTCAGTGCTCCAGGCCCGAGGTCAGCCCGGCGCCGGGGTTGGTGCCGGGATCGGCGAACAGGGCGGCGAAGGCGGACTCTTCACGGGCCCGGGCCGCCTCGACGTCCGGTCGGCCGGCCGCCACCATCAGCCGCTTGATCTCCCGGGTGGCGTGGCCCGGGAACGAGGCGATGCGGCCGGCGAGTTCGAGGGTCTGGTCCAGGACCGTCCCGGCCGGGCAGACCTTCAGCGCCAGGCCCGAGGCCACCGCCTGGTCGGCATCGATCCACTCCGAGGCCAGGAGGGCGGCGGCGGCACGCTGCCAGCCCATCCGTCGCGGGAGCAGGAGGCTGCTGGCCGCCTCGGGGGGCACGCCCAACTCGGCGAAGGGGGTCCGGAGCCGGGTCCCCTCCTCCACCAGCACCAGGTCGACGTGGCCGAGGATGGTGAAGCCCAGCCCCATGCCCACGCCGTGGACCGCGGCCAGCAGCGGCTTGTCGAAGGCGACCAGCACGTCGAGCAGGCCCTGGAATCCGGTGCCGGCGTCGGGGTCGGCCTCGCCGGTGGCCATGGCCGCCATCTCCCGCAGGTCCTGGCCGGAGCTGAACCCGGCCCCGCGGCCGGTCAGGACCACAGCCCGGATGCCCTCGTCGGTCAGGGCGCCGGCCAGCGCCCCGGTGACGGCGGCGTACATGGCGGCGTCGAAGGCGTTGCGCACCTCGGGCCGGTCGAAGGCCACCAACCGGACACCGTCCCGGTCCTCCACGTCGACGCGGTGGGGGCTCAACGGGTCATGCCCTGAACACCTGGCCGCCGTCGACGTTGAAGACGTGCCCGGTGATCCACGAGGCCTCGTCGGACAGCAGGAACAGGCACATGCCCGTCAGGTCGGAGGGCTGGCCCTGGCGCTTGAGGGCCAGCCCGGCCAGGATCGGCTGCATGAAGGCGTCGGGCACCACCGTGCGGGACGCCTCGGTGTCGATGGGCCCCGGTGCGATGGCGTTGACACGGATGTGCTGGCCGCCGAGCTCGTGGGCCAGCTGCTGGGTGAGCGAGTTCACCCCGGCCTTGGCCAGCCCGTAGAAGCCGGCGTAGAGGTAGGCCGCCGTGGACGACTGGTTGACGATGGCACCGCCACCCCGGGCCTGCAGGGCCGGCCAGCAGGCCCGCACGCAGTTCAGCGCGCCGAGCATGTTGACCGAGAGGAACCGGTTGAGGTACTCCCAGTCCACCGTCAAGAGCAGGTCGAGCTGCATGTCGCCGAAGATGGCGGCGTTGTTGACCAGGTAGTCGAGGCCACCGAACTCCTCGACGGTGCGGTCCACCATGGCCGCCGCCGAGTCGGGGTCGGCCACGTCGACCCGGACCGACAGGGCCTTCCCCCCTCGGGCCACGATGCCCGCCGCCACCTCGGCCGCCCGGTCCTCGGTGATGTCGGCCACCACCACCGAGGCGCCGGCCTCGGCGAGGGCCTCGGCGTAGGCCTGGCCGATGCCACCCCCCGACCCGGTGACGATGGCCACCCGGCCGGCGAAGTCGAAGCGGACGGTGGGGGCGGAGGCAGAGTCGGCGGGAGCGCTGGTGTCGGCACTCATGACGCCGCCTCGTCCCGGGTGCGGTTACGGCGGGCGATGACCCGCTCGGCCACCTCGTTGACGCCGGTGGACAGGGGCCATCCGATGTAGTGGGTGAGATGGGCCACCGTCTCGCGCACCTGGTCCTCGGTGAGCTCACCCCGGTCGAGGGCCGACTGGAACTGGATCTCGACCAGGTTGGACTGGCCCAGGGCCGCCAGCACGCCGATGGTCATGAGCCGGCGGTCCCGCGTATCGAGGGCCGGCCTCGTCCACACCTCGCCGAAGAGGTGGTCCACGGTGAAGGCGGCGTAGGGTCCGGGCAGGTCGGCGGGATCCACCGAGAACCCGTAGACCTCCTCCATCTTGGCCATCCCCCGGGCCCTCGACGACCCGGGGTCGTACCCCTTGTCGGTGTCAGTCACAGCGGTCATCCTCTCTTCGGGTTCTCAGCTCGATGCACGTCCGCGGTTCGGGCGGGGTGCGGCCCCCTCGTCCCCGGGCCGGTCCGGTTTGGACCGGTGCACCGGGTTGTGCCTCGGCTCACGCCGGCTCGGCCATGGACCCCCGGCCGGCTCACGCCGGCTCGGCCATGGACCCCCGACCGGCTCACGCCGGCTCGGCCATGGACCCCCGGCCGGCTCACGCCGGTTCGGCCATGGACTTGGTCTCGAGGTACTCCTCGAAGCCGGCCACGCCCGACTCCCGTCCCACGCCCGACTGCTTGTAGCCGCCGAAGGGCACGTCGGGGCTGAACCACAGCCCGCCGTTGATGCCCACCGTGCCGGTCCGAATCCGTTGCGACACCCCGACGGCCCGCTCCCGGTCCGCCGACCACACCGACCCCGACAGCCCGTAGGCCGAGTCGTTGGCCAGGGCCACAGCGTCGTCGTCCCCGTCGTGGGGGATGACCACCAGGACGGGGCCGAAGATCTCCTCTTGGGCCACCCGGGCCCGGTTGTCGACGCCCACGATCAAGGTGGGCTCGACGAAGTACCCCCGGTCCAGGCCCTCGGGCCGCCCGCCCCCGGTGACCACGGTGCCGTGCTCCTCGGCGGCCAGGGCGATGTAGCCCTCGACGCGCTGGCGCTGGCGATCGCTGATCAGCGGGCCGCAGATGGTGCCGGGGTCGGTGGGGTCGCCGGCCGGGAGCTTGGACAGCACCTTGGCCGTCGACTCCACGGCCTCGTCGAACTGGCGCCTCGGCACCAGCAGCCGGGTGGTGATGGCGCACCCCTGGCCGGCGTGGGTGCACACGGTGAAGGCGGCGGTGGCACAGGCCCCCCGCAGGTCGGCGTCGTCCAGGATCACGAAGGCCGACTTCCCCCCCAACTCCAAGAAGACCTTCTTCAGCGACTCGGCCGCGGCGGCCATGATGCGGCGGCCCGTGGCCGTCGAGCCGGTGAAGCTGATCTGGTCCACCCGGGGATCGGCCGACAGCAGGGCGCCGACGGCGTGGTCCGACGAGGGCACCACGTTGACCACCCCGGCCGGGATGTCGGTCTCCTCGGCGATGAGCCGGCCGAGGACCGTGGCGCACCACGGTGTGTCGGGGGCCGGCTTCAGCACCACGGTGTTGCCGGCGGCCAGGGCCGGTCCCAGCTTGGCCAGGTTGATCTGGTGGGGGACGTTCCAAGGGGTGATGGCCCCCACCACGCCGGTGGCCTCCCGGCGCACCCAGCGGTGGGACGGGATCCCCATGGGCGAGGCATCACCCAGGTCGGTCTCCCACTGGTAGCCCTCGGCCAGACCGGCCACCCACCCGAGGCCCTCCACCGGGGCGTCGAGCTGGGCCGAGTAGGTGAAGGAGATGGGCGAGCCCGTCTCGGCCACGGTCATGGCCCGGAGCTCGTCGGCGTGGGCGGTGAAGGCGGCCTGCAACTGACGGAGACAGCGCACCCGGAACTCCACGTCGGTGGCCCAGGTCGTCCCGTCGAAGGCCGCTCGGGCGGCGGCGATGGCGTCGTCCAGGTCCTCGGGCCCGGCGTCGGCCACCACGCCGATGACCTCCTCGGTGGCCGGGTTGACCACCTCGAAGGTCCGACCCGATCGGGCCGGACGGAGCGCCCCGTCGATGAGCATGCGCTCCTCGCCGGTCACCCGGCTGGTCACCTGGTCGGTGGTCTCGGTCATCAGGACACCTCTCCCACTCCGAAGATCTCGTCGGTCCGTTGCTCGGTCATGGTGGCCAGGGGCAGGTCCACGTGGAGCGAGTCGGCCAGCTCCAACGCCGCGGCCAGATCCTTGTGGGCCAGCGCCGCCGCCGACTGCATGGCACCGACCAACCCCTTGTCGTCGGCGTCGGTGAACGGTGCCGAGGTGGTCCGGAACATCAGCCGGGAGGCCCCGCCGATGTGGACGTCGCTGGCCTTGACCACCTCGGCCAGCTTGGGCAGGGAGATGCCGGCCGCCTCGGCCAGCTGCTCGCCCTCGTGCGCGGCCAGCCACGAGCCGTAGGTGATCAGGTTGCGGGCCAGCTTGGCGGCCAGGCCGGTGCCGAAGGGGCCCATGGTCACGGTCAGTGAGCTCAGCGTGTCGAACACCGGGGCGGCCCGCCCGATCACCTCCGGATCGCCGCCCACCATGCAGACCAGGTCCCCACTCGCCGCCGCGGCCGGTCCCCCGGTCACCCCGCAATCGAGGACGGCCACCCCGAGGGAGGCGGCCTCGGCCCCCACGGACTGCACGCACGGGGCCGAGATGGTGCTGACCACGATGACGATGGTGTCGGGGCCGGCCGCGGCCAGACCGCCGTCGGGCCCGGACAGGACGGCATGGACCTGCTCGTCGTTGACCACGGCCACCACCACCACGTCCGAGCGCCGCACCAGCTCGGCAGGCGAGTCGGCCACCGTGGCGTCGTCCCGGTACTTCTCGGTGGCCTCGGCGCGCACGTCGCACACCACGACCGGGAATCCCTCGCGGACCAGGTTCGAGGCCACGCCGTCCCCGATGGCCCCGAGGCCGATGACCCCCACCACGGGCCTCGGACCGTCGCTCGTCCCGTCTGTCGTCGCGTCGGTCGGGTCGTCCTTCGGCACTCGTCCTCCCCCAGTCGTCGGTACTCCGCTGCCGGGTGATGATGCCACCCCCGGTCTCACTCCGTCGCCGCCGGACCCCGTGGCTGACGGTTCCACCCGACGGCCCGACCCCAGCCCGGCGGCACTGCTCTCACTGCCCTGGTCTCACTGCCCTGGTCTCATGGCCTCGGACGTCTCATGGCACCGGACGCCGATGGGCCCATTGTGCTGTGATGGGCCCGTGGCGCTGGGTGCCCATTGTGCTGGACAGGTGTCCAGACTATAGTCCAGGGAATGAGCGACGGCAATGCGGGGGCCCACCTGACCGGCGGCCCGGCCCCGGTGCACGGCCGGCGGTGAGCGAGGCGGCGGCCGTCCGGCCCATCGACGACTCCCCGGTGTTCGAGGCGACCCGCCGGCGGCTGACGCCCCGGCAGGCCGAGGTGGTGGCCCAGCTGGTGGACGCCACCGAGGAGGAGGTGCGCGAGGTGGGCTACACCGGGTTGACCGTCCGGGCCGTGGCCCGGCGGGCCGGCGTGGCCCCGGCCACCGCCTACACCTACTTCGGATCCAAGGACCACCTGCTGGCCGAGGTGCTGTGGCGCCGCATGCAGGTGCTCCCCCCCGTCGAGGAGGCACCGGACCGGCCCGTGCACGACCGGCTGGTGGACACGGTCCGGCCCATGGTGCTCTTCACCACCGAGTCCCCCGGCCTGGTCGACGCCTGCACCGTGGCCCTCCTCAGTGCCAGTCCCGACGTGAAGCACCTGCGCGACCTGATCGGCGCCCAGATCCACCGTCGGCTGGCGGCCGCCCTGGGCGCCGACGCCGACCCCCGGGTGGTGCGGGTGCTGGAGACGACGTTCTCCGGGGCGCTGCTCATGGCCGGCATGGGTCACATGTCCTCCATGGACATCCCCGAGTTCGTGGCCGGGGCCGCCGACCTCATGGTCGGCCGGGCCGCGCCGGCCCGCCGGAAGAGGACCTCGTGAGCTCCGGCCCGATGGCCCACGCCGCCACGGCCACCGCCGAGGGTCCGGTCGCCTACAGCCCCTACGCCTACCAGATCCACGAGGACCCCTACCCCGTCTACGCCCGCCTCCGGGCCGAGGCACCGGTCTACCGCAACGACGAGTTGGACTTCTGGGCCCTGTCCCGCCACGAGGACGTGCTCGGCGCCTTCCGGAACCTGGACGGGTTCTCCAACGCCTCGGGGGTGTCCCTCGAGCCCAGTGCCTTCGGGCCCGACGCCCACAAGTTCATGTCCTTCCTGGCCCTCGACCCGCCCCGCCACACCCGCATGCGTTCGCTGGTGGGCAAGGGGTTCACCCCGACCAAGGTGGCCCAGATGGAGGAGAGGATCCGGGCCATCGCCCTCGAGCACCTCGAGCCGGCCCTCGAGCGCGGGTCGTTCGACTTCATCGCCGACTTCGCCGGCAAGCTGCCCATGGACGTGATCTCGGAGCTGGTGGGCGTGCCCCCGTCCGACCGGGTCGAGTTGCGCCGGCTGGCCGACATCGTGGTCCACCGTGAGGACGGCCTGTTCGACGTGCCCCCGGCCGGCATGGACGCCGCCCTCACCCTGGTCGCCTACTACCAGGCCATGGTGGACGAGCGTCGGCGGGCCCCCACGGACGACCTCACCTCGGCGCTGCTGGTGGCCGAGATCGACGGCGACCGGCTCACCGACGACGAGATCATCGCCTTCTTGTTCCTCATGGTGGTGGCGGGCAACGAGACCACCACCAAGCTGCTGGGCAACGCCTGGTACTGGGGCTGGCGCCACCCCGACCAGCGGGCCAAGCCCTTCGACGACCCGGCCCGGGTGGCCGACTGGGTGGAGGAGACCCTGCGGTTCGACACCTCGAGCCAGATGCTGGTGCGGGTGGCCCGGACCGACCTGGAGCTCCACGGCACCACCATCCCCGAGGGCGACCGGGTCCTGCTGCTGGTGGGGTCGGCCAACCGCGACGGGTCGGTCTTCCCCGACCCCGACCGCTACGACCTCGACCGGGACACGTCCAAGCTGGTCAGCTTCGGCAGTGGTCGCCACTTCTGCATGGGCGCGCCGCTGGCCCGCCTGGAGGCCCGTATCGCGCTGGGCGAGTTGACCGCCCGGGTGTCGGGTTACGACGTCGACCCCACCGGGATCGAGCGCGTCCACTCCATCAACGTCCGCGGACTGGCCGCCCTGCCCACCTCGGTGACCCTGCGCTGATGCCCCGCTTCGAGCCCAACCCCGATCGTCGGCCCGCCGTCGTCACCGGCGCCTCCTCGGGGATCGGGCGGGCCACGGCGGTGGCCCTGGCCGCCCTCGGTCACCCGGTGGTCCTCGGGGCCCGACGGCTCGACGAGTGCGAGGCGGCGGCGGCGGCCATCCGCCAGGACGGGGGCGAGGCCGTGGCCGTCCACCTCGACCTGGCCGACGGGGACTCGGTGGCCCAGTTCGCCAAGGCGGCCGTCGACGTGGTGGGCGAGGTGGAGATCGTGGTGTCCAACGCCGGCCTGAACATGGCCGGCTCCGTGCTCGATACCGACGCCGGGGCCCTCGACGGGGTCCTGGCCGTCAACATCGTCGGCACCCACCACCTGGTGCGGGCCCTGGCCCCGGCCATGGTGGAGCGACGGCGCGGCGACCTGGTGTTCGTCACCTCCGACGTGGCCGAGCGGCCCCGGCCGGCCATGGCCGCCTACGTCACCTCCAAGTGGGGGCTGGAGGGCTACGTGCGCTCGCTGCAGATGGAGCTGGAGGGCACCGGCGTGCGCGCCACCATCGTGCGGCCCGGGCCCACCCTGACCGGCATGGGCATGGACTGGGACCCCGCCGTGACCGGAGAGGTCATCGAGCAGTGGGCGGCGTGGGGGTTCGCCCGGCACTCCAACTTCATGCGGCCGGCCGGCGTGGCCGCCGCCATCACCGCCGTGGTCTCGTTGCCCCGCGGCGTCCACACCACCGTCATCGAATTGCAGCCCGAGGCACCCATCAGCACCGATCCCAACCACACGGGGGAACCATGACCATCGCAGTGGAGCGGCGAGAGCCGCCACGAGTATCCGGGGGCGAGTCGGAGAACGGCCATCTCGACGAACTGCGGGTCGACCCGCTGGCCCTGATGAACCGGGTCCGGGCCGAGTGCGGTGACGTGGGCGTGTTCCGCCTGGCCGACCGGGACGTGGTCCTGTTGTCCGGGTCCAGGGCCAACGAGTTCTTCTTCCGCTCCCCCGAGGAGATCCTGGACCAGGCCGAGGCCTACCCCTTCATGACCCCGGTGTTCGGCGAGGGGGTGGTGTTCGACGCACCGCCGGAACGGCGCCGCGAGATGCTCCACAACCAGGCCCTCCGGGACAAATTCATGCGGGGGCACGCCGCCACCATCGCCGACGAGGTCGACCGCATGGTGGCGGCCTGGGACGACGAGGGCCAGATCGACCTGCTCGACTGGTTCGCCGAGCTGACCATCTACACCTCCTCGGCCTGCCTCATCGGCAAGCGGTTCCGGGAGGAGCTGGACCAGCGGTTCGCCCGGCTGTACCACGACCTCGAGCAGGGGACCGACGCCATCGCCTACGTGGACCCCTACGCCCCCATCGAGAGCTTCAGGCGGCGCGACGAGGCCCGCCGGGGCCTGGTCCGCCTGGTCGAGGACATCATGGAGCGCCGGGTGGCCGCGCCTCCCGCACCCGAGGACCAGCGCGACCTGCTCGACGTGCTCATGTCCATCAAGGACGAGGACGGCACCGACCGGTTCTCGGCCGACACCATCACCGGCATGTTCATCTCGATGATGTTCGCCGGCCACCACACCACGTCGGGCACGGCGGCCTGGACGCTGATCGAACTGCTGGGCCACCCCGACGAGCTGGCCGCCGTCGACCACGAGCTCGACGAGCTCTACGCCGACGGGGCCGAGGTCAGCTACCAGGCCCTGCGCGAGATGCCCCACCTGGAGTCCTCCATCAAGGAGGCCCTGCGCCTGCATCCTCCCCTCATCCTCCTGCTGCGGGTGGCCAAGGAGGACCTCGACTACGACGGGTTCGTCATCCGCGCCGGCCAGATGGTGGGCGCCAGCCCGTCGGTGTCCAACCGGATCGCCGAGGACTTCCCCGCCCCCGACACCTTCGATCCGGGCCGCTACCTGGTCCCCCGGGAGGAGGACCGGACCAACCCCTGGACGTGGATCCCCTTCGGCGCCGGCCGCCACCGCTGCGTCGGTGCCTCGTTCGCCATGATGCAGCTGAAGGCCATCTTCTCGGTGCTGTTGTTGGACTGGGAGTTCGAGCTGGCCCAGCCGCTCGACACCTACCGCAACGACCACTCGAAGATGGTGGTCCAGCTCCAACAGCCCTGCGCGGTGCGCTACCGGCGCCGCGGCACCCCGGGGTCCCGCCGCGGCGCCTCGGCGCGCTCGGGGCCGGGATCGGGAACGGGGTCCGGCGCATGATGCGCGTCTCGGTGGACCTCGACCTGTGCCAGGGTCACGGCGTGTGCGAGTCCGAGGCGCCGACCGTGTTCAGCCTGGGCAAGAACGAGACCGTGACCATCCTCGACGAGCGGCCCGGCGACGACGTCCGCTCCCAGGTCGAGGCGGCGATCCGCTTCTGTCCCACAGCCGCACTACGCATCACCGAGGAGGAATAGCACCATGCCTGCATACCCGCGAGCCGAATTGGAAGAGATGATCCAGCGGTGGCTGGACATCAACAAGGCGTGCGAGGAGAAGCTCGACTGGACCCCCATGGCCGAGATGTACACCGAGGACGCCACCTACGGGTGGAACAACGGCCCGAAGGACATCTTCATGGCGGTGGGCCGGGACGAGATCCGAGAGTACGGCCTCGGCCTCGAGATGGACGGCCTGGGGGGATGGACCTACCCCTACCAGCGCGTCCTCATCGACGACCAGCAGGGCGAGATCCTCGGCCTGTGGAAGCAGGTGGCCGATGCCACCCGGGAGGACGGCAGCCACTACGAGGTGGCCGGCCTCGGCGGGAGCTGGTTCCGCTATGCCGGGAACTTCCAGTGGAGCTGGCAGCGTGACTTCTACGACGTGGGCAACGCCACCGCCGTGTTCATCGAGATGATCAACGCCGGGGCCCTGACCCCCCAGATGCAGGCGCGCATCGAGCGGTTCGCCTCCGGCGATCGCCAGCCCGGCCACTACCGCCCCGACGAGTCCCCGGTCGGCCTGTGGGAGGGCGTGTAGCGCTCCGGCCCTGCCCCCGGCCCGGCCGCGGGCAGGGGTCCGGTCGCCCCGTGTGGGGCCGGGGCCCCACGGCCGGGCGGGGACACGGGATCACCGGGCCTGCTCGGGAGCACGGGATCACCCGGCATGCTGGGGGCATGAGACTGCCCCGGCGCGCCCAACCCCGACCCGACGATCCCGAGCGGCAGCTCGACGCCGGCCAGGAGTCGGTGTGGGACTACCCGCGGCCACCCCGCCTGGAGCCCTGCCCCCGGCGCCTCCGGGTGGAGTTCGGCGGCGTCACCGTGGCCGACACCACGGCGGGCTACCGCGTGCTCGAGACGAGCCACCCGCCCAACTACTACTTCCCCCCCGACGACGTGGCGGAGGGCTGCCTCGAGCGGGCCCGGGGCTCGTCGTACTGCGAGTGGAAGGGCATGGCCCACTACTTCGACGTGACGGTCGGCGACCGGGTGGCCCCCGACGCCGCCTGGGGCTACCACACGCCCAACCGCGCCTTCGCCCGGATCACCGGCTACGTGGCCTTCTATCCCGCGCTCATGGACCGTTGCCTGGTCGACGACGAGGTGGTCGTGCCCCAGCCCGGCGGCTTCTACGGCGGATGGATCACCCCCGACGTGGTCGGCCCGTTCAAGGGCGCGCCGGGCACCCAGGGCTGGTAGGGCCGGCCCTCAGGCCGAGGCGAAGGCCCTGATCACCTCGGTCCGCCACCGCTTCACGTCCTCGGAGCGGTCCGAGTCGGTCCGCCCCATGCGCACCAGCACCAGGTCGAGGGCCGGGCAGATGTCGATGTACTGGCCCTCGTGCCCCGCCGCCCAGAAGGTGCCGAGGGGGTCGGGTCGGGTCCACCAGTGGCAGCCGTACTCGTCGCCGTCCTCGGGGTCGACCGAGCGGGCCCGGCGACCGTGGTCCACCCAGCCGGGCGGGAGCAGGCGCCGGCCCTCCCACACCCCGTCCCGCAGGTAGAGCA
>Ga0302196_10003932_pt1 | contig 13562 bp, 12 predicted proteins | sample II_Bog_N1_3_FD_198794 | JGI IMG/M metagenome (GOLD analysis project Ga0302196, IMG submission 198794) | Peat permafrost microbial communities from Stordalen Mire near Abisko, Sweden - II_Bog_N1_3 | ecosystem: Environmental > Terrestrial > Soil > Wetlands > Peat | place: Sweden: Abisko...
GACGCCGCGTTCATAGGGATAAAATCGGCGCAGAAAATCCAGCCGCAGATCGCCCCATAGCTTGATCTCGACGAAATCCTCCATCCCCGCCAGCGTTCCGCACAGCACCAAAAGCAACAGTTCCCGCAACGGATAGAGCACCCGCCAGCCCTCGCGCGGGTCGTCCACCGCCGAAAAATGCTCCATCAGACTTCGGGGGCGTCTTGGTTCGAGCATGGCCGGCCTCGCGATTCAACGAAGCCTCCGATGAATCACAGCCCGCATAGCCAGCCAAGCCGTTAACCTGGAGCGATCGCCCTGTCTGGTGTCGCTCCAAGCCTTGCCTTCCCCTTACGTTTCCCGTATGCACCCCGGCTTCGTCACGTCGCCTGGCCCAAGGCATGCCAGGGCGGCGTCAATGCTGTCTTTATTAGAGGACGGGGCTCAGGCCCCGCTGCAAAATGCCGAAATTGAAGACCAAGTCAGGCGCCAAGAAGCGCTTCAAGATCACCGCGACGGGCAGGGTGAAGGCCGGCGTGGCGGGCAAGCGGCACCGCTTGATCAGCCACAACAGCAAATACATCCGGCAAAACCGCGGCACCAAGGTCATGGCCGACGCTGACGCCAAGACCATCAAAGCCTGGATGCCGTACGGCTGAGCCCTTCCCTTTCGAAATTCTAGACCAAGGTGATCTGATATGGCGCGTGTCAAACGGGGCGTAACGTCCCACGCCAAACACAAGAAAGTTCTCGAGCAGGCCAAGGGCTTCCACGGCCGCCGCAAGAACACCATCCGCGCGGCCAAGGCCGCCGTCGACAAGGCCGGCCAGTACGCCTATCGCGACCGCAAGGTGCGTAAGCGCTCGTTCCGCAGCCTGTGGATCCAGCGGATCAACGCCGCGGCGCGGCTGGAAGGCTTCACCTATTCGATCTTTATGCACGGCCTGGACCTGTCGGGCGTGGATATCGACCGCAAGGTTCTGGCCGACATCGCCGGCGCCGATCCGGCGGCCTTCAAGGCCATCGCCGACAAGGTCCGCGCCGCGCTCGCGTAGCAAGATCCGCACATCCCCGCGAAGGCGGGGACCCAGCGAGCAAGTCCTTCTCCCCTTGTGGGAGAAGGAGGGGCCCAGGCGAAGCCTGGGACGATGGGGGCCGCGCCGGCAGGCGCAGCGAAATATTTACCGCAGGGGCGTTCTCGGCGGTGAGATTCAAAGTGCGCCTGCCGGCGCGTCCCCTCATCCTCCCCCTGCTTCGCAGGCGGCCCCCTCCTGCTCCCGCAAGGCGAGAAGGTATTGCGGGCAGCTTGATTGAGCTAGGACAAGACTATGACCGACCTCTCCGCCCTCGAAACCGAACTTTCGGCCCAGATCGCCGGCGCGGCCGATCTCGCGGCGCTCGACGCCGTGCGGGTGGCGGCGTTGGGCAAGGCGGGGACCATCTCCGGCCTGCTCAAGTCGCTGGGCGCCCTGTCGCCGGACCAGCGCCGCGAGCAGGGACCGCTGATCAACGGCCTGCGCGACCGGGCCAGCGCCCTGATCGCGGAGCGCCGCGCCGCGCTGGAGGCCGCCGCCCTCGAGGCGCAGCTGGCCGCCGAGCGGGTTGATCTGACCCTGCCCGCCCCGCCGCGGCGCAAGGGCGGCGTCCATCCGACCATGCAGGTGATGGACGAGATGGTGGCCATCTTCGCCGAGATGGGCTTCTCGGTCGCCGAGGGGCCGGACATCGAGGACGATTTCCACAACTTCACCGGCCTGAACTTCCCGCCCAAGCATCCGGCGCGGGAGATGCACGACACCTTCTTCTTCGCGCCCGGCGAGGACGGCGAGCGCAAGCTGCTACGCACCCATACCAGCCCGATCCAGGTGCGGGTGATGCAGCAGGGCGTCAACCGCGATGAGTCCGGCGCTCCCTGGGCGACCGGGCGCGCGCCGCCGATCCGGGTGATCGGGCCAGGGCGCACCTATCGCTGCGACAGCGATCGCACCCACACCCCGATGTTCCACCAGATGGAGGGCCTGGTCATCGACCGCGCCATCCATATGGGCCATCTGAAATGGACCCTGGACACCTTCATCCGCCGCTTCTTCGAGAGCGAGGCGGTGGTGACGCGGTTTCGGCCGCACCACTTCCCGTTCACCGAGCCCTCGGCGGAGATGGACGTGCAGTGCGACCGCTCTGGCGGTTCGATCAAGATCGGCGAGGGCTGCGACTGGCTGGAGATCCTCGGCGGCGGCATGGTGCATCCGAACATTCTGCGCGGCTGCGGTCTGGACCCGGACGAATGGCAGGGCTTCGCCTTCGGCATGGGGGTCGATCGGCTGGGCATGCTGAAATATGGCATGCCGGACCTGCGCGACGTGTTCGGGGCCGACAGCCGCTGGCTGGCCCACTACGGCTTCTCCGCCTTCGCGGCGCCCAACCTGGCCAGCGGACTGAGCTGATGAAGCGTTTCGCTGTGACCTATGTCGCTTCCCTTTTCCCATCGGGAGAAGGAGGGGCCCGCCCGCAAAGCGGGTGGGAGGATGAGGGGCTGCGCGCTCGCAGTTTCATCCTGAACCGGCGTAACCCCTCACCCTCCCACGCCTTCGGCGTGGGCCCTTCCCTCTCCCCCTGGGAGAGGGGTTATGCGCGGGCTTGGTCATGAAATTCACGCTCTCCTGGCTGAAGGACCATTTGGCGACTGAGGCCTCCCTGGCCGAGGTTGAAAGCGCCATGACCATGGCCGGGCTGGAGGTCGAGCACGTCACCGACCCGGCGGCCAAGCTGGCCGCCTTTTCGGTCGCGCGCATTATTGAGGCGGTCCAGCACCCCAACGCCGACCGGCTGCGGGTCTGCCAGGTGGAGACCAAGGACGGGCGCAAGGAGATCGTCTGTGGCGCGCCCAACGCCCGCGTCGGGCTGACCACCATCTATGCGCCGCTGGGGACCTATATTCCGGGCAGCGGGATCACGCTGGAGCCGCGGGCGGTGCGCGGCGTGGTCTCGCACGGCATGCTGTGCTCGGGCGCCGAGCTGGAGGTGGCCAGCGACGCCGACGGCATCCTGGAGCTCGACGAGGCGCTGGCGGTGGGGACATCGGCCGCGCAGGCCCTGGGGCTGGAGGGCGTGATTGATTTCGAGGTCACCCCCAACCGGCCCGACTGGCTGGGGGTCGCCGGCATCGCCCGCGACCTGGCCGCCACGGGCCTGGGCCAATTGATCACCCCGCCGGTGACCCCGGTCCGCGGGGCCTATCCCTGTCCGATCGAGGTTCGGCTGGACGGCTCGGACGCCTGCCCGTTTTTCGCCGGACGGCTGATCCGCGGCGTCACCAACGGCCCCTCCCCGCCCTGGGTGCAGGCGCGGCTGAAGGCGGTCGGCCTGCGCCCGATCAGCGCCCTGGTCGATGTGACCAACCTGATCAGCTACGACCGCGCCCGGCCGCTGCATGTTTATGACGCGGCGACGCTTGAAGGCGGCTTCCTTGAGGCCCGGCTGGGGCGCGACGGCGAGCAGGTCGAGGCGCTGGATGGCCAGACCTATCCGACGGGTCCGGATATCTGCGTCATCGCCGACGGCTCCGGGGCCATCGGCCTGGGCGGGGTGATGGGCGGCGCCGCCACCGGCTGCAGCGACGACACCGTCGACGTGTTCCTTGAGAGCGCCTGGTTCGACCCGATCCGCACCGCCCAGACGGGCCGCACGACGGGGATCACTTCCGACGCCCAGTACCGCTTCGCCCGCGGCGTCGATCCTGGGTTCGTGGTGGACGGTCTGGAGCTGGCCACCGCGCTGATCCAAGCCTTCTGCGGCGGCGAGGCCTCCGACATCGTCACGGTGGGCGCCCTGCCCGCGCCGCCGGCTCCCGTGGCCTTGGATCCCGCCTATGTCGAGAAGCTTTCGGGGTTGACCCTTCCGGCTGAGCGCAGCCTGGCGATCCTGACCGCCCTGGGCTTCGCCATCACCGGCGAGGGCGCCGCGCTCAGCGTCCGGCCGCCGACCTGGCGGCGCGACGTGGGCGGCAAGGCCGACCTGGTCGAGGAGGTGGCCCGCATCGCCGGCTATGGCGCCCTGCCCTCCACGCCCTTGCCGCCGCTTCCGCGCGCTGTCGGCGGCGTGCTCAGCCCGCGCCAGACCCGCATCCGCACAGCGCGGCGGGCCCTGGCGGCCCTGGGCTGGGCGGAGGCGGTGACCTGGTCGTTCACCGCCCGGGCGACGGCGGCCCTGTTCGGCGGCGGCCAGGACGGGCTGGTGCTGGCCAATCCGATCGCCGCCGAGCTGGACTGCATGCGCCCGTCGATCCTGCCGACCCTGATCGAGGCGGCGGCCCGCAACGCCAAGCGCGGCTTTCCCGACGCCGCCCTGTTCGAGATCGGACCGGTGTTTTCCGGCGACGAACCCCGCGATCAGCGCACGGCGATCACCGGCGTGCTGGCTCCGCACCCGCCGCGCCGGTGGGACGGCGCCGCGCCCGACGACCTGTTCGCGCTGAAGGCTGATCTCTTGACCCTGCTGGACGAGATCGGCGCGCCGGTCGCATCACTGCAGACCGCGCAGGGCGCTGCTTCGCCCTGGTGGCATCCCGGCCGCTCGGCCCGCCTGCAACTGGGCCCCAAGGCCGTGATCGCCGAGTTCGGCGCCTTGCATCCGCGCGTGCTCAAGGCCCTGGACGCCGATGGGCCGATCTATGGCTTCGAGATCTGGCTGGAAGCGATCCCCGAGCCCAAGCGCCGCGCGATCAAGACCCGCCCGCCGCTGGACCTGCCGGCCCTGATGCCGCTCACCCGCGACTTCGCCTTCGTGGTCGAGGATCGCGTGGCCGCCGGCGACCTGGTCCGAGCGGTGGCCGGCGCCGACAAGGCGCTGATCGCGTCGGCGCGGGTGTTCGACGTCTATGTCGGGCCGGGCGTGGCGGAGGGGTTCAAGTCCCTGGCCGTCGAGATCACCCTGCAGCCGAGGGATCACACCCTGACCGAGGCGGAGATCGAGGCCCTGTCAGCCAAGGTGATCGCTGCGGCGGCGAAGGCGGTGGGGGCGAAGCTGCGGGGGTGAGTCGCCCGAGCCGGACCTCACGGCCAATCACGGCCACTCACGTTTGACGGCCCGCTTGACCTCGTATCGCGAAGTCCTCAGGGTCCCATGGGCGCCGCGCGAAGGGGACAAACACCGTGATTGGCCGGTTCGTCACGACGACCCTCGGCGGCCTCATCTTCCTGGTGGGAAAACTGTGGCTGTTGGCGCCGCGCGGTTTCAGCTGGCGTCATGTCGCGGCTTCGACTTGGATCAGCACGGCGTTGATCGCCTTGGCGTTTGGTGTCCTGATCGCGCTGGTCGAACTGGCCTATAACCTAACCCGCCCCCGGAGCGGCCGGTTTGGCCGTCGCAGGCCAATCAGCATCCTCGATTTCTGGCCGCCGGGACTTTGACGCCAGCAACCGTACCGCCGCCCTGGTTTGGGCGCAATCCTGGCTATGGTTGAGGACAAATCCAAGCTGAGCGTTTATAGCCGTCGGTAATCGGCGCCTGACCAGAACGCCGGAATAAGGGGACCGACCATGCGCCATAGAGCTCTGCTTCTGGCCTGCGGCATCTCCATTTTCGCCCTGCCCGCCCATGCCCTGGCCGCCGACGCGTCGCAGCTGACGGTGACCATCTACAACGCCCAACTGGCCCTGGTGCAGGACAGCCGCACCATCGACCTGACCAAGGGCCGCCAGACCCTGGAGTTCAAGGACGTCTCCGCCGCCATCGAGCCGCAGACGGTGACCCTGTCGGCCCCCGGGATCGCCATCGTCGAGCAAAACTTCGACTACGACCTCTTGACCCCCAGCAAGCTGATGGAGAAGGCGGTCGGCCATCAGGTTCAGATCGTGCGCACCAATCCCGGCAACGGCCAACAGGTCACTGAGACCGCCACCGTGCTGTCAGTCAATGACGGCGTGGTGTTGAAAATCGGCGACCGCATCGAGGTCTTGCGCGACGACGACGTGCCCACACGGGTGATCTTCGACAAGGTGCCCGACAACCTGCGCGCCCGCCCGACCCTGTCGGTGACCCTGGACGCCGCAGCCGCTGGCCCGCGGCCCGCGACGCTGAGCTATCTGACGACGGGTCTGTCCTGGAAGGCGGATTATGTGGCCTTGTTCGACGACAAGGCTGGAAAACTCGATTTGCAGGGCTGGATCACCCTCACCAACGAGTCCGGGACGGCCTTCGCCAACGCCAACACCCAGTTGGTGGCGGGCGACGTGCAGGTCAATGGAGCTGGCGGAGACTCGGACGCCTCTGCGCAAGCGGCCGGGACCGAGACCGACACCGGCCCCGGACATAACGTCGGGGACGTTCATATCTATGACCTTCCTGAGCCGACAACGATCGCGCAGAACCAGACGAAGCAAGTGGGCTTTTTGCAGGCTGATGGCGTCACGGCCCATAAGGTTTACCAATACTACACCTGGGGTTTTCACGGCCTGGACAATCCCGAGCATGCCGCCGTGGTGATAGATTTCATGAACTCCCGCGCTTCAGGCTTGGCCGCCGGCCTGCCAGCGGGAACCATTCGGGTCTATGAGCGCGACGCGGCGGGTGAGCCCAAGTTTGTCGGCGAAAACAGCATCGGCCACACGCCCCAGGGCTCGGAGTTCGCAGTCAAGATCGGCGACGCCTTCGACGTGACCGTACAGCCCACCGTGGTCTCGCAGGACGCCGCCGGAACCAGCGAATGGCGGCGCCTGTTCCGCTCGCGCTATTCGATGTCCTACCTGATCCGCAACGCAAAGGCCGAGCCGGTCACCGTGGAGCTGCGCCAATCAGGACTGGGCCGCGACGGCAAGATCCTGAAGGAAAGCCTGCCGAGCCGGCGGATCGACGCCTACACGGTGGGCTGGTCCGTGCCGGTGCCGGCCAATGGCCAGACCGTGGTGACCTTCGACGCCGAAGCCGGCTGGTAAGCGATGCGCCCCCGCGGTCTCGGGAGCACAGGCGGCACAGCGCGCCGGCCCTGGGCCTGGGCGATCGCGGCGCTTTGCGCCCTGGCCCTCGCCCCCGGCGCCTGGGCGGACACAATCTCAAAAGCGCCGGACAGCGTTTCGGTGGTCATCTATCGGGACCGCCCGGTGCGCACGGCCGATCTGTTGCGCGGCGGCGGCGACCAGGACCAGAGCGGGCTGGCCCTGATCACTGAAATCCGCACAGTCGACCTGCCGGCCGGGCGCACCAAGCTGCGCTTCGAGGGGGTCGCTGACGGGATCGTACCGCAGAGCGCCGCGGTCGAGGGCCTGCCTGGCGCCATGGTCGAGCGCAATTTCGACTATGATCTGCTCAGTCCAGGTTCATTGATCAGCCATCTGATCGATCAGCCGGTACGCATCGTGCGCACCGACCGCAAGACCGGCGGGGAGACGAGCCAGGACGCCACCCTGCGCGCAGGGCCGGACGGCGTGGTCCTGCAGACCGCGGGCGGGGTAGAGGCCCTGCATTGCAGCGGCGGCCCGGAACGGCTGGTGTTTGATCATCTGCCGGCCGGCCTGGCCGACCGCCCGACACTGTCGGTGATCACCGATACGCCCAAGTCCGGGCGCTACCGGCTGAGGATCAGCTATCTGAGCGTGCGGCTGAACTGGTCGGCCGACTACGTCGCCCGTATCCGCCCTGACGGCGACCTGCTGGACCTGACCGGCTGGATCACCCTGGCCAACTATAGCGGGGCCAGCTTCGTCGACGCCCCTACCGCCGTGGTCGCGGGCCGGCTCGCGCGGCAGGCGGTGGACCTGCCAAGGATCGTCAGCCAGCAGGTGGCGAAGGCGTGTTGGCCGATGGGTAATACACATCAGGGTATGACCACGCCCGAGTATCTACCACCTCCTCCGCCAGCTCCAATGGTTGTCGCGACCGCGCGTAGCCGAGCGCTCCGGCAGGGTCGCGTCGGGTTCTCGGACCCAATTGTTGCGGATGAGGCGGGCAGAATGGTACGAGAGACCGATCTCGGCGATTATAAGCTCTATAGTTTGGTTGAGCCGACCACCGTGGCCGCTCGGCAGACCAAGCAGATCCAGTTCATCAACCAGGCCGGCGTCAGATTTCAACGCATCTATCGCTACGATCTCAATTCTTTCACGGCCACCGCCCCCGGGACGGGCACTGCGATTGAAGATTCTCAACTGCTGCTGCGGCTCAAGAACAAGACCTCCGAAGGCCTCGGCCTGCCCCTCCCCGCCGGTCAGGTGTCCATCCGTCAGGGCGCGCTCAAGGGCGACGGACGCGAACTGTTCATCTCCGCGCCCAGCCTCGGCGACGTGCCGATAGACGGGCCGTTTGAACTCGCCGCCGGCCCCTCGAGTCAGGTGCAGATCAGTCGCCAAGTGATCGAGCTTCACCAGGTCCAGGGCGAACCCTCGCGAACCCAGGCCACTCTGACCATCACCGCCTTCAATCACCTTGATAAGGCCGCCTTGGTCGAGGTGCGTTTCCCCGCCTGGAGCAGGCCCACCGTCGTCGCGGAATCCGCGCCGCACGGGGTTAAGGGCGAGGAGACGGTCTGGACCCTAACCGCGCCCGCCAATGGCCAGAGCAAGCTGACCCTGACCCTGGCGTTCGACGGTCGGTAGGCGCGCCATGCTCACTGGCAGTCTAGAACGGCAGAATATGCCGGTCGCGCGTATAGGCCAAATAGCCGACATTAGCCCCCAGCCTCAGGCCCAGGCCGGCGCGGATCGGCGCCAGGGTGATGTCTTCGGCGCGCTGGTAGTTCACGCCCAGGCCGCCAATCAGATAGGCGGTGCCCTCGACGCCGGGGAAGCGGCGATAGATCATGTCCGGGTACTGGATGTTGTAGCACAGGGTGAACACCCGGCTGGCGTTGCCGCCCCAGTCCCAGCCGACCGACGGGCCTTGCCAGAACACCCGCAGCGGATCGCGGTGCTTCATATAGAGCAGGCCGTTGCCATAGCGCAGGCCGACGAAGAATGAGCCGGAGCCTTCCTCGCCGGCGATATAGCCGGTGGGGCGGCCATTGTCGCGGAAGATGCGCTCGATCACCGAGGCGGCGGTTTCGGCGGTGACGCCGAAGAAGTCGGAGACGCTGTTGACGATCTCGTCGCGGCTATAGGTCTCGGCCGGGGTGTTGGCCGGATAGCGCGAGCGCTCGCCGACCTGGGGCATGGCGTCGGTGTCCGCTGGCGGCGGGGGCGGAGGCGCCGCAGGAGGCGGCGGCGATGAGGCATCGGTGTCCTGGGCGCGGGCCACGGTCGCGCCGCCCAGGGCGGCCAGGCTCGAGGTGATCAGCAGACGACGGTCCATGGCACGCTCCAGGTGATTCTCTGGGCGACCATCCTACGGCAATCGGTCGGGAATGCGGCGCCCGCCTTGACCCGGAGCATGCGGCCCCGACCGCGAAATCACTTCACACCACGCAAATCGTGCTAGACGCAGCGCCCATGACGACGCCGCTTTCTCATATCCGCAATTTCTCCATCGTGGCCCACATCGACCACGGCAAATCCACCCTCTCGGACCGGCTGATCCAGGAGACCGGCGGCCTGACCGCGCGGGAGATGAAGGAGCAGGTGCTCGACTCCATGGAGTTGGAGCGCGAGCGCGGGATCACCATCAAGGCCCAGACCGTGCGGCTGGACTATAAGGCCGACGATGGCGAGACCTATGTGCTCAATCTGATGGACACGCCCGGCCACGTCGACTTCGCCTATGAGGTGTCGCGCTCGCTGGCCGCCTGCGAGGGCTCGATCCTGGTGGTCGACGCCAGCCAGGGGGTCGAGGCCCAGACCCTGGCCAATGTCTATCAGGCGATCGACAACAATCACGAGATCGTCCCGGTGCTGAACAAGATCGACCTGCCGGCGGCCGAGCCCGACCGGGTGCGGGCCCAGATCGAGGACGTGATCGGCATCGACGCGTCCGACGCGGTTGAATGCTCAGCCAAGACCGGGCTGGGCATCCATGCGGTGCTGGAGGCGGTGGTCCATCGTCTGCCGCCGCCCAAGGGCGACGAGGGCGCGCCGCTGAAGGCGCTGCTGGTCGACGCCTGGTATGACCCCTATCTGGGCGTGGTGGTGCTGGTGCGGGTGTTCGACGGCCGGCTGAAGGTCGGCCAGCAGGTGCGGATGATGGAGACCGGGGCCACCTATAGGGTCGACAAGCTGGGGGTGTTCCTGCCCAAGGCCACCGATGTGGAGAGCCTGGGTCCCGGCGAGATCGGCTTCATCACCGCCCAGATCAAGGACGTGGCCGACGCCGCCGTCGGCGCCACCATCACCGACGAGCGCCGCCAGACCGCCCAGCCGCTGCCGGGGTTCAAGGAGGTGCAGCCGGTGGTGTTCTGCGGCCTGTTCCCGGTGGACGCCGCCGATTTCGAGGACCTGCGCGCCGCGGTCGGCCGCCTGCGCCTGAACGACGCCTCGTTCACCTATGAGATGGAGACCAGCGCCGCGCTCGGCTTCGGCTTTCGCTGCGGGTTCCTGGGGCTGTTGCACCTGGAGATCATCCAGGAGCGGCTGCAGCGCGAGTTCAATCTCGACCTGATCGCCACCGCCCCCAGCGTGGTCTATCGCATCACCCTGACCAATGGCGAGGTGATCTCGCTGCACAACCCGGCCGATCTGCCCGATCCGGTGAAGATCGACACCATCGCCGAGCCCTGGATCAAGGCCACCATCTTCACCCCCGACGAATATCTCGGCGCGGTGATCAAGCTGTGCCAGGACCGGCGCGGGGCCCAGCGTGAGCTGTCCTATGTCGGCAGCCGGGCCATGGTGGTCTATGACCTGCCGCTGAACGAGGTGGTGTTCGATTTCTATGATCGGCTCAAATCGATCTCCAAGGGCTATGCCAGCTTCGACTATTCGATCGAGGACTATAAGGTCGGCGACCTGGTGAAGATGTCGATCCTGGTCAACGCCGAGCCGGTCGACGCCCTGTCGATGCTGGTCCACCGCACCCGGGCCGAGACCCGCGGCCGGGGGATGGTGGAGAAGATGAAGGAGCTGATCCCGCCGCACATGTTCGTCATTCCGATCCAGGCGGCGCTGGGCGGCAAGATCATCGCCCGCGAAACGGTTCGCGCGCTTCGCAAGGACGTGACCGCCAAGTGCTATGGCGGCGACGCATCGCGCAAGCGCAAGCTCTTGGACAAGCAGAAGGAGGGGAAGAAGAAGATGCGCCAGTTCGGCAAGGTCGAGATCCCTCAGGAAGCCTTCATCGCCGCCTTGAAGATGGATGGGGATTGAGCCCGGTGGGCGGCCTTAGCACACTCGCTTCGCCAGCAAACTGACCGCCGGGCGAGCGGTGATGGGAAAGCCGCGCCGCCACGCTTGACGCCGCCCGAGGCCGTCCTTCCAATTCCAGCAAGGAATTTCGCGTAAGCTCGCCCTGTTCCGCTGGCGTGGCCGGGCGGTCGGCTGCAAGGGTTTCGGCGCATGCCAGATGTCTATCAGTGGGGTTTCATCGTGCTGATGCTGGCCTGGGTGGTGCTGCGCCTCGCGCCGTCCTTCAGCGGCGCGATCGGGCGGGCCACCGACGTCCCTGCCCCGCCGACGATCCCGACCAGCCGTGACATTCTGCGTCCCAGGGCGACCCAACCCCATTATCCGTTCTGGGCGCTCAGCCGCGGTCAAGTCGGCTGGGTGGTGGTCGACATCCGCATCAGCGACACCGGGCAATACATCGATCACGAGGTGGTGGCCGAGGCGCCGGCGGGCGTGTTCACCCAGGCGGTGGCCCAGGCGCTGAAGACCACCACCTACCGCTCGCATTCGGGGTTCCACCTGCCGCAGCGGCTGAAGGTGCTGTATAAGTTCGTGGCCCCGGCCCGCGACGGCTCAGTCCCGCAATGGGCCGTGACGGCGCCGGGTATCGCCGTCCATCGCAATCGCGGTCTGCTCGGCTAAGCCGCGCTCGCGCGGCGGAACCCAACCGGCCAGCAAGCCATTGATCTCCCAAATCGGCCAACTTGGCCGGTCCCAAGGGAGAGCCCAATGCTCGGCACGATTTTGATTGTCATTCTGGTCCTGATGCTGATCGGCGCCCTGCCGACCTGGGGCCACAGCCGCAGCTGGGGCTATGGGCCGAGCGGGGGCCTGGGTCTGGTCGTGGTGATCGTCCTGGTGCTTGTGCTGCTCGGGCGAATATAGGCGAACAACAGCAGCCAGCCCCGGCGCTGGAGACGCCCCCAGGGCCGGCGGCCCTAGCCTGCCGTGACTTGCAATCCGATCGGGCAGCTCACCCCCGTCCCGCCGACGCCGCAATAGCCTTGCGGGTTCTTGGCCAGGTACTGCTGGTGATAGGCCTCAGCGAAATAGAAGGTCGGGGCCGGCAGTATCTCGGTGGTGATCAGGCCGAGGCCACGTGCGGTCAACGCCGCCTGATAGACCGCGCGTGAGGCCTCGGCGGCGCTCAGTTGCGCCTCACCGTAGGCGTGGATCGCGGAGCGATATTGGGTGCCGACGTCGCCGCCTTGGCGCATGCCCTGGGTGGGGTCGTGGCCCTCCCAGAAGTCCTTGAGCAGGGTCTCATAGCTGATCACCGACGGGTCGAAGGCGATCAGCACCGCCTCGGTATGGCCAGTCTGGCCCGAGCAGACCTCCTCATAGGTCGGATTGGGGGTGAACCCACCGGCGTAGCCGACAGCGGTGACCCAGACCCCGTCAAGGGTCCAGAACCGGCGCTCCTCGCCCCAGAAGCAGCCCATGGCGAACTGAGCCAGCTCAACGCCCTCCGGATAGGGACCTTTGAGCGGACGGCCGCTGATGAAGTGCCTCTCCGCGGTCGCAATCGGCGCCGCGCGACCGGGCAAGGCGGACTGCGCCGTGGGCAGATCGAGGGATTTGCGCTTGAACAGCATGGGAATCTCCGGGTCGGCCAAGGGCCTAAACATAGGCGCTGACACAAAGAACGCCACGGCCGCCGGAAAATCTTGTTCCCGCCGACTTCCTCAGTATATTGCGCGGCTCTCGCGCCGGGGCGTTCCACCCCGGCGGTGTTCGTTTTACGGACATCGAAGCGGGCGCGTGCGCCCTTCCAGGCGGTTGTTGGCCAGGCGGATGTTGGGTTGGGTGAGGTGGCCGAGTGGTTGAAGGCGCACGCCTGGAACGCGTGTATAGGGGAAACTCTATCGAGGGTTCGAATCCCTCTCTCACCGCCACCCAGTCATCGAGCTCCACCCTGACACGACCGATCCGACGTAACGCTCGGTAGTTCACGATAAATTGCGACTGTCACCGCCGGCTTGCCTCTGTTCGCCGGCCGCATTTGACCCGCTTGGCGCCGCTTGGGCGGCCTCGCCACCGCCCGTCTGCCTTTCCCGGCTAACCGGGAGTCAAACTGAGCTCTCAAAATAGAGGGGGCGAATCGGAGAGTCCCCAACAGGGAACTGATCTTCGAGGCCAAGCACACGGGCGGGAACCCGATCGCGGCTCGGCCGACACCTTCTCTCAGGCCGCGGCGCCGTCGTCATCCGAACGCCGCCGACACCCCGCCGGTGGGGATCACCGCGCTGGTGAAGGCGCCGCCGCCGCTGGACAGCAGGCTGGGGGCCTCGTTGGACAGCGACCCGCCGCCGCCCATCACCGCCATGGCTTGAACGAAGCTGG
>Ga0302196_10003937_pt1 | contig 13555 bp, 9 predicted proteins | sample II_Bog_N1_3_FD_198794 | JGI IMG/M metagenome (GOLD analysis project Ga0302196, IMG submission 198794) | Peat permafrost microbial communities from Stordalen Mire near Abisko, Sweden - II_Bog_N1_3 | ecosystem: Environmental > Terrestrial > Soil > Wetlands > Peat | place: Sweden: Abisko, Stordalen...
CTTCGGCGACGCCGGGTTCTTCGGGTCGATGGGCGGGAAGTCCCTCGTTGCTCCGATCGTCGGATTGGCACCAACGCCCGACGGTGGTGGGTACTGGGAGGTCGCTGCCGACGGCGGGGTGTTCGGCTTCGGGGACGCCGGGTTCTTCGGGTCGATGGGCGGGAAGTCCCTTGCCGCGCCGATTGTGGGACTGACACCGACACGCGACGGTGGTGGCTACTGGCTGGTGGCCGCCGACGGCGGGGTATTCAGCTTCGGCGACGCCGGCTTCGCCGGCTCCATGGGCGGCAAGCCGCTGGTGGCGCCAATCGTCGGTTTGACGATGCCACGCCCATAGCGGCGGCCATCATCGAAGGGATCGGACCACTGTCAATCATGGGCGTTGGATGTTCCGTCGGTGGTAGCCAGGCGGCCTCCAAGGCGTCGCGGCGTGCCAGCTTGGTTCGCCGCACGCTTCGACAGCTTCGGATGCCGGTACCAGCTTCGGAGGGTGCCCAAGGCAGTGAGCAGAATCAGGATCCTGACAATCACCGACCAGGTGGTGAAGGCGTTTCCATCGAACCAGATCAGGGGGGAGATCAGGGTGGCGATCCAAAGCACGGTGAGCGACGACGCGTCGATGACCCTTCAGAACTTCGATCGATATGGATTGCCGACGATGTCGTCGATCGTCTTGAAGAGCCCCACGTCTCCCCCATCGCGCTGAGACCGGTTGACGGGACGCCACCCTCACCAGAATCCGGCTGATCTCGCCGATTCAGCGCTTGGCCGGTGACACCGGCGAGCCCACCAAAACGTCGACGACGCCGACCATCTGATTGCCGACGGCGCCCGGGCGCGCCCCTGGTCTGTGGACAATCAACCTCCGGTCCTTCCCGATATGGACCGAGCGGCGACCGGCCGGACGGCCGGGAGAATCGTCGGCCGAGACCTGATTCAGCCGCCGGTCATGCCGACGATCGGCCCAGCCAGTGACGACCCACCCTTGGATCCGAGGAACGGGGCGTCACCGAAGGCGAAGATGCCGCCGTCGGAGGCCACCAGCCAGTAGCCGTGGCCGTCGGGCGTGGACGCCATGCCCACCACCGGCTTGTTGAGGGTGAGCGATCCGGTGGAACCGTAGAAACCGGCGTCACCGAAGGCGAAGATGCCGCCGTCGGAGGCCACCAGCCAGTAGCCGTGGCCGTCGGGCGTGGACGCCATGCCCACCGCCGGCTTGTTGAGGGTGAGCGATCCGGTGGAACCGTAGAAACCGGCGTCACCGAAGGCGAAGATGCCGCCGTCGGAGGCCACCAGCCAGTACCCCCCGCCGTCAGGGGTGCCGGCGATGCCGGCGATCGGCTTGTTGAGGGTCAGCGACCCGGTGGACCCGTGGAAGGCGGCGGCGCCGAAGGAGAAGATGCCGCCGTCCGATGCCACCAGCCAGTACCCGTGCCCGTCGGGGGTGGTGGCCATCCCCACCACCGGCTTGTTGAGGGGTTTGCCGGCCATCGACCCGAGACCCTCGGCGGTACCGAAGGGGAAGACGGAACCATCCGAACCGACCAGGTGATACCCGAACAAGATCGGACTCGGATCGGCGAAGGGGTCGTCCGAGGCCGTCACCACGGCGCCGTCGCCCGGGTTCTCCCCGGCGGCCACACACAGAGAGGTCGACGGGCAGGCCACACTCAAGAGGCCGGCGACCGTGGGGTCGATGGAGGTACTCGTCCAGGACTGCCCGCCGTCGGTGGTGGCTAGGGCGTAGGCGGGGATCACCGTGGTGGTCTCCCCCGATGAACCGCCCGACGCCGACCTCGAGCCACCGCCACCGGTGACCGCCACGCAGTCGGCCGCGTTGGTGCAGCTGATCCCGGTGACCGTGCCGTCGAGCTGGTTCGGAAGGTCGTAGCTGTACCAGGTCAACCCACCATCGACGGAGACAAAGGCATGCAGCTCTCCGATCGTGACGCAGTCGGTGGCCGAACCGCACGACACGGCATCAAGGAGATCCGGCGGTGCCGGCGCCGAGGACCAGGTGGCTCCGCCGTCGCTGCTCACCAGCACGAGCGACTCGGTGCCCGGTGTCGTGGCTCCAACGCTGGGCCCGACAGCCACGCACTGTGAGGTGGTGGGACACGAGACACTCTCCAGCAGACCCACCCCGGCCGAGTTCGGTACCGATGACGCCTTCCAACTCGCCCCCCCGTTTGAAGTCGTGAAGGCCGCCGGTTTGAAGGGTGGGCTACTCGCCTCGTCGATGACGATGCCGACCACCACGCAGTCCGCCGCCGAGGCGCACGACACGCTGGCTCCCGCGAACGAACCCGAGCCGATCGTCGAGGAGGTCCAGGACGTACCGCCATCGGCGGTCACCAGCGACGCCGGTACGCCATTGCCGGACCCCACCGCAACACAGCGCGAAGCCGACACGCACGACACTGCGCTCAGTGACCAGCTGGCATTGGGGAGCGGTTCCACCGTCCAGCTCGACCCACTGTTGGTGGAGCGCAGCAAGGAACCCGCTCCGACTGCTGCACAGGTCGTTGTCGAACCGCACGAGACGGAACTGGTGATCCCGACTCCACTCGGAACCGGCTGGACCGACCAGGCGCTCCCACCGGTGGTGGTACCGAGCATCGTTGCTTCGCCCCCTACCAGGCAGGCGCTGGCCGAGGCGCACGACACCGCCAGCAATTCGCTGGTCGGGGCCGGATTGGTCTGTGGGGTCCAGTTCGTTCCGCCGTCGGTGGTGTCGAGAATGAAGCTGTTCCCGGGCGAGCTCTCCAATTCCGACACGTCGGTGGCGTCGACGGTCACGCCGACGAGGGTGCAGTCCAACGAGCTCGAGCAGTCCAGCCCGATGGGGACATCGGAGGAGCTCGGCAGCGTCTGGTCGGTCCACAGGCCTCCGCCGTCCGAGGTGGTGATCACATATCCCTGCACCGCCAGCGGCGAAATGGTGACACTGTCACCGGTCGCCGTGCAGTTCGAGGCGGTGGGACATGACACCGAGCTCAGGTAGGAGATGCCGGTCGGCACCGTCTGCGAGGTCCAGGTCGAGCCATCGGTGGTGGCGATGATGACCGGAATGTCCGAAGAGCTGTCCTCCGGCTGATCGTCACCGAACGCCATGCAATGGGTCGGTGAAGCACAGGACACCCCGTTCAGCCCGGACACGTCGGCGAGTGCGGACACTGACGTCTGCTCTGTCCAGGTGGTGCCGCCGTTCTGGCTGACGATGACCTCTCCATAGAACGTGCCGTACTCGAGCGTCTGTCCGGTGCCGACCGCCACGCAGTCGGACGTCGACGGGCACGAGACGCCACTGACGCTGCTCAGGGTGTCCGGGATCGGTTCACTGGTCCAGGTCGATCCGCCGTTGGACGTGGCGAGCACGACGGCGTCGGTATTCGAAGCACTTGATTCCCCGACCGCCACGCACTGATCGGTGCTGGCGCACGAGACGCCGGAAAGGTCGAGGACGCCGTCCGGCACCGACTGACGTGCCCAGTGCGCACCGGCATCGGTGGTCGCCAGAATGGTGGTGCTGCCGACCGCGAAACAGGTGGTGGCCGTGGGGCACGACAGGGCGGCGGTGTCCACCGGTTCGGGGTAGCTGGCCCGGACCGACCAGGTCGGCATGGTGGCGAGGGGTACGGCGGCCGGTGCGGATGCCGGAAGTTCCGCGCTCGGCGATGGTGCCGTTGCAGCATCCGGGGCGGTCGACGTCGCCGGTACGAGGGCATGGGCACCAGGCGAGGTCAGCGTGGTCCCCTCGGCTGCTCCCGGTCCGGTGGCGACCGACGCTGCAGCCACCAACGCCGCCAGGGCGCTCAGGACCACCAGCAGGCGGGCAACTCGGTGAAGGAGGGACCCTGAAGTCCGCCCCGTCGCGGTGCGCTCCACTTGGCTCCCCCCGTACCCCATCGCTGTGGCGCCGACGCCACCGAGGCATCAGATCATGGGCCCGTCGGGGCGTCAAGCATCCTGTCTCGCCATCTCCCTAGCGCAGGGTGGCCGGTGCCCCCTGCTCGACAGCATCGATGCACCGCTGGCGCAACCCTGCCAACTCGCCATCGTCGAGCGTACGGTCGAGGGCGCAGAAACGCAGTCGGAAGGCGAGACTCCGGGCACCGTCTCCCACCGACGGCCCGCGGTAGACGTCGAACAATTCGAGGGACTCGAGTTCGTCACCACCGGCGCCGCGGAGCAGGCGCTCCACCGTTTCGGCCCGCACCGTTTCGTCGACGGCGAAGGCCAGGTCGAGGTCGGAGGACGGGAAGCGGCTGACCGGCCGGGCCTCCTCCGATCGGCGCGGCACCTGATCCGGGTCGAGGAGCGCGCCGAGGTCCAGGTCGAGCCAGCCGATCCTCGGCGGACGACCATCGGTGCCCAGTAGACCGAGCTGGCCGACCAACGACGGGTGGAGCTCCCCCACCGCACCGAACGGCGCGGCGGCGACACCCTCCGACGCCGGCGACGCCGGCGACGCCGGCGACGCCACCGACAGCGCCGACGACCGGAACGGGTGGAGGGCGAGGCTTCCGGGGCCACCGATCGCCCCGAGGGTCCAGTCAGCAATTCGGAGGGTTTCGGCAACCGCACGCCAGGCGGCCACCGCCGTCCAGGCGTCGTCGTCATCCAAACCGAAGACCGCCCCCAACCGCTCCGAGCTCTCGGCCGGCGGGCCACCGGTCGGATCGGCCGGCGGGTGCTCGAGGCCTCGGAACACACTGCCCACCTCGAAGAGACGGAGCTCGCCCTGGCGGCGCTCGGCGTTGTAGAGGAGGGCCCGTACCAGCCCGGGGATCATCGACGCCCGTAGCCAACGCTCCGGCTCGATCAGGGGATTGGCCACCTCCACCCATGGCGGTCCGTAGCCGACCAGTAGCTGGTCCGCCTCGGTGACGAAGGTCGGGGTCCAGGCTTCGGAGGCTCCCAGACCGTTCAGCACCTCCTTGAGCGCCCGCCGCTCCCGCTGGTAGGGCGCCAGGCGACCGGGCTGCGGCCACGAAGGCGTACGCCGGGCCAGCCGCGAGTACCCGTAGGTCCGGGCCACCTCCTCGGCGATGTCGGCCTCTCCGGCCGGGGCGGGACGGATGTCCGGTCGATACGTGGGAACGATGACACTCAGTTCGGCGGTCCCGTCGGAAGCCTCAGCCCCGGCAACGGAAGCTGACGGTGCAGCGACGATCCCCAGCGGTGCCAGCAGTCCGAGGATCTCCTGGCCGGTGAATCCGGTACCTAGCAGTCCGTTGATGTGGGAAGGCCGAACCGGAAGTTGCACCGGCCCCGGTACATCCGTCTGGAGGTCGATACCGCCGGGCGCCACCACCACGGCACCACCACCGGTGGCCACGACGAGCTCGCAGAACCGGTCCACTGCCCGGTCGATTCCCTCGGGGTCGCAGCCGCGCTCGAACCGGGCCGAGGCCTCGGTCCTCAGGTTGAGTCGCTTGGAGGTTCGGGCGATGGCCATGGGGACGAAGTAGGCCGCCTCCAACAGCACCCGGGTGGTGCCATTGCCGATCTCCGACGATTCGCCGCCCATCACCCCGGCGATGCCCACCGGGGCGCCGTCGCTGTCGCAGATCAGACAGTCCTCGCCGGTGTCGCCGAGGCCAGGGCCGGGGTGGCCCAGCTCCCGCTCGATTCCGTCGAGGGTGGTCACCCGCTCCCCTTGTTCCGCCCGTCGGATCAGGAGACCGTGTCCGGCCAGCCGGTCCAGGTCGTAGGGGTGGGTGGGTTGGCCGAGCTCCAACATCACGTAGTTGGAGGCATCCACCACGTTGTTGATGGGCCGCATCCCGGCCAACGTCAACCGTCGGGCCACCCAGTCGGGCGACGGCCCCACCTGCACCCCGGTGAGCACCCGGGCGGTGAATCGCCGGCACAGCTCGGTGTCCTCCACCCGGACCGACGCCAGGTCGTCGAAGGCCGATCCGGAGGTGGCGGTCGCCAGGGCGGGGTCATCGACCGCCGGAATGGCGAACGGCAGTCCCAGCCGGGCGGCCAGGTCGCGGGCCACGCCGGCGATGCACCAGGCGTCAGGTCGGTTGGCTTCCACTGCTACGTCGAAGACCACATCGGGCTCGATCCCGATCGCCTCGGTGAACGGCTGGCCGGGTCGGGCTCCCGCCACGTCGTTGAGGACCAGGATGCCGGCGTGGTCGTCGGACAGTTCGAGCTCCCGTCCGGAGCAGAGCATGCCGTTGGAGACGACTCCCTTCATCTTCCGGCGGCCGATGGCGAAGGCACCCGGGAGAACCGAACCGACCGGAGCCAGGGGCACCAGGTCGCCGACCTCGAAGTTCCAGGCGCCGCACACCACCTGGACCCCGTCGTCCTCCAGACCTTCCACCGCAACGCCTCCGGTGTCCACCATCACCCGGCGGATCTTGTCGGCGCCGTCGATGGCGTCGATGCTCAGGACCCGGACCACCACCAGGTCACCCAGGCCCTCGCCGACCCGTTGGATCTCCTCGACCACCAGCCCCAGGTCGTCCAAGGTGGCGGCCAGGTCGGCCGGCTCCCCCTCGAAGGGGGCGAAGTCTCGAAGCCACGACAGCGGTACGCGCACTGCTCTGCTCTCCTCCTAGGACCGTTGACTCGGGCTCAGAACTGCCGCAGGAAGCGGATGTCGTTCTCGTTCAGCGCCCGCATGTCGGCGATCTGATGTCGCATCTGGGCGCACCGGTCGATGCCGAAACCGAAGGCGAACCCGGTCCACTCATCAGGGTCGATTCCCACCGCCTCGAACACCGCCGGGTCGACCATGCCGCAGCCGCCCAACTCGATCCATCCGGTCTGCGAGCAGGTGCGGCAGCCGTCGCCATGGCAGATGGTGCACGTCACCTCGAACTCGGCCGAAGGCTCCGTGAACGGGAAGTAGGCCGGGCGCAGCCGCGAATGGATGTCGGGACCGAAGTAGGCGGCGGTGAAGACCTCGATGGTGCCGGCCAGGTCAGCGAAGGTGATCCCCCGGTCGACGACCAAGCCCTCGATCTGATGGAAGATCGGGAGGTGCCGGGCATCGGGAGTGTCACGGCGATAGCAACGGCCGGGCATCACCGAATGTATGGGAAGGGTTCCCTCCGCCACTGCTGTCTCCATCAGGTGGATCTGCACCGGCGATGTATGGGTGCGCAGCAAGGTGGACTCGGCCGGTCCCAGGTTCAGATAGAAGGTGTCCCACATCCCCCGGGCCGGGTGGGCCGGTGGCATGTTGAGGGCCCCGAAGTTGTACCAGTCGGACTCGATCTCCGGCCCCTCGGCCACCTCGAAGCCCATGCCCACGAAGACGTCCTCCAGGGCGTCGCGGGTCTGGGTGACCAGATTCGGTCGTCCACGGGACGGGACATTGCGCGGCCTCGAAGGGATGAATTCCGACAGATCGACGGCGTCGTCCCGCATGGTCCGCTCCATGTCGGCCAAGGTGAGCTCGGTCCGTCGCTGCTCGAGGAGGCTCTCGATGGCGGTCCGGCCCTCGTTGATGCGCCGACCGAGGTCACGGCGGGCGTCCTCGTCGAGGGCCCCCAGCGAGCGCTGCGCCTGGGCCAACGGGGACTTCTTGCCGGAGACGGCCGTGGTCACCTCTCGGATCTCCTCCACCGTCGCCGCTCCCGCAATGGCCGCCGCCGCGTCGGCCACCAGGGCGTCCAGGTCGGGCCCACCGGCGGCGGTCGGAGAAGGCACGGGTTGGTCGGTCATCCCCGACCCTTTTCAGCGCCTACCGATGGTGCTGCGGTCATCGCATCCATGGCCGGAATCGTAGAGCCCACCGGTGCGTCCCCCGCTGCATGTCGCTGCCGGAGTGCCTCGAAGCAGAGAACGGCCGCCGACACGCCGACGTTCAGGGACTCCGCCCGTCCGGCCATGGGTATGGATACCCGGGCATCGAGGGTGGACGCCAGCTCGTCGGGCAGACCCGAGGCCTCGTTGCCCAGCACCACTGCCACCTTGGCGGTCCAGTCGAATCGGGTGTAGTCGGTACCGTCCCGCACCACGGTGCCGACGGTGGTGAAACCGAGGGAGCGCAGTTGCCCGACCACCGTGCCGACCTCGCCGCCGTTGACCACCGGAAGATGGAAGATGGAGCCCGCCGAGGCCCGCACCGTCTTGGGGTTGGTGGGGTCGACGGTGCCGTCACAGCAGATCACCGCATCGACACCGGAGGCATCGGCCGTCCGGATGACCGTCCCGGCGTTGCCGGGATCGCGGACATCGGCACACACCAGAACCATCGAGGCACCGGCCAGCCCATCGAACGACGCCGGCGGCACGCCGACCACCGCCAGTACCGGCTGCGGTGACACCGTGTCGGACACCCGCTCGATCACCCCGGGGGCCAGATCGAAGATCCGGGCTCCGGCATCGAAGGCCCGGGTCACCGCTTCGGCAACCGCCGGGCTGCCGCGTCCGTCCGGCGCTACGTAGACCGACTCCACGTCGGCCCCCGCCTCCAGCGCCACCGTCAGCAGTTCGGCCCCTTCCACCACCAGGCAGTGCTCGGCGGCCCGCAGGCTGCGCTTGCGGAGCAGCTGCCGGACCCGCTTGACCCGTTGGTGGGTGAAGGCCAGGCCGGGCTGGCTCAGGAAGCAGCCTCAGCGGTCGACGGCGCCTGCTCGAGCGCCGCCTCGGCCACCGCCACCAGGGCGGCGAAGGCTTCCGGCTCGGTGACCGCCAGGTCGGCCAAGACCTTGCGGTCCACCTCGACATCGGCGGCGTGCAGACCGGCGATGAACCGGCTGTAGCTCAGCCCGTTCAGCCGGGCGGCGGCGTTGATCCGCTGGATCCAGAGCTTGCGGAACTCGCCCTTCCTTGCCCGGCGGTCGCGGTAGGCGTACTGCAGCGAGTGCATCACCTGCTCGTTGGCAGCGCGGAAGGAACGGCTCTTGTTGCCGTAGTAACCCTGCGCCTGCTCGAGAACGGCGCGGTGGTGCTTCTTGGCGTGGACTGCGCGCTTGACTCGGGCCATGGGAACTCCTTTACGGGATGGGGGTCTGCTGAGAAATCAGTGACGTGGAACGGATGGTGGCCACCGTTCGGAGCGGATCCGTTGGTGGTGCATTGGTCGGTGGGCGCCCGGGCGGTGCCCGGACAACGGAGACGGTCGGGTTAACGGCCGAGCAGCCGCTTGATCTGCTTGTTGTCACCGGGAGCGAAGTCGGTCTCGCGACCCAGGCGGCGCTTCCGCTCGCTCGACTTCTTCTCCAGGATGTGGGAGCGGAATGCCTTCCGGCGGCGGAGTCGCCCGGTCCCGGTCACCTTGACCCGCTTCCGGGCCCCGCTATCGGTCTTCATCTTCGGCATCGCTATCCCTCTGCTTCGGTCGTGGTCTCTGCCGGGGTGGATTCCCCCGGGCTGTCCGACGCCGCCTCGGCGACCTCCACCACTCCGTTCGCCACCTCGGGGGAGGCTGCCGCAGTGGTGTCCGGTGCGTTGGCGGTCGTCGTCTCGGTCGTCGTCTCGGTCGTCGTCTCGGTGGTCGTCTCGGTGGTGCCGGTGGTGCCGGTCGTCGTGCCGGTGGTGCCGGTGGTGCCGGTGGTGTCGGTGGCTATCGGTGCCGCGGCTGCCGAGGTTTCGTTCGGGCCGGACTCCGTCGCCTCGTGGTTCCGGTGGCTCGAGCTCCTCGGCCCCCTGGAGGCGGCCGACTGCTTGGCTCGTTTATCAGGTGCCAGCACCATCACCATGTTTCGCCCGTCGAGCCGTGGATCCGACTCCGACTTCCCGAGTCCGTCCATCTGTTCGGCGATCCGGTCGAGGATCTTCTTCCCCAGCTCGGGATGGAAGACCTCACGCCCGCGGAACATGATGGTGATCTTGACCTTGTGCCCCTCGTCGAGGAACTTGGCCACCTGCCGGGTCTTGGTGTCGAAGTCACCGGGCCCGATCTTCGGGCGGTACTTCATCTCCTTGATCCCGACGTGGACGGCCTTGCGCTTCGACTCCTTGGCCCGTTGGGCAGCATCGAACTTGAACTTGCCGTAGTCCATGATGCGGCACACCGGTGGGTTGGCCAGCGGGGCGACCTCGACCAGGTCCAGATCCAGTTGGCGGGCCAGGGTCAGTGCTTCGGGAAGCGCCTTGATCCCCAGCTGCTCGCCCTCGGGGTCCACCAGTCGGACCTCTCGGGCGCGGATCCGATCGTTGATCCGGGGCTCATTGGTGGTGACGGTAGCTGCTATTCGACTGCTCTCCCTATCTACGGGTCACGGACCTCCCGTGACCGGCGAATGAGGAAAGCGGAACTGCAACCAAGGCACACCGACCGGAGCCGGTGCATCTGGAACCATTGACCCGTCGCACGTATCACGAAGTCGTGGCCGGGTGGGAGTCGACAACCTCGCGACTCCGCTTCCTCGTCTTACAGTGCTTTAGGCTACCAGCCGTGAGCTCACTCTGGACACCTGATGGCGAACGACCGGTTGGACCCCCTCGAGGCGGGGGTGCCGGCGCGGCGTCGCCGGGCACCAACCCGGGTGGCTCCCCGGGTGGCAGCCCGGGGGGCACGGGAGGCCCCGTCGGAGGTGGTGGCTTCGGTGACGACGCCGGTGAGCCGACCATCGACGATGCCGAGATGGCCGCCCAGGTGGCGGCCATGCGCGAGGAGCTGGCCAACGCCCCGGTGGAGGTGGTGGTGGCCAACCACTGCTACGGCCTCTTCGAACTGGCCGCCGTCTACCTCTCGCAGGCGCCGCCTCTCCTTCCCCAGGCCCGGCTCTCCATCGACGCCCTGGGCGCCCTGGTCACCGGGTTGGAAGGGAGGCTCGGCGACTCCGAGGAGCAGCTGAAGGACGGGCTGAGTCAGCTGCGGCTGGCCTATGTCCAGATCGACGGCGCCCAGCGGGCGACTGACGAGGCGGTGGCCGGCGCCGGCGCCAACGGCGCCGCGGATGACCAGCCGGTCGAAGAACCCGACGACGGGGCAATTGCAGCGACCGGCGACAGTGCCGGCTCCGATGGCCTGGCCGACGGAGCCGACGGAGCCGACCCCGTCGGGTGACCGACGCCTCGGGCAACGGCCCCGGCCCCGACCCGGTCATCAGGCCCACCGACATCACGCCGCCCCCGGTGGAAGGTGGCAGTCCCGAGGCTCCGACCGGGGCCGACGCCGCCCGCATCGACCGATCCCGGGTCCGCAGCTTCTTGGGGATCTCCATCGGCCTGGTGGGACCCCGCGCCAACCTGGCGGTGTCAGGGGTCCTCATCACCCTCTACGTCCAACAGCGGGCCTCCAGTGCACTGGCCGTGACCTTCGCCCTGACCGCCGACCGGCTCTTCAGTTGGTTGACCTATCCGATCTCAGGACGGATCAGCGATCGGACCCGGAGCCGGGTGGGCCGACGAACGCCGTATATGGCCGGAAGCCTGATCGTGATGGGCGTCTCCACCTGGATGTTCACCGTCGTCCAGGGCTACTGGCTGTTGGTGCTGATGATCGTGATCGCCGGACAAGCCGCCGCCGTCTTCACGCTCACCAACGTGGCGGTGGTGCCAGAAGTGTTCGGCCGGAGTCGCTGGATCAAGGCACTGGTGCTGACCACGGTCCTCGGGACGGTGGCCTCGTTGGCCATCAAGGCCACGGTCATCACCTCGTGGAAGCAGAGCGACCCATCAACCTGGAACCTTCCGTTCCAAGTGGCGGCCGTCATCATGGTCGTAGTGGGCATCGTGGTGTTGGTGTTGGTTCGTGAGGCCCCGGCCGCCTCAGCCGGCGCCGCCGCCGACCGGGGAGAGCGAGCCAAACCGGCTCGCCAAGAGCTCCGCAAGATGCTCGAGGGTCCCAACGCCAAGGTACTGGTAGCCGGGTCACTGCTCTTCTGGTCGGGCGTCGGTTCGACGGCCTACGTGGCCATCCTCTTCTTCCAGCGGGTCCTGCACGCCGGCGCCAGCGCTCAGACCATCGCCGGACTGGCCACCGGCCTTCCGGTCTTCTTTTTGGGCATCGGATTGGGGATTCCACTCAGCCGGGTGCTCTCCCCCCGGCAGCTGGCCATCGGGGCGCCGTTCATCGGGGCCTGCCTGGCTGGGGTCCAGTACTTCGACACCCACCTCTGGCAGGCGGTGGTGCTGAGTTACATCGGCGCCCCGTTCATCGGGGCCTACATCATCGTGTTGGCACCGATGCTGCTGCAGCTCCTCCCCCGCTCGGGGGGCCTCGGCGAACGCCTGGGCACCCTCCTCTCGCCCTTCAACCTGGTCGGGGTGGCCGTCGCCTACCTGGCTGCCTATGTGGTGGATGCCACCGGCAACTACCGGCTCATCTGGCTGTTTCCGGCGGCCACCGGTCTGGCGCACGCCACGGTGAACTGCTGGCTCAAATTTCCCCCCAAGCGGTCGTCGAGCCCCGACATGATCAAGCGGCTGTGGGAGTGGAGCATCGTCCAGGCCGAGTCGATGTCGGAAACCGGCATCGTCACCGGGCTCTTGGCCGCTCCGCTGCTCGGCGTGGTGACCGACGAGGACGCCGACAGCGCGGTGGTCATGGACATGGCCCGCAATATCTTGGGCAATCCCTACGAGGACGACTCATCAGATGCACCCGAGGACGGGTCAGGTCCGGACGATGGATCGCGCCGAGGGGTCACCGGCGTCACCCAGGTGGGCGGCGGCCCGGCTGGGGACGAGCGATGGGGCGACCAGAAGTTGGCGCCCGAGGTGCCGGTCCGATTGGGGATGGGCGGCACGATGGGGGTGGACGATGCCGATCCGGGGTCGGACGGGTCTTCAGGATCGTCAGCCGATGCGGAGGCAACCTCATCGGATCCGACATCCTCCACCGGTTCCACCACCGGCACCCGGTCAGTGTCCGGTCCATCGGACGGCTCCCCCGGTGGCCTCGACCAGGCCGCCGTCCCGGATGGCGGCGTCACGTCCATCGGGTCGATCGACGGTACGGGGGCCGGCGTGGCGTCCGTCGACGGTCGGGCGGCGGCTACTGGCGACCGCTGGTCATCCAGCGCCGGACCAGCCTCGGACTCCTCGGACGACGAGTCGGACGGCGTCGCTTCCGGCCCAGCGCCTGTCGATGATCCGGAAGCTTCCGGCGGACCGGACTCCACCACCTGAGGACGCCGGTCCGGGAGCGTGACTCCATCTGCTGACTGGTCAGTCGCCCAATCGTCCGGCTCCATGGCTTCAGCCTGCACTGCGGTCGGCTCGTGGTCGGGTGTGACATCGAGCTCTCCGGTCGGAGTGCCCGGGTCCTGAGCCCAGTCGTAGGCGGGAGGTCCGGTCACCGGTGCCACCACCGTGGTCGGTGCGTCGGTCGCCGCCGAGGCGCTGGACTCCGTCGTGGGTGTGCCATCGATCCGGGTGGGCTCGTCGGCCCTCACCGTGGCTTCCGAGGGCGTGGTGGCCACCACGGTGGTGGGCAGATCGGCAGACTGGGCGACCGGAGCGACCGGAGCGGCCGGAGCGGCCGGAGCGGCCGGAGCGACCGGAGCGGCCGGAGCAGGCGGGGCGGCCGGAGCAGGCGGGGCGGCAGTAGCAGGCCCGGCGGGCCCGGTGACAACCGGGTCCTCCACCGGCGGTGCCGGACGCTCGCCGTCCACCGGCTCGGCGACCTGGG
>Ga0302196_10003940_pt1 | contig 13551 bp, 11 predicted proteins | sample II_Bog_N1_3_FD_198794 | JGI IMG/M metagenome (GOLD analysis project Ga0302196, IMG submission 198794) | Peat permafrost microbial communities from Stordalen Mire near Abisko, Sweden - II_Bog_N1_3 | ecosystem: Environmental > Terrestrial > Soil > Wetlands > Peat | place: Sweden: Abisko...
CCTGCTGACGCCGTACGTGCCGGCGGAAAACGACGATCCGCGTCGGCAAGAACCGCGCCCCAGAACCTTCCTCGGGGGGAAATTGATCTTCGGCGCCCACGACCTGACCGCCGACTGCACGGTGCGAAACCTGACCGCCCGCGGCGCCAAGGTCCAGACCCCAGTCGCCTCGACGCTCAGCCGGGAAGTTTGGCTGGTGGTGACCAAGTCCGGCACGGCCTACCGCGCCGTTCAGGCCTGGAGGCGCGACGAAGAGGTGGGATTGCGCTTCCTGTCGCAGCACAAGCTGGATGAAGACCGTAGCCCCGACCTTAAGATCGTCCGCCACGTCTGGCGCCAGCTGACCGACCGCTAATTCGGCCGCGCCGTCTCCAGGTCGCGCAGATAGCAGGACAGCTCGCCCAGCGAGCGCCGTGACGCGTCGGCGTCCTCGCGCTCGGCCGATCCCTCCAGCGCGGCGCCCAGATCGGTGATGGCCTGAAAGCCGAACGCCCCGCCCGAGCCACGCAGATGGTGGCCCAGGTGGCCGACGGTTTCGAAATCGACGCGCTCCAGGGCCTCGAGCATGGCGATCGCTTTCTCCCGGCAGGTATTCAGATAGGCCGGAATCTGGGCGACGATCCTTTCATTCAACGGACTGACGACGAGCGACGCCGGGGTCGGCTCAGCCGCCGACGCCGCGGCGAGGGAGTGGTCGCGGATCGCCTGCAGCAGCACCTCCTGCTTGATCGGCTTGGTCAGGAAGGCGGTGCAGCCGGCCGCCAAACATTTTTCGCGGTCGCCCTTCAGGGCCGAGGCGGTGAGCGCGATGATCGGCGTCGGCGAACGGCCCCCCGCGCGCTCCCAGGCCCGGATGGTGCGGGTCGCCGTCAAGCCGTCCATCACCGGCATCTGCCGGTCCATCAACACCAGGTCATAGCGGCCCGTGGTGAACATCCGACAGGCCAACTCGCCGGTCTCCGCGATCTCCAGCTCATAGGGGGTGGAATCGAGATAGGCCATGATGATGGTGCAGTTGTCGGGGGAGTCCTCGGCCAGCAGGATACGCAATGGCGCCAAGGCGGAATGGTCGCCGATCCCGGTCGGGGCCGAGGCCGGACGGTCGGCCGCCACGTCGATCTCGAACGGCACGGAGAAGGCGAAGACGCTGCCCTCGCCGATTTCGCTTTCCACCCAGATGCGTCCGCCCATCAATTCGACCAGCCGCTTGGAGATGGTCAGGCCAAGCCCCGAACCGCCGAAGCGCCGGGTCGTCGACGAATCGGCCTGGGTGAAACGTTCGAAAACCCGCCCGAGCGTTTCGCCAGCGATGCCGATTCCGGTGTCAGAAACCGTGAACCGCAACGCTGTCGGCACCGCGCCGTCGCCATCGGGCGCGACCCGCAGGGCGACCTGGCCGACCTCGGTGAACTTGATCGCATTGCCCAGCAGGTTGAGCAGCACCTGGCGCAGCCGCGTCGGATCGCCGACCAGGTCGTTGCTCACTCCGTCAGCGATTTCATAGACCAGCTTCAGGCCCTTCTCGTCGGCCCTGGCGGAGACCATCTCGACCACCTTCTCCAGATGGTCACCGAGCGAAAAGCCGGTGCGCTCCAGCTCCAGCTGCGAGGCCTCGACCTTGGACAGGTCGAGAATGTCGTTGATCAGGTTGAGCAGATTGTCGCCGGCGCGGCGGAAGATCTGCACATAGCGGTCCTGCTCGGCTGACAGCGGCGTGCGCGCCAAAAGATCGGCGATGCCCATGATGGCGTTCATTGGGGTGCGAATTTCGTGGCTCATGCTGGCCAGGAACTCGGACTTGGTGCGGCTGGCGCTCTCGGCGTTAGCCTTGGCCTGCTGCAGCTCGGCCTCCACCCGCTTGCGCTCGGTGACGTCGCGGGCGGCGGCGAACACGCCTTGAAGCTTACGATTGCGGTCATAGAAGGTGGTGGCGTTATAGGAGACCACGGTCTGCTTGCCGTCGCGGGCGCGCGCGGTCAGCTCATAGTCGGTGACCGATTTCTCGCGCAGCACCCGCTTGATGCCGGCCTCCGCCCGGCCAGGGTCGGTGAAGTAGTCCTTGAACGGCGCCCCGATCAGCTCATCGCGGGTGCAGCCCGTCAGGGCCTCCATCTGCTTGTTGACGTCGGTGATCACACCCGAGGGGTCGGTGGTCATCAGGGCGTCGATGTTCGATTCGATCAGCGAGCGGGTATAGAATTGCTGGTCGCGCAGCCGCTGGTCGGACTTTTTCTGCTCTTCCTCGACCATCTTGCGGGCGGTGTTGTCGGTGCCGATCAGCAGATAGCCGATGATCGCCCCCGGCTCGTCGCGCAGGGCGGTGACGGAGACCACGGCGGGAAATCGGCTGCCGTCCTTGCGGATATAGGTCAGCTCGTAGATGTCCTCGATCTCGCGCGAGGCCTTGAACACCAGGGCCTCGAATCCAGGCGTGATCGGCGTGTCCAGCTCGACGCTGAGCGCCTCGGCCCGAGCGATCAGTTCGGATGGATCAGAGATGTCAGCCGGCGTGATCCGGTTGAGCACCTCAGCCGCCGTGTAGCCCAGCATCCGCTCTGCGCCGACGTTGAAGATCTGGATGACGCCCTTGGCGTCGGTGGCGATGCTCGAGAAATTGGCGCTGTTGAAGATCGCGCTTTGCAGGGCGCCCGCCTTGAGCAGCACGTCCTCCGCCTGCCGGCGGGTGGCCTGCCGCGCCTCGATCAGCTCCTGGTCCAGGGACTTCATGCCACCGCCGTCGCGGTCTGGCGCGCTTGGAGCGACCACCGGCCGCCGGCCGTCACACCCCCACCGTCGCGCGAAACACCTGGTCGATGGCCCCCATCAGCTGGGGCTCGGTGAAGGGCTTCTCCAGCACGACGGCGGTCTCTCCGCGCGCCGCCAGCTTTGCGATATTGCCGCTGATGAACATGTGGGGGGTGCGACGCAGGGCGAGAATCTGGGCCATCGCGGCGACGCCATCGCCGCGGCCCAATCCGACGTCGACGATCATCAGGTCTGGGTTCAAATCCGCGGCGGCCTGGACGGCGCCCGTTTCGGTGGTCGCCACGCCGCAGACCACGTGACCCAGGGATTCGATCATCACCGAGAACAGCAGCCCGAGCATGGCCTCGTCTTCGACCAGCAGGATGCGAAGCCCCGCGATCGTTGGGCGCCTAAGCGCCGCCGTGCCCTGGCCTGCCATGTCATCCAATCAATCCAAGCCGCGCCCCACCTGACCCGGACCTGGAAAAAACGTCTCACTTTGCGTGAATGGGCGGACAACGACGCTTCGAGCGTCTCCCGCCGAACTAACCAAACGCCACGGCTGGCGAACGGTTCCCGCAAGGACGCCGATTTTTCCAAGTTTGTCATCCCACCGGGCTGGGCCGCGGACCGCCGCGCCGCTGACGCGCGCCGACATGGCGCCGTGGCGCCACAATGCGACTTTAGAGCCGGCTAAGCGCGGTCTGACGATTGTCGTACGGCTGCGGATAGCGCACCACGCCTTCGGATCAGGGCGAGCCCTCGAGGCGAGCGCGAACTTTGACGGATGGCGATCAATGGTCAGACGATGGCGCGGGCTTTGGCGGCTGGTTGCGGCGCTTTGGGCCGCCGCCGCCGCCGCAGCCGCCGCGCCGTTTGATCTCGCCGGGCCGGGCCTCACCGTCACGGTCACCCATGCTGGCGTAACCCTGCCGATCGCCCAGACCCCGAACCTGACCGCCGGCGACAGCCTGTCGATCAAGGCTGACCTGCCCCCCGGCCAATCGGTCAGGTACCTGCTGGTGGCGACCTTTTTGCGCGGGGCGACCAATCCGCCGCCGATGAGCTGGTTTTCAGAATCAGAGACCTGGACCAGCAAGGGTCAGAACGGCCTGCAGATCACCGTCCCCAAGGGCGCCGAGCAGCTGTTGATCTTCTTCGCCCCCGAGACCGGCGGTGACTTCAAGACCTTGACCAGCGCCGTGCGGGGAAGACCGGGGGCCTTTGTCCGCGCCTCGCAGGATTTGAACCAGGCCTCGCTGGACCGCGCCCGCCTCGACGCCTTTCTCACGGCTCTCAGGCGCATCGATCAGCAGGATCCCGACCAGCTGAAAACGGTCTCGCCGCTGCTGGCTCGCAGCCTGACCATCAAGCTCAACAACGATTGCCTGCAGAAGATGGCTGAGCTGCAGGCCGCCTGCCTGATGCAGGGACCCGATTCCCTGGTGCTGGACGACGGTCATGGCACCTCGCTGGTGCAGACCCTGACCACCGGCGATCCGGCCAGCCTGACCCAGCAGCTCAGCGGCACGCCCCAGGCCGGCTCCGGCTACTATAGTCCCTATATCGGGGCGGCGATCGATATCGCCCGGATCATGGACTCGTTCCACACCGCCCAGTACCAATATATTCCCGCCCTGGCGGTGGCCAAGGGCGACCAGCTGTCGCTGGTGCTCAACACCGCGCCCTCGTTCCACACCCCGATGTCGGTGCTGGTCGCGGCCCTGCCGGCGATCGCAGCCCCCGAGGCCCCGCCGCTGGAGCCGGTCGATCCCAAGGCCGCCTATTGCGCCGAGAAACCCGGCTTGGTCCTGCCGGTCGAGGGCGCGCCCCTGGTCTTCTCCACCGACTACGCCCGAAATCTGGTGCTGCGATTGAAGCGCGAGGATGGTGCGAGCGTCGACCTGCCGGCGACGGCGGACGCCCAGGCGGGCGGTCTGCGGGTCGACAACGCCCACCTCGATCCCGCCCGCCTGACCGGCGCCATCGACGCCTCGCTGCATGGCGACTGGGGTTTCGAGCCTTTTGAGGGTCCCAAGTTCCTGGTCCAGGCCTCCCAGCCGACGACCTGGCGCCTAGCCGCCGACGACCGCCAATCGCTGATCATCGGCCGCGACGACACCGTGCGCCTGAACGCGCCCCAAGCCGCTTGCGTCGAGGCCATCAGCCTGCGCCAGCCCTCCGGCCAGACCGAACCCGTCGTCTGGAAGCTGACCGCGCCGGACGAGGTGCAGGTCACCCTGCCGTTGAAGGACGCCCAGGCGGGGGGCGTGACCCTGTTGATCAAGCAATTTGGGCTGGCGGACCCGGACGCAGCGCCGTTGGAGGTGTTCGCCCAGACCGGACTGCTTGATCATTTCGACTTTCATGTCGGCGAACTGACCGGAGTGTTGAAGGGCGTGCGGCTGGACGAGGTCAAGGGCCTGACCCTCGGCGGCGCCCAGTTTCGGCCCGCAGCCCTGACCACCAGCCACGGGACCGACACCCTGACCATGGTCACCAGCGACCCGCAGGCGGCGGCGCTGAAGGCGGGCGATCAACTCCAGGCCAAGGTCATGCTCAATGACGGCCGCACGACCAGCCTTAAGGTGGCGATCGGTCCGCGGCGGCCCAACATTTCCTTGATCAGCAAAAGCGTGTCGCCCGGCGCGGCGGGCGCCGGTCCGCATATCGAGTTGGGCGACAAGAACGACCTGCCGCAGGGCGCGGCCCTGGCGTTTTCGATCGCCGCCCACGATCCGACCCAGTTTTCCGATCGCGACACCGTCGATATCGCCGGGGCGGACGGCCGGGTGCTGACCACCCTCAGCCTGGCCAGCGGGCTGGTGCTGGAGGACGCCCACGTGCTGGTGGCCACCCTCGACACCAGCAAGGCGCTGAACGCCTCGGTCTATGGCCCCCTGCAGTTTCGCCTGGTCGATGGCGGCGATGAGGGCGACTGGCAGCCGCTGGCGACCCTTGTGCGCCTGCCCGATATCCGCCAGGTCAAGTGCCGGGGAGCGGGGCGCGCCGAAGGCTGCGTCCTGTCGGGATCAAGCCTGTTCCTGATCAACGCGGTGGCCGGCGACGCCGCCTTTGACCATCCGTTCGAGGTTCCGGAGGGCTTCACCGGCTTTGACCTGAGCGTCCCGCGGCCACACGGCGCGCGGTTGTTCCTCAAGCTGCACGATGACCCGACCACCATCGACAGTCTGGTTTGGGGCGGCGATGGCGTGGCGGGCGCCGACACCGCCCATCCGGCCAGGGCGGCGAAGCCGGCGGCGCCCTAGGCGACCCCGCCGGGCTCGGTGATCGCCTCGAGCGAAACCCGCCCGGTCTCTGGCAGCAAAACCAGGGTCAACACGCCGCCGAGCACCGCCAGGGCCGCCACCACCCAATAGGCGCCCGCCTGGCCGATGCCGCGGAACAGCAAGGGAAAGGCGAAGCCGCTGATCGCTGCGCCGATGCGGCCGCCGGCCACGGTGACGCTCTGGGCGACGGTGCGAACCCGCGTGGGCGCCAGCTCCACCCCGAGCACCCCGGCCCCCGAGACCAGGCCGGGTCCGGTCATGGCGATGTTGAGCAGACCATAGACGGCGAAGGCCAGGACGGGCGTCGCCAGCAGCTGATGCTGCATCAGGGCGAACACGCCCAGCAGCACCGCCCCTCCGAGAAAGCCCCAACCCTGCAGCGGCTTTCGCCCGAACCGGTCGATGACGAACAGCGAGCCGAGCACCGAGGCCGGCAGCACGAACAGCACCTGCGTCAGCAACGAAAAGGTGCTGGCCGTCATGCCCAGGCTCTTGGCGATTAGACTGGGGCCGAACAGGATGAACACATAGACCACCAGATCATAGAGCATCCAAAGCGCCGCCGCCGTCAGGATCGGCCGCGCATGCTGGGCGAACACCTCCCCGAACCCGCGCAGATCGAGGCTGGGCGCGACGACCGTCTCGCCGCTGATCTCGCTCATCACCCGCGACGCCTCGTCCTGCGCTCCCGCCAGGCGCGCCAGATAGCGCGCGGTCTCCGGCATGCGCCGCCGAAAATAGATCACCGCCAGGGCGGGGACGGCCCCCGCGGCCAGCACCAGCCGCCACTCCAGGTCGTGGCCGACCCCCAAGGCGTCAAGCAGGATCTTGAACAGGGCCGCGGCCAAGGCGCCGATCGGCCACATGGTGCCAAAGCCCAGGCCCAGGGCGCGGCCGCGGTCGGCGCGATTGGCGTGCTCGGCCATGATCACCGGCGACAGCACATAGTCGGCGCCGACGCCGACCCCGAGCACGAAGCGGATGGCGATCAGCCAGGTGACATTGGGCGCGAAGGCCTGGGCCAGGGCCGCGACGCCCAGCAGGGCGACATCCAGCCCATAGAAGCGCCGCCGACCCATCTGGCCGAGCACGCCGAAGATCAGGGCGCCGATCGCCGCTCCCACCAGGGCCGAAGCCGACAGTGTGGCGCTCTGCAGGCCGGTCAGGCTCGCCTGGCCGAACGAGGCCAGAATCAGCGGCAACATCAAGGCGACCGAGGACAGGTCATAGCCATCGCAGAACACGCCCAGACCGGTGGTCAGGGTCATGCGCCAGTGGAAGCCGCCAAATCGCTGCTCATCGATGGAGGCAAAGGCGCCGCTCGGCGCTTGGATTTCAGACATCAAAGCTCATGCCCCCAGGCGGGATTCGAACGTCGTCGCGGCTCGATCAGGGGCTCGACGCCCCGTTCCGTCCTAAGCAGGATTTCGCAGGGTGTCGTGCGGTTTTCCGTCAATCCTGCCATTTCGAAGACCGCAAGCGGGCCAGGCCCGGGCGACCGTCGCCGTTGCGCGTGACCCAATCACACATCCCGCCTGCGCCGTCTTGCCCGACACCCATTCGACCGCGAGCGGCGTTGTGTCATTGGCTGTAACGGGAGGCGACGTCTAGCCAAGCCGCCGGCCAGCCCAGCAGCCGGCTTGACTCCCATCTGTTTGAGCGGATCAATTCGGCCCTGGGGATAGGGGATGGGGCTCGAAGACGATGCGGTTGGGACTGGCGCGTCTGGCGGCACTCGCGGCCTGCCTGTTGGGATCGGGCTGCGTGGCGCTGGGCGGCATTGATCGTGAGACCGGGACGATCGACAAGGAGGTTGGCACGGCGCGAAACACCAGCATCCTGCTGAACATCGTCCGCGCCAGCCAGGGCGAGCCGCTTTACTTTTATTCCCTCAATCAGGTCGGCGGCAGCGGTCTGGAGGACTTCAAGCTCAGCCTGCCGCCATTGACATTGGGGCCCCGCCAGACCGCCGCCCAGCGCAACTACACCCTCGGCACCAACGGCCTGAACGTGCTGGATTCGCAGGTCAGCGGCAATTTCAACGTCGCCGTGCTGGATTCGAAGAATTTCTACGCCGGCATGCTGGCCCCGCTTGATCTGGTCGAGGTCAATATCCTGCTCAAGCAAGGCTTTCCGCGCGAGCTGGTCTATCGGCTGGTCGTCCAGGACGTGACCGTCTATTGGGCGCCGCAGGTCGAGGACCAGTCCTCTCAGGATCCGCCGATGGGGCGACTGGACCGCTTCGTGAACGATCCGGCGGGGTCGCCCGAAAACTACGCCGGGTTCAATCGGTTTCTCGCGGCGGCGATGAGCCACGGCATCACGGTCGAGGAATATCAGGTTCTGTCGGCCGCCGCCGACGCCGCGCCGGGCCCCAACCCAGCCAAGTCCGCCCCGCCCACGACCACCACCGAAGGCAGGCTATGTTCGGACCTGGCCCTGGTCGCCCCGCCCTCCGACGGGGCCGGGGACACGCTCAAGGCCAGCGCGCCCACCCCCTATAGTGACGTGATGGACACCGGCAACGCCTGCGGCGCGCGTCCGCTGGTTCAGGCGGCCAAGCTGACTGACGATCAAGGCGCCAGCGACCTGAGAACGACCTTCGAAGATTGCTGGAAGGCGCGCTGGCGGAAGCGGCAGGTCGCCGCTGGCGGGACAGCCGCGGCGCCCGATCCGAAGACGGACGGCGCGGCTGGAAAGAACCGGGTCTGCGCGGAGATGGACGGCAAGATCGTCGCGGTGCAGCTGAACACACGCTCGCTCTACGGCATTTTCCGCTATCTCGGCGCGGCGGTGAAAAACCAGAGCGACATCAAACTGAACAGCGCCGGAGCACCGGCGGAGCCTCACGCCGACGGCCAGTTGATCCATGTGGTGACGGGACGAACGGAAGGCTGTTTCGCGTCCGCCGAACTCCGAGGCCGCTACTGCGTGCCGCTCGAAGATTCGGAGAACCTGAAGGAGACCTTCAGCATGATCAACGCCCTGCAAGCCTTGAAAACCTCGCCCGGCGATCTACCCTTCACGCCGACGGTCCGTATTGAGCAGTAGGCCGAGCAAGACCAATCCGATCGCGGCTGTCGCTGCGCCGCCTTGCGAAACCACGCCGTCTCGATCAAATCTCCGCCGAAGACGCGCCCGCGCGCCGCCCTGTCCGAGAGCTTCCCATGCCCATCCCCGCCGATCAGCTGAACGCCCGCCTGCGCGCCGCCTTTCCTGAAGCGACGATCGTCGTCGAGGACATGGTCGGCGATCAGGATCACTACCGGGTCAAGATCGTCGATCCCGCCTTCAAGGGCCTGTCACGCATTCGCCAACACCAACTGGTCAACAAGGCCCTGGCCGATCTGCTGAGCGGGCCGCTGCACGCCATGGCGCTTGAGACCGCGGCGCCCAGCGACTGAACCGGCCCGCGCAAGCGACTTTATCCCCTAGATCATGTCTCGTTTAGGAGGCTCTATATTGAGCGCTCATCCCCGCGAAGGCAGGGATGAGCGGAATCATTCAGCTGATTCCGTCTGATTTCAACGTGCTCTAGGCATGGACAAAGGCGTGACGCCCGAGATCCAAGAGCTCAGGGGTGGTCAAGTGCGGCAGATCGGCGACGATTTCCCGGACAATGCTGGCGTAGGTCTGCTTGTGATGGGCTTGAAGATAGGCGCTGAGGTGATCAGCCTCATTGCTCTGGCCCTTGCCGTGGCCAATGACGACGATTTCGCCGCCCGCCGAAACAGCCTCCGCGACCTGCTCAAAGAAGCGTTCGTCCTGCGGATAGGTCTCGTCGCGATCCTCGTCACGCGTCTTGTGCTCCAGGTGATGAAGCAGGTGCTGCGGATCATAGGCGGTGACGCCTTGGCCGCCGTCGGCCGAACGATCGATCCGGTAGACCTTCGCCCCGGCGTGATCGATGACCACGATCAGGCTGGGCGCAGGCGTCGCCGCATCGGCTTTCGGCGGCGGCGGCGCGTCCGGCGACCAACCCGTATGGGCGAGGAAGTGGCGCAGGTCTAAGACGTCAGGACCGGTCAGATCCTTGGTGTGCGGTTTTTTCATCGTCATGGTCTCATCGCCCGCCCGGAACACGAACTCGCCGTTATGCTTCTCCTCGGCGCCGCCGATGGCGGCGAACAGATTGACCACCTCGCGCCAGGCGACGTTGTGGGACAGCGGATGGCGAAAGATCGCATCAAGCGTCCGGCGATCAACGCCCGTCACCGCCTCGTTGAGGTTCGGCGCCGCCGCGTCCTTTAGGTGGTCTCTGAGTTCGGTCATGTCTGAGCCTTCTCGATGATTTGGGAATTGCGCTTCATCCGTCGCGGATTTGGGGAGCCGTTACGACCTGAGCCGGCGGCGGCTAGGGCCGGTTTGGGTCACGTCCATTGGGTTGAACGGCCAGGTCAGCGGCCGGGCCGCATCATGAGCCCAGGTTTCCAAGCCCTCGATCGCCGGATCGACCGCCGCAGGACAGGGCACCGCCACCCAGAGTTCATCCGTCACCTGCATCACGCCTTTGACCCGGCGCGTCGCGGCGCGGACGGCGTCCTTCTGCGCGTTGCTGGTGACATAGCCTGAGACCGTCACCCGCCCGGCGCTGGCCGCCACCCCGATGTGGGCCGCGCTCACCCGCGGCTCCGCGATCAGCCGCGCCAGAACGGCGCGCCGAAGCGACCTGTCCTCTGACTCACAGGACGTCCTGTTCGCCGTCCGCCACGCGCGCGAAGGCGATCTCACCGGCCGCGTCGTAATGACCGCCTCGGCGAAGGCGGCGCTCATGTCCGCACGTCATGCAGGGTGCGAAAGGCCAGGTTCCGGCCGCCCTTGGGCGTGATCCGCGGGCGGTCGCTCCTTTCGCGGCGCAGGAACTGGCTGGTGATGAGCCGCATCATGCAGAGGATGCGGATCGAGGGTTCGAGGATCTTCGCCGCCTCGGCCTTGATGGCCAAGTGACCGATGAGCCCAATGTTGGTCCCGGCCCTCGGGGGGCTCGCCTGCGCCATGGTGGAGTAGCCTTGTGCGGTGTTCTTAGGGTGGGCCGGAACGGGCCAGATGATCCCACGCGCGCGCCAAGGCGAACCCGTGGGATCAGGCATGGCGTCAGGCGATGATCAGATCGTTCTCAACGTCCGTCGCGCCAGGCGCGGCCCAGGCGGTGGATCCGGCCAAATCACGCTCGCTCCAGGACTTCACGTGCCCGGTCAACGTGACCTTGCCACCGTCGGCGGCCACCTTGATGCCTTCTGGATCAAACCACGAGCGATGCAGGGCGTTCGAAATGTCGCTGGTCAGGTTGTAAGTGTTGACCCTCGACTTCAACGTGATCTGGTTGCTGACGCCGACCACCCCCCAAAGCCGGCGAACGTCCTGCGCGGCGGCGTCATGCTCAAAACGCCACCCCACTTCGCCGGTCAGGGTGATCCATCCGTCCTGGACCGAGACCTTGATGGCGTCTTTGGGAAGGGTTGAATCCCAGGACAGCCGGTCGACCGCCGCGCGGGCGATGTCGTCGTCGCTGCGAACCGTATCAAAGGGCAGCTTGACCTCAATTTCGTCGGCGACGGCCTTGACCCCCTTAACCCGCAAGGACGCCGATTGGGCGGCCTGCTTTTCGGCGAAGCGCTGGACATGGCCTGACAGCGTGATCACGCCGTCGCGCGCGGTGACGCCGATATGGGCGGCGGTGACGGAGGGCTCCCAGGCCAACTCGGCGACAACGGAGTCCCTCAAGGCGGCGTCGGTTATGTTGGGCATGATCATCTCCAGGTCCGATGTGGCGGAGAGGCGGCGGCGCGGCGTCGCCCGTCCAGAGCGCCAGTGCGACGCGGCCCCTGAACGGCGCCGGCCAGCCACCAACCTGGGGATGCTAAGAGCCGGGAAGAAGCGAAGGCAGGTTCGGAATTTACTCAATTTCGGGTGGGCATGGTCGGCTGCGGCGGTATTGGCGGCTTGGTTGAAGGGCCCTGACGAGGGCGTCCAGCTGCAACAAACCGGCGACGCTAGGCGACGCGCGCACAGCCTCGGCGACAACCCAAGTCGTCAGCGCCGAAATCGAGGGTTCTGCGGCGTCGTTTCGGCGACGTCGAGCTGATCGCCAGGGCTTCGCCCGCCGTTCGCCGATGACCGGCGGTCACGGCGTGAGCACTGCGGCGCCGTCGAACCGGCCGGCCCGCAGGTCCTCCAGCGCCCTGTTGGCCTGCTGCAGTGGATAGACGGTCGTCTTGACCACAACGCCCATTTTCGGGACCTGCCCGAGGAACTCGATCCCATCGCGCCGGGTGAGGTTGGCGACCGACAGCAGTTGCCGCTCCTCCCAAAGCATATTGTAGGGAAAGCTGGGGATGTCGCTCATATGGATCCCGGCGCAGACCACGCGCCCGCCCTTGCGGACTGACCTCAACGCCTGGGGAACCAGATCGCCAACGGTCGCATAGATGATCGCCGCGTCGAGCTGGACTGGGGGCGTCTCATCCGAGCCGCCCGCCCAGGTGACGCCCAGGCTTCGCGCGAAGATCTGCGTGCCGGTATCGCCCGGTCTGGTGAAGGCGTAGACCTCCCGACCCTGCCACTTGGCGACCTGGGCGACGATGTGGCCGGCGGCGCCGAAGCCGTAGATCCCCAGCCGCCGGCCCTCGCCGGCGATCTTCAGCGAGCGCCAGCCGATCAAGCCGGCGCAGAGCAACGGGGCCAGCGCAACGTCGCTGCCCGTCTCGCCCAGCGGAAAAGCGAAGCGCGCATCGGCTATGACCGCGGTCGCAAAGCCGCCGTCGCGCGTGTAGCCGGTGAACAGCGGCGCGTCGCACAGGTTCTCCCGCTGGGCCTCGCAATAGGGGCAGACGCCGCAGGTATGGCCGAGCCATGGAACGCCCACCCGCTCGCCCATAGAGAGCCCGGTGACGCCCGTCCCGATGGCGTCGATCCGGCCGACGATCTCGTGGCCAGGAATGATCGGTGAGTTCGGATGTGGCAGCTCGCCGTCCACCACATGCAGGTCGGTGCGGCAGACGCCGCAGGCCAGGACCTTGACCCGCACCTGACCGTCCCCCGGCTGCCGATCGGGCAGCTCCGTCCACTCGAGCGGCGTTCCCGGCCTGTTGAGCACCATCGCCTTCATGGCCGCCTCCCTGATCTGGCTGGGCCCCTGGCGAAGGGCGAACACGATCGGCGGTCCAGCTGACTATTCATACGCGTGCGCCCGAAGCTTTGGCAGCGCCTGTGGCAGATCAGTTGGCCACGAGCCCCCGGCCGAATTGGGCAGCCGCTCCGCCGTGAAGCCAGGCGCGAGGTCGGCACGTCGCCGCCTAGTCTTGTTGATCATGTCCATCCGCCGCGAACCTCAGGATGGCCGGGACGGCTCCCTGTCGTACAGGATCGGAATCTACTTAGGAGAACGCCCGGGCTGGGTCGTGTCCCATTTGGTGGTGTAGCTCGCGGGGGGTAGCGAAGCCGCTCGCGAAGCGCGCTGTCCCCAAGCGCTGTAGCGAGCGAGCGGCGTAGCGGGCCGCCGCGTTGGCGGTTGGCG
>Ga0302196_10003941_pt1 | contig 13548 bp, 13 predicted proteins | sample II_Bog_N1_3_FD_198794 | JGI IMG/M metagenome (GOLD analysis project Ga0302196, IMG submission 198794) | Peat permafrost microbial communities from Stordalen Mire near Abisko, Sweden - II_Bog_N1_3 | ecosystem: Environmental > Terrestrial > Soil > Wetlands > Peat | place: Sweden: Abisko...
GGGCTGCGGGTGCCGATCGCCGGCCAGGAGAACCGGCGGGTGGAGAACCGCCTGCCCGGCGCCGACGCCAACCCCTACCTGGCCATGGCCTCGTGCCTGATCAGCGGCTATCTGGGGATTGACGAGTGGCTGGAGCGCTCGGCCGAGGCGTTCGGCAACGCCTATCACCACGCCCGCACCCTGCCCTCGACCCTGGAGGAGGCGCTGGAGCGGTTCACCGCCTGCCAGCCGGTGCGCCAGCACCTGGGCGAATATTTCTGCCGCGTGTTCACCCGCATCAAGACCGCCGAGCTGGTGGCCTTCCAGGGGGTGATCAGCTCGTGGGAGCGGGATCACCTGCTGCTCAAGGTGTGATGGCGGGCGGCTTCAACGCCGGGCTGGGCATGGCGGGGTCCTACTACGCCGCCACCGCCCATCCCGCCCCGGCCCTTCCCGCCCTGACCGAGGACCTTGAGGCCGATCTGGTGGTGGTGGGCGGCGGCTGCACCGGCCTGTCGGCGGCGCTGCACGGCGCCGAGCGCGGGATGCGCGTGGTCCTGCTCGAGGGCGGGCGGATCGGCTGGGGCGCCTCGGGGCGCAGCGGCGGGCAGATCATTCCAGGCCTGCGCAAGGGGGCGGTGGAGCTGATCGCGCTCTATGGCCGCGAGCGGGCGCGGGCGCTGTTCGATCTGGCGCTATCGGCGCGCGCCCTGGTGCTGGAGCGGATCGGCCGGCACGGGATCGACTGCGATCTGCGCCTGACCGGCCACCTGACCGGCGCGGTCAAGGCCGCCGACGCCCGCGCCCTGGCGGCCGAGGCCGATTGTCTGATGACGGAGATGGACTATCCGCACGCCGCCTATCTGTCGGCGGCCGAGGCCCGCGGCGTGGTCGACACCCCCTATGCCGGCGGTCTGTTCGACCGCCAGGGCGGCCATCTGCATGGGCTGAACTACGCCCTGGGCCTGGCGGGGGCGGCGCGCGAGGCGGGCGCGATCATGTTTGAGCAATCCCCCGTGCTGTCGCTGCGCCCGGACAGCGGCGCGACGGTGATCGCCGCCGCGGCGGGATCGGTGAAGGCGCGGCATGTGGTGCTGGCCGGCGACGCCCTGCTGGAGGGGATCGCGCCGGCGGTCGAGCGGCGGATCATGCCGGTGGCCAGCTACGTGGTCGCCACGGCGCCGCTGGACGCGCCCGCCGCACTGATCCCTAGCGACGCGGCGGTGTCGGACACCCGCTTCGTGGTCAACTATTATCGTCGCACCGTCGACGGACGACTGCTGTTCGGCGGCGGCGAACGCTATTCGCGCGCGGCCCCCGCCGATATCGCCCGCTTCGTGCGACCACACCTGGAGCGGACCTTTCCGGCGCTGAAGGGGGTGGCCATCGACCATGCCTGGGGCGGACTGGTCTCGGTGACCACCTCGCGCCTGCCCCACTTGGCGCGTCAGGGGGAGGTGCTGGTCGCTCACGGCTATTCGGGGATGGGGGTGATCCTGTCGACCCTGGCCGGCAAGCTGTTGATCGACGCCATCGCCGGCGACCGGCGCGGTTTCGACCAGTTCACCGCCGCGGCGCCCAGCCCCTTTCCCGGCGGCCCGGCCCTGCGCGGGCCTTTGCACGTGCTCGGCATGCTCTGGTACGCCGCCCGCGACCGGCTTTAGGCGGCTGTTAAGTCACAGGCCTGATCAGATCGGACCTGTGCGGACCGCGACCCGGAACCGCCTCGGTTGCAGGCGGTTACGGCATCACAGACCTAGGCTTGAGGAGTGGCGCCATGAGTCGGATATGGGCGATGATGGCCGGCGGCTTGGCGGCGATCAGCCTTGCCGGCGCGGCGCAGGCGCAATCCGCCGGCGATGCGGGGCGCTTCTCCCTGGGTCTTGGCCTCGGAACCAATGGCGGCGTGGTCGAAGGCGCCTATCGGCTCAGCGACCAGTTGGTGCTCCGCGGCCAGGGCGCGTTCCTGGACTTTGACTATGGCTTCCACTCAAACGACGCGCACTACGCCGGCCGGTTCCACTTCAACACCGGCGGCGGCTTTGTCGACTGGCATCCGTTGAGCAGCCCCTGGCTGCTGACCGCCGGCGCGGTCACCGGCGAGCGCAAGGTCAAGGTCAGCGCCAAGCCGACGGCCGTCGGCTCGATCACCATCCACGGCGTGGTCTATCCGATCACTGAGGTCGGCTCGGTGGTCGGTGACGTCGACTATGGCGACACCGCGCCGCTGGTGGGCGTGGGGTGGGACAACACCTTCTTCACCTCGGGCCATTGGGGCGTGCGCGCGATCGCCGGTGTAGCCTTCGGCGACCATCCGCCGAGCGTGGCGCTGCACGCCATCGGACCCTTCGCCAACGATCCGACCGTGCTCAGCAACCTGCAGGCCGAGCAGGTCTCGCTTCGCGACCATGCCGGCGACTACAGCTATTATCCAGTGGTCCAGGTGGGATTGACCTACCGCTTCTAACGTCGGCGCGACGCGCTCACGATCCCAGAAAGGCGTGCGGGATCAGCCACAGGGCTGAGCAAGCGCCCAGGGCCGTCAAGGTCGCCAACAGCGCCGCATCGAGGCCCCCCAGCCAGCGCGTCTGGAGATTCACCCGAAACCGGCCGCCCTCGACGCTGACGCTCGCCTCGACCAGCGAGGCGGCCAGCACCATCAGGGCGAGCACGGGGCCAGCGAACACCACGGCCAGCAAGGCGGCCGAGGCGGCGGGCTTGAACGCCCCACTATGCGGGTTCAGCGCGGGCCACCATCCGCCCAGCATGGGGCCCAAGGCGGTGTCGGTCAGGCCGAGCCTGGCGCCGACCGACAGGGCGATGGCCGAAGACCAGAACAGGCCTGCCGGCGCCATGACCAGGGCGGCGATTGGGGCTGCAAGACGACGGTCCATGAGCATTTCTCCAAGTTGATCCAGTCGGTCGGGAATGGCGGTGATCAGAAGATCCCGCCCGATGTGAAGCCAGAAGCGGACGCGGCCTCGCCCCCGCCCGCGCTGCGCCTCGGCCAGGCGGTCGGCGAACACGATGGCGGCCTGCTCGCCGAACCGCGCGCGAAAGCCCGGCGAATAGGCCCGCAGCAGCAGCCGATAGAGGCGGACAGCCCAGGGGCGCGGGCGCGGATCGCTCATCGGACCGCGCGGGGTCACGGCCGGCTTCCGCCGAACGCCGGCGCGGCGCCCGCCAGCCTGGCGCCCGCGCGCTCCGCGACGCGCGAAAGTCGGTGGGCCTCAGCCCTGACCGCACTCAAACCTGACGGGGTTATCCGGTAATAGCGCCGCCGCTGGTCGTCGAGCGCAGGGTCCGGCCGGTCCTCGGTCTCGGCGATCAGGCCGGCCGCGAGCAGTTTTTTCAACGCCGCATAGAGCGTCCCTGGCCCCATGGTCACGGCGCCTTCTGACTGGGCCTCAACATCCTTCATGATCGCATAGCCGTGACGCTCGCCGACGGTCAGGGCGAGCAGGATATGGAAGGCCGAATTGGACAGGGCTGTCGACATGGCGGGCTCCAGGCTTGAGCACCTTTATATCGCACTTCAGTATATCGTCAATCGATATATATGATCGTCGTCCTTGCCGGCCGAATCGAGGTGATCGTGGCGCCGGCGCCGGCGGAGGCGCTATGCTGGTGACTCACCGGCCCGGAGACCGCCCCGTGCAGCACGACCGCCCCAGCGGCGAAATCCTGTTTGAGTTCCGCCGGTTCGGCAATGTCGTGAAGGTCTCGGCCATCCACGTCGACAGCAACACCGAGATCTGCCTGGTCGGCGCGCCCTCGGTCGGCGAATACGCGCTGAAGAAGGCGGCGATTCGCAAGCTGGTCTATGTGATGGGGCGCCAGGGCAAGGACGCGGGGCAGGACTAGGCCCCGGCGTCTGTCGGGACCGCGAAGGTCTGTGCGGACCCATCCCAGGGCCATCAGCCCATTAGGCCTCGAACCGCCCGTTTGCCTCCGCCCCTGAGGCCTTAGTTCGGCGCTGGCGGCGGCGGTGCGTCGGGGGGCGGCGGTGGTGGAGGTGGCGCGCCATCGGGCGCGGCCGGTGGGCCGCCACCGCCCGAATGGCCGGCCCAAGCCGATCGGGCCGCGTCAACCGCCGCCTTGCAGCCATCCGACAGGTCGTCGTGATGCTGGCGCACGCACTGGAAGGTCGGGCGGCCGGGGTCCAGCCCCGGACATAGCTTGGCGATATCGGCCTCGCAGGCGGCGCGGATCTTGGCGCCGCGGGCCTGGCGATCGGGATTGGGCGGCGGGCCACCGTCTGGCGCCGACTGGGCCGCCACCGCCCCGGCGGCCATCATCGCCGCAAGGCCCATGACCCCGCCGATCGTCGCAAACCTCATCGCCAGCCTCCGCCAAACGCCTATTTTCGCCGGCCATCCCCGCTCAGGGAACGACCTCATTGCACGAGACGATGGACGTGGTCTGGCGCCAGATTATGGCGTGACTGTTACAGGACCCCGCGCGGTCTGCGCCGTGGTCGACGGTGCGGGCGGCGGCTTGGTCGCAAAAGACGCCGGCCAGGTCGACCCACGATCAGCCCTTCGCGACGAATCGCAGCGCCGACCCAGATTATCTCGCTCGAGTTGAGCCGGCGCCTCGCCGTCGCTGGATTTCTCAGTTATCCGAAAGCACCCGCCCGCCCGGCTTCGCGGGGAAGGACAGATCGCCGCATCCCACGCGCGAGTTAGACAATCTTTATTCGACTGCTGCATGAATTAGTTAGACGCGCGGGGGATAACATTGTTCTCAATCTTCGAATGCCTGGCGACTGAGCACGATCACCGCCTTCTGTTGCTGGCGGCGGCGGTCTGCGTCGTTTCGTCGCTGACGACATTCTACTATTACAGTTCATCGCGGCGGTTGCGTGGCGATCGTCAACAGCGCCGGCTGATCGGCGCCGGCGCAGTCTGCGGCTGTGGGGTCTGGGCCACCCATTTCATCGCCATGCTCGGCTATTGCCCAAACCTGCCCATGGCTTTCGATCCGGCCGGGACCGCCCTGTCGTTGGCCGTGGTGCTTGGCGGCGCAGTCGCCGGCTTCGTCCTCAGCGCCAATCGCCGCGCCAGCCCGATCAGCGGCGTCGTGGTCGGCCTGTCGGTCGGCGCGATGCACTATATCGGCGTAGCAGCGATCAAGACTGTGGCGCCGATCAGCTGGAGCCCCGATCTGGTCGCGCTCTCCATCGGCGTCGCCATGGCCGGCGGATGGGCGGCGATGGGATTGGCGGCGCGAAGTCAATCGAGCTTCAGGCCGGCGGCGATCGCCGGCCCGGCCCTGCTGCTGACCGGCTGCATCTGGGGCGCGCACTTCATCGGCATGGCGGCGATTCACGCCATTCCTGATTTCAGTTCCTCGACCCGCCTGGCGGCCATCTCACGTGGCGACATAGCGCTGATGGTCGGGGGCGTGGTCGCCCCGATCCTGGTCGCCGCCCTGGCCATGATCATCATCGAGAGCCAGTCGCAGCGGCTCAGCCTGCAGACCATTTCCGTCGCCTTTGAAGGCGTGCCGTGCGGCCTGGCGCTGTTCGGGGCCGATGGGCGTTTGAGCCGATGGAACAACGCCTATGAGGCCACGGCGCGGCTGCTTGGCCTGAACCTGTGGCGCGACCTCAGTCGGGAGACGATGATCGAGCAGTTGCTCGCCAATGATCACCTGGAAGACCCGGCGCGCACCCGCGCCGACCTGGCGAGCGGAAAGCCCTGCCCTGGCTGGCGCGCTCTAGCGCCGAACGGTCGCGCCTTCGTCTGCGCCGCCCATCCGCTGAGTGACGGCGGGATGGTCAGCGTGGTGCAGGACGTCACCGAAGCCCGCGCCACAGCGCGCGCTATCGTCGAGAGCCGCGACCGGGCTCAGGCCGCCAACGAAGCCAAATCCCGATTTCTGGCCAACATCAGCCACGAGGTCCGCACGCCGCTGAATGGCATGATCGGCATGCTGCAGGTGATCGCCGCCGACCCGCTCAGCGACATCCAGCGCGAGCGATTGCTGGTGGCCAACGATGCCGGCCGGTCGCTGCTGGCGATCATCAACGACGTGATCGACCTGTCGAAGATCGAGAGCGGTCAGATGACCCTGGAGCCGGTCGATTTCGACGCCGGCGAATTGGCCCAGTCGCTGGTCAAGGTGTGGCGCGGCGCAGCGCAGATGCGCGACCTGCGGCTGAACCTGGTCATCGCGCCGGAGGCCGCCGGCGGCTGGCGCGGCGATTGCGCCCGACTGCGGCAGGTCCTGTCCAACCTGATCTCGAACGCGGTGAAATTCACCGAGACTGGGTCGGTGACTCTGGCGGTCGGGACCAACCACGATCACCTGACCTTCAGCGTCGCCGACACCGGCGTCGGGATGGATCCCGCCCAGGTCGGGCGACTGTTTGAAAGCTTCACCCAGGCCGACAGCAGCAATACGCGCCGTCATGGCGGCGCGGGCCTGGGATTGTCGATTTGCCGCGAGCTGGTCACGCTGATGGACGGCGCGATCACGGTCGAGACCCGGCCCGGCGCCGGCTCAACCTTCCGCCTGGTGTTGCCGTTTGCGCGGGTCGCCCTGCCCGTCGCGACCATCGCGGACGAGGCCCCGGCCGAGCGCTCTGAGCAGGCCCTTCGAATCCTGGCGGCGGAGGATAATCTCGTCAATCAGCGGGTGCTGAGGGCCATGCTGGAGAGTTTGGGCGTCGACTTGACCGTCGTCCCCGACGGCAAGATGGCGGTGGAAGCCTTCGCCATGCAGGCCTTTGATGTGGTGCTGATGGACATCCAGATGCCGGTGATGGACGGGGTCGAGGCCGCCCGCGCCATTCGCGCGCTGGAGGCGCGGACCGGCCGCGCTGCGACCCCGATCATTGCGGTCACCGCCAATGTCATGCCTGAGCAAATCGCCGAGTACCGCCAGGTCGGCATGGACGATTGCGTCGCCAAGCCGATCGAGCTGGAGACCTTGATTGGGGCCATCGACCAGGCCCTGTCAGACCCATCGCCGCAAGTCGTCGAAGCAGCGCCCTTGGCCCTGTCGGCCTGACGCGGCCGAAGGCCCGACCTACTGAAAATCGGCGTCCTGGCAGCCGGCCGCCTTGGCCGCGTCGAGCGCCGCGCGAAGGCCGCCGAGATTGAACTTGGTCGAGGCGGTGAAGGCCACGGTCTCGACCCGCACCGCGCTGGCGTTCAATAGCCGTCCGACGGGGATGCGAACTAGGCCGCCGCTGGGATTGGCCAGGTCGTCATTGTGCAGCTCAAATCCGAGGCCGGCCAGGGTCGCCTGATCGTCGCCCACCGACCGCGGCGGCGCCGTGTCGATCCGATAGACGCCCTGGCTGGTGTCAACCTTGGGCGACAGATGCAGCACCACGGCCTGGCGCTGGTACTCGGCGCCCGGGCGAGTCAAGCGGCACACATGGCCGGTGCTGAAGGCGTCGGTTCGCACGACCAGGGTCCAGCCGCCGAAGTGTCTGGGATCGGAGGGGCGCGGCACGTGACGCCAGGGCGTCGGCAGGGACAAATGTCCGAGGAGGGCCAGATGAATCAGCATGTCGAACGGCTCCTCACGGCTGGGGCGCGGGCTGGGGCGTCGCTTGGGGCAGCGCCGGCATGTCCGCCGGACGCGCGGCGCCGGCGTCCGGAGGCGACAGATGGGGCGCGGGGGTGGCGGGGGCGCCGATGCGATCGATCTGCCCGGTCACCGCTTCGATCGGGTTGGCCGCCAGGGCCTCCACATGCTTCAGCGGCGCGGTGGGGCTGTAGGTGGCGGCGTCCGGGTTGAGGAAGCGCAGCTCCAGCATGCCCATGGCGGACAGCAACACCGCGCGAGCGACATATTCGTCGTGGCGGCTCTGCACCACATCCACCCGGGTGTTGGCCAGCTCCTGTTCGGCGTTGAGCAGGTCGATGGTCGACCTCTGGCCGACCCGCTCCTCGATCCGGTTGCCCTCGACGGCGACCTGTTCGACGGTCAGTTGCCGCTGTTCGATGGCCAGGGCGCTGCGGGTCGAGACCATCTGATCCCAGGCCTGGGCGACCAGCTGCACCACCCCGCGCCGCGCCGTCTCGACCTGGAGCATCGCGTGGTTGTCGTCCTCCAACGCCTGGCGGATCTTCGAGCTGTTGACGCCCGAGGTGAACAGGGGCTGCGAATAGACCACCGAGGCGGTGACGCTCTTGTCGTACTGGTCCTGAAGATAGGGCGCATAGGGCGAGATATTGGCGTCGAGCTTGAGCGCCAGGGTCGGGCCGTTGGCGGCCTTGGCCTGATTGATCTTCTCGCGCGCCGCCCGCTCGGAATCGATCGCCCCAAGCAGCTGCGGATTGTTGTGGTCGGCGGCCTCGAAGGCCTGGTCGACCAGGGCCGGTATGCCCGGAAGGTCAGGCTCCGGCGCCAGCTCGCCGGGGCTCTGGCCGACATAGTTCAGATATTCGGCGTTGCTGGCGTTGAGCCGACCATAGGCCAGGTTGAGCTGGGCCTGGGCCGACAGCAGCCGCTCCTCGGACTGGGCGACGTCGGTCTTGGTCAACACGCCCAAGGCGCCCTTGGCCTTGATCTCGTTGAATTCGCCGGTGAGGGCGACGATCTCGTCCTTGAGAATCTGAATGCTCTCGCGGTCGCGCCGCACGTCGACATAGGCGGTGACCACGTTCTGCAGCAGCTGGTCTTCCGCTTGCCGCAGGGCCTCGCGCGCGGCGAGCACGTCGGCCGCGGCGGCCTTGACCTGGGCGCGGGTGGCGCCGGCCGTATAGAGCGGCTGGGTGGCCGTGATGTCAGCCGTTCCGCCGTTGGCCTGAAAGTTCGTGCCGAGCTTCGGCGAGATGTTCTGCACCCGCGCGTTTTGATAGTCGTATTGGCCAGAAGCGGTGACCTGCGGCCCATAGCCGGCCCGCGCCTGCACATAGTCCTCGTCGGTCGAGCGCAGCTGGGCGCGCTGGGCGCGCAGCGAGGGGTTGGTCTGGTAGGCCAGGTTGATCGCGTCAAACAAGGTCTCCGCGGCGCTGACCGCCGGAGACAGCGTCACCGCCGCACCGAGGATCGTGGCCAGGACCGTCAGGTTGCGTCTGCGCCGCATGGTCATCAGCGCTCGTGCAGGCTTTCCTGGGCGCGGCGCGCCAGCGGCGAGTAGAGATAGTCGATGATCGACCGGTTTCCCGTCCTGATCTCGGCGGTGATCGACATGCCGGGCTGGAGGAATTCCTGGCGGCCATCGATCATCATGCTGGTGCTGTCCAGGCGGATGCGGGCGACATAGGTCGGCGGCGGCGCGCGCCCAGCCTGGCCCTGACTGGTGGGATCGCTGGGCGTCTGGCGTTCGTCGGGCACGATCACATCGCGGCTGACGCCGATAACGCTGCCACTGATCAGGCCGTAGCGGGTGAAGTTGAAGGTCTCGACCTTGACCTTCACCGTCTGGCCGACGTGGACGAAGCCGACGTCGCGATTGGACAGCTGGGCCTCGACGGTCAAATCGGTGCTGTCGGGCACCACGATCATCAAATGCTGGGCGGGGGTCACCACCCCGTGCAGGGTATGGACGGCCAGTTGGTCGACCACGCCGTCGATCGGCGCGCGCAGCTCGGTCTCGGCCGACTTGTCCTTGGCCTTGACCAGCTCCTGGGTCATCTCATTGTCCTGCTCCTGCGCCTTGCGAAGATCGCTGAGCACATCGGCCTCATATTGCGAGCGGGCCTCGTCGCGCTGGCGCTCCAAGGCTTGGCGGCCGGCTGCGGCCTGGTCGGCCTTCTGGGCCTCGACGCTCAGTTCGTGGCGCGCCTCGGCGACCTGCTGCTGGGCGTCGAGATAGGTCAGGCTGGTGCCATAGCCCTGCTCGGTCAGCTCGCGGTGGATGCGCTCCTTGTCGAGCAGCAGGGGCAGTTCGGCGTTGATCTTGTCGCGCTCGGCGCTGACCTCGGCGCCCTCGGCCTGTTTTTCGCTGATCTGCTGGGTCAGGTCGGCAAGCTTGGCCGCCTGCTGATCGGACTGAGCCTGCATGCCGGCGCGGGCCTCGGCGACCAGGTCAGGGGGCGCCCCGTCGGGGGCGACAAAGCGCGGCGCGCCGCCGCTTTGCAGGGCGATCTTCAGGGCGGTCAAGCGCGCCACGTCCAGCTTGGCCTGCATCAGGTCGTGGCTGAGGCGATCGGCGTCGGCGCCGGGCTGGGTCGGGTCCAGCTCGATCAGCAGCTGGCCGGCCTTCACGTGGTCGCCGTCCTGCACATGGATGGCGCGCACCTCGCCGATCTCGACCGGCTGGATGACCTTGACCTCGCCGGCCGGAAGCACCCGCCCAGGAGCGGTGGCGATGACATCGACCCTGCCGAAGAAGCTCCAGGCGGCGGCGCAGGCGAAGAACAGCACGATGATCAGGCCGAGCAACCGACCGGTCGGCGACGGCGGCGTTTCGATCACCTCCAGCGCCGCCGGCAGGAACTCGCGCTCGTCATTGCGATCAAAGCGGCTGACCGCGCGGTTGAGGATGCTGCCCTTGCTCATGGCCTAACCCTCAGCCTCGGGCGAAATCGGCCCGCCCGATTGCAGGCTCCATAGCGTCGCATAGCGTCCGCCGGCGCGCAGCAGCGTCTCATGCGTGCCGTCCTCGACGATGCGGCCCTGATCGATGGTCACGATCCGGTCCGCGCCGCGCAGGGTCGACAGGCGGTGGGCGATCAGCACCACGGTCCGGCCGGCGCAGATTCGGCGCATATTGGCCTGGATGGCCGCCTCGCTTTCATAGTCGAGGGCCGAGGTGGCCTCATCGAAGATCAGGATGCGCGGATTGACCACCAGGGCGCGGGCGATGGCGATCCGCTGGCGCTGGCCGCCGGACAGGGAGGCGCCGCGCTCGCCGATCACCGTGCCATAGCCCTCGGGCAGGGACAGGATGAACTCGTGCGCGCCGGCCAGCTGGGCGGCCTCGATCACCCGCTCCATCGACATGCCGGGCTCCGACAGGGCGATGTTTTCGCGCACCGTGCGGTTGAACAGGATGTTCTCCTGCAGCACCACCCCGATCTGGCGGCGCAGCCAGGCCGGATCGGCCAGGGCCAGATCGATGCCATCGATGAACACGCGGCCGCTCTCGGGCACGTAGAGCCGCTGGATCAGCTTGGCCAGGGTGCTCTTGCCCGAACCTGAGGGTCCGACCACGCCCACCACCTGACCCGCCGGCACCTTCAGCGAAACCTCGCGCAGCACCGGCTGGCTGTCGATCCGATAGCGGAAATTGATATTGTCGAGGACGATCTCGCCCTTGATCGGCGGCAGATTGGCCTGGCCTGACTGGCCCGGCTCAGGCGCGGTGTTGAGGATGTCGCCGACCCGGTCGATCGACAGCCGCACCTGCTGGAAGTCCTGCCATAGCTGGGCGATACGCAGCACCGGCGACGCCAGCTGAGAGGCGATCATGTTGAAGGCCACCAGCTCGCCGACGGTGAGCTTGTTGTCGATCACCAGCTGGGCGCCGAAGAACAGGATCAGCACGGTGGTGACCTTGTTGATCATGCCGGCGGTCTGGCTGGCCACCGTCGACAGGGTGACCACCTTGAACGAGGCGTTGACATAGGCCGCCAGCTGCTCTTCCCAGCGGTTCTGCATCACCGGCTCTAGGGCCATCGACTTGACCGTCTCCACCCCGGAGACCGCCTCGACCAGGAACGACTGGTTCTCAGAGCCGCGTTTGAACCGCTCGTTCAGCCGCGCGCGGAAGGCCGGGGTCACGCCCAGGCTGAGCGCGATGTAGCAAGGCAGGGCCGCGGCGACGATGATGGTCAGGGACGGGCTGTAGATGAACAGCACGATCAGGAACAACAGGCCGAAGAACAGGTCCAGCGCCAGGGTCAGGGCCGAGGACGTCAGGAACTGGCGGATATTGTCCAGCTCGCGCACCCGCGCGATGGTGTCGCCGACCCGTCGAACATGGAAATAGGCCATGGGCAGGGCGAACAGGTGGCGAAACAGCCGCGCACCCAGCTCGACATCGATCCGGTTAGACGTATGGGCCAGAATATAGGTCCGCAGGCCGCCCAGCACGATCTCGAACACCGACAGGGCGGCCAGGCCGATGGCCAGAATCTCCAGGGTCGACAGACCTCGGTGCACGAACACCTTGTCGATGATCACCTGGAAGAACAGCGGCGTCAGCAGGCCGAACAACTGAACGAAGAACGAGCCGATCATCACCTCGGTGAGCGGCTGGCGGTATTTCTTGATCGCGTCGACGAACCAGGCGATGCCGAACTGGGTGTGCGGATTGCTCAGCGCCGCGCGGCGGGCGAGCAGCATCACGCGGCCGCTCCAGCGACCCGCGAATTCGGCCAGGGTCAGGGCCTGGGGCGTGGCCACGGTGGGGTCCTGGATCAGCACCTTGCCGTCGCTGACCCGCCCGACCACCAGCCAGCCGCCGTCCTTCAGCTGGGCCAGCAGCGGCATGGGCGTGGAGGCGAGGCGTTCGGTGGTGGTGGCGACCATCCGGGCCTTGACCGGAAAGCGGCGGGCGACGCGCAGCAGATCGGCTTCGTCCAGCCGCGCCTTGCCGCTTTGGTGCACGATCTCGGCCGCATTGGCGGGCAACCCGACCAATTGCAGGACGAAGGCGAGACAGACGGCGCCGGAATCGAGCGCCTCCACGCCGGCTTCAGCGCCGTCCATCGGCCGCGCCTCCAGCCATGCGCCGGAAAGAATTGATGTCCACGCCCGTCCCCACCTAGGCCCCTGTCAGCTCCCCGCGTCGAGCAAGGGTCATGCCAGGCTGCGCCCGCGCCGCCTCCTAGCACGCATACCCCCCTGGTCGCACGGTTTTCACGACAACCGCAACCCCGGCATAACGTGGTTTTTTATCGGAGCGCCCGGATCGCCGCCCCCCGACCGGGTGTTCAACCGCGCCTAGAGGCTTGGCGGCTCAGGGTCCGGCGACGGAGGATCGATCGGCAGTTCGTCGGGCGGCGACAGCGGCGGCGCCTCCACAGGCGGCGACGTGGGGACGGGATCCTGGCCCGGAATGACGACCGGATCTCCATCGGTTGGCGGCGACATCACCCGTTTCCTTCTCAAATCGACCAGGGCCAGACGGTCATGGCGCTGACCAGCCGACGGCGATTGGCCCTCACCCTGCGCCGATAATGAGCGACGGTCTTGGCCGCCGCGCCATGGGCGGTGACGCCGAGACCGCCGCTGAGCGCCTTGGCCTGCAGATCAAGGCCGGCCTCGATCTTCTCCCGCACCATGCGCTCGGTCTCGACCTGGGCGTTTGGGCCACCCGCCGCGATGGTCATCGCGCGCAGGCCGATCACCGACGAAGACTCGATGGCCAGGCTCCAGGCGTCCGACGACAGGCGGAGCCACGGGTTGCGACGGGCCATCAGCGCTTGTCCAGCACGGCGTCGGCCTTTTGGTCGATCTTCGTCTGCTCGCCCTGGCTCATCCGGCCGGCCTTGACCGCCTGGCTGGCGCGCGCCTTGGCGTTGCGGGCGTGGGGCTTGTCCTCGATCGGATAGGCGCGCTTGTCCGGCTCGGCGAACGCCTTGTCGGGCAGGTGATCGCGCCGTTCCTCATTAAGCTTGGCCATGTGGTCCGCCTTTCGGTTGAGACAGTCTAACG
>Ga0302196_10003943_pt1 | contig 13544 bp, 7 predicted proteins | sample II_Bog_N1_3_FD_198794 | JGI IMG/M metagenome (GOLD analysis project Ga0302196, IMG submission 198794) | Peat permafrost microbial communities from Stordalen Mire near Abisko, Sweden - II_Bog_N1_3 | ecosystem: Environmental > Terrestrial > Soil > Wetlands > Peat | place: Sweden: Abisko, Stordalen...
CGGTCAGGGCGGCACCGGTGGTAACGCCGGCAGCGCGTTGGTGGCCAACGGCAATGGTGGTCAGGGTGGTCACGGTGGTGCCGGTGGTGCGGGGTATGACCCGTCCCACGACGGCGGCGCGCTGCCCGGTGCGTCCGGCGGTAACGGCGGGCTAGGCGGGGCCGGCGGGGCCGGCGGGGCGGCCGGTACCGGTGGTGCCGTGGCCGGGACGAGTGGTAACGGCGGCGACGCCGGGGCTGGCGGTAACGGCGGAACCGGTGTGGCCGGCCTGGACGGCAGTGGCGGCGCCGGCGGTAACGGCGGTAACGCCGCCGGCGGCGGTACCGGTGGTGACGCCGGCGGCAACGGCGCCACCGCCGGTAACGGCGCCATCGGCGGTGTGGGCGGTAACGGCGGTACCGGCGGTGCCGGCAGCGGCGACAATTTGAGCGTCGGCGGGATGGGCGGCACCGGCGGTAACGGGGGCATCGGTGGCGCCGGCGGCGGCACGCCCTCCGGCGGAACCAACGGTAACGGCGCCCAGGGCGGCATCGGCGGCATCGGTGGCAAAGGCGGCGACAACTCGACCACCGCGGGCTCCTACAACTACATCTTCGGCGGCGGCGGTGGCGGTGGCGGGGCCGGCGGCGATGGCGGTAACGCCGGCACCGGCCTCGGCGGCGTCGGCAGCGGCGCTGGCGCCGGGATCGGCGGCGCCGGTGGTAACGGCGGTACCGCCGTTACCACCACGGGTCTCGGCGGCCCGTCGGGTACCGGATTTGGCGGTTACGGTGGCGGCGGCGGCGCCGGTAGCAACCAAAATCTCAATATCGGCGGCATCGGTGGTGGCGGCGGCGCCGGCGGCGGCGGCGGTAGTGCCCACTCCGGTGCTGGATACGGCGGCGGCGGAGGTGCCGGTGGCGGCGCCGGCGATGCCACCGGCATCGCGGGTACCGGCGGCAACGGCGGCGCTGCCACCCAGACCGGTGGTTTGGGCTACGCGGCCACTGGCGGCGCGGGTGCGGCAGGCGCCGGCGGCGTCGGCGGTGGTGGCGGCGGCGGTGGCGTTGCCGACGCGGGCTTCATAGTCGCTAACGGATACGCCGCGACCGGCGCGGTAGGCGGCATCAGCCTCGGTGGAGGCTTCTTCAACAACTTCGGAGGCGGCGGCGGTGCCGTCGGCGGGGCAGGCGGCGGTGGCGGCGGCGGGGTGTTCGGCTACGCCGGCGGCAGCGGCGGCGCCGGACAATCCTCCTGACACCGCCTAACACCGACGGCCACGCCGGGAGTGGCTACCACGGCAGGCGGGATAGCCACTCGACGGCCGAGCTAAAGTGCGGCGGCGGCAACGGGGCTTGACCTACTGGCATCGGCGGTACCGGTGGCGTCACCATTGGTGGGCAACACGTGCAGCAGCGGTCGTTGGCGTTGCCATACGCCGCGTCGTCGCTGCTTGCGTAAGTATGTCACCGTCCCTCTTGTCGACCGATGCACTACTGGCAGCAGGTAGCGTCGGCGGCTCGAGCCGGTATGGGGCGAACAAAGATTGCAGTCCTGACTAGCCGGGTGGACACCGTGGGTGCGGCGGTTGGCAAGCCGCGCGAGCGTCGCTTGGGCGCCGTGTGTGGCAGTGGCGGTGGAATCGCCCCCTTTGCCGTTGGTTTGGTCTGGTAAGGCCGTGTCTTGCGGTGTTTGATTTCGCCGAGCATGGATCGGTAACAGGATCCGTTTTCTGTCAATATATTTCGGACGGTGATGCCACACTCGGCGAACCAGGCGTTGGCGCAGGCCCAGAACGCTGCCGTAGCCTCATTGCGCTCATCGGGGTCGGCAGCAACGCCGAGATCCTGGGTGGCTTGACCGCGGCCAACAGCGGATTCCGGGCGTTGCGGCCGATCGAGTCGCCGAGATACTCACCCGGCATCGATGAAGAACTCATCGTCGTGGTGCCGGTGTCGGGTTCACCGGCGCGGAATCCATTGCGGCCCTGTATCTCCCGCACCAAAGGTGCAGACAGCGAAGCGTCGCCGTCTGCCGCGCCGTCGCTCACACTGATTTGTGGCATCCAAATCGCCTAACCAACAACACATAATGATCGGGAACTGTCCCAAATCCGTTGAACGCATGCTCGATACGCTAAACGAGTCCCACGCTCACACGACCAGCAGCCCGGTGGGAATCCTCTCCGGATCGCGCCAGAAGGCGTCGCGGAGAAAGCGATTGAACAGATCCGGCGGCAGCAACGTCTCGCGCGGTTCGGCCTTGACCGTGCCCCGTACGGTGTGCAGACCCGGCGTACCGGCCCGCTCGTCGAACTCGGTGACGTCGTAATCGACATGGCCGAAATCGTGCTCGAACGCCGGCTCACCGATAAACGAGTAAATGGCCTGCATTGCCGTGGCCGGGTCGGTGGTCAAGGTTTCGTACTGCAGCAACAACAGACGACTCCGTTGCGCGCCGTAGCATGCCTGCCTCAGGGCATCGTAGGGACCACCGACCATGCCATCAGAGTCCACGACTTGTTTGGCGCGGCTATAGACCGTGCCGCCGGCGCTGTAGTTGAAAATGGCCGACGGGCTAAAGACGTTGTGTTGAATCAACCGCTCGATGCTGTCGACCACCCACTGCAGTTCACGCACGCACGCAATTACTTTCGCATCTGGAAACAGCTGCGAAATCGCCGGCATCCACCCACACCAGGCGCGGTTGGTGTCAAAGATCACCTTGGCGGTGGACTCGGCATAAAAGTCGTCGAACAACCCACGCAGGATGTGCTGGCGCTTGGTGTCGTCGATGAACACCGAATACTCGTTGCGCGCGCTCAAATGGCCCAGCAGGGCACCGAACAGGCCGGCCAGCGGACCCGACATCCCGGCCTCGAACCGCGGGTTTTGCCGCAGCAACGCGGCCAGCAAAGTCGAACCGGAACGCGGCAGACCCGAGATGAAATGGATGGCTTCTATGGCACACACTCCCCGATCTGCCGTCCGCACCATGACATTGCCTGCGGACGCCTAGCCCGTTGATGTGGTCACATTAGCAGATCGCAGATAAGCCCGACCGCCCGCCACGGGCCGAATAATCAGAGCGATCGCGGGTTCCGGTATGCGGCTCACTTCTAGGCTTCAAGCGTCGAGAACCCATGTGGCTCAAGGGCGGCCGACCGCACCGAGTTGAACGCCCTTGAGCCACACATAAACAAGCTCAGCGTATCGGGCGGCGTGCTGTCCCGATACGCTGTCGGGCCTGACCGGGAAGCCAACTTTGTGCTTGTGGTGCTGACGCAGGCTGAGACTGATAGTTCGATCCGGCGGAGGTCAGGCCCCCGACGGATGACGACCCGCTAGTCGTCGAGTACGAGCTGCCAGAAGCGGTTCCAGCATCGCCAGTCACCAGGAACACGCCATCCATTGGCAGCTTTAGCGCGATGATGAAGAAGGCGAATCCGTGCTCGCTTCCACTACCAGAAGCCGGGTTGGGACGCTCGGCGAGAAGCCGAGCGAGCAGTGCTGCCGCGGTGACAGCTGTGCCAGCGATGGACTGCAGGTGCTTGGGGAGCCTGCTGACCCACTAACCCACGTCAGGATAGGTCTGCAGGATGGCCGCCATCACCAGTGCTTGCAGGCTCGTCTGCTCATCGGCCGCCAACCGCTTAAGCATCCGGTGCGAAGGCCATGGCAAGTCGAGCGTGGTCCGAACACCACCGCCCGCGCCGCGGTGCACCATCGACGCCCCAGCCAGCGCCGCGGGGTCCTGCAGCCCCGAGCTGATCGCGGCGCGAATCAGGTCGCCCATCGTGGTGTCCAGGTCCAGTGCGCGCCGTTTGAGGGCAGTACGCATCGCCGGGAGCAGGTGCAAGGTGGTGCGCATCGCCTCGTGCACCACCGGTGACGGCGTGGGAGTGCTCTGGGCGGCATCGTCACCTTGAAATGTGCTCGCCGCCCGCGCTGGCGCCGCGGCCCCGGTAGGCCGGCGGATCACCGCGGCCCACACCGCGTCGGCCGCCGAAGGCTTCTCCGTCATACCGTGACGCCCTCCCCGTTGATTCCCGCAGCCACCATCAGCTCATCGAACACGTCTCCGTAGTCGCCCAAATGCCGCGGCATACCGCGGCCAAATGCCCGCTCGATCTCGGTCAGCGACCGCACGATGCTGCGCAGCACCGGAGCGTCCGCCTCGGCCAAGGCACGCGGCATCCGCACCGCCTGCACCTTCCGAAGGTCCATCAAAGTGAGCAGAATCGTCACGGGACGGTGCTGCGTGATATCCAGCGTCGGCCAAACCCGGTCGATGTCGGCGGCGCGAGGCCCCGTCGGAATGACCACCAGGTCGGCTGCATCCACCGCCGCATCGATCGCCGCAGCCGTTCCGGGCGGGCTATCTACCAGGACCAGCTCGCCAGGCTCACTCGACAACACCCACACCTCCGCCGCCGTCCCCGCGCTGACCTCAAACGGCAACGGCGTCCCCAGATACGCCGCCCGATCAGCCCACGACGACGCCGACCCCTGCGGATCGGCATCAACCACACGCACGGGAATCCCCCTCCGCACCGCCGCCGCAGCCAAAAACATCGCCGTCGTCGTCTTCCCGACGCCGCCCTTGGTATGCACAAGCGACCAAATCACGAGGCAGGAAATCCCCCCTTTAGATGCGCAAACATATGTGCGCATCTAACCACGCAGAAATCGCCGTCCGATACCCAATGTTTGAAAACCATTGAACTTAACTAATGACTATGGCAAGTATTAAATTGACGCGTCAGAAAAATATGCCGCAGACACACTAATTCGCCAGAGCTGTAGATCGGACTCGTAAGTCGGTACATCAGTACCAATAATGCGTTTGATGCCCAAGGATGTCTAGCCAGACTCACCATACGATTTCGCCTGGCCAGCACCGCTACTGCCGCGGTCACCCAGCCAAGTTTGGCATCCGTAACTTCTCGTATGCCGCTCGTTAACAGCATTGGACCCGGAAAGTCGGTACACCCCCGTACCAATCTGTGTTTGGCGACTCAGCAGATGTATAGCCAGGCTTACCCGCACGATTTCGCGTGGCCAGCACCGCTACTGCCGCGGTCACTCAGCCAAGTTTGGCATCCGTAACTTCTCGTAGGCCGCTCGTTAACAGCATTGGATCCCGAAATGCTTTTCGAAAATGGGCTTCCACGAGCGAACAAATTTCGGAAACCGATCAAAAGCCGTATTGTATCGGCCTGTCACGTCACCTGCCTAACGATCGAGAGCCCTGAATGTCGTCTTTCGTGGTTGCTACACCTGATGCGTTCGCCGCAGCGTCGGAGAATCTGACTGGTATCGGATCGGCGATCAGGCAGGCGCACGCGGCCGCGGCCGGCCTTGACGGCAACATCATTGCGGGGCTCGACAGCACTGGGACGTCTGCCGATGTGCCGACTGCCAATAACGCAACCGCCACTGGCGGCAGCGGCGGCAATGGCAGCTCCGGTCAAACCGGCTTCAACGGCACCGAGGGCGATGTCTTTGCCGTCAACTCCCAGAACTCGGACGGACAGACCGGCACCGGTACGAACGGCGCGAACAACCCGTAGGGATGGCTGTGAGGCCCCGGCCCGATCGCGGTGGCGGTGCGGGGCCGGGGCTTCGCCCATTCCGGCATCGTTAACGGGGCGGAGTTAGGGAAGGATTGCGGGCAGCCACGGCATCGGGGGCGCGGCGGGGCTCGGCGGCAATGGCGGCGCCGGCGGCCAAAGCGGCGCCACCACCTACAGCGGTCACACCGGCGGCGACGGCGGTCAAGGCGGTGAAGGTGGCCAGGGCGGCACCGGCTCCAATGCCGTAGAAAGCGGTATCACCGGCGGGAACGGCGCCCAAGGCGGCCACGGTGGCCTCGGCGGCGAAGGCGGTTCCAGCACGCAGGGCACCGGCGGAACCGGCGGCGTCGGCTCCAACAACGACCCCGGCACCGGCGGCACCGACGGTACCGCGGGTGGCCCAGGCACCGGCCCCTCTGGCTTCACCCCGGGCACCGGCGGTAGCGGCGGCGCCGCCGGCAGCGGCGGTGCCGGGTCTCCATAGGTATGAGCAGTCATGCCGAGTACTCGCGCCCGACTGCCCCGCTCCTTACCGCCCGGTGGGGTTGCCGAGCAGCTCGACCCCGGCGCCGTTCCAGTGGAACCGCACGTCTGTGTTCAGGCCGTTGATGCCGCTGGGGTAGGTCAATGCCACCGTGTCGCCGTTGGTCTGCGACGCGTCAATGCCGTTGAACCCGTAAGTGTCTGGCACCCCCTGCGGGATGAACTGGCCGAGGTGGAACAGCACCGCGCGGGTGGTCGGGTTGCCGGTGTTGGTGTTGGCCTTGATGATGACCGCCGAGAGCTGGGCACACTCGTTGTAATTGCCGGCCAGGGGCTCGGGGTTCCACGGCTGCTGACTGCGCGGATCGCGGGGCAGATCCGAAACCACTTTGGCGATGGTGGGCGACGCGAGGTTGATCGCGCACGGGTCCACCGGCGTGGCGGCGGCGCCCGATGTCGGGCTTGGTGTCGCGGGAGCGGTGATCGACCCGGTGTCACTGGTGGTCCCAGCTTGCGGTGTCTTGGCGACCGTCGAATCTCCCGAACCGCAGGCGGTCAACGTACCGGCGACCACCACGACGGCGGCCAGGCCCGTCAGTGGCGCAGAGCGAGATGGTAGCGACGACACATCGGGCACCGTACCCGTCAGCAGGCCCGCGCGTGTGGAAGGCGTGGCCGCGTGGTCGAGGTTCTGAGGGCTAGCGGTGAAGGTGGTCACCTCGTAGGGCTTTGCGCATTGTCCACAGACTCGACGGACGGCGAGCTGCGCCCTAGGAGACGCAGATGTCGTCGTACGTGCTTGCGCAACCTGAGGATTTGGCCGCGGCGTCGCGGGATTTGACGGGGATCGCTACAGCTCTTCTTTTTGTTCAAATCTCGTTGTAGTATTCGCCGCACGGTGTACGACGCACAGCGCGTATGGGCGGTTTCACCCGGCCCCGCTGCGTTCGTTCACCCGTTTGAGTATTCGGGTTTGTAACCAGCCCGATCGCAGGCCCAGACTGTGGACTGCTGCGATCGCAGAAGGCGGAACACCCTTAGGGCCATTGCCCGCGCCATTCTCACTGTCGTGCCGACCTTGTGGCACGACCATGGCGATTTTCTCGAACAACCCTCTTCGTGACGGGAAGCCGCTGATGTCTTCTTTCGTGAACGTAGTGCCTGACACGTTGGCCACAGCATCCTCTGATTTGACCAGGATCGGATCGGCAATTAGGGAGGCCAACGCGGCGGCGGCGGGGTCCACGGCCCAGGTGCTGGCCGCTGGCCAGGATGAGGTGTCGGCGGCTATCTCGAGTTTGTTTGGCACCTACTCCCAGGAGTTTCAGGCGCTTAACGCGCGGGCGGCGCTGTTTCATGAGCAGTTTGTGCAGGCGTTGAGCGCGGGCGGCGGCGCGTATGCGGCCGCCGAGGCCGCCAACGCGTCGCCGCTGCAAACGCTGGAGCAGGACGTGCTGGGGGCGATCAATACGCCGACCAACTTCTTGTTCAACCGCCCGTTGATCGGCAACGGCGCCAATGGGGCGACGGGGACCGGGCAAGCAGGTGGGGCAGGCGGGTTCTTAATCGGCAACGGCGGCCACGGTGGGTCCGGGGTGGCCGGAACCGTCGGCACCCCCACTGGCGGTAACGGTGGAGCTGGCGGGAAAGCCGGCCTGTTCGGCAGTGGCGGGATAGGCGGAACTGGTGGGGCCGGTGCGGCCGGTGCGGCGGGCGGTCACGGTGGCACCGGCGGTGCCGGCGGATTCCTGGGCGGTTTCGGAGGGGCCGGTGGCAGCGGCGGCGCAGGTGCGGCCGGCGGGGTCAGTGCGGCCGGGACAGGTGGAACCGGTGGTGTCGGTGGGGCTGACAGGTCGCCGTTGTTCTATGCCGGTGGGGCCGGCGGGGCCGGCGGTGCCGGCGGGGCCGGCGCCAATGGTATCGACGGCACCGCGGGCTTCGGGCCTGTCGGCGGGGCCGGCGGTACCGGCGTTGCGGGCGGCGTCGGTGGGGCAGGCGGCGCTGGCGGCCGTGGCTATGGGCTGTTCAGCGACGGCGGTGCTGGCGGCCATGGTGGGCTGGGCGGTGTCGGCGGCAACGGCGGCACCGGTGGTACCGGCGTGACCTTTGGTGTGGGCGGCGGCAACGGTGGTACTGGCGGGGTTGGTGGAAACGCCGGGACCGGCGGGGCTGGCGGGTCCGCGGGATTCTTCGGGCTCGGTGGGCAAGCGGGTGGCACGGGCAACGGCGGCAATGGCGGTGTCGGCGGTAACGGCGGCACCGGTGACAGCGGCACCTCGGGTGCGGTCGGCACCGGCGCCAACGGCGGCACCGGGTTCAGCGGCGGCACCGGCGGTAACGGCGGCGCCGGCGGCACGTCGGGCACCGGGGGCACCGGCGGGTTGGGCGGTAACGCCGGCAACGGCGGCAATGGCGGCAACAGCGGTAACGGCGGCGCCGGCACGGCCGGCACCGGTGTGCTCGCCGGTGGGACTGGCGGGCTGGGCGGTAACGCCGGTAGCGCCGGGAGCGGCGGCACCGGTGGTGAAGGTGGTGCCGGCGGCAAGACCGGCGGCAACGGCGGCAACGGCGGTAACGCCGGGACCGTCGGTGATGGTGGGGTTGGTGGGGCTGGGGGCTCCGATGGTGGGGTTGGTGGTGGTGGCGGCGGTAATGGTGGTGTCGGCGGTAATCCGGGTGTCGCCGGGGCCGGCGGTACCGGTGGTAGCGGTTCCACGACTGGCAGCGATGGGACCGCTGGTGCCTCGGTGATTGGTGTGGCGGGTAATGGTGGGGCTGGCGGGGCCGGCGCTGATGCCACTTTCGCGGGCGCTAGTGGTGGCAGTGGTGGTGACGGCGGTAATGGTGGGGCGATGGGTAATGGCGGCAGTGGCGGTAACGGTGGTGTCGGCGTGGACGGTGCGGCCGGCACCTCCGGTGTCGGTGCGGGCGCCGATGGCGGCGGCGGCGGTACCGGCGGTACGGGCGGCAACGGAGGTGACGGTGGCGACGGCGGCTCGACCTCCGGTAACGGCGGTAACGGTGGCACCGCCGGCCTCGGCGGTAACGGCGGGACGGGCGCCGACGGCAACATCGGGGCCACCGGCACGGCCGGCGGCAATGGTGGTAACGGCGGCACCGGCGGCGATGGCGCGGCCGGCGGCTTCGGCGGTAACGGCGGCACGGCCCTGGGCTCAGGCAACGGTGGCCTCGGCGGGGCCGCTGGTAACGGCGGGACCGCTGGGATTGGTGGCACGGGCGGGGTGGGCGGTAACGGCACCGCTGGTAACGGCGGGGTCGGCGGCGACGGCGGTGCCCCCGGGCTCAGCGGGGTCGGCGGGGCCGGCGGCACCGGCGGCACGGCCGCGGGATCAGGCGACGGCGGTAACGGCGGGGTCGCGGGCGACGGCGGAGCCGCCGGCGCTGGCGGTGTCGGCGGGGCTGGTGGTACCGGCACCGGCGGTATCGGCGGGGCTGGTGGTGATGGCTTTGCGGGGGGCCAGGGTGGCGATGGTGGCGCGGGCGGTAACTCCGCTGCCGGCGGTATCAATGGCTCTGGCGGCAATGCCGGTGTGGGTGGTGCGGGCGGTAATGGTGGGGCCGGTGGCCTAGACACCGGCGCGGGTGCCGGCAGTGGCGGCGACGCCGGGGACGGCGGCAACGGCGGGGTTGGCGGTGCGGTCGGCACCGGCGGTGCTGGCGGGACGGTGGGTGTCTCCGGTAACGGCGGCCAAGGCGGTACGGGCGGCGCTGGGGGTGTCAACGTCACCGCCGGCGTTATGGCCGGCTCCGGCGGCTCCGGCGGCTCCGGCGGCTCCGGCGGCGCAGGCGGAGCCGACACTGGCGGTGGTTCGGGCACCGGTGGTCAGGGCGGTTCCGGGGGCGCCGGCGGCGCCGACACCAGCGGAAGCGGCACCGGCGGTTACGGCGGCGACGGCGGCGGAGGCGGCGAGGGCGGCGCTGGCCTCACGAGCACCACGCCGGGCGGCGCCGGTGGGGCCGGCGGTCAAGGCGGCGCCGCCGGTAACGGCGGCCAAGGTGGCAACTCCAATGGCGGCACTAACGGCACCGGCGGGAATGGCGGTACCGGCGGTGCCGCCAGTACCGGCGGCGACGGCTACGCGGACGACGGCACCGGCGATGCCGGCAACGGCGGTGCCGGCGGGAATGGCGGTGCCGCCGGTGCCCCCGGCGCGGCTGGCACTGGTGGCAGCGGCGGGACCGTGGGTATCTCCGGCAACGGCGGCTACGGTGCCGCTGGCGGTGCTGGCGGCGTGAACATCACCGCCGGCGGCACCGCTGGCAATGGCGGCCAAGGCGGCATCGGCGGGCTCGGTGGCGGCAACGGCGGCCCCGGCGGCGATGGCGGTGCCGATACCAGCGCTGGTGGCACCGCCGGGAACGGCGGTAACGGCGGCGCCGGCGGCTACGGCGGCATCGGGGGCACTGTCGACGGCGGCAGCGGCGGCTACGGCGGCTTCGGCGGCAGCGGCGGCTACTCCTCGTTCGGGACCGCAGGCAACGGCGGGGCCGGCGGTGCAGGCGCCGACGGCAGCACCGGCAGCTACGGCGGCTACGGCGGTGGCGGCGGCTCCGGTGGCTACGGGGGCTACTCCTACAGCGGCAGCGGTACCGGCGGCAACGGCGGTGTCGGCGGCAACGGTGGCGCCGGTGCCGCTGGCACCACGGCCGCAGGCGGCGGCGGTAGCGGCGGCTTCGGCGGCGGCGGTGGCGGTGGCTCGGGCGGTACCGACGGCAACGGCGGCAACGCCGGCAATGGCGGTGCCGGCGGCGCCGGTGTCGACGCCACCGCCGGCACCGGCGTTAACGGCGGCTTCGGCGGCCACGGCGGTGACGGCGGTGGCGGCGGCAACGCCGGCGGCGCCAGCGGCATCAGCGGTAACGGCGGCAACGGCGGCAGCGGCGGGGCTGGCGGGACCGGCGGCTCTGGCACCCCCGACACCGGCAGCGGCGCCGGCTACGGCGGGGCCGGCGGCAGCGGCAATGCCGGTGGCGACGGCGGGGCGGCCGGCTTCGTCGGTACCGGCGGCACCGACGGCAACGCCGGCAACGGGGGAGCCGGCGCCGCTGGCGGCGCTGGCGCCGACGGCGGCCCCAGCGGCTTCGGCGGTAACGGCGGCAGCGGCGGATACGGCGGCAGCGGCGGCTCCGTCAATGGTGCCAGCGGCATCGGAGGCAGCGGCGGTGCCGGCGGCCAAGGCGGCTCCGGCGGCACTGGCACCACGCTCGCAGGGGGTGGCGGTTCCGCCGGCAACGGCGGTTCCGGCGGTTTCCATTACTACGGCACCGGCACGGACGGCAGTGGCGGCAACGCCGGCAATGGCGGTGCCGGCGGTGCCGGGATCGGCGCCACGGCCGGCACCGGCGTTCACGGCGGCACCGGCGGTATTGGCGGCGGCGGCGGCACCGGCGGCGGTGCCGGCGGCGCGGACGCCACCAACGGCAACGGCGGCAACGGTGGTAACGGGGCTAACGGCGGCAACGGCGGCTCGGGTTCCGCGGGTACCGACGGCGGGGCGGGCGGCACTGCCGGCGACGGCGGCACTGGCGGCAACGCTGGCAGCGGGGGCGCCGGCGGAGCCGCCGGCAACGGCGGGGACGCCGGTCTTGGCGGCAACGGCGGCGACACCGCGGCCGGCACCGCCGGCAGCGGTGGCAACGCTGGCGATGGCGGAATCGGCGGCAGCGGCGGCAACGGCGCCGACGGCACCGCGAACAGTGCACCGACGCTTGGCGGCATCGGCGGCCAGGGCGGCCAGGGCGGCCAGGGTGGCAGCGCCGGCAGCGGCACCGCCGGCAACGGTGGCAGCGCCGGCAGCGGCGGCCAGGGGGGCACCGGCGGTGACGCTGCCGCCGGCTCGGGCTTCATCGGCGGCGCCGGCGGCGCCGGCGGCATCGGCGGCATCGGCGGCAGTGGCGGCGACGCTGACAGCGGCAGCGGCGGCACGGCCGCTGACGGCGGCAGCGGGGGCACCGGCGGCACCGGCGGCACCGGCTCTAACGGGGGCGCCGGTACCGCTGGCGACGGCGGTGGTACCGGTGGGGTCGCCACACCGCCCATCGGTCCCACGGGGGGCATCGGGGGCATCGGCGGCAGCGGCGGCAACGGTGGCGCCGGCGGCAGCTGATGCGACATCGATCAGCTTGCCGTTGACCGGATTTGGCACTGATCGAGGCGGTCGCCGTCGTTGTCGCGGCCCGGGGGGTCTGTGTGACCGTTGAATCTCCCGAAGCGGGAGCGGTCAATGTCGCGGCGACCATGGCGAAAGCCGCCGGGCCCGTGAGTGGCTCGGCACGGCAGGACAGCGACCGGCACCGCGCACCGCAGCGTCATCGCGCCCGTCGGTCGACAGGCGTGCTGCGTCGTCGACGACTGTCGAGCCCGTCACGCCCAGGCCCGCGTTCGCCGCTGGTCCCGATGGTGGCAACCCGTCACGCCCGGCATCCGGCGATCTTGCTACGCCACTAGACTCCTTAGGCGATGACCCTTCCCGACAGCTCGCCTGAAGCTGCCTCCACCACGTTTGCCGACCTGCAGATTCACCCCAAAGTCATGCGGGCGATCGCCGACGTCGGTTACGAGTCGCCGACGGCTATCCAGGCGGCGACGATTCCGGCGTTGATGGCGGGCACCGACGTCGTCGGACTCGCACAGACCGGTACCGGCAAGACGGCGGCTTTCGCCATCCCGATCCTGTCCAAGATCGACGTCACCAACAAAGCGACTCAGGCGCTGGTGCTGGCGCCCACGCGGGAGCTCGCGCTGCAGGTGGCCGAGGCGTTCAGCCGCTACGGGGCGCATCTGCCGCAGATCAACGTGCTGCCGGTCTACGGCGGGTCGTCCTACACCGTGCAATTGGCCGGGCTGAGGCGCGGCGCGCAGGTGGTGGTCGGCACCCCGGGCCGGGTCATCGACCACCTGGAGCGGGGGACGCTGGACCTGTCGCACGTGGACTACCTGGTGCTCGACGAGGCTGACGAGATGCTCGCCATGGGTTTCGCCGAAGACGTCGAGCGCATCCTCTCCGAAACACCGGAATACAAACAGGTGGCCCTGTTTTCGGCGACGATGCCCCCGGCCATCCGCAAGATCACCACCAAGTACTTGCACGATCCGTTCGAAGTCGCGTCCAAAGCGAAAAACGCTACAGCCGAGAACATCACACAGCGCTACATCCAGGTCGCCGGTCCGCGCAAGATGGACGCACTGACCCGAATCCTCGAAGTCGAGCCGTTCGAGGCGATGATCATCTTCGTGCGCACCAAGCAGGCGACCGAGGAGGTCGCCGAAAAGCTGCGTGCCCGAGGGTTTTCCGCGGCCGCCATCAATGGCGACATCGCCCAGGCGCAGCGTGAGCGGGTTATTGCCGCACTCAAAAAGGGCGGGGCCAAAGGCATCGACATCCTGGTCGCCACCGATGTGGCCGCACGCGGGTTGGACGTGGAGCGCATCTCGCATGTGCTCAACTACGACATCCCGCACGACACCGAGTCCTATGTCCACCGG
>Ga0302196_10003947_pt1 | contig 13536 bp, 7 predicted proteins | sample II_Bog_N1_3_FD_198794 | JGI IMG/M metagenome (GOLD analysis project Ga0302196, IMG submission 198794) | Peat permafrost microbial communities from Stordalen Mire near Abisko, Sweden - II_Bog_N1_3 | ecosystem: Environmental > Terrestrial > Soil > Wetlands > Peat | place: Sweden: Abisko, Stordalen...
CGACCGACAAGAGCGTGCTGCCCGAGCGCTACCAGGCGCGTGAGGCCCCCAGCGGCCGCGCGCCGCTGTCCGGCATGGTCTTCGAGGGCCGACTCTAGGGTCTAATCGAGGCCCCGCGATGTGGATCGCGCCCGCTATGGGCGGGCATGATCTTCGCCAGATACCCGCAGGCTACGCATCGCCCGGCCCTTGATCAGCGACCTCGTGGAAATGTTGCCTAAACGCCATACGGGCCTCCCAATTGTGGCAGGCGAGCGCCGGGCCATTTGTCGCAGCCGAAACCTACGTTAGAAATCAGTCACATTGCCGGGGGGTGGGATCAGTCTGTCCGGCGCCATCTGGGGGCTTGAAATGGCTGTTTCCGCACTTCGTCGGCTGGCGTTCTGTTTTGTTTCCAGCGCCGTCCTGGTCGCCGCCGGCGCCGCCGCCGCGCAGGACCAGCAAGGCGGTTCGGCCGCTCCGGCCGGAACACCGGCGAGCCCGCCGCCCGCCACGCCCCCTGCCGTCAAGCCGGCGGCCAGCGAGTCGACCACCACCGAACTGGTGATTACCGGTTCGCGCATCCGCGGGCAGACGGTCTACAACTCGGTCTCACCGGTCGAGATCGTCACCCCCGACGAGGACAAGGCCGAGGGGATCATCGACCCCGCCGACGCCCTGCAGCACAGCGCGCTGGCCGCCGGCTCGGTGCAGATCAACAACCAGTTCAGCGGCTTCGTCACCAACGGTGGCCCGGGCGCCGACACCCTGTCCTTACGCGGCCTCGGCTCGCAGCGGACCCTGGTGCTGCTGAACGGCCGCCGGCTGAACCCCGCCGGCGTCAGCGGCACCGTCGCCGCGGTCGACCTCAACGTGATCCCCGACGCCATGGTCGACCACTACGAGATCCTCAAGGACGGGGCCTCGTCGATCTACGGCTCCGACGCCATCGGCGGCGTCGTCAACATCATCACCAAGGACAAGTACGACGGCCTGACCCTGGAGAGCGACAACGACCTCACCCAGCGCGGGCACGGCAACAGCTACGAGCTGTCGGCCACCTATGGCCACGTCGCCGAGAACTTCCACGTCACCGCCAGCCTGCAGTATTTCCGCCAGGACGAACTGACCATCGGCGACCTGCCGAACGGCAAGTGCCCGCCGGAAAACCAGTTCGCCCCGACGGTTCAGGGCCAGAACTACGGCCGGTCCTACGCCAACGGCGCGCCCTACTGCCAGTTCGAGCAGGTGGACGATGTCTCCGACGATGGCCCGAACACCCCCGGGCTGTTCGTCTTCAGCGGCAGCGCGCCGGCCAGCGACCCGTACATTCCGTTCAAACAGAACACCTATCCGACCTATCCGCGCATCACCAACATCAACACCGACACGGCCGAGGCCAACGTCGACGCGGAATCGCCGTTCCAGCGGTTCGGCGCGACCATGATCGGCGGCGTCGACCTGCCCAACAACACCGAGTTCTACTTTGAAGACCTGCTCACCAATCGGACGTCGCAGCAGGCGGCCTTCCTGCCGCAGTTCTTCCCAGCGGACCCGACGACGATCGGAATGGTCTCGAGCAGCGTGTTCAGCCCGTTCCACGGCGATACGGTCATTCCCGTCATCGGCGCGCCGGTCTCGCATTTCACCCAGGACGTCTGGGCCGGCCACGCCGTGTTCGGCTTCAAGGGCGACTTCGGCACCTTCCTGTCCGGCTGGAAGTGGGACACCTATGCGACCTACGGCTTCTCGACGGCGTCCTACACCACCCAGTTCCAGGATAAGCCCAACCTCTACAACGCCCTCGACGCGGTGCCGGCCGTGCCCGGGATGCCGGCCAACCTTGTCCGCACCAACCCGGTCGATGGCTTGAACTACACTTGCAACATCGATCTCACCAATCCGGGCTCCGGCTGCTATCCGCTGGACTGGTTCGAGAGCACCGCGCAGTTCCAGACCGACCCGGCCCTGAAGTACATCGACAAGACCGAAACCGGCCACACGAACTATGAGCAGGTGGTGGTCAGCGGCACCGCCGACGGCCCGCTGTTCGCCCTGCCCGCAGGCGAGGTGCAGGGCGTGATCGGCGCCGAGTTCCGCTATGACGCCCTGAAGGACAACCCCGGCCCGATCGCGGCGGCGCAGGACTATTTCAACCTCTCCACCGCCGGCATCACCCAGGGCAACGAGGACGTCGGTGAAGTCTACCTCGAGACCGAGATCCCGGTGATCAAAGGCGTGCCGTTGATCGATCTGTTCTCGATCGACGCTTCAGGCCGGTTCAGCGACTACAAGACCGCCGGCACGGGCCTCACCTACAAGATCGGCGCGAACTGGCAGATCAATTCGACCCTCCGGGTCCGCGGCACCTACGGCACCTCGTTCCGAGGCCCGGCGCTCTACGAGAACTATCTGGCGGCTCAGACCAGCTTCACCAGCGCCAGCGACCCCTGCGCCATGTATGGGATCAACGCCTCGCCGACGTCCAACCTCTACAAGAACTGTGCGTCGGAAGGCTTGAGTCCGACCGGCAACGGCTTTCCGTCGACCCCGCTCGTACTCACCCAAGGCGCGCTTGGCAGGTTGAAGCCGGAGACCTCGACCAACCTGGTGGTCGGGCCGGTTTGGCAGCCGACCTTTGCCGACCTGCAGGTGGGCATCGACTACTACCGAATCGATGTGAAGAACGAGATCTCCACCATCGGCCCGCAGAACATCCTCGACCTCTGCTACGACAGCTCGCAGTTCCGTAGCGGCTCGCCCTACTGCACGCTGATCTCGCCGCGCGGCTCCGATGGCAGCATCGCCCAGATCGACGACTCCTACCTGAACGTCGCCGAGCAGATCGTCTCCGGCGTCGATTTCAACCTTGACTACGGCTACAAGTTCGACGTCGGCCAACTGCATGTCCACGGCGAGGCCACCTACGCCCTCGAGGACAATCAGGAACTGATCCCCGGCACCGGCTTCACCAACTATGTCGGCAGCTGGGGCGAGCCCCACTTCGTCGGCGACGTGGCGATCACCTGGCGCACGCACGGCTGGAAGTTCCAGTGGACCACCAACTATCTGGGTCCGCAGAGCGAGCAGTCGTACACCGGCGATCCGACCAGCCGGTACAAGGAATACCAACAACAGCAGTTCTACCATTCGATTTCCCTGGAATATCAGGGCGATAAGTGGCGGGCGACGGCCGGCATCCGGGACCTGTTCGACAGCTATCCGCCGGTGGAAAGCTTCAACCCGTCGCCTGGGTATGCGCCGATCCTCGACCAGTACGGCAACGGCACCGGCAACCTCCAACTGCTCGGCCGGACGTTCTTCTTCCAGCTGCGGAAGGAATTCTAGCCAGAGCCAGTCCTGGGGCGGTATGGGGACGGCCTTGACGCCGTCCCCATAGCCTCGATTTTCGGGAGGTCTTCCGTGACCCGCCTGGCCCACTTCGTTGTCCTGCTGTGCGCGGCGGCGATCCTCGGCGCGCCGCCGCTCGCCGTCGCCGCCCCGGCCGTCTCGGCGCCGGCCGCCGGCGCCGCGCCGTCCGACCGCGACCTGACCCGCGCCGCCGCCATCGCCGACGTCACCATTTCGCCCGACGGACAGCACATCGCCGCCCTGACCTCGGCCGACGGCGACACGGTCAACATCAGCGTCTGGAAGACCGCCGCCATGGGCGAGGCGCCGATCAATATCGGCGCGACCCACATGCGCTTCCTGTCGGTCCAGTTCCTGAAGAGCGACCGGCTGCTGGTCACGGCTGTGCAGACCTTCACCGCCGGCAACTACCAGGGCCACATCGCCAAGACCTACGTCACCGACCTGCAGGGCAAGACCTTCTCCAGCCTTTTGCCGATCAACGGCATCGCCGCCGACGAGGACACCGAGTTCAACAACAAGATCGCCGACCCGGAGGTGTTCGACAGCCTGCCGGCCGATCCGCAGAACGTGCTGGTGCTCGACAACCGCGAGGGGGGCGAGGGCGATATCTACCGGGTGAACGTCTACACCATGGCCGCCGAACGCATTCAGCGCGGCTCGGAAAAGGTGTTCGGCTACAAGGCCGATCTGAAGGGCGAACTGCGCGCGCGGCGGGTCGAGGACATCGACAAGGACGGCATCTATATCGCCACCGAACTGCGCGATCCCGCGACGGGCGTCTGGCAGGAGCACTTCCGCTCCCACGCCAAGGACCGCAACCTGGTCGATGTGGTCGGCTTCAGCACGGATCCGAACGTGGTCTACATCGCCACCACCGAGGTCGGCGACACCCCGGGCATCTACGAATACGACCTCAAGCAGCGGAAGATTCTCGACCCGCTGTTTCAGCACAAGCTGTTCGAAGTCGAACCCGTCGTCATCCAGTCCAAGGCGAAGGAGGATTTCGGCCAGGTGCTCGGCTTCGAGTACCAGGCGGCCGACCCTACGGACTATTGGGCCGACCCGAAGCTCGACGCCATCGACAAGGGCCTGCGCAAGGCGCTGAGCATCACCTCGCCGACGGTGGACTGGGTCGACCCCGCGTCGGGCATGAACACGGCGCTGCCGGTTCCATCGGGCGCCGACATCCACTTCGTCAGCATGTCCTACGATCGCCGCTACATCGTGGTCGAGAAGTCCGGCCCGACGCAGCCGCCCGAGTACTTTCTGCTTACTGACGGGACCAAGCTGGAGCTGCTCGGCAAGGCGCGACCGTGGATCAACAAGGCGGCGCTAGGCGACACCACGCTGGTGGAATACCGGGCCCGGGATGGGCTGATGATCCCGGCTTTCCTCACCCTGCCGCCGAAGGACAGGTTCGGGGCCGGCCCCTATCCGACCCTGATCGAGCCGCACGGCGGGCCCTGGGCGCGGGACTATCTCGACTGGGACCTGGCCGGCTGGATCCAGTACTTCGCCTCCCGCGGCTACGCGGTGCTGCAGCCGCAGTTCCGCGGCTCCGAAGGCTGGGGCGGCAAGCTCTGGCGCGCCGGCGACGGCGAGTGGGGCCAGAAGATGCAGGACGACAAGGACGACGGCGTCAAATGGATGGTCGCCCAGCACATCGCCGACCCCAAGCGGGTGGCCATGTTCGGCTACTCCTACGGCGGCTACGCGGCGCTGACCGCCGCCATTCGTCCCAACGGCCTCTATCAGTGCGCCATTTCCGGCGCCGGCGCGGGCGACCTGGAGGCGATCTCCGAGGCCACCTTCGACAACCGCTTCCAGCGCGAGTTCCAGCACCCGACCATCAAGGGCCTGGACGCCCTGGCGCACGCCAAGGAAGCGCAGATCCCGCTCTTGATCTACCACGGCGACCGCGACCAGACCGTGGACATCGAACAGTCGCGCCGCTTCGCCGCCGCCCTGAAGGCCGCCGGCAAGCCCTATAAGCTGGTGGAGATCCCCGACATGGGCCACCAGTATGTGTTCATGACCCCGGCGATGATGCAGGAGCAGCTCGACATCATCGACGCCTTCCTGAAGACCGACTGCAAGCCGGGCGGGCTCTAGAGGACCAACCGATGGACAAGCCCACGACCCTGCGCCGCCTGGTCGAGCTGCCCGGCGTCGCCGATCTGGAAACCAAGGCGCTGATGAAGCCGCGGTTGGCCGAGCCGGAGGGCCGGGCCGAGGCGCCGGAGATCGACGCCTGCGTCAGCGCCAACTTCGGCCTCACCCCGGATCAGGCCGAGGCCGCGCCGCGCCCGGCCGACTGGGACGACATCGACGAAGCCCCGATCCCCGACCAGGTCGCCGCCTTCGAAGCCGCCGGCTGGGACGTCACCGACAACAAGCGCCGGCCACTGCGCATGCTCGGCCACTTCGCCCCGGCGCTCTGGCTGGCGATCCGCGGCGTCGCCGGCGAACTGCCGTTCCTGCCGGAAGACACCAAGCCGGAAGGCTGGGTCTCGTCGCTGCAGGCGGAGGCGTCGCGGTTCCGGAAGCGGTAGCGGCTGGTGCAAATCCTCGCCCTGCGGGGGAGGATTTTGGCGCCGCCGCCCCCAAGATTACCGCGAATTATGTTGGCCCTTCGCCTCGCGCGCGCCACAAGCAGCGGCCACGGAATGGCGCCCCGGTCTTGAGGGGTTTGGCCTGGTGGAGCGTCCGCCCTGATCGCCCTGATTGCCGCCCTTTCGCTGTCGGTTCCCTCGCTGGACGTGCCGCAGCTGCCGCCGATCAAGCGCGACCCGCAGATCACCTATGTGGATCGCCAGGGCGCGGTGCTGGGCGTGCGCGGCGGGCGGTATGCGCCGCCGGTGAACGTCGACCGACTGCCGCCGTATGTGGCCGCCGCCTTCGTCTCCATCGAGGACCGGCGGTTCTATGAGCACGCCGGCTTCGATCCGATCGGCATGGCCCGGGCGGTGCTGGCCGACATCGGCAAGGGCCGCGCCGCCGAGGGGGCCTCGACCATCACCCAGCAGCTGGCCCGCAACCTGTTCCTGAGCAACGACCGCACCCTGGAGCGCAAGGGCCAGGAGCTGGTCTATGCCGTGGAGCTGGAGCAGGCCTACTCGAAGAAGCAGATCCTCGGGCTCTACCTGAGCCGGGTCTATTTCGGCTCCGGCGCCTACGGCATCGAGGCGGCCTCCGAGCGCTATTTCAACAAGCCGGCGGCCAAGCTGACGGTGCGCGAGGCGGCGATGCTGGCGGCGCTGATGAAGTCGCCCACCGACTACGATCCGGTGAGCGAGCCCGAGCGGTCGGCCGAGCGCACCGCGCTGGTGCTCGACGCCATGGTCGATACCGGCGCGATCACCGCCGCCCAGCGGGCCAAGGCGCTGGCGCAGAAGCCGAAGGTGTTCCACGACGCCCCGACCGCGCCGGCGCAGTACTTCGTCGACTGGGTGGACGCGCAGACCCGCCTGCTCACCGGCGTCCCGCGGCAGGACATGACCGTGGTGACCACCCTCGACCTGCCCGCCGAGATCGCCGCCGCCGAGCAGGCCAAGGCGACGGTCGCGCGGTTCGCCCACGCCGACGTGGAGCAGGCGGCGCTGGTGTCGCTGGACGCGCAAGGGCGGGTCAGGGCGCTGATCGGCGGGGTGGACTATGCCACGAGCCAGTACGACCGCGCCGTCGACGCGCACCGGCAGGCCGGCTCGTCGTGGAAGCCGTTCGTCTATCTGGCGGCGATGGAGTCGGGGCTGACGCCCGATACCGTCGACAACGACGCGCCGATCACCATCGGCGACTGGTCGCCGCACGATTTCGAGGACGGCTATCTGGGACCGATCACCCTGGAGCGGGCGCTGGCCCAGTCGATCAACACCGTCGCCGCCCACGTGGCCGACGAGGTGGGCCGGCCGGTGGTGGCCGCCGATGCGCGGCGGCTGGGGATCGTCTCGCCGATCAACACCGATCCGGCCATGGCGCTGGGCACCACACTGGTCACCCCGCTGGAGATGGCCACCGCCTATGACGCCTTTTCGAACGGCGGCATCCGCGTGAATGCCTACGGCGTCGAGCAGATCCGCGGCGCCACCGGCGCGGTGCTCTGGCAGCATCCCAACCAACCGCCGCAATGGGTGATCACCAATCCCCCTCTGAGCGAACTCGACCGCATGCTGCGCACGGTGATCGTCAGCGGCACCGGGGTGAAGGCGGCGATCAGCGGCTACGACCTGGCCGGCAAGACCGGGACCACCTCGGACTTCAAGGACGCCTGGTTCTGCGGCTTCACCGGCGGCCTGACCACGGTGGTGTGGATGGGCCGCGACGACAATGCGCCGATGCGCGGGATCACCGGCGGCAGCGCCCCGACCGAGCTTTGGCGCGGGTATATGGTGCGGGTGATGAAGCGCCTCGGCGTCGGCCCGATCCCCTACGGCCCGCCGCCGCCGGCGATGATCCCGATTCCGCCGCCGCCGATTCCTGGCCAGGCCCCGCCGGTCGACAACCCGGTGGCCACGCCGCTCTGAGACAGGGGACGCCCGCGCTCAAGTATCCCTCGCCCCGCAAGGCGGGGAGAGGTCGGCCGACCGCGGAGCGGGCGGACGGGTGAGGGGACCGGCTCGCCGCCAGGCGAGACGGTTGGTGCATTGGCTTTGCGCTCGACGCCTGACGGCGCCGAGCCCCCTCACCGACCCTCCTTCGCCCTTGGGCTTCGGAGGGCCACCTCTCCCCGCGTCGCGGGGCGAGGGATACGAAGCTCCGACTTGCGCGGGGCTCCCGAAGTCGTGCTAGGCCTTCGCCGGTAGCAGCGAGGAGCCTCATGAAACGCTATCGCATCGGCGTCATCGGCCTGGGGCAGCGGATCGCCCACGTGCTGGCGGCCATGCAGGAGGTCGGCTGGGACTTCGATCTGGCCGCCTATGTCGATCCGGGCCCGATCGGGGCGCCGATCCTGGCGGCGGCGGGGATTCCCATGGGCCAGCCGGTGGCCGACCCCGAAGCGCTGCTCCGGCGCGGGCGGTTCGACCTGATCATGATCGGCTCGCCCAACCACCTGCACCTGGACCATCTGACGGCGGCGTTCGAGGCGGGCGTGCCGATCTTCACCGAGAAGCCGATCGTGCGCACCGAGGCGGAGACCCTGCTGCTGGCCCGGCGCCTCGCCGAGCGGACGACGCCGCCGGTGTTCGTCGGCCTGGTGATGCGCTCGATGCCGATCGTCCGCGAGGTGATCGCCCGTGTCGATGCCGGCGAGCTCGGCGATGTCATCTCCATCGACGCCACCGAGCATCTGCACCCGGAACACGGCGGCTACCTGGCCCGCAACTGGCGGCGCAAGCAGGAGTGGGGCGGCTCGTACCTGCTCGACAAGGTCTGCCACGACTTCGATATCTTTGGCCGGATCGCCGGATCGCGGGCCGCCAAGGTGGCCAGCTTCGGCGGCCGGCGCATCTTCCATCCCGGACGGGCGAGCGAGCCCCGGGTCTATTCCGACGGCCAGGCGGCCTATGCGCTGCGCGACGCCGGCTGGGCCGGGGCCAACGACGCCTTCCAGTCGGACATGGACGTCACCGACCACCAGATCGCCATCGTCGAATACGAGAACCAGATCCGGCTGTCGTTCCACGCCAACAGCCACGTCTCGCTGCAGGAGCGGCGTTGGTACGTGGCCGGGACACGCGGCACCCTGCTGGCCGACCTGGTGCGCAACAAGCTGCTGGTGCGGGGAACGCTGGATCGCGGGAGGCCGGAGCGGGTGGAGTTCGGCAACCTCACCGACGACAACCACAACGGCGCCGACCAGGCGATGGCCCACGACCTGAAGGAAACCCTGGAGGGCCGCGCGCCTTTCCCGGTCACCCCGCAGGACTCGATGGAAGCCGGGCTGACGGTGATGGCCATCGACCAGGCGATGGAAGACGGCGCGATGGTGGATTTGGGCCCGATGTGGAAGCGCTACGACGAGGCGCGGGAGTAGTTCCCCGACCGAAACTGGGGAAACAGGTTGGGACCTAACCCCAATCGACCAGCTCCCTCACCGCCTCGCCCAGCAGCTCCTGCAGCGCCGGCGTCCGCGGATACGGCTGGTGGCGGTATTGGCGGAAGCCTTCGGCTTGATCCACGCCGAAGTCGCGGCCGCGGCGGTCGGCCCAGGCTTCCATGGATTTCAGATAATCGCCGATGCCGTGCTGCAGGGCGACCCAGCGGTGCTGGCTCTCGTGCGCCAGCAGCATGCGGCGCTTGATTTCCATCCACGGGCCGATGTCGACGCCGAAGTCGGGACGGATGCGGGCGCCGTCGCGGCCGCGGCCGCCGATCGAGTCCATGAAATAGAGGTGCGGGATCGCCGGCAGCGGCGCGGCCGGGCCGGTGCGGTAGTTGGGCACGCTGGAGGCGAAGCAGCCGTCGCGGACCAGCAGGCTCACCGCCTCATGGTCGGGGTGGTAGTCCACCGGCGAGGCGGTGATGACGATCTGCGCCCCCGACCAGCGGATCAGCTCGGTGATCCGGCGGCGGGACGGATCGTCGTTGAAGACGCCCAGGTCCGGCAAGTCGGCGCAGCGATAGTCCGCGCCGATCATCGCCGCGGCGGCCGCCGCCTCGGCTTTGCGGATGGCGGCGGTCTGCGCCAAATCGTGCTCGGTCGAGCCGCAGTCGCCGCCGGTGGCGGTGGCGATGCGGATGCTGTGGCCGAGGCTGGCGAGCAGGGCCAGCGTGCCGGCGCCCAAGGTCTCGATGTCGTCCGGGTGGGCGTGGACGGCGAGGATGACGGCCATGGCTGAGCTCTCAGGTCGATTGCGGTCGGCGCACCCCTACGCCAACCGCCGCCGCTCACCCAGCCCCGCCTAGAACGACTCGCCGACCTTGATCCCCACCGTCATCGGCTGAATCGGGATCACATAGAGCGGCCGGGGCGCGGTGCCGACCGGCGCCAGGCACACCGAGACCGTGCAGGGGGTGAACCGGTCGACCTGGCCGCGGGAGTCGAAGGCGTTCTTGACGAACAGGTCGAGCCGGATCTTGTCCTTGTCGACGCCGACGTCGAAGTCGGCGGTCTCGAACGACGGCATCGAGCCCAGGAGCACGATGTCGGACACCCGCAGCCCGACCTGGTTGCGCGACTGGAAGGTGCCGGAGCCCTGGATGTGCGCCCGCCAGCCGCCGACATCCCAGGCGTAACGGGCGGTCATCTCGGCCTTGAACGGCGGCGTGAACGGCAGTTGCGCGCCGTGCACCGCGGTGGCGTCCGCGTCGCTGCAGGTGGGGATGACCAGGCCGCTGACCGGATCGACGCAGAAGTTCTTGGTCAGTTGCGCATCGTTGTAGTTGGCGCCGGCCGAGAGCGTGAGGTGGTCGTCGGGGTGGTAGTCGACGCTGGCCTCCACGCCGATGACCCTGGCGCTGGGGGCGTTCTGGATGATCGTCAGGCTGTTCGGACCGAGGTAGGAGAACTGGAAGTTGGACCAGTCCTCGTAATAGACCGAGCCGTCGAAGATCAGGCTGCGATCGAACCAGCTGGTCTTCCACCCCGCTTCGTAGTTGGTCAGATAGTCGGCCGCGTAGGGGCCGAAATTGCCGTTGCGGTTGTTGCCGCCCGGCCGATAGCCGGTGGAGTAGGTGAAGTAGACGAGGTGGTTGGAGTCGATCTTGTAGTTCAGGTTGATCTTGTGGGTCTCGCCCGAGCCGGTCTGCGACTTGTCGAGATTGACGCACGGCGCGGTCTCGAAGGTCTTGCCGGCGTGGCAGTTCTGGCCGGTGTCGCCCATGCCGGAGGAGAAGCCGGTGAGGGCGTTGTAGCCCTCGCCGAAGCCGAAGAAGCCGTAGAGGCTGTTGTCGTAGCCGTAGCCGCGGATGCCGCCGGTGAGGGTCAGTTGCGGGGTGATGTCGAAGGAGGCTTCGGCGAATACCGCCTCATCCCGGTCGGTGCGCAGCTCGTCGGTGAGCCAGATGGTGCCCGGCCAGCCGGGCGGCGAGATCTGCGGTCCGAAGCCCTGGATTTGGTAGTCCTGGATGATCCAGTGGGTCTGCACCTCCTGGAAGGCGCCGGCGATGAACCGGAAGCGGTCCGTCGCCGGGGATGCGATGCGGATCTCGTTGCTTTCCTTGCTGAAGCGGTCGCGGCCGATGATCTCCTGCAGCGGCGTCTGCAGCGGGTTGCCGCTGCTGTCCTGCCAGTTGGCGCCCGACCCGTAGTAGGCGTCGTACTGGATCGAATAGTCGGTGTAGTCGTCCTTGGTCTCGACATCGCGCCAGAAGTAGCCGCCGGCGTAGGTCAGGTCGTAGTTGCCGATCTTGCCGTTCACGGTCAGCGCCGCCTGGATCCAGCCGTCCTTGTCGGTGTCGGGCTGGAAGCGCTGGTCCTGCAGATCGCCGACGCTGGGCTCGAAGCCGTAGAAGCCCTTGGTGTTCAGATACTGGCCGATGATGCTGGGGGTCACCGTCCAGTTGTCGTTCAGGTCGATCTTCAGGGCCGCCCGGCCGCCAAAGGTGTCGGCGGGATTAGAGTGAGCATCGACGAAGGCGGCGTTGTTGACGGTGGCGCCGGAGGTGGCGAAGGTGCGGGTGCCCGGCACATTGGCGATGTCGCCCGGGTCGTGCTCGTCCCAGGCCACAATGCGGACGGCGACGTTCTGGGCCAGGGGCACGTTCACATAGCCCTCGGCCACATAGCCTTCGCCGGCGTGGTCCTCGTAGTTGCCCTGCAGGTCGTAGGCGGCGGAAAAGCCGTCGGTCGAGGGCTTGTTGGTGATGATCCGCATCGTGCCGGCTTCGGAACTGGCGCCGTAGAGCGTGCCCTGCGGCCCGGGCAGCACCTCGATCCGGGCGACGTCGTAGATATGCACGTCCAGGGTGCCGCCGATGGTCGAGATCGGCAGCTCGTCCAGGTAGGAGCCGACACTGGGCAGCGGGCCGGAGTGGTTGGCGTTATCGCCGCTGGAGATGCCGCGCATGTAGAGGGTGGTCTGGTTCGGCCCGGTGGTCTGGAAGGTGACCGCCGGCATGAACTTCACGTAGTCGCCGAAGCCGTTGATGTTCAGCTGGTCCAGATGCTTGGTGTCGATCGCCTGCACGCTCATGGCGACGCTCTGCAGCGACTCCTCGCGCTTCTCGGCGGTGACGATGATCTCGCCGGTCTGGGCCGCCGAGGCGTCCGCGGCCGTGGCGTCCGCGTCGGCCGCCCGCGCCGGCGGTCCGGCCAACATGGTCGACGCCAGCAGCGCGCTGGTCAGGCTCCAGCCGAACAGCGCCGTCCGGCCGATTTTAGATTGGTTCATGTCCCCAAAGCCCCTTCGTTATTGTTTGGAACTTACATGTCGGCGAGCGGCCCGAGGGCCGTTTCCAGCGGGCCGAGCCACGGCTCGTAGCGCCGCCATTGGTCCAGGCCGTCGCGGTAGATCGGCTGGCGCACCTGCTCGGAGCTGGCCGTCCGCACGGCCCGGTCGTTCTCGTAGAAGCGCAGCGCCGCCGGCTCGAACGGCAGGCCGCAATAGTCCAGCAACCGGCGAACCTCGCTCTCGGTATCCTCGACCATGGTCTCGTAGCGCACCCGGTGGACCTTGCCCGGGAGCACCTTGTCGAAGTGTTCCATCAGGGCGACGTAGTCGCGGTAGTAGCGGCCCAGATCGGTGAGGTCGTAGGAGAAGCTCTGTCCACGGGCGAAATGCTGCTTGAAGGCTGAGAAACAGGCGCCCATCGGGTGGCGCCGGGCGTCGATGATCTTCGCCTTGGGCAGGATCAGCTGGATCAGGCCGATGTGGACGAAATTGTTCGGCATCTTGTCGATGAAGAACGGCTTGCCCGACTTACGCTGCACCCGGGTGCGCGCCAGGAACCGCTCGCCCATCTGCGACAGGGTTTCGGCGTCGACGTCCGCCAAGGATGAGGGGTAGAGCGCGGCGCCCGCCTGGCGCTCGCGCTCGCCGAGGTTCCTGGCGATCGCCGCGATATCCGGCAGCTCCATGGTTCCTTCCACGGCCGAGTGACTGGAAAGAATCTGCTCGATCAGGGTCGAGCCGGAGCGGGGCAGGCCGACGATGAAGATCGGCGCCGGGTCCTGGCAGCCCTGTCCCCGACGCGCCTCGAAGAACTCGGAGGTGAAAGCCGAGCGGGTGCGCTCCAGCTGCCGGCTGGTCTCGTCGGCGTCGTAGGGGACCAGCTTGCGACGCAGCGCCGCGCCAGCGGCGT
>Ga0302196_10003948_pt1 | contig 13535 bp, 13 predicted proteins | sample II_Bog_N1_3_FD_198794 | JGI IMG/M metagenome (GOLD analysis project Ga0302196, IMG submission 198794) | Peat permafrost microbial communities from Stordalen Mire near Abisko, Sweden - II_Bog_N1_3 | ecosystem: Environmental > Terrestrial > Soil > Wetlands > Peat | place: Sweden: Abisko...
TCCCGCGACGAGCTGAAGCAGTACGAGATGCAGGCCGAGTTGCGCGAACGTTTCCCGCCCGAGGTGATGGACCGCATGCGCTTCTTCCTGGGCGACGTGCGCGACCAGACCCGGCTTGCGCTGGCCTTTCGCGGGGTCGATATCGTCATCCACGCCGCGGCGCTGAAACAGGTGCCGGCGGCGGAATACAATCCGTCGGAATGCGTCCACACCAACATCATGGGCGCGGAGAATGTGGTCTGGGCCTGCCTGAACAACCGGGTCAAGCGGGTGGTGGCCCTGTCCACCGACAAGGCCTGCAGCCCGATCAACCTCTATGGCGCGACCAAGCTGGCCTCGGACAAGATCTTCGTCGCCGCCAACAACCTGGCCGGCGACATCGGCGCGCGGTTTTCCGCCGTGCGCTACGGCAATGTGGCCGGGTCGCGCGGCTCGGTCGCGCCCCTGTTCCAGCGGCTGATCCGCGAGGGCGCCAAGGACCTGCCGATCACCGACCCGCGCATGACCCGGTTCTGGATCTCGCTCGACCAGGGCGTGGATTTCGTCCTGTCGTCGATGGAGATGATGCGCGGCGGCGAAATCTTCGTGCCCAAGATCGGCTCGATGAAGATGACCGAGGTCGCCAAGGCCCTGGCGCCGGATCTGCCGCACCGCGTGGTGGGCATCCGTCCCGGCGAGAAGCTGCACGAGGTGATGATCTCCGGCGACGACGCGCGCATGACCACCGAACTGGCCGACCGCTATGTGATCGAGCCGGAGTTCGTCGAATATGTGCGCCAGTCCTTCCGCGACAGCGGCGGAACGGCGGTCGCCGACAGCTTCACCTATTCCAGCGACGCCAACAGCGAATGGCTGGACGCCGACGGCCTGCACGCCCTGCTCGCCGGCCATGGCTGATCCGGCGCCGTTCCTGCCCTATGGCCGCCAGCTCATCGAGGACGACGATGTCGCCGCGGTCGTCGAGGCCCTGCGCGCCGACTTCCTGACGACGGGCCCGCGCGTCGAGGCGTTCGAGGCCGCCTTCGCCGAGAAGGTCGGCGCGGCCCATGCGGTGGCCTGTTCGAACGGGACCGCGGCCCTGCACCTGGCCCAGCTGGCCCTGGACGTCGGGCCGGGCGATGTGGTGATCGTCCCTGCGATCACCTTCGCCGCCACCGCCAACTGCGCCCGCTACCAGGGCGCCGAGGTGGTGTTCGCCGACGTCGATCCCGACTCGGGACTGATGACGCCCGGCACGCTGACCGACGCGATCGCGCGCCTGGAGGGCCGCCGGCTGCGCGCGGTGTTGCCGGTGCACCTGTCAGGCCACGCGGTCGAACTGCCGGCGCTGGCGGCCCTGGCGGCGGCGGAGGGCGCGGTGCTGGTGGAGGACGCCTGCCACGCGGTCGGAACCCGCATGGCCTTCGACAATCGCCCCGAACAGGTCGGCGATGGCCGCCATTCGGCGATGGCCTGCTTCTCCTTCCACCCGGTCAAGACCATGACCACGGGCGAGGGGGGCATGGTCACCACCAACGACCCGGCGCTGGCGTCGCGGCTGACGGCGCTGCGCAGTCACGGGATCACCCGCGATCCGGCCGCCTTCACCGCGCCTGAGATGTCGCTCGACGCCGCGTCCGGCGAGGCCAATCCGTGGTCCTATGAGATGCAGGCGCTCGGCTACAACTACCGGCTCCCGGACGTGCTGTGCGCCCTGGGCCTGAGCCAGCTGGCCAAGCTGGACCGGTTCACCGCGCAACGCCGGGCGCTGACGGCCCGCTACCAGACGCTGCTGGCCCCGCTGGCGCCCACGGTGCGGCTCCAGCCCGGCGCGCCCTATGCCGACCCGGCGCTGCATCTGCTGGTGGTCCTGGTCGACTTCGAGGCGCTCGGCCGCTCACGCAAGAGCGTCATGGAGACCCTCCGCGCCCGCGGCGTCGGCAGCCAGGTCCATTACATCCCGGTGCACCGCCAGCCCTACTACGCGGCCCGCTATGGCCCGATCGACCTGACCGGCGCCGACGCCTGGTACGCGCGCTGCCTCAGCCTGCCGCTGTTCGCCGGGATGGAGGCGGGGGATGTGGACCGGGTGGTCGAGGCTTTGAGGGGGGTGGTGGCGTAACGCCGCTTCCCAATCCCGGTCGCCCTACGCCACGCCGGCGGCCAGGAATCCGAGAATGCGGGCGTTGACGTCATCGGGCTGGGCCATGGCTGCGATGTGGTCGGCCTTCGGGACGATCGCCCCTTTCAGGCCCGGCATGCGCAGTTGAGCCAGCGTCAGCGTCTGGTGCGGGTCATAGAGTCGCTCCTGCTCGCCGATCAGCAACAGGGCGGGGGCGCGGATCTTCTGCAATTCGGATCGGCGGAACACCCCGGCGTTTATGATGCTCACCTTGGCCGCCTCAGCCATGGTCACCGACATCAATTTCGCCCAGGCCGGATCGCGGGGCGCCTGGCGGGCGCTGAGATCGGCAAGGCTCGGCGGGCGCTTGTCGCCCAGCAGGCGGCGAACGCGTCTGCGCAGTCGGCTGGTCAGCATGGCGTAGGTGAATCGCCAAGACAGGCCGACGAAGCTGCCGGCGGGGCTGATGAGCACCAGCCGATCGATCCGCTCCGGCGTCAGCGCGGCCTGGCTCAGGGCGAGGAAGGCGCCGAACGAGCAGCCGACAATCGAGGCTCGCGCGATGCCGAGGCCGTCAAGCAGATCGATGTACCAGCCGGCGAAATCCCGCCGATGGCGGATCTTCCGAACGGCCTGGCTCTTGCCGGGCTGGCCGATCACATCGACCGCAAAGGTCCGGTAGCGGCGGCTCAGCGTTTCGACATTCAGCCGCCAGACGGTGGCTGTCCCCGCGAAGCTGTGCAGCAGAACCAATGGCGGAGCATCTGGCGGGCCGCTGACGATGACGTGGGTCGGGCCAAGACGGGTGGGCAGTTCGAGCGTTTGGTAGTCGACGGGCCATTCACGAAGCACCGCGTCGTAGGCGGCGATGTATCGCGCCCGGGACTCCTCGCTCTTGAACGTTGGAAACCGCTGCGCCGCGCCGCCCGCCATGCCGTCCGTCCCCGTCTTCGTTAGACGCGGAACCTGCTTGTTCGAGGCTTGTCCGGCAATTCTTGAACAAAACTATATTCGGGCCATATCAGGGATAGGGGAGCCGGCCACAGGCCTCACGCCACCGCGACCACCTCAACCTCGCCGCCGCCCACCTGTGCGGTGTCGCCCACCTCCTTGCCCAGCAGCGCCCGCGCCAGCGGGGAGACATAGGACACCGACCCCAGCGCCGGATCGGCCTCGTCCTCGCCGACGATGCGGAAGGTCTGGGTGCGGCCGTCGTCGCGTTCGATGGTCACCGTGCCGCCAAAGGCGACGCGGCCATCGGGGATGTGCGGCTCGACCAGTTGCGCCGAGGCGCGCCGGGCCGACCAGTAGCGCAGGTCGCGCGTGGCTCTCGCCATGGCGGTGCGGTCCGCGCTGACGTCGCTGGCGTTCTGGGCCGTGGCGTAAGCAGCTTGGGCTGAAGCCAGCGCCGCCTCGATCAGCGCCAGACCCGCCGGCGTGACCAGGTTCGGATGCGGCGAGATCGGCCGGTCGGGCAGGTTGGCGGCCTGCGCCTCGTAGTCTTCCTCACGGGTAAAGGCGACGCTCATAGGGGCATAACGCGCGCTAGCGCCCGCCGCTCCCGGTGATTTCCTTGATCAGCGCCTGCACCGGGGCCTTGCCGCCGACCGCCCAGACCGACTTCATGTGGGCCAGGGTCCGCGCGGCGGCGTCCTCGAAGATCCACTCGCACTTGTCGAAACGGCAGTTGTCGAACACCGGCGCCTCGCCGCCGGAATAGATCATCCGGCAGTCGCGGAATTCGCAGTCGGAAAACACCTCGCCATCGAGATAGAGGGTCTCGTGGTTGCACATCACGGCCGTGGGCATGGCGCTCAGTCCTGCTCGCCGTTGTTGGCCGGCGTCTGGCCGCCCTCAAGCTCGCGCTGGCGCCGCTTGGCTTCGGCCTTTTCGGCCAGCTTCAGGGCCTTGATCCGTTCGCGTTCCTGGCGTTCGAAGGAATAGTTGGGCTTGCGCGCCATATGGGCAACTCCTCAGCGACGTCTGCGGTCGCTGTGCGGCGCTCCTTGGCAGCCTGAACGAGGCTGGAGCGGCATGGTTTCAAGGCTAGGCGTCGTCCCGCCGACAGACAGGCGGGGCGCTTGCGGGCCGGACCGCCACCCGCGGTCCCGCCTTCGATCCACGCCAGTTAGTGCGGCTCGGCCCAAAACTCAAGCGGGATGGGCTTTTGGCGGCCGGATTTGGAAGGCTGAATTTTGACGCCAAGAGCGCGAAGGACGCGAAGAAGACACGCCAAGATGAACCTATAGCGCTTCGCGCGAAGCGCAGATGGTCTTCTTCGCGCCTTCCTTAGCGCCCTTGGCGGACTTCGCGTCTAAACTCAGCCCGCCTTACGGTCGGTAGAGCTTAGACCGCTTCGTCGAGGATGCCTTCCAGCCCCTGTTCGCGCACCTTGCGATAGAGGGTCGAGCGGCCGATGCCGAGGCGGCGCGCGACTTCGCTCATATGGCCGGCGTAGATCTCGATGGCCAGCTGGATCAGGTCCCGCTCGATGTCCTCCAGCGTGCGCAGATGGCCGCGGCCGTCGAGGATGCGCACGGGCGCATCGACCCGGATCTCGTCCATCAGCTGCTGGGCGCTGGGCACCACGGCCGGAGCGGCCGGCGCGGACTCGGCGGCGGGCGCCGGCGCTTGGACGCCCGACACGGCCGGGAAGTCGTAGGGCTGCAGATAGGGGGCGTCGGCCAGGACGATGGCGCGATAGACCGCGTTTTCCAGCTGACGCACATTGCCCGGCCAGTCGTGGGCGCAGAGCAGGGCCAGGGTCTCGGCGGTCGCGCCGACCACCCGCTTGCCCTCTTCGACATTGAATCGCTGGATGAAGTGGGCGACCAGGGCCGGAATGTCCTCGCGCCGCTCGCGCAGCGCCGGAGCCTCGATGGGGAAGACGTTCAGGCGATAGTAGAGGTCCTCGCGGAACCGGCCCTCGGCCACCTGGGTCGCCAGGTCGCGGTTGGTGGCCGAGACGATGCGCACGTCGACCCGCACCGCGCGTTTTGAGCCGACAGGATCGATTTCGGATTCCTGCAGCGCGCGCAGCAGCTTGACCTGCATGTCCAGCGGCAGCTCGCCGATCTCGTCCAGGAACAGGGTCCCGCCGTTGGCCTCCTGGAACTTGCCCAGGTGCTTGTCGGTGGCGCCGGTGAAGCTGCCCTTCTCATGGCCGAACAGGATCGACTCGATCAGGTTCTCCGGCAGGGCGCCGCAGTTGACCGCCACGAAGGGCTTGCCGGCGCGATCCGACGCGCCATGCACCGCACGCGCGATGACTTCCTTGCCGACGCCGCTTTCGCCGAGGATCAGGATGGGGATGGTCGACTTGGCCGCCCGCTCGCCCAGCCGCTTGACCGCGGTCATGGCCGGCGAGGCGCCGATCAGGTCGGCGAAGGTCACCTTGCCGCCCGACTTCTTCTTCAGCCGGTCGACCTCGCCCTTCAGGTCGCCCATCTGCAGGGCGTTGCGGATCGAGACCATGATCCGCTCCGGGCTCGCCGGCTTGACGAAGAAGTCCTGAGCCCCGGCCTGCATGGCCTGAACCACGGTGTCGATGCCGCCGGTCGCGGTCAGCACCACCACCGGCTGGTTGAAGCCGCGCTGGCGCATCTCCTTCAGCGTCGCCAGGCCGCCGAGGCCCGGCATCACCAGGTCGAGCATGATGGCGTCGGCGCTCCCGCCGCCGGCCAGACGATCGATCGCCTGCTCGCCGGTCTCGGCGTGCGCGACCACCAGGCCCTCACGCTCGAGCACCGACTGGATCAGCCGTCGCTGGGTCGGATCGTCGTCAACGACGAGCACCGTCTTGGTCATTCAAAGTCACCCGCACCAGTATCGCTGGCCCTCGTTGGAGACAGCTTGCTTTGGCCGGCGTTGTAACCGGTCCAGGTAAAGGCCGCGTTGAGGGGGTGTTCCCAAGGGGTTAACCGGTGCGATTTGACGCACGGCCGAGATTGCCTGTCGCGGGCGCGCGGGCCTATGGATTGGGCATGACCGCACATTCAAAGCCCAAAGCCGCCGCCGAGGTCCTGCCGGAGTGGTCCCTGACCGATCTGTTCGCCGGCCGCGACGATCCGCGCATCGAGCAGCGCCTGTCCCAGGCCAAGGCGGACAACGACGCCCTGGCGGCCATGAAGGGCGCCTTCGTCGCCTCGCGGGCGGACGCCAATCGGCTCGGCCTGGTGCTGGCCCAGGGCATCGGCCTTTATGAGGCGGCGACCAACGGCCTGTGGACCGTGGGCGCCTATGCCTCGCTGTCGGTGTCGGTGGCCAGGGACGATCCGGCCTGGGCCAAGTTCGAGGCCGACGTGCGCGCCCGCTCGGCGGCCATCGCCGCCGAAAGCCTGTTCTTCACCCTGGAGCTGAACGAACTTGAGGAATGGGAGATCGAGGCGGCGATGCGCGGCAACAAGGATGTCGCCCGCTACCGTCCCTGGCTGCGCCGGGTGCGGCTGGGTCGCCCGCACGAGCTGTCGGCCGACCTCGAACGCATGCTGGTCGATCGCGGCCCGGCGGTCGCCAACTGGAGCCGGCTCTACGACGAGACCCTGAGCCGCATGAGCGTGCACTGCGGGCGCGAGGCGCTGACCCTGTCCGACGCCCTCAACCGCCTGTCCGATCCCGATCCGGCCAGGCGCAAGGTCGCGGCGAACGCCCTGGCCAAGGCGCTGGAAGCCGACACGCCGGTGCTGGCGCTCAGCCTCAACACCATCGCGGCGGAAAAGCAGGTCGAGGATCGCTGGCGCAAGTTCACCACTCCCGCGGCCTCGCGCCACCTGGCCAATGAGGTCGACGCGGAATCCGTCGAGGCCATGGAGCAGGCGGTGGTCGAGGCCTATCCGCGCCTGTCGCACCGCTACTATGCGCTGAAGGCCAGGCTGCTGGGCAAGAAGACGCTGGACCACTGGGACCGCAACGCGCCGCTGGATCAGGCCAAGCCGCGCGCCTACGCCTGGACCGAGGCCAAGGGCATGGTGCTGGAGGCCTTTGACGGGCTGACGCCGGTGTTCGCCGACCACGCCCGCACCTTCTTCGACCACCCCTGGATCGACGCCCGCCCGCGCGCCGGCAAGTCGTCGGGCGCCTATTCGCATCCGGTGAGTTCGGAGGCGCACCCCTACGTCTTCCTCAACTACATGGGCGAACGGCGCGACGTGCTGACCCTGGCCCACGAGCTGGGCCACGCCGTGCACCAGACCCTGGCCGCGCCGCTGGGCACGCTGCTGGCCGACACGCCCCTGACCCTGGCCGAGACCGCCTCCATCTTCGGCGAAGGCCTGGTGTTCGAACGCCTGCTTAAGGAGGCCGCGCCCGCCGATCGCCGCGCCCTGCTGGCCGGCAAGATCGAGGATGGGTTGAACACGGTGGTGCGCCAGATCGCCTTCCACCGCTTCGAGACCCGCTTCCATACCGAGCGGCTGGCCGGCGAGGTCTCGGCCGAGCGGATCGGCGAGATCTGGCTTGAGGTGATGGGCGAGAGCCTCGGCCCCGCCGTGAAGCTGAACAAGGGCTACGAGCACTATTGGGCCTACGTCAGCCACTTCGTGCACGCGCCCTTCTATGTCTACGCTTACGCCTTCGGGAACCTGCTGGTCGAGGCGCTAATGGAGGCCCGGGCGCGCGATCCGCAAGGCTTCACGCCCCTCTATGAGGAGCTGCTGGCCGCCGGCGGCACGCGGACCTATGTCGAGGCGCTCAAGCCCTTCGGCCTGGACCCGCGCCAGAAGGCCTTCTGGGCGGCCGGCTGCGCCCGACTGGAGCGTCTGGTGGACGAGTTCGAAGCCCTGGTTTGAGTGACGTCTGGGCGTGTCGCTGGAAGGCTGATTCAACGAAGGAATGAACCACCAAGGCGCAAAGGACACCAAGGAAGGAAGCGACACGAACCGAGACGATGCCCTTCGCGCACGGCGCCGGTCTTCGCGCTCCCTCGGTGTCCTTTGCGCTTGGTGGTCAAACCTCTTTCCTTCAGGCGCCGTCCATCTTCCCGGACGGATGACTTGCGTTTCCCGGGTCGGCGTTTAGTCAGAACCCATCTGACTCTCTCGCCCATTTCGCTGATCGCCATTCCAGCGGCTGTATTGAGGTTTCCCATGGCCGACGACAAACCCCAGGCCGCGCCGCAGGCCGAAGCCCCCCTGGTCGCGTTCGAGGGGCGCGAGCCGCCGGCGCCGGACTGGTTCAAATGGGCCATCGCGCAGGAGCCGGAGCGCTCCTTCGTCAATGTCGGCGGGGCCAATATCGAGCTGCTGGCCTGGGGCGAGCGCGGCAAGCCCGGCATGATGCTGATCCACGGCAACAGCGCCCACGCCGACTGGTGGAGCTTCATCGCCCCCTATCTGGCCAAGGATTTCCGCGTCGCGGCCATCTCGCTCTCGGGCATGGGCGCCTCCGACTGGCGGGAAAACTACAGTTTCGAAGTGTTCGCCCAGGAGATGCATGCGGGCGCCGAGGCGGCGGGCCTCTACGACGCGCCGGTCAAGCCGATCTTCATCGGCCATTCCTTCGGCGGCTCCCAGGTCTTCTATGCGGCGCGCAAATATCCCCAATGGATGCAGGCGGCGATCCTGGTCGACACCGGCTTCGGCGGTCCGCCGCCGGCCGCCGAAGGCTTCCGCCAGCCCCAGACCCGCACCCAGCCCAACCGGGTCTACCCGACCCTGGAGGCGGCGCTGGGCCGGTTCCGCTTCATGCCGCCCCAGGGCTGCTCCAACTTCTTCATCGCCGACTTCATCGCCCGCCGCTCGCTCAAGCGCGCGCCAATGGAGGATGGCGGCGAGGGCTGGACCTGGCGGTTCGACCCCTTCCTTTGGGGCAAGCTCGATCGCACGGCCATGGCCTCGATCGTGCTGGAGCCCAGCTGGTGCCCGATGATCCATATCTACGGGGCCAATTCGGTGATCGTGAAGCGGCGCCAGGACCACGATTCGCCCGCCGACAACCTGCTCAACACCCTCAAGCAGGTGGTGATTCCCGATTCCGAGCACCACGTCATGGTCGACCAGCCCCTGGCGCTGATCTCGGCCATACGCGGCGTGCTGGTGGGCTGGCCTTAGCAGCCGCTTTCGTCCTTCGAGGCTGGCTAAATCCGCCGATAGACCCGGTTTCGCTTCGAGCCCTGGTCGCGCACCGAGACATCCTCCACCAGCCCGGCGGCCAGCAGCGGCGGGTCGATGCGGGTGGCCGCTTCAGTGCTGTTCAGGCCCTCGACCTCCAGGATCACCGCCTTGACCGTCTTCAGCGTCTCGGCGCCCCCGCGCAGGATCGCGCCTTCCACCCCGTCCACGTCGATCTTGAGATAGTCCGGCGCGGACAGGCCGAACGCGGCGCGGAAGTCGTCGATGCGATAGGCCAGGGCGCCCTGGCTGAACACGCTGTGGTGGCCGCCGAACTGGTCGGGGGCGCCGCCGATGGAGTTGCCGCCCGAGCCCGCCGCCATCGAGAACAGCGACAGGCGGGTCAGCTCGGTGGTGTCCGACAGCGCCAGGCACAGGGGAAACACCCGCTCGCCCAGGCCGTTCAACGCCAGATGCTCGATTAGCACCCCGAAGCTGGTCGCCTTGGGTTCGAACGCATAGACGCTGACCCCCTCCCGCAGGGCGGCGTACATGGACAAGAGCCCGGTCGCCGCGCCGATATCCCAGAAGCTCTCGCCGGGCTGGATGGCGTCGATAAAGGCCAGGGTCTCCGGCTCCTCGCCGTCGAAGTCCAGCGCCGCGGCGGCCAGGTGCGGGCCACGCTGAGGCAGCACCTTCAGCGGGCCGCGGCGGGTGACGATGGTCGCCGAGGCGTCCGCGTCCAGGCGCTCCATCAGCCGCGCGACAGTCTGGGCCCGCCGGACCGGCTTCTGGCCGGCGGTGGCGAGGTTGACCACGCCGTGCAGGGCTCGCGCGAGAGATCGGCTCATCGGCACATCCTTTGCCTAAGCGCTGTACGTCCTAGCCTGTATGCGACATCGGCGCAAAGACGGCGGCTTGAGCCGAGCGCCGCATTGCTATAGTCGGCGATCATCTTTGCAACGCCATCTTTGAGGGGCGCTACATGGCCGGTCAGGCTTCTGAATATCATCGCGGCGAAATGGACATCCACGCCCAGCAATCGACCTTCCACGCTGTCATGGTCGGCAGCAAGTGGGGCTCGCTGGCGGTCGCCACCGGCGTTCTGTTCCTGACCCTGTGGTTCTGCACCCCGTCCGGCTTCTTCACCGCCTTCATCAGCGCGGCGGTTCTGCTGGCGGTCGGCATCTTCGCCCTGCGCGAACGGGCCCCGTCCGGTCACTAGCGACTAGACAAAGCCAACGGATTGACTTCCTAAGTCCCGGACTTCGAGTTTGCGAGGGGGGAACTGGGCCGCATGACCGCGAAAGTCGCCGTCACCAAGGAAGGCCGCGCCGGCGAGACCCGCGTGGCCGCCACGCCCGATACGGTCAAGAAGCTGATCAGCGCGGGCTTCTCCGTAACCATCGAAGCCGGCGCGGGCGCCGGCGCATCCTATCCTGACGCGGCCTACGCGGAGGCCGGCGCCGACGTTGTCCCGACCGCCGCCGCGGCGATCAAGGACGCCGACGTCCTGTTCAAGGTCCGCGCGCCCGGCGAGGCCGAGATCGCCGCGCTGAAGCCCGGCGCCATCGTCGTCGGCCTGTTCAACCCGTACCAGGACAAGCCTCTGCTGGAGGCCTTCGCCAGACAGAAGGTGTCCGCCTTCGCCATGGAATTCATCCCGCGAATCACCCGGGCCCAGGTGATGGACGCTCTGTCCAGCCAGGCGAACCTGGCCGGCTACCGCGCGGTGATCGAGGCGGCCGAGGCCTATGGCCGGGCTCTGCCGATGATGATGACCGCCGCCGGCACCGTCGCGGCCGCCAAGGTCTTCATCATGGGCGTCGGCGTCGCCGGGCTGCAGGCCATCGCCACCGCCCGCCGGCTGGGCGCGGTGGTCACCGCCACCGACGTGCGCCCGGCGACCAAGGAACAGGTCGAAAGCCTGGGCGCCAAGTTCGTCGCCGTCGAGGACGAGGAGTTCAAGGCCGCCGAGACCGCCGCCGGCTACGCCAAGGAAATGAGCGCCGAATACCAGGCCAAGCAGGCGGCCCTGGTCACCGAGCACATCAAGAAGCAGGACATCGTCATCACCACGGCCCTGATCCCCGGCCGCGCCGCGCCCAGGCTGGTGTCGGCCGAGCAGGTGGCCTCGATGAAGACCGGCTCGGTGCTGGTGGACCTGGCGGTCGAGCAGGGCGGCAATGTCGCCGGCTCCAAGCTGGACGAGGTGGTCGAGACCGGCGGGGTCAAGATCGTCGGCTACGCCAACCTGGCCGGGCGCATCGCCGCCGACGCCTCCAACCTCTATTCGCGCAACCTGTTCGCCTTCGCCGGCCTGCTGCTCAACAAGGAGGGCGCCCTGGCGCCCGACTTCGAGGACGAGATCCTCAAGGCGGCTCTGCTGACCCACGACGGCGCGATCGTCCACCCCGCCTTCAAGGCCGCTTGAGGAACCTGACATGGATGTCGTCGACCCCACCGTCTTCCGGCTGGCCATCTTCGTCCTGGCCATCTTTGTCGGCTACTATGTGGTCTGGAGCGTCACGCCGGCCCTGCACACCCCGCTGATGGCCGTGACCAACGCCATCTCCTCGGTGATCATCGTCGGCGCCCTGCTCGCCGCCGCCGCCCATGGCGTGAGCGGCGCGGGCAATGGCGGCACGGTGTGGATCTCCAAGGGCGCCGGCGCGGTCGCCGCGGGCCTGGTCGCCGTCAACATCTTCGGCGGCTTCCTGGTCACCCAGCGCATGCTGGCCATGTACAAGAAAAAGCAAAGCTAGCGGCGGCGTAGGGGGCCAGTCACCATGAACGCCAATATCGCGGCTATCGCCTATCTGATCTCGGGCGTGCTCTTCATCCTGGCCCTGCGCGGCCTGTCCAGCCCGGTCACCAGCCGGCGCGGCAACCAGATGGGTATGATCGGCATGGTCATCGCCGTCGGCGTGACCCTGCTGACGCTGCTCAGCCAGGGCGCGCTCGATCCGGTCACCATCGGCCTGATCCTCGGCGGGGTGGCCATCGGCGGCACGATCGGGGCGGTGATCGCCCGCCGGGTGCCGATGACCTCGATGCCGCAGTTGGTCGCCGCCTTCCACTCCCTGGTGGGCCTGTCGGCCTGCCTGGTCGCGGTCGCGGCCATCTATACCCCCAGCGCCTACGGCATCGCCACGCCGGACGGGGCCATCAAGCTCGAGAGCCTGATCGAGCTCAGCCTGGGCGTGGCCATCGGCGCGGTGACCTTCACCGGCTCGTTGATCGCCTTCGCCAAGCTGAACGGCAACATGAGCGGCGCGCCGATCATGCTGCCGGCCCGCCACCTGCTGAACATCGCCATCGGCCTGATCATGGTCGGCCTGATCGTGCTGCTGGTGATCAGCGGCGGGTCGCTGAAGCTGGCCTTCTGGGGCATCTTCGCCCTGGCCCTGATCGCCGGGATCACCCTGATCATCCCCATCGGCGGCGCCGACATGCCGGTCGTGGTGTCGATGCTGAACAGCTATTCCGGCTGGGCGGCGGCGGCGCTGGGCTTCACCCTGGAAAACACCACCCTGATCATCACCGGGGCCCTGGTCGGCTCGTCCGGCGCCATCCTCAGCTACATCATGTGCAAGGGGATGAACCGCAGCTTCATCTCGGTGATCCTGGGCGGCTTCGGCGGCGACGACGCGGCGGCGGCCGGCGGCGGCAAGGTCGAGACCCGGCCGGTCAAGCAGGGCAGCGCCGACGACGCGGCCTTCATCATGAAGAATGCGTCCAAGGTGATCATCGTCCCCGGCTACGGCATGGCCGTCAGCCAGGCCCAGCACGCCCTGCGCGAAATGGCCGACAAGCTGAAGGAGGAGGGGGTCGAGGTGAAGTACGCCATCCACCCCGTCGCCGGCCGCATGCCCGGCCACATGAACGTGCTGCTGGCCGAGGCCAACGTCCCCTACGACGAGGTGTTCGAGTTGGAGGACATCAACGCCGAGTTCCCGACCGCCGATGTCGCCTTCGTCATCGGCGCCAACGACGTCACCAACCCGGCCGCCAAGACCGATCCGACCTCGGCCATCTTCGGCATGCCGATCCTGGACGTGGAAAAGGCCCGCACCGTCTTGTTCGTCAAACGCGGCATGTCCTCGGGCTACGCCGGCGTCGATAACGAGCTCTTCTTCCGCGACAACACCATGATGCTGTTCGGCGACGCCAAGAAGATGGTCGAGGGGATCGTGAAGGCGCTGTAGGGGGGGGCAAGCGCTGGTTCCCTCTCTAACCTCGCTTCGCAGGAGCTCCGCGCCGCATCCGTCCGGATGGGACCGTCCCTGAACCTCTTGGCTGATGGTGGCGCTCTGGCCAGGCCGGGTCAATGACCGGCCTTTGGCCGGCCGCGCGGCGGCGCGCTTCGCGCGTCATTGACGCGGCCT
>Ga0302196_10003951_pt1 | contig 13532 bp, 14 predicted proteins | sample II_Bog_N1_3_FD_198794 | JGI IMG/M metagenome (GOLD analysis project Ga0302196, IMG submission 198794) | Peat permafrost microbial communities from Stordalen Mire near Abisko, Sweden - II_Bog_N1_3 | ecosystem: Environmental > Terrestrial > Soil > Wetlands > Peat | place: Sweden: Abisko...
AGCTCAATCCGGGGTCATCGGGCGCCTGGCTCGCCCGTGGCTTCGCGACATCGACCTTCGGAGACCCGGGGCTCGGCGTCGAGCAGTTGGAAATGGCATTGCGCCTCGACCCGCTGTCGCCGTTCCGGGCCAACATTCTGGGCATGCAGGGTTTTGCCCGCTTGGTACAGGGGCGCTATGGAGACGCGGTCGCGCTACTCAGGCAATCGACCCAGCTCCGACCGGAGATTCTCATGGCCCACGTGTTCCTGGCCGCCAGCCACGGATACCTGGGAGACCTGGCCGCCGGACGAGAAGCGATCGCTCGGTTTCAATCCCTCACAACGATCACCATCCGCGCATTCGCCGAGTCCCATCCGGACCCGCATGTCCGCGGGGTCATTCTGGAGGGCCTCGCCCTGGTGGAGAGCAACGGGGCCTCGGCGGCGCTGCCCGATCGCTCATGACCGGCGTCTTCATCTCGTATGCCCGCTCGACGGAGGCCGACGCTAAGCGGATCGACGGGGCGCTGCGGGGCCTGGGCTATGAGGTGTGGCGGGACGATCAGATCGCGGCGCATCAAGCCTTCGGCAAAGCGATTGAAGAGCGCCTGACGACGGCCAAGGTCGTGCTGGTGCTGTGGTCCGCAGATGCGGCGGACTCCGAATGGGTGAGGTCGGAGGCAAGCCGGGCGCGCGCAATGGGCAAGCTCGTGCAGCTGACCCTCGACAACGCGCCGCTCCCGATGCCCTTCGATCAGATCCAGTGCGCGAACCTTGTGGGCTGGGCCGGCGAGCCCGACGCGCCCGGCTGGCGAAAGGTCATCGCAAGCATTGCCGATCTGATGGGCAAAAAAGGCGTCGCACCCGCGCCGGCCGAAAGCATGCCAAACCCGCTGCCCTCCAAGCCTTCCATCGCCGTGCTGCCCTTCGCCAACCTCTCCGGCGATCCGGAACAGGACTATTTCGCCGACGGCATGGTGGAGGAGATCACCCGGGCCCTTTCGCGTATGCGATCGATCTTCGTCATCGGCGCGGGTTCGAGTCTCACCTTCAAAGGCAAGGGCGCCAGTCCCCAGGAGGCCGCGCGGCAGCTGGGCGTTCGCTACATCCTCGAAGGAAGCGTGCGCAGAGCCGGCGGCCGGGTGCGCATCGCCGTCAAGCTCATTGACGCCACCGACGGTGCGCAGATCTGGGCGGACCGATTCGAGGACACGCTTGAGGATGTCTTCGCGCTTCAGGACAGGGTAGCGCTCAGCGTTGTCGGCGTGATTGAGCCGACGGTTCGGGACGCCGAGGTTCGCCATGCGCTCGCCCGACCCATCCAGGATGTCGGAAGCTACGACCTCAGCCTGCGCGCTTTGCCCCACTATCAGGCCTTCACCAAAAGTGGGATGCTGGCGGCCCTGGACCTGTTCGACCGCGCCATCGCCATCGATCCGGATTACGGCTGGGCGATCGGGATGGCGCTGGCATGCCACGCTCACATGATCGTCAACGATTGGGCCGAGGATCGTGAGGCTCACGTGTCCCAGATCAAGGCGCTGACCGCGCGGGCGCTCAGGTGCGGCGGCGACGATCCCGAAGTCCTCCTGAACGTAGCCGGCGCGATGCAGATGACGGGCGCAGATCAGCAAGCCGTCGCTGTCATGATAGATCGCGCCATGGCGCTTAACCCCGGCTCGTCGGGCGTCTGGCTGATCAGTGGGGTGCAACGCCTCAACGCAGGTCAGCCCGACCTTGCCTTCCAGCATATGGATACGGCGCTACGGCTGGACCCGTTTTCGCGCTTCCTGCACATAGTGCTTGGTATTCAGGGGGCGGCGCGGTTCATTCAGACACGTTTCGCCGATGCGATCCAACTCCTCAACCAGTCGATTCAGTTGCGCCCGGAATGGGGCTTTTGCCATCCCTTCCTCGCTGCCAGCTACGCGAACCTGGGTGATGTCGCGGCCGCCCGCAAAGCCATTGCGCTCTCCACCACCCCAACGAACATGCGAGAAGCCGCATCCGGATGGCCCAGCCCTATCCGTGAACTGCTCCTGGACGGTTTGTCGTTGGCGGGAGCGGACGGTCCGCCCGAGAACGAGGTCTGATCGTAGGCGCGCTGCAAACGAGCCAAATGACCGCCTACCGCTTCTGGCCGTAGGTCCGGAATTTGTCCTGGATCACCACCATCTGCGCCTCGCTGAGCAGGTTCGGGCCGCCGATGGCCAGAGCGCCCCAATAGACGGCGGCCTGTTCCTCCACCTCTTCGGCGATGGAAAGGGCGCGCTCCAGGCTCGGGGCGATGGCGATCTGGCCGTGATTGGCCATGAGGGCGCCGAAGCGGCCGTCGAGAACCTCCACCACCGCGTCGGCGAGCTCGGCGGTGCCGAACGTCGCGTAGGGGGCCACCGGCACGCTGGACCCTCCGGCCACGGCCACCATGTAGTGCACCGCCGGGATCGGGCGGCCCGCGCAGGCCAGAATCGTCGCGTGGCGCGAGTGGCAGTGGACCACGGCCGAAACATCGCGGCGCCGCCGCAGGATCTCCTGATGCATCCGCCATTCGCTGGAGGGCCGAAGGCCGGCCGGGTCGAAGGCGCCGTCGGCCTCGACCTTGACCATCTGCTCCGGCGCCAGCCGCGAGGCCGGCACGCCGCTGGGCGTCACCAGCAGGGCCTCGCCCAGACGCACGGACACGTTGCCGGAGGTGCCGCGGTTCAGGCCGCGGGCCTCCATGGCCTGCATGACCTCCACCATGCTCTGGCGCAGGCGGCTCTCATCGGGCGGCTTGTCCATCACGCCGCCTCGTCCAGGGTCATCTCACGCATGGCTGCCTCCGTCGCCTCGAAGCTTTCCACCTTGCCCAGGGTCCCCAGGCCCATGGCCACCAGGGCCGCCGTGGCGGTGGCGAACCGGCCGGCCTCCTGGGGCTCGCGGCCCCGGTCCAGGGCGGCGATGAAGCCGGCGCAGAAACTGTCGCCGCAGCTGGTGGTGTCCACCGGCGTGATCGCATGGGCCGGCAGAACGGTGCGCGCGCCGCCCAGCGCCATCAGCGCGCCCTTGCGCCCGTTCTTGATCACGCAGGCGCCGGCGCCCAGGCTGATGAAGAGATCCGCCGCGGCCCAAAGATCGGCGACGCCGGTGAGCGCCAGGGCCTCCGCAGCGCTGGGCATGAAATAGTCCACCGATGGCAGCAGCCGTTTCAACTCTTCCAGCGCCGTGGCCCGGGGGGAGATGAGGTCGCACGTTACAATCGTCCCCGCCGCCCTGGCCGCCTGGACGAGGGCGGCGCCGGGTCCGCCGTCCAGATGGCGCCCGCCCACGCCGGCATAGTGCAGGAACCTCGCCCGTTCGCCGGCCGCCACGACCGCCTCGCTCGGGCGCGCCAGCATGCCGGCGCCCGGGGCGTGGAAATTGGGTCGCCGCCCGGCCGAATCGATGGCCAGCAGGGTCGCCGAGGTCGTCCGGCCGGGAATTGTCTCCAGCAGGCCCGTGTCGACCCCCTCCTCCTCGAGCAGAAAGCGCACGAACCGGCCCGTGGCGTCATCGCCCACCGCCGAGGCCAGGCGCACGCCCATCCCCAGACGCGCGGCCACGAACGCCGCGCCCGCGGCCGTGCCCGCCGGAGAACAGGCCAGACCCTCGATCAGGGTGGTGGTCTCCTCGCGCGGGATCGCCTCTATGGGCCGCGCCGCCACATCCAGGGTCGTCAGGCCCACGCACAGAAGCCCTGCCTTCATCGATCCTCTCCGCTCAAGAAAAAAGCCCCGGTGTTTCCACCGGGGCTTCTTAGAACCTTGGAAGCGACGCGCCTACCGGCGGCTGCCGCCCATGAAGTAGAGCAGGAACTGGAAGAGGTTCACGAAATCCAGATAGAGGCTGAGAGCGCCCCAGCTGGTGGCCACGCTCATGGCCGCCTGATCCCCGCCCAGTTGATAGTAGGACATCTTCAGGCGCTGGGTGTCATAGGCGGTCAGGCCCGCGAAGATGATCACGCCGATGGCGTTGATGGCGAAGGCCAGGGCCGTGGAGTGGAAGAACATGCTCACGACCATCGCCAGGACCAGACCCCAGACGCCCATGATCAGGAAGCTGCCCATGCCGGTCAGGTCCCGCTTGGTGGTGTAGCCCACCAGGGACAGGCCGCCGAAGGCCGTCGCGGTGATCAGGAAGGTCTGGAAGATCGACACATCGTTGAAGCGCAGGAACCACACGCCCATGCCCGCGCCGATCAGGGAGACGATCGACCAGTACATGATGGCCGCCGACTGCGGCGATTGCTTGCGCGCGAAGCTCTGGAAAAGAATGATCGCCAGGGGGGCGAAGGCCACGACCATGCCAAGCATGGTGAAGCCCGAGCGGCCCGCGGCGTTGACGGTCCACAGCAGATGGCTGACGGCCGGCACATTGCCGGTCAGATAGGCGAGACCCGCGGAGACCACGAGGCCCAGGCCCACCTTGTTGAAGACGCCGAGCATGAAGGCCCGGAGGCCTGCATCCACCGCCATATCCGGCGCCGCTGCCGTCTCCGGTCGCGCCAGCCCGCGGTTAAAGTCGCTCATGTAGAGTAACCCTTATGTTCCATGCGTCCCGCTTGGACGCTCAGCCCCAAATATCGTCCTTGCCGGCCCCCTGCGCAAGGTCGCGCTACATTAAGTCCGCTTAAGGCTGCGGGCGGCAAGCGCGTCCCCTCCGTCTTGGCGCAAGCGCCGATCCACTTGCCTCCCCCGAAGACGCGCATGGGAGGAGGAGGAGACATAAATTCTCCTCCCCTGTTCCTCTTGACGGGCCAGGTGGCGGCGAAGCCGTCGGAGGGGGCGCGAAGCCCCACCCTGAGCGGTGGAAATATTGTCCCGTATACTGACAACAAATGCCATCTCTGGAGCCAAATCAGAATTAACCTCGATTTGATCAACATCAAATCACGCGACGGCGGCCATCGATAGAAATCATCGGGAACGATGTCTTCCGGGAACCCTTGGAATCCCGGCGCCGCCCGCCCTTCCTGACCCGAGGAGCCTGACCGACAGTGAGCGATCTGCTTGAGCTTGAACGGCCTGCAACGGCCGTCGTCACGACCCCGGCGCCGCCTTTGCCTCCGCCCGCGGCGGCCAGACCTTCCGGGCCGGGACGAATCACCCTCCGCAACCTCGACTTCTTCTATGGCTCAACCCAGGCGCTGAAGCAGGTGACCTTCGAGGCCCCCGCCAAAAGCCTCACCGCGATCATCGGCGCTTCCGGCTGCGGTAAATCCACCCTGCTCGGTGGCAGGTTCGGCTAGGCCGTGCATCTCTGATTCAGCCCACGGCAAACGGTGACGCCCGGGGGCGGGGCCCAAGCCCTCACCCCTCCCGCAGCACCGGCGCCGGCCGCCTGCCCAGCGCCACGGTCGCCGCCGCCAGCCCTCCCGCCCCCGCCACCGCGGCGGCCCCGGCCACAAGGGCGGCAACGCCCGTCCAATCCACGCTCCAGTGCGCGCCGAACACCAGGGAGACGATGGGCCAGGCGGCGGCGTAGCCCAGGGCCACCCCCGCGATCCCGGCGATCAGGCCCACCGCGCCGTACTCCAGACCATAGGCGGCCAGGATCTGACCCCGGTCCGCCCCCAGCACCTTGAGGATCGCCGCCTCCCGCGCCCGGGCGCGGGCCCCCGCCGCGATGGCCCCGGCGAGCACCAGCAAGCCGGCCAGGGCCGCCACGGCCCCCGCGCCGCGAATCGCCAGGGCCAGGCGGCTGAAGAGATCGCCCGCCGCCTCCAGCTGCTCGCGCACGCTGATCACATTGACCGCCCTGAACGCCGAGCCCAGCGCCAGGGTCGCGCGCCGCTCCTCCGGCCGGCTCGCCTTGGCGATGGCGATGTTGGAGAGGTTGGCGCCGGTCAGGGCCTCCGGATCCAGCACCACCGGGAAACTGGCCCCAAAGCCGCCGAAGTCGATCTTGCGCAACACCGCGACCCTGGCCTCGATCTCCCGTCCCAGGATCGTCAGGGTGACGGTATCGCCGACCTTGAGCCTGGCGCCCTTGGCGGCCTCGGTGGAGATCGCGACGAGCGGAGGACCGGCATAGTCGGCCGGCCACCAGCGCCCGGCCACGATCTTGGCGTCGCGGGGTTCGGGCCCGATCGCCGAGAGGGTGATGTCGTTGTCATAGGCCCAGCGATCGGATGGATCGATCCTCGCGCGGTCGATCGTCAGCCCCCGGACGGCGATGATGCGCCCCGTGGCGAAGGGCGCGCGCAGATAATCCGTCTGCGTCAGAGGCCGGCCAAAGGCGTGCGCCACCGCGGCGTCGAAGGCCGGACCCTGGTCATAGGGGATGTCGGTGAACACCAGGGCCGGAGCGGTGCGCGGCGCCACCTGGGTCACCTGCGCCAGGAGGCTCGACTGGATCAGCACCACCGCCGCAAGGAGGGCGACCCCCAGGCCGATGGCCGGCGCGGCGGTGCGCGCCGCCGAACCGGGCCCGGCGAGGTTTGCGAGGCCTATGCGGAGCGGACCGCGAAGCCCCGTCCGGAGGCGTCCGGCGAGGCGCGCCGCCCCCCGGCCGATCAGCCAGAGCAGGCCAAAGCCGCCGGCGACGCCGCCGATCATCACCAAGGCCGCCTCGGGCGTCGGCGCCGTGACAAGCGCCAGGACGCATAGCCCAACGCCGGCGAGACCCGCGACGATCATCTCGACCCCCAGCCGCGGGCGGGTTGAGAGGTCCCTGCGCAGGAGAGCCGCCGGCGGCGTCGCCCGCGCCCGGGCCAGGGGCGCCAGGGAGAAGGCGGCGGCCGCAAGCAGGCCAAAGGCGGCGGCCTTGATCAGGGGCCCCGGATAGATGGCGAAGAGGGCCGGGATCGGCAGGCTGTCCTTCAGAAATCCGCCGATGAGGAGCGGCGTCGCGGCCCCCACGGCCAGGCCGATGGCCACGCCCAGGGCGGCCAGGATCCCGATCTGGATCAGATAGACATTGCGCGCCAGGGCGCCGTCGGCTCCGAGGGCCTTGAGCACGGCGATGGATGGGGCCTTGATCTCCAGATAGGCCGACACGGCGCCGAAGACGCCAAGCCCGCCCGCCACCAGGGAGGCCAGGCCGATGAAGCCCAGGAAGTACTCCAGCTCGTCGATCAGCCGCCGGGCGCCGGGCGCGGCGTCGGCGCGGTCGCGCAGGCGATAGCCGCCGTCCCGCGATCCGCTCGCCAGCGCCCGCTTGAGCCCCGCCTTGCCGGCCGCCAGGGATTCGCCGGGCGGCAGGGCGATGCGGGCGGTCTCGTCGAAGGGCAGGCCGGGGGTCAGGAAGCCGCCCGCCTCCACCGTCGCCAGACGGGTCAGCACCCGCGGTCCCAGGGCGAACCCCCGCGAGAGCCGGTCCGGCTCGGCCACCAGGATCGCCCGGACCACAAGAGGCTCGTTACCGGCAAGGAAATGGTCGCCGATCTTGAGCCTCAGCCGATCCAGCAGCGGCTTCTCCACCGCCGCCCCGGCGACCCCGTCCACTGGGCTTGTGGCCTCAGCCACGCTTGCCGCCCCGGCGAGCTCGACCTCGCCCGTGAGCGGGTAGCGATCGCTGACGCCGCGCAGATCCACCAGCCGCCGCTCGCCCGACGGCGCCTCCGCCATGGCCTGCACACCCACGGCGTAGGCCACCCGCCCGATCCGCTCCAGAGCGGCACGCTCATTCGGTGTGAACCGCCGCTGCTCCACGCTCACCGCCAGGTCGCCGCCCAGAATCTCCCGCGCCTGGGCGGCCAGGCCCTGCCGGAATGCCTCGGCGGTGGATCCGGCCGCTGCTATGGCCGCCACCCCCAGCGCCAGGCAGGCGAGGAAGATGCGGAACCCCCGCACCCCCGAGCGCAGCTCCCGCGCGGCGAACCGCAGGCTAAGCATGGGCGCCCTCGACCATCCGGCCGTCGGCCATGCGCGCCTTGCGATCCGCGCGCGCCGCCAGGGCGTCGTCGTGGGTGACCAGCACCAGCGCCGCCCCGGTCTCGGCCACCAGCGCCAGCATGAGATCCGCCACCGCCGCGGCGTTCGCCGAATCGAGATTGCCGGTGGGCTCGTCGGCGAACAGAAGCGCTGGATTGGCCGCCAGCGCCCGGGCGAGCGCCACCCTCTGCTGCTCCCCGCCGCTGAGCTGGTGCGGATAGTGGTCCAGCCGGGAGGCGAGGCCCACCCTCCCCAGCCAGTCCCGCGCCGTCTGCGCCGCGCCCCGGGCGCCGGCGATCTCCAGCGGCGTCGCCACATTCTCCTGCGCCGTCATGTTGGGCAGCAGATGGAAGGACTGGAAGACGAGCGACACGCGCCCGCGCCGCAGCCTCGCGCGCCGGTCCTCGTCGAGCCGGGCCAGATCCTCGCCCAGCAGCCGCACCGTCCCCGAGGTCGGACGCTCCAGGCCCGCGGCCACGGCGATCAGGGACGACTTGCCGCAGCCCGACGGGCCCACCACCGCGACCCGCTCGCCGGGCGAGACCGTGAAGTCCACGCCGCGCAGAATCGCCACCGGTCCGGCCGTTGACGGCAGGGTCAGGGTCACGTCATCCAGAAAGAGCGGCGCGTCCGCCGGGGTCGTTTGGATCATCACGCCTCGAGAATTTCTGGCCCGGTCGGCTTTAGCCTACATAAGGCCTACAAATGCCAACCATAGCCCGAACATCGACAACCCGGCGCGCCGCGCTTGGCGGCCTGCTTGCCGGCCTGGCCGGCCCGGTGCTGGCGGCGGGACCGAAGATCGTGACCATGCTCGGCGACTCCATCACCGCCGGCTATGGCCTGGTCGCCGCCGACGCCGTCCCGGCCCGGCTTCAGGCAGACCTCGCCGCTCTTGGCGCCCCCGCCGTTGTCCGCGCCGCCGGGGTCTCAGGCGACACGACCGCGGGGGGTCTGGCCCGCGTAGACTTCTCCGTCCAGGCCGACACCGCCCTTTGCCTGGTTGCCCTGGGCGGCAACGATCTCTTGCAGGGCCTGGATCCCGCCACCACAAAAGCCAATCTTTTCAAGATCGTGTCGCGTCTGCAGGCACGGAAGATCGCCGTCATCCTCGTCGGCATCGCCGCACCGTCGGCGATCGGCGCGGCCTATGCCCGGGAGTTCAACGCCGTTTTCCCCGCCGTGGCGAAGGCGAAAGGCGTTCCCCTCTACCCCAACATTCTGGCCGGCGTATCCGGCAATCCGCAGTTGATTCAACGCGATGGAATCCACCCCAACGCCGCGGGCGCGGCCGTCATCGCCCGGCGTCTGGCGCCGGTCGTCACCCGCAGCCTGAAAGGCCCCGCCACCCGCCAGTATTGACATTTTGCAACTTTTCGGCCACCATGCCGCCTTCGGACCTCGGAGACGCCATGGAGCCAGAATTCAACGCCAGGAGCTTCGGGATGAAGCGCGCGTCCACCGTACTTACGGTGATTAACGGTGGGTTTGGGGGCGGAGCCTAGACCCTCGCCGCATGGTCTTTGAGGACCCCCAGCGGGGCGATCGCCAGCACTTCCTCGTGGGTGGCCTCCAGCACCACGTCCGGCGCGCAGCCGGCGTCCAGCGCCTCCTTCCAGCGCGGGGCGCACAGGCACCAGCGATCGCCGGGACGAAGCCCCGCGAAGTCAAACTCCGGTCGCGGGGTCGATAAGTCATTGCCAACGCTCAGGGAAAACCGAAGAAAGGCCTCCGTCATCACCGCGCAGACCGTGTGCTGGCCGGTATCCTCCGCGCCCGTCTCGCAACAGCCGTTGCGGTAGAAGCCGGTCACGGGCTCCAGGGAGCACGAGGCCAGATCTCCGCCCAGAACGTTGCGCGCGGCCTTGTCGTAGCGGATGGTCATGGCTCCAAGCTTATGACCCATCCGCAGGCCGCCGTCACGAAGGACCCCGCCTTGTCACACGCCTCGCACGCCGCCGTCAGACCCCGCCGCAGCGCCCTGTATATGCCCGCCTCCAACCCCCGCGCGGTGGAGAAGGCCCGCACCCTCGACTGCGACGTCGTCATCCTCGACCTCGAGGACGCGGTGCTGCCCGACGCCAAGGAAGCGGCGCGGGAGGCGGCGGTGGCGGCGGTGCGCGCCGGAGGCTTTGGCCGCCGCGAGGTGGTGGTGCGCGTCAACGCTCTCTCCACCCCCTGGGGGGCGGCTGACCTCCTGGCGGTCGCTGCGGCCGGCCCGGATGCGGTCCTCGTTCCCAAGATCGCAGGCGCCGGCGATGTGGCGGCCTATGATGCGGCCCTCGTCGGCGCTCCAGGACACACCCGGCTCTGGACCATGATCGAGACCTGCGACGCGATCTTCGCCCTGCGAGACATTGCGGCATCCTCCGGACGGCTCGCCGCTTTCGTCATGGGAATCAACGATCTGGCCAAGGAAATGGGCGCCCGCGCCACGTCCGACCGCGCGCCTTTCCAGGCCGCCCTCGCCCTCTCGGTGATGGCGGCGCGCGGTCGCGGGCTCGCGATCCTGGACGGCGTCCATAATGAGATCGAGGATCTGGCGGCCCTGGAGGCGGTCTGTCGCCAGGGCGTGGACTTCGGGTTCGACGGCAAGACCCTGATCCACCCGAGCCACCTGGAGATCTGCAACAGGGTCTTCACGCCGGCCGCCGGGGAGGTTGAGTGGGCGCGAGCCGTGATTGCGGCTTTCGATCACCCGGAAAACGCGGGCAAGGGCGCGCTTCGGGTGAACAACCGCCTCGCCGAACTGCTGCATCGCGATCAGGCGCTCAAGCTGGTGGCCGTGGCCGACGCGATCGCCGCAGCCGCCGGGTCGTGACGGGGGCCTGGGCGGCGCTGGTCCTTCTCGCCGCGACGCCTCAGATCGATGCCCGCATCGCCGCCTCGGCCGCCGCCGCGGAGGCCCTGCACGGCCCCCTGGACGGCGGCTGGGTGCTGAACGACGCCCGTGGCCAGACTCTCTACCTCTTCCAGATCGCCGACCCCGTCCCGGGCGAGGGCGCCCTTGAGGCCGCCTGGCGCGATCCTGCCGGGGTCGGAGGCGACGCCGCTCCCGGCGCCGTCGCCAGCATCCTCCTCACTGGAGGAAGACTGATCCTGCGGTTCGCGGCGGCCGGCGAGCCCGTGTCGGTCATCCTCGCGGCGGACGGGCGGGACGCTTGGACCGGTCACGTCGAGCGTCGGGGGCGCCGGACAGCCGTGACCCTCAGGCGGCCCTAGATCTCAGGGCTGCGATCGCCGCCGCCGTCGCCGCGGCGAGCGCGTCGGGGCCGTAAGCGGTCGGCGCGCCGTGTGCCCAAACCGGTGCGGGCCAGGCGGCGTCGTCCTCGCGCCGTCCAACGATGTGGGCGTGCAGCTGCGGCGTCACATTGCCCAGCAGGCCGATGTTCAGCTTGGCCACCGGCCGGCCCAGGGCCTCGCCGATGGCGCGCACAGCCAGTCCGGCGCGGACGATCTCGCTCATCAGCACCGTCTGATCCGCCACCGGCAGATCCTCAACCTCGCGCGCTCCCTCACGCCGCGGGATCAGCACCAGCCACGGATAGCGCCCGTCCAGCTGGAGCCGCGCCGCACACAGGGTCAGGGACATCAAGGGCGTTGAGGTGGTCTCGAAGTCCGGGTGCAGGGCGAACATGCCGCAGCCTTGCAGGGTCGCCGTCTCCGGTCTAGACCGCGCGCGGAATTCAAACCCCCTGCCTCAAGGAGACACGCCTCATGGCGCGCGCGAAGATCGCCCTCATCGGCGCCGGCATGATCGGCGGAACCCTGGCGCATATCGCCGCGCGGGAAGCCCTGGGCGACGTCATTCTGTTCGACATCGTCGACGGCGTGCCCCAGGGCAAGGCGCTGGATCTCAACGAGGCCACGCCGGTCTTCGGCGCCGACTCACTGCTCAAGGGGACCAGCGACTACGCCGATCTCGCCGGCGCCGACGTCTGCATCGTCACCGCCGGGGTGCCGCGCAAGCCCGGTATGAGCCGCGACGATCTGCTGGGCATCAACCTCAAGGTGATGAAGGCGGTGGGCGAAGGCATCAAGACCCACGCGCCGAACGCCTTTGTCATCTGCATTACCAATCCCCTGGACGCCATGGTCTGGGCCCTGCGCGAATTTTCCGGCCTGCCGCACGCCAAGGTGATCGGCATGGCGGGGGTTCTCGATTCGGCGCGCTTCCGCTTCTTCCTGGCCGAAGCCCTTGGCGTTTCCGTGCGCGACATCCACGCCTGGACCCTCGGCGGCCACGGCGACGACATGGTGCCCATGGTGCGTCACTCCACCGTGGGCGGCCTTCCCCTGCCCGAACTTGTCCGCCAGGGGCTGCTTACCCAGGAAACGCTGGACGGGATCGTCAAGCGCACCCGCGGCGGCGGCGGAGAGATCGTCGCCCTGCTCAAGACGGGGTCCGCCTTCTACGCCCCGGCCGAAAGCGCCATCGCCATGGCCGCCTCCTATCTCAAGGACGAAAAGCGCGTTCTGCCATGCGCCGCCTATCTCTCGGGCCAGTACGGCCTCACCGGCCTCTATGTGGGCGTGCCGACCGTGATCGGCGCGGGCGGCGCCGAGCGGGTGCTGGAATTCCCGCTCGACGATGCTGAAAAGGCCATGTTCGCCAAGTCGGTGGAGTCGGTCTCCGGCCTCATCGCCGCCTGCAAGCAGATCGAGCCGTCGCTGGCCTGAGCCTGGCGCGCGCGGGCCACAATGAGCAATCTCGGTCCCACCCTGGAAACCGGACGACTGATCCTGCGCCCGCCCGGCGCCGCCGATTTCGACGCCTGGGCCGCCATGGCCGACGACGAGATCGCCATGCGCTACATCGGCGGGCGTCAACAGCGATCGGTGGCCTGGCGCGCCTTTCTCTCGGCCGCCGGCGCCTGGGCGATTCAGGGCTTCGGCATGTTCTCCGTCATCGAGCGTCGCAACCATCGCTGGATCGGGCGGATCGGCCCGATCACGCCCGAGGGCTGGCCTGGGACAGAGGTAGGCTGGGGCCTTGCCCGGGAGGCCTGGGGGCAAGGATACGCCGTCGAAGCCGCAAGCGCGGCGATGGACTTTGCCGTGGACACCCTAGGCTGGACCGAGGTCATCCACTGCATCGACCCGGAGAACGTCAGTTCGGTGAAGGTGGCCAAGAAGCTGGGGTCAACGATCCTGCGCCGGGGCCGCCTGCCCGCTCCCATCGACGAGGACATCGATGTCTGGGGTCAGTCCGCCGATCAATGGAAATCCAGACGCGCCTAGCGCTCAGAACCAGCCAGCCGCGCGCAGCGTCTTGACGTAGGCCCGGCTGACGGGCGCCTGGGCGCCATCCACGAGCGTCAGTGTCGCCCTGCCCTCCGCGCGATCCACCGATTTGACAGCCGACCGGGCCACCCACCAGGAGCGGTGCGTTCGGGCGCCCTCGATGCCCTCGAGCTCCACGATCGCATCGCCAAGGCGCATCAGGATCAGGTCCTGCCCTCGGGAGGTGTGGAGGCGCAGATAGTGGTCCTCGGCCTCCACGGCCCAGAGATCCGACTCCTTCAACCTGGCGGGAATCCGCTCAAGGAAACGCGCCGGAGGGGCGCCCGATTCCGCCGCGTGGGTTTCGATGGGCCCGCGGCGGCGAATCAGAAACGCCAGCGCGGTCATTGCGGCCGTGGTGGCCAGTGTCGGCAGG
>Ga0302196_10003959_pt1 | contig 13516 bp, 12 predicted proteins | sample II_Bog_N1_3_FD_198794 | JGI IMG/M metagenome (GOLD analysis project Ga0302196, IMG submission 198794) | Peat permafrost microbial communities from Stordalen Mire near Abisko, Sweden - II_Bog_N1_3 | ecosystem: Environmental > Terrestrial > Soil > Wetlands > Peat | place: Sweden: Abisko...
TGGCGAACATGATGGCCCCACCGACCCCCTGGGCCGCCCTCGACAGGTTGAGCATGAGCGAGGTGGTGGAGAGGCCGCACACCAGGGAGGCGACGGAGAACACCCCGAGACCGATGGCGAAGACCTCACGCCGGCCGAACATGTCGCCCACGACCCCGGCGGTCAGGAGGAAGGCGGCCAGCGTCAGCGAGTACGCGTCGACCACCCATTGGATGTCACTGAAGGTGGCGTGCAGCGAGCGCTGGATGTCGGGCAGGGCCACGTTCACGACGGTGATGTCGAGCAGGAGCATGAAGGTGGCGGTGCAGACCGCGATCAGGGTCCACCACTTTCGGTCGAGTGTGGGCATGGTCACTCCTTGCTGAAGGGGGCGGTGTGGGCTGTCCGGGGGTGGGCCCGGTCCCCCTAGGGTCGGAGCGGGCGCCTCGACGGTCGGTGCGTCTGTTTCGATCCGATACGTAGCGTATCGATTATCGACGACGTGTGCCGGGTGGTGCCAGTGGGGCCCTGGTCGCCACCGCCACCCTGGCCCACCCGGGCTGGTGGTCCGGGTTCACCTCGGGCGGCGTCGTCGGCGACGCGCTCACCGCCGACTGACGGGAGGCGATCCGGCTCGGATGCGACGACGCCGAGGAGGCGGGCCGGCTGGGCATCCGGTCGGTGACGGGCCGGTCGGGTCAGGGGACCGGGGGCACGAAGATCTGGTGGAGGATGCCGTCGATCCCCGAGCCGTGCAGCGTCATGCCGCCGTCGACGACGATGTTCTGCCCGGTGATGAATCGGGCCAGGTCCGAGCAGAGGAAGACCACCACGTCGGCGATGTCCTCGGGCTCCCCCAGCCGGCCCATCGGCGTGGTGCGCTCGAAGCGCTCGCGCTCGTCGGGGAGGAACTGCAAGAGGGGCTCGGTCAGGGCCGTCACGATCATCCCCGGGGACACCGAGTTGACCCGGATGTCCGGCCCGTACTCGAGGGCGGCCGATGCCGTGATGGCGGCCACCCCGGCCTTGGCCGCCGAGTAGGGGGCCTCGCCGGCCGCCGGGCGGGTGCCGCTGATCGACGCCGTGGACACCACGCTGCCGCCACCGGCGGCCCGGATGTGGGGGATGGCGGCCCGGAACCCGAGGAACACGCCGGTCAGGTTGACCGACACCATCCGGTTCCACTCATCGGGGTCCCACTGGTGGAGGGGCGAGATGCCGCCGATGCCGGCGTTGTTGAACAGCAGGGTGATGCCGCCCATGGCCTCGGCCGCCTCGTCGAACGCCTGGCTCAGGGCGTCGGGCTCGGTGACATCGGCGGCGAAGGGGTGCCCACCGATCTCCCGGGCCACCTCCTCGGCGCCGTCGGGGTTGAGGTCGACGACCGAGACCGTGGCTCCCTCCTCGGCCATGCGGCGGGCCGTGGCCCGGCCGATGCCCGAGGCACCTCCGGTGATGACCGCCCGGTGACCGTCCAACAGACCCATGGGTACTCCCTCCCTCCCGGCGCCGTCAGGCCCGGGACACGTGGGGGGCGTCGGCGAGGAGCTCCCGCAACGCCGGCCGGTTCAGCTTGCCCAGCACGCTGATGGGCAGATCGTCGGCGAACACGAGGAACTCAGGGGCTTTGTACGTGGCCAGCCGGCCCCGGCAGTGGGCCACCAGCTCCTCAGGCGACACCGGTGCGGCGGTGACCACCACCGCACCGACCCGCTCGCCCAGCTCGGCATCGGGCACGCCGACCACCCCGACGTCGGTGACCGCGGGGTGGGTCCGGAGGACCTCTTCCACCTCGACGGGGCCGAACTTCTCCCCACCGCGGTTGATGGTGTCCGAGATCCGACCGGACAGGAAGAGGTAGCCCTCGTCGTCCTGGTGGCCGATGTCGCCGGTGTGGAGCCACTCGGCGGTGGTGTTCTGCTTGGCCCGGACCAGGAACTCGCCCACCTCACCGGTGGGCACGGCCTGCCCGGTGGCCTGGTCGACGATGGCCATCTCGACCCCGGGGAGGGGCCGGCCCACCGACCCGAACCGGTCGCCGCGCCGGTGGTCCTCGGGGGTCAGGGCGGCATAGGCCCCGAGCGTCTCGGTCTGCCCGAAGGTGTTGGAGAAGTCCACGCCGGGAAGGGCGGCCACCGCCCGCCGCACCAGGTCCACCGGTGCCGCCGCCGCGCCGTAGCTGAGGGCCTTCAGCGAGCTGAGGTCGGTGGTGGGAAAGGCCGGGTGGTCGAGGATCCGGCGGAGCATGGCCGGCACCACGAAGGTCTGGGTGACGTGCCTCGACTCCACCAGCGACAGCCACTGACCGGCGTCGAACCGGGGCATCATGACCATCTGCTTGCCCTGGTGCAGCGAGACGAACAGGCCCAGTGTGCCGGCGATGTGGAAGATCGGCGCCGACATCATGTCGACCACCTGGTCGGCCTCGGGGTCGATGGGCTTGCCGTAGTAGGCCAGCCGGTCGGCCACCACGCCGTGGCTGATCTCGATGGGCTTGGGCAGCCCGGTGGTGCCGCTGGTGAACAGGATCAGGGCGGTGTCGTCGGCGTCCCCGACGGTGGGGGCATCCGGCGTGGCCTCCCCGTCGACGTCGGGTCCGGTCCCGCTCCCGTCGGGGCCGAGGATGTCGGAGCCGGACAGCACCGGCCCGGCCACCGCCGTGGCCAGGCCGTCGACGAACGGGTCGCCGGCCACGCCCACGCGCGCCCCGACCAGCGTCGAGAGCTGACCCAGCTCGCCCGGGGTCAGGTAGGAGTTCATCTGGGCCGATGCGGCCCCGAGGCGGGCGGCGGCGAAGATGGTGGCCACCGAGAGCAGACTGCTCAGGTTGACCAGCGCCACCCGGTCGCCGGGCCCGACGCCGGCTGCCGACAGTGCGCGCGCGGCGCGACGGACGGCCGCGTCGAGCTGGCGGTAGGTGGTGGCCCGACCGTCGACGAACAGGGCCACACGATCCGGGACGGCCTGGACCGGTGGGTCGATGGCGTGTCCGACGTTCATGGCGTCACCGCGCCGGGGCCGGCGCGCCGGTGGGCTGGTCGGGGGAGGTGCACGTCTTCGCCGGTGGTCCTACCCGCCGTCCGACCGGTCAGGCCGCCTTCTCGAGGATGTGCACGCCGCAGGCCGATCCGAGCCCGATCACGTGGGTGAGGCCGACCTTGGCCCCGGCGATCTGGCGGTCGCCCGCCTCGCCCCGCAGGTGGGTGGCCACCTCCCACACATTGGCGATGCCGGTGGCGGCGATGGGGTGGCCCTTCGACTCGAGCCCCCCCGACACGTTCACCGGGGTCGTGCCGTCGCGCCAGGTGGCGCCGGAGTTGAAGAAGTCGACGGCCCCACCCACCTCGCACAGCATGAGGTTGTCGTAGTGGACCAGCTCAGCGGTGGCGAAGCAGTCGTGCAGCTCGACCAGGTCGAGGTCGGCCGGCCCCACGCCGGCCTGCTCGTAGGCCTGGGTGGCGGCATTGCGGGTCAGCGTGTTGACGTCGGGGAGGATCTGGCACGCCTCCTCCCAGGGGTCGGTGGTCAGCACCGAGGCGGAGATCTTGACGGCCCGGCGCTGCTGCTCCTGCGACAGGGTCCTCAGCTTCGCCCCGCTCACCACCACGGCCGCCGCCGCGCCGTCGCAGTTGGCCGAGCACATGGGCCGGGTGTTGGGATAGGCGATCATCACGTCGCCCATGATCTGCTCCAGCGTCATCTTCTTGGTGTAGGCGGCCAGGGGGTTGAGCGTCGAGTGGGCGTGGTTCTTCTCCGAGATCTTGGCGAAGAGCTCGAAGCTGGTCCCGCCGTACTTGTGGCCGTACTCCATGCCGATCTGGGCGAAGACGCCCGGCATGATCTCCGTGCCGATGCGGCCGTCGACCGGGGCCACGGCCCCGTAGCGACCCTTCGGGGTCCACGTGTCCCCGTCGTCGCCGCGGCTGCCGCCCGACAGCAGCCCGGCCCCCGACAGCTTCTCGACCCCGAAGGCCAGGCCCATGTCGGCCTCGCCCGACTTGACGGCCATGCAGGCCACGCGCAGGGCGGTGGCGCCGGTGGCACAGGCGTTGGCCACGTTGTAGACCGGGATGCCGGTCTGGCCCAGCTGCTTTTGGAGCTGCTGGCCGATGCCGGCGTTGGCCGCCATGAGGTTGCCCGCTCCGATGACGCCCATGTCCTTCATGGTGACGCCACCGTCGGACAGCGCGCCCAGCACAGCCTCCGAGGCCAAGTCGACCAGGTCCATGTCGGGGTGCTTGCCGAACTTCGTCATGTGGATGCCCAGGATCCACAGGTCGTCGGATGCCATCGTGCCCAGCCTCTCTGTCGCTCTAGTTGCCCGCGGGTTCGAAGCCGAACCCGATCGCCTCGGTGCCGGCGCTGTCGGCCCCGAGGGGCTCGGTGGCCAGCTTGACCTTCATGCCCAGCGTGACGTGCTCCGGATCGGGCGCCACGTTGATCAGGTTGGCCCGCACGCTGGTGCCGCCGCAGTCCACCAGGGCGGCCACGTAGGGGACCGGCACGCCGGGTGCGGCGAAGGTCACGATGGTGAAGGCCCGGACCTCGCCCTCGGTGGGGATGTCCACCCGGGCGAACCCGGTGGCCCCGCAGCTGGCGCAGGCGTTGCGACGGTCGAAGAACCGCGCTCCGCAGCTCGTGCACTCGTTGGCCACCAGGTGGGGATCGCTCCCGAGCACCAGGTAGTCGACCAGCGGAATCTGTCCGGCCATCTCCCCCACTTCCGTCGCCATGTCCACCCCGTTTCTTGCCGACACCGTAGCGGCCGGTGCAAATCGGGCGCTAACCGGGGGTGGCGCCACCGGGGGACGGAGGGGGATCCGGCCGACCCGGCGCGCCGCGGCCATCACACGGGATGCATGGCCGTCGGCGGGTGGGCGTCGCCCGCCTGCGACGAGACCGTCGAACGGCAGCCCGCCGGGCGGCAGTGAACCGGTGACCGAGAGCGGGCGACGGGAATCGAACCCGCGTTCCGAGCTTGGGAAGCTCGTGTTCTGCCTCTGAACTACGCCCGCGCGCAGGCGTCACCCTATCGCCTGTCCGGCCTCCCGGCCCTCCGGGATCGCCTGTCGGGCCTAGCGGCCCGGTGACCACCGGACCCGACGTTCGCCGGCCAGGACGGCCCACAGGGCGAAGACCGCCACGGCCAGATCGCCGGCGCCCAGCAGCACACCGGCCTCGGACCGGTGGCCGGCCAGCACCAGGGGAGTGGCCACACCGATCAGGACGGCCACGACCAGCAGTGATCGCTGGGCCAGGGTCCGGTGTCCCCTCCGCCGGGACCGGGCCAGCAGGACCGCGGCCAGCGGGGCCATCACCGCGAAGGCGTCGTTGGACAGCCGGAGGTGGGCCGACGGGATGAGGTGGAGTTGCCGGTAGCCCTCCATGATCGCCACTGCGGCGAGCACGATCAGTCCCGGTGAGGCCAGGGCCGGCGCCCCACCCGGTGGGCCGGGCCTCGTCACCGTGACACTGTCCGTGTCCCTGGTGGCGACCGGCCCGTCGATCCGGGCGGCGAACTGCGGCGGCTGCACGGCCAGGACCCGTCCCTCGTAGGGAGGGCCGACATTGGCCGTGGTGTGCGGCGGAGCCGCTCCCGCCGCGACCCTCGTCGTGGCCGACGTCTCCCGCCGTGACATCTCCATGACCCTCCCGCCCGCCGAGCGTCGGACCGCCATCCGCACCGTCCGGCCGCTCGGACCCTTCGTTGGACCCGTCGCCCTCGCGTCAGTATCCCCCCGCCCGCTCGCCAATGCAACCATTGGTTGCACGTGGCGCCGCGCCCATCGCCGGTTGCACCGTGGTCCCCGGTGGTGCCGGGCGCGAAGTGCGCCTCGGTACGTCGGCCCCACTAACGTCGTGCCCGCATGGTTCTCTCCGACCGCTCCATACGCCAGGCGCTCGACGCCGGAAAGATCGTCATCGACCCCTTCGACGAGAGCTGTATCCAGCCCTCGTCGGTGGACCTCCATGTCGACCAGTACTTCCGGCTCTTCCGCAACCACACCAGCCGCGTCATCGACGTCCGCGAGAACCAGGAGGACCTGACCGAGCTGGTCGACACCGGCGAGGAGCCGCTCATCCTCCACCCCGGCGAGTTCGTCCTCGGGTCCACCAAGGAGCGGGTGACCCTTCCGATCGACCTGGTGGCCCGACTCGAGGGGAAGTCATCCCTGGGCCGGCTCGGGCTGCTGATCCACTCGACGGCCGGCTTCGTCGACGCCGGCTGGGACGGCCACCTCACCCTGGAGCTCTCCAATGTGGCCAACCTGCCCATCACCGTCTACCCCGGCATGAAGATCGGCCAGATCAGCTTCCTGCAGATGACCACCGAGGCCGACCACCCCTACGGCTCGGACGGCCTCAACTCGAAGTACCAGGGACAGTGGGGTCCCACGCCCAGTCGGTACTCCGACAACTTCCGGACGTGAGCCGGTCTCGCCCCGACCGTCCGCCGGCTTTGTTACTCTTCAGTAACCACCTAGGAGGAACGCAGTGCCCGTCAGACTCGCCGTAGGACTCGGCATCACCGCGGTGATGTTCGCCATCGCCGGCCGCCGGTTCTTCTGGCTGTACCAATTGATCTCGTCGGGCCAGCCGGCGGTGCCGTCGCGGTTCAAGGACGTGCCGAAGCGGATCAAGGCCGAGCTGGTCGAGGTGGGCGGCCAGAAGAAGCTGCTGCAGTGGACGGTGCCCGGCGTCGCCCACGCCTTCACCTTCTGGGGCTTCACGATCCTGTTCCTGACCATCATCGAGGCCTTCGGCTGCCTGTTCCAGCGCGACTTCCACATCCCCATCATCGGGCACCTGGCGGTCGTCGGGTTCCTCGAGGACTTCTTCGCCGTGGCGGTGATCGTCTCGCTGCTGGTGTTCGTGGGCATCCGGGTCAAGCACTCGCCCAAGCGGGAGAACCGGCGCTCGCGCTTTTTCGGGTCCCATACCGGTGCGGCCTGGTTGGTGCTGCTCATGATCTTCGGGGTCATCGCCTCCCTGCTCGTCTACCGCGCCGCCCAGGTCAACACGGGCAACTTCCCCTACGGGTGGTGGGCCTTCGCATCCCACGGCCTGGCCAACGTGCTGAAGCCGCTCGGGACCGGGGTCAACAGCGTGATCGAGACGGTGGCCCTGCTGGCCAACATCGCCATCATCACCGGGTTCCTCGTCTTTGTCTCCTACTCCAAGCACCTCCACATCTTCCTGGCCCCCATCAACGTGGCCACCTCCCGGCGCCCGCGGGCCCTGGGCGCCCTGGCCTCGACCCCGGACATGTCCATGGAGGACGTCGGCGAGGACGACGAGGTGGTGTTCGGCGCCGGCCGGATCGAGGACTTCTCGTGGAAGCAGCTCCTGGACATGGCCACGTGCACCGAGTGCGGCCGGTGCCAGTCCCAGTGCCCGGCCTGGAACACCGGCAAGCCGCTGTCCCCCAAGCTCTTGATCATGGACCTCCGCGACAACCTCTTCTCCTCGGCCGACCGGGTCATGGCGAAGAACCGCGCCGCCGGAGTGGAGGTGGAGAACCTGGTCCCGTCGGTGATCGACCCCGACGTGCTGTGGTCCTGCACCACCTGCGGCGCCTGCGTCGAGCAGTGCCCGGTGGACATCGAGCACATCGACACCATCATCGACATGCGGCGCTACGAGGTCCTGATGGAGTCGAACTTCCCCACCGAGGCCGGCCTGATGCTGCGCAACGTGGAGAACCAGGGCGACCCCTGGGGGCTGGGTGGGGCCAAGCGCACCGACTGGATCGAGGCCCTCGACTTCGAGGTGCCGGTGATCACCGGCACCATCCCCGACGACATCGAGTACCTGTACTGGGTCGGGTGCGCCGGAGCGCTGGACGAGCGGGCCCGGAAGGGGGCCCAGGCCACCGCCCGCATGCTCCACCGGGCCGGGGTCACCTTCGGCATCCTCGGGCCCCGGGAGTCCTGCACCGGCGACCCCGTGCGCCGGCTGGGCAACGAGTACCTCTACCAGGAGCAGGCCCGCATGAACATCGAGACCCTCGAGAGCGCCGGGGTCAAGAAGGTCATCGCCACCTGCCCCCACTGCTTCAACACCCTGTCGAACGAGTACCCCTCCCTCGGGGGCAACTTCGAGGTCATCCACCACAGCCAGCTGCTCGACCACCTGGTGTCGGCGGGCCGGCTCACCCCCGGTGGCGGGTACGCCGGCACGGTGACCTACCACGACCCCTGTTACCTCGGTCGGCACAACCGGGTGTTCGACGAGCCCCGTTCGGTCATCGACGCCATTCCGGGCGCCACCCAGATCGAGATGCGCCGGTGCCGTGAGAAGGGCTTCTGCTGTGGCGCCGGGGGTGCCCGCATGTGGCTGGAGGAGAAGATCGGCAAGCGGGTCAACATGGAGCGGACCGAGGAGGCCATCGGCACCGGGGCCGACGTGGTGTCGACGGCCTGCCCTTACTGCATGATCATGCTGGACGACGCGGTGCGGGCCAACGCCAAGGAGGACGACGTCCGGGTCCTCGACCTCTCCCAGCTGTTGGAGGAATCGATGGGCGAACCGGTGGCGGTCGGCGCCACCTCCGCTGCCACCTCCGGTGCCATCGTGGCGGAGGACGGGGCCGACGAGGCCTCCGCTCCCGGCGACACCACCGGCGGGTAGCCCCGGCCGGGTCCCTCAGCCGGCGTGAACCGTCAGAGGCCGGCCGGGCTGTCCCGGATGAGGTCGTAGGCCAGGGCGTCGGCGGTCCGGACGCGGTCGGCCATGGCGGCCAGCAGCTTGCGGGAGATGGCCGGGGCGGCCTGGAGCACGCTGTTGAACTGGCGCTGGCTGAGCACCAGCAGGTCCATCTCGGAGTCCGAGACCACCGAGGCCGAGCGGGGCTTGCGGTCCAGGAGGGCCAGCTCACCGAAGTAGCCACCCGGTCCCAGCGAGGCCACCGTCTTGCCGTTGCGGATCACCGAGGCGGTGCCGCTGACGATCAGGAACAGCTCGAGGCCGACCCGGCCCTGCTCGACCAGCACCTTGCCCGGAGGGACCACCACCTCGTCCAGCGACCCACGGATCCGGCGGAGCTCCGAGGCGGTACAGCCGGAGAACAGCCAGATCGACCGGAGATCGAGCGCCTTGGGGTGTGCGGCCATGCCAGCGAGGCTAACGCGGGGTGTCGGGCCGCGCCGGGGTCGCTGCTACCATGCCGAGGCCCCAGCGGCACCGGTCCCCGGACGGGTGCGCACGCCGGGAGCTCCGCAGCAATCGGAAGGGCCCCATGACCGCTCCGGAATCGAAGCAGACGGCGGCAGCATCGGGCGCACCGGCCGACGAACCCGATGCGGCGCGGGCCGATCAACCGGTCACCACACTGCGGGGAGCCCGGGTCGACGTCGACGTCCGCCGCGCCGGGCAGCTGGTCCTCGGCGCCTGCCTGGTCGCCTTGGTGATCACGGCGGTCGTCCTCCTGATCGCCGGGATCCAGAAGAACAACCAGATCGACAGCCTGCGCAGTGAGGGCGTCCCGGTGGCCGTCCGGGTGGTCGGGTGCGAGGGCCTGCTGGGCGGGAGCGGATCCAACGCGGCCGGGTACGCCTGCACGGGCGCCTATTCCGTGGACGGCCACCCGTACTCCCAGTCCATCCCCGGGACCGGGCTGCTGAAGCCCGGGGAGGTCATCCGGGGCATCACGGTGCCCGACGACCCCACCCTCGTGTCCACCCCCGCCCAGCTGGCGGGGGAGCACGCCTCCTGGACCGTCTACGTGGTGCCGGTCGTCCTCTTGCTCGTGGCCATCCTGGTGGGCTGGGTGCTGGTGGCCCGCCGCCGTCGCCGGCCCGGCGCCGGCGCTGCCGCGAAAACGTCCCCGACCGGGCCGCGGTAGCCTGTCGCATGCCCAGCGCCCCCCCCGACGACAACGACGGCCAGGGGTCGGCGCGCCCCGGTGTCTGGCAACGCATGACCCTGGCCATCAGCGGAGCCATGATGCGGCCGGCTGCCGGAGGGGACGACTCCGAGACCTCGGCACCCGCGGAAGGTCCGACCACCATCCCGGAGATCGAGGAGGCCATCCGACGGGCCGACGACAAGGAGCGCCTGGTCGGCCTGCTGGCCGCTCCCATCGCCGCCGCCATCGGGCTGATCGTCACGTCGGCCCAGATCGCCCACGACCCGGCGGCCACCCTGGCCAACGGCCAGCTGAACCGACTCCACACCAACCCGTCGACCTATGTGGAGTTCGGCCTCATCGCCATGGCCCTGGCCCTCGGCATGCTGGGCGCCGCCTGGTTCCGCAAACGGCTCATCATGGGGATCACCGCCGCGTTGTACGGACTGTCCATCTTCAACCTGCACTGGTGGGGCTTCGGCCTGCCGTTCATCATGATCGGGGCCTGGTACCTGGTCCGTGCCTACCGCCTGCAGAACAAGCTCAAGATGGCCAAGGCCTCCGACGAGCCGGACTACCGGTCGCCGCTGTCCCCGCCACCGCCGAACAAGCGGTACACACCTCCGAGCGCACCCGCCACCCGCCGGTCACCCAAGCCGAAGCCCGGCAAGGGGCTCGAGCCCGGCTGAGCCGTGCCGGGTGGCCCCCGCGGCCCACCCGGACAGCACCCCGACAGCGGTGCCGGAGACGGCTTCCGGCGCTCCATGGCCGGGCGTCCCTCCTGCGCCCTGTTTACGCCGTTTTCACGCCCGTTCGGGGCCCCGGCGGACCCTGGTCGGCAGGACCGTTACCACGCCTCCTCAGGCGGTGTGTCGCGCCCCCTGACGCCGAAATTGGCCTCTGAGCAGGTACTTCGGATCAGTTCACACGGTGGTAACACAGATGTGACCGTGCCGAAATCCCGGCCAAGCATTGTTTGCGGCGGCAAGCCGAACGTCTGCCCGGTTTGCCCTTGACAGCCCGGAACCGCAGCTGGTCCGAGACGGTCAAGAAGCAGTCACCCGAAGAGAGGAGCACTGAAACCGTGCTAGCCGCAGCAGTTACGTACGTCCCGTACCCGAGTTGGCTCAACCCGGGCGACAACACGTGGCAGATCACTGCCGCCACGTTCGTCGGCCTGATGAGCCTGCCCGGTCTGGCCGTCCTCTATGCGTCGATCGTGCCCAAGAAGTGGGCCGTCAACGTGTTGGCGATGATGTTCGCCGGATTCTCTCTGGTGATGATCGCCTGGTTCGTCTGGGGTTACAAGATTGGCTTCGGTGCCAACTCCTTCGGGGGCGGCGTGAAAGACGGAGTCCAGACCCAGCTGGGGAGGGGTGGATGGACACAGTTCATCGACAACTTCGCCGGCAAACCAGGCCCGGTCCTCAGTCCCCAGGGTGAACAGGGCCAGGCCGTGTCGGCAGCCAACACGATCATCCCGTTCCACTTCCCGACGGCGTCGCTGGCCTACTTCCAGTTGGTGTTCGCCGCCATCACACCGCTCCTCTTCCTGGGAAGTGTGCTGGGACGGATCAAGTTCCTGGCCTGGTGCCTCCTCGTCCCGCTGTGGTCGACGTTCGTCTACGGGGTCGACGCCTTCCTGCTGTGGGGTGGCGGCTACTTCGCACAGGAGGGCTCGCTCGACTTCTCGGGTGGGTACGTGATCCACATGTCGGCCGGAGTGTCCGGCTTCGTGGCGGCCTGGGTCCTCGGCCCCAGACTCCTCCGGGACCGACAGCACTTCTTGCCCAACAACCTGGTGATGGCAGCCGTCGGTGCCGGAATCCTGTGGCTCGGCTGGAACGGCTTCAACGGTGGTGACCCGTACTACGCCGGGTCCAGTGCCGCCGGTGCCGTGGTCAACACCAACCTGGCCACCGCCGCCGGCCTGCTGACCTGGGTCGCTCTGGATGCCTGGCTCTCCAAGGAGAAGAAGCCCGCCTTCCTCGGGGCCGTGAACGGCATGATCTGCGGCCTGGTGGGAATCACCCCGTGTGCCGGGTGGGTCAACGGTCAAGGCGCCATCTACGTCGGAGTGATCTGCTGTGTCATCGTGTGGGTGGCCTGGAACTTCCTGTCCAAGGTCCCGCCGTTCTCCAAGGTGGACGACGCCCTCGGCGTCATCTACACCCACGGCATCGCCGGATTCTTCGGTGGTCTGCTCCTCGGGATCTTCGGGGACCCGAACATGCTCGAGTACGGCTGCGGCCACCTCGACTCGGCGGGCCAGGTGGTCGCCACCACGGCCACCCAGTACGCCACGGCCAAGGGGACCTGCGTGCCCTTCGGTGTCGATGGTCTGGCCTACACGGGATCGGCCCACCAGCTGTGGGAACAGTTCCGAGCGGCGATCTGGGTGATCTTCTGGTCGGCCCTGGTCACCTTCATCCTGATGCAGCTGCTCAAGTTGGTGCTCCGCGGCGTCCGGTACAAGGATGAGATCCTGGAGGTCGGCGACCTCGCCATCCACGGCGAGGAGATGCTGCCCGAGGATGGCTTCTCCACCCGCATCGGTGCCGGAGTCGGTGCCGCCGGCATGAGCGAGGCCTCGCTCGGTGGAGGTGGCAGGGAACCGGACGATCCTGTACCAACCGGTGCGGGAACCTGACACGACCACGACGATCGCAAGGAGAAAACTGAGATGAAGCTAGTCGTAGCGGTTGTGAAGCCGTTCAAACTCGACGATGTCAAGGAGTCCCTCAAGGCATTGGGAGTCCATGGGATGACGGTCTCCGAAGTCCAGGGCTTCGGTCGCCAGCGTGGTCACACCGAGGTGTACCGGGGTGCGGAGTACGAAGTGGAATTCGTGCCCAAGGTCCGGCTGGAGATCGTCGTCGACGATGCCCAGGCCGACGAGGTGACCAATGCGGTGGTGGATGCCGCGGGAACCGGGAAGATCGGCGACGGGAAGGTGTGGATCCTGCCGGTCGAAGAAGTCGTCCGGGTGCGCACGGGAGAGCGGGGGGCAGACGCTCTCTGAGGTGCACCGGCGACACCGACGTCACGGTGCCGTTTGTGGGGACAGACGAACCGGACAAGGTACGAGGTCGGCTCTCCGGAGCCGGCCTCGTACCGCGCCCGGGGGTCGCTCGTGTGACTCCGGTCAGCCCGCGTGGCGGACGGTGACTCCGGTCAGCCCGCGTGGCGGGCGGTGACTCCGGTCAGCCCGCGTGGCGGGCGGTGACTCCGGTCAGCCCGCGTGGCGGACGGTGACTCCGGTCAGCCCGCTTGGCGGGCGACGGCATCGGCGGCGGCCCGGGCCGCCTCGGGGTCACCCAGGTAGTCACCGGACACCACGCTGAGGTCGTCGGCCAGCTCGTAGACGTAGGGGATCCCGGTGGGGATCTCGAGGCCGGTGATCTCGTCGTCGGCGATGCCGTCGATGTGCTTGCGCAGGGCCCGCAGGCTGTTCCCGTGGGCCACCACCAGCACGGCCCCGCCCCTCGCCCCCTCGGCCCGGAGGTCGGGCACGATGGCGTCCTCCCAGTACGGGAGGGTCCGGGCCACCACGTCGGCCAGGCACTCGGTGAGGGGGAGCACATCGGAGGGAACGTCGCGGTAGCGCGGGTCGTCCACCGGATGGTGCGGGCTCCCCACGGCCACCGGAGGCGGGGGAGTGGCGTAGCTGCGCCGCCACTCCTTGACCTG
>Ga0302196_10003976_pt1 | contig 13484 bp, 13 predicted proteins | sample II_Bog_N1_3_FD_198794 | JGI IMG/M metagenome (GOLD analysis project Ga0302196, IMG submission 198794) | Peat permafrost microbial communities from Stordalen Mire near Abisko, Sweden - II_Bog_N1_3 | ecosystem: Environmental > Terrestrial > Soil > Wetlands > Peat | place: Sweden: Abisko...
CGAAGCCGACGCGCCAGCCGGCCATGGAGAACGACTTGGTCATGGTGTAGATCTCCACCGCCACGTCGGAGGCACCCGGTACCTGCAAAATGGACGGCGGGTCGTAGCCGTCGAAGCCGAGGTCCGCGTAGGCGAAGTCGTGCACCAGCACCACCTCGTGCTCGCGGGCGAAGGCCACCAGGCGCTCCATGAAGGAGAGGTCGACGCAGGCGGTGGTCGGGTTGTGCGGGAACGAGAGCACAATGACCCGCGGCTTGGGCCAGGACTCCTGCCATGCGTGCATGAGCCCTTCGAAGAAGGCCTCACCGGGGTCGGTGGCGTCGACCGACTGCGCGTCTGGTCCCTGCAGCAGGACCTGGCGCACGTCGGCGCCGGCGAACAGCGGGCCCCAAATGTGGATCGGGTACGAGGGCGACGGCACCAGCGCGGTGTCGCCCGGCTGGACCAGCACCCACATCAGGTGCGAGAACCCCTCCTTGGCCCCGATGGTGGTGACCACCTGCGTCTCGGGATCGAGCGTCACGTCGAACTTGCGCTGGTAGAGGTCCGTGATGGCGCTGCGCAGTTTGGGGATGCCGCGTGAGGCGGAGTACCGATGGTTGCGCGGGTTCTGCGCCGCCTCGGCCAGCTTGTGCACGGCCACGTCGGGGGACGGCAGGTCGGGATTCCCGAAGCCGAGGTCGATGACGTCGCGCCCGCTCCGCCGTGCCGCTGCCTTGAGATCGTTGATGGTGGCGAAGACGTACGGCGGCAATCCGTTGATGCGGCGGAACTCCATCGTGAAAGTCTAGGACCCGGGTCGCGCCTGGCCGGACCAGTGCCGTGACCCGATGAACCTCAGCCCAGCCGGCGTGCCGCCGCGGCCAACTCGTCGACGTCGACGGGCCAGCCGAAGATCGCCCAGGTGGCTCCCGCCTCGTCCAGCGCCGCCAACCGCTCGGCCAGCGGCGGGCTGGCGGCCGGTGGCGGCGGCCCGGCCCAGGTGACCTCCACCCCCGGCGGCCCGGCGACACGCGCCGCCACCAGCGCCGGGTCGGCGTCCCAGACGTTGAGCGCGGCGCCGGCGGCCCGGGCTTCCTCGGTCCGCGCCGCCGCTCCCCCGGCCACCCAGACCGGGAGTCCCGCCTCCACCAATGTGCGCCCCAGCCCGACCATGTCGGCCCGGCGCTCCGCCGCGGGAGCGAAGGGGATGCCATAGGCACGGTTCTCCTCCTCGCTCAACGCGTCGCCCGTGCCGAGCCCGGCGATGACCCGACCCGGCGCCAGATGTTCGAGGGCGACGAACTGCGCGGCGAGCACGGCGTCGGGCACCAGGCCGACGCGGGCCACCAGGGTGCCGAGGTAGGGGCCGCCCCCGGGACCCGGGGCAGGGTCGAACATTGTGGCCAGCGCGCCCAGAATGGGAAACGGCGCCAGCGCCGGTCGCTCGGGTTGGCCGATGGGCCAGATGTGGTCGTAACAGAACAGCCCGTCGACGCCCGCGTCCACCGCGGCGGTGGCCGCCGCGAAGGCCGGGGCGGGCGTCTGCTGGAAGATCGGCAGGACCACGCCGGTCCGCATCAGCCCAGGCCGCCCTGCCGTACCGCCAGCGCGCCCCCGACGGCTCCTGCCCGCTCGCCGAAGGCGGCCGGCACAATCGCGGTGGAGGGCCGGCGGTCGCCCCCCTCCACCAATTCGGCGTAGGCCTCCCGGGCGGACTCGATCAAGAGGTCGCCCGCCTGCACCACGCCGCCCCCGAGCACGAAGCACTGCGGATCGAGCACCGCGGCCAGGTTGGCCAGCCCGAAGCCGATCCACCCACCGACCTGGCGGATCACCTGCTGCGCCGCCGGGTCGCCTACCGCTGCGGCGGCGGAGACGTCCTCTCCCCGCACGGTCTCGGCGTCCCCGCCGGCCAGGCGGACCACCTCTCCCAGCCGTCCCGCCAGGGCCGCCTCCCGGGCCAGCACGCCGAGCCCGGCGCCCGAGGCGAAGCGCTCCCAGCAACCCCGCCGCCCGCACGGGCACGGGGGGCCGGCCGGGTCCACCACCATGTGGCCGATTTCGCCGGCGAAACCCGCCGACCCGACCTGCACCCGCCCGTCGAGCACGAGGCCACCGCCGATGCCGGTCCCCAGGGTCACCATGACGACGTGGTCATACCCGCGAGCGGCCCCGATCCGGTGCTCGGCCAGGACGGCGAAGTTGGCGTCGTTCTCAATGAGCACGGTCCGTCCCGGCAGCTGGTCACCGATCAGCTCGTTCCAGTCCACGCCCTGGGCCTGGGGGAGGTTCGGGGCGAAACAGAGCCGCCCCTGGCGATCGACCATGCCGGGTGCGCCCACGCCCACCGGCACGAGCGTCGGGACCGCGAGCGTCCGGTCCAGGTCGGCGATCACCTGCGCCACCGCGGCGGCCACGTGGCTGCCGACAATGTTGCGGGTCCCCCTGGGGGTGGCCACCCGGGCCTCGGCGACGACGTCACCGGCGCGGCTGAGGGCGATGCCGAGAACCTTGGTCCCGCCGATATCGATGCCGTAGGTGACGTCGGCGGCCGTCGGGCCCCCGTCGGGAGTCACGAGGTCGACTCGACCCGCGCCTTCAGCTCTCGCATGGCGGTGGCCATGATGCGGCTCGTGGCGCGCATCTTGATGAAACCGGGAATGGGCACCCGCAACTCGGCCTCGAGGTGGTAGGTCACGTCGGTGCCGCCCCCCTCGCCCGGGTCGAAGACGTAGCTGCCGTCCAGCTTGGTGGTGATGTCGCCCTGCGTGAGCTTCCAGGCCAGAACGTGGGGCGCGTCGACGTAGTCGTAGGCCAGCGTGTAACTCGTGCTGCGCCCGAAGGCGGCGGCCCGAAAGGTGACGAGCAGTGGACGGCCCTGGTCGTCATGCTCCTTGATCTCGACCTCTTTGATGTCGGCGGCCCACTCGGGGTAACGCTCCAGGTCGGCCGCGACGGCAAAGCAGCGCTCGGGCGGCGCTGCTACCGAGATCTTTTCTGTGGCTTGATCGGCCACGTCGGGCGTCCTTCCTGTCGGTGCTGCTTGCGCGGCAGGTACGTCAGATTGCCACTCCGACCAGCGCTTCGGCCAGCCTAGAAGCGAGAAGGTCGTTGTCGAAGGATGCTGACACCCTATGTCGGGCGGCCCGCCCCATTCTGCGACGGCGGGTGGGATCGACCAGAAGGCTGCGCAGGGCCTCGGCCACGGCACCGGGGTTGCCGGGGTCGGAGACCACCAAGCCCGTCTCGCCGTGGAGCACGGCCTCGGACGCCCCACCGCTGTCCCCGGCCACCTGGGGCACGCCGGCGGCGGCTGCCTCGAGGAAGACGATCCCGAAGCCCTCCTGCTCCAAACCGAGCCAGCGATTGCGGCAGGCCATGACAAAGACGTCGGCCGCGCCGAGGAGCGCGGCACGGTCCTGCTGGCTGACCCGGCCGAGCACCTCGACCCGCACCGGGCTCTGGGCGGCCAGGCGGCGCAGGTGCCCCAACTCCCGGCCGTCGCCGGCGATGGCGACCACGAGGTCAGGGTAGGAGGGAGCCAAGCGGTTGGCCGCTTCGATCAAGACGTCCATGCCCTTGCGCGGCACAAGTCGGCTCACACTGGAGAGCAACGGGCCCTCGGCGGGCAGGCCCAGTCTCTTCCGCGCCGCCCGGCGCTCGGCTGCGTTGAGCGGGACGATGCCACCGATGTCGACACCGGGTGGGATTTCGACCAGCGATGCCGTGAGGTCCGGCACCACGCGGCGGGCCTCGGCCGCCGGGTAACGGCCGGCCGACACAATGAGCCGGGCGTCGCGCAGCACCCGGGTCAGCGCGGCGCGCGAGCCGGGCAGACGGCCCGGCACCGTCACTTCGGCCCCATGCAGGATGACGCCGTAGGGGACACCGAGGCGCGGTCCGAGGAGACCCAGCGGAAGCGCCGGATCCAACAGGACCAGGTCGACATGGTGCTCATCGACGGCGGCGCGCACGGCGGCCAGTGCGTCGGGTGTCGGAAAGAAGAGGATCTTGCCGGGCACGCGCTCGATACGGATTCCCCGCTCGGCCTGCGCGGCGTCGAAGGCGGCGGCCCCGTCGTCGGAGGACGCGGTGAGGACCACGAAAGAGGACGGGTCGAGCCGGCTCCACAGGTCCCACAGGTAGTTCTGAATGCCACCGACCTTGGGAGGGAAGTCGTTCGTGACGAGGAGATGGCGATTCACGGAGCGCCACCGGCGCGGTGTCGCGGGCGGGACGGCGAGCGGTGGGGTTCAGCCGGTGTGCGTGCTGAACCGCAACGTCGGGACCAGGCCGGCGCGCTCGAGCATGCGCATGGCACGCGCCTCGTCAGCGTCGATGACGACGGCGTCGTCGGGTTCGCGCTCCATGAGGAAGCTGACGACACAGTCGTCGCAGGCCGATGTGTCACGCAGCGTGCAGCAGTCGCAGTCGATGGTGAGATCGCCTGCAGCATCGAGCCCAATGGGCCTGACGTCCGGCGTCGTGCACGGTGTCGGCTCACCGTTGAGTGCGGTGAAATTGGAGAACTCGGTGACGTTCGAGAACTCGATGACCTTGGCGGTGTCCCTGGAAGTCGGCATGTCGTTGACCCTCTCTGTTGGGGCCGAGCATGCCGAAGGGGTGTGACAGCGGGATCCATCGCTTAGCGGGGACGCAGGCCTTGCAGGGCGGTCTGCAGTGTCTGCTCGACGCCCCAGGCCACGCTCTCGGTACGCACACCGTCGGCGGCGGCGACGGTCAGGAAGGGCGGGCCCCCCACCCCGTAGTCCCGGTAGGCCTCGGTGCTCATGACGAGCTCCATACCGTCGATGCGGAGGGCATCACCAGCCAGGGCCGTGATGGCCTCGGGGCTCTCCTCCCCCGGGCTGCGCGTCACCACGACGAGGCGGGCGGCGTCGGCCAGACCGGCGTGCAGCTCGTCCAAGCCTTCCCACAGGTCCCGGCAGCCGAGGCAGGCCGCCGAGAGGAACAGGAGCAGAGCCGGCGCGGCGGCCTCCACCACGTCGATGCGGCAGGGAACGCCATCAGGTGTCACGCCGACGATGTCGTGGGGCGTGGTGGTCGGTTGGTCGGTGTAGGTCGGAATGGGGCGGAGCCGGCGCAGAATCTCGGCCGGCGGCTCGCTCACGAAACTTTCGACGACTCGCCGGGCTCCTCGAGCTCCTCGCCCGTGATCTCGACGATGCTGCGCCCGTGGCCGCACCAGCGGCAGACGACCTCGTCCACCGAGCGGGTGAGCACCACCTCGTCCTCTACCGCCAGGTCCCCACCCACGCTGTAGTGGTGGAAGGCCTTGGTCTTCTGCGAAATGGTGACGTCGAAGCGGGTGAGGTTGCCGCAGCCGTCACAGCGGTATCGAGGGGCGCTCACGTGTCCCACGGTAGTCCCCGGCCCGGCAGGGGCTCTCCGTCCCCCCTCGGGCCTAAATGCGGTTGAGCAGCTCGCTCTTCTTGGCGGCGAACTCCTCCTCGGAGAGGATGCCGCGGCGGCGGAGGTCGTCGAGCTCAATGAGCCGGTCCCGTATCTCGAAGTGAGGCGTGCCCGGTGCCTGCGCGGGGACGGCCCCTCCCACGCCGAAGGGCGGCGTGTCGTGCGCGTCGTCGAAGCCGTGCCCTTCGAAGCCGTGTTCTTCGAAGCCGTGCTCGTTGGTGTCGTTCCGGTCGTCGTCGTTCCGATACCGATCGTCGGCGTATGGCGCGCCATGAGGGTCCCGTGGCTGCATGTCCGCCGGTATCGCCTCGCGGCGGCCCCCGCCCACGATTTCGTTCAACTGCGAGTTGATGACGCGTTGCACCACGGCGGGCTTGCGCATGTACTCCAGCGTCAACGAATCGTCCTCGCCCTGGACGTCAATGATGAGCGACCCCGTCCCGAGCACCCGCTCAATCAGCTCCTGGCGGATGTTGACCTCGGTGATGCGCTGCAGTCGCAGCTGCACCGTGTCGCGGCCGACGATGCCCTGGCGCACCAGTATCCGGGTGGAGGTCAGCGCCACGACGTAGGAGCGCCAGCGGACGAACCGGCCCAACAACCACAGCCCGGGGATCAGGGCGAGGATGAGGAGGGGATAGTTCCACCCGCTCGACGGGTGCCACAGGACCACCACCACAATCAGGGCCGCCCACACGCCGATGGAGCTGAAGAGCGGGCCGAAGAGGAAGATCCAGTGGGGTCGTAACTCGGCCAGCAGCTCCTCGTCGTCGTTGAGGAACTTCCGGGGCAGCGCCATCCGGCCCAGCGTACCGGCGCGCTCCGGTCTTCCTGGGGCATCGCCTGCGCTGCACCGTAGGGTGGGGCCATGCCGTACGCCGAGGTAGAGCCAGACGAGGTCAAAGCACGCATCGCCCGCGGCGAGGACGTGTTCCTCCTCGACGTCCGCGAGCCCGACGAGGTCGAGGCCTGGGCCTATCCCATCGGGATCAACATCCCGCTGGGACAACTCGGCGACCGCCTCGACGAGATTCCGCGGGACGCCACCGTCGTGGTGGCTTGCCACCTCGGCGGACGTTCCGCCACAGCAGCGCAGGCGCTCAGCGACGCCGGATGGACGGCCGAGAACGTGACCGGTGGCGCGGTGGCCTGGGCGGCCGGGGACGAGCCGTCATAACGAGCCGCGCCAGCACCAGCTCGGCAAGAACGAGCTCGGCCATCACGAGCTCGGCGACAACGAGCTCGGCGACAACTAGCTCGGCACAGCGATGGTGAAGGCCACCGGATTCGAGAACGAGCCCACGAAGCCGGGACCCGAAAGGGTGACGGCTCCGGCGAGGTAGAGGCCCGGACCCAGCTCGTCATTGCCGAGCCCGCAGGTCCCGCTCCCCGTGTCGGTAGAGATCGTGACTTGGCACAGCTTGAAGAGACCACCGTCCCCATAGACCCCGACTGTCTCGTCCACCGCCGGGGTGACCGTCACCGCGAACACCAGGGACGACTCGTCGCCCACGGTGGCCGAGCCTGCGCTCGAATCGAGCGAGGTGAGGGTGAGTCTGCCCGGCGGCGGACCGGCGGCGGCCGGAAGCGGCGTCGTGGTGGTCGTGGTGGTCGTGGTGGTCGTGGTGGTCGTGGTGGTCGTGGTGGTCGTGGTGGTCGTCGTTGTCGGTGGCGGGGCGGTGGTCGTGGTCGTTGTGGTTGGCGCCGGAGCCGTCGTGGTGGTGGTCGGTGCCGGGGCCGACGACGTCGATGACGATCCGGCCGAGCTGGCGGCGACGCCGCCCGGACCGAAGTCCTTGAGCAGCGCGTTGTAGGAATTCGGGTTCTCCGATGGGCTCAGCGTGGACGGCCCGTCGTCAAAATACGAGGCCTCCAGAACGTGATTGCTGGCGAGCCACTGCGCCATGTCGTTCATGAAGGTGGGATCATCGCCCCCGGACACCTGCTCGTTGTTGGCCGAATAGGGCTGTCCGGCGTTACCCGGCCCCGTGCCCAGGCCCCACTCTCCGATGGCCATCTCCTTGCCGTCCTGCGCCGCCAGGGAGGTGAGCCAGTCGAGGCCGTAGGGCTCGGTCTCAATGTCGGAGAACTCACTCGACGCACCCGGGTAGGTGCTCCACGACTGGTCGTAGACGTCGGCGGCTATGTCGTCGACGTAGGCGTTCCCGGGGTAGTAGTCGGCCAGGTTCTCGCTGCCCTGACCGCCGAGCGTGGGGCACCACTCGAATTTGAAGTTGGCGCCGGGCACGGCCCGCATGGTGGTGACGATCTGCTGCCAGAACGCCACGAACTGGGATTGGTTGGAGGAGTTGGCCCCCCATGCGAACCAGTTCCCGTTGAACTCCCACCCGACGCGCAGGATGGAGCTCGCCTCGTTGTTGGCCACGAGGTTCTGGGCCATCGTTTCGAAGTACGCGTTGTAGTCCCCTGCCGCGCCGTCGGCCAACGAGGCTCCGGAGTTCGGCAGCATCGGGATGGAGAACGTCATGGAGTAGCCCGTGGTGCTCCACTTCGCCGCTTCGTTCGACGCGCTCGACTCCAAGGTCGACCACGAAGTGCCGTCGAGATAGTCCATGGCGTAGGCGGGCTGCTGGCCCATGGCGCTGCCGAGCGAACTCACGCCGCTCACGTTCTCGTAGCCGATGTAGATGCCGAGCGGGGGCGGGTTCGACGCCCCGGAGGCGCCGCCGAAGACGCCGAGACCGGCAGCGAGCCCGACCCCCAGTGCCGGCACGAGCAGGCCGGCCAACATCCGGCGACTTCGGTGGGTGCTGCGAGAACGACGTGAGGCCCGATGGGTGTCTGCATGCATGGTGCTCCTCCCCCCGCCATAGACCGGCAACGTCTAGTGGCGTCTCTACAGGGAGGAACACGGGACGCACAAATCTCTTGCGGACATTTGTGGGAGCAGGGCCCCAACAGCCAGAGGTCCCGCCCAGTGGTTGGAGCTGGGGCGTTGGCTGGAGCTGGGGCGTTTCGGGTCGGCGGCCCGACACCGCTCTCAGTAGGGCTGGTGGGGATCGAACCCACGACCCAGGGATTATGAGTCCCCTGCTCTGACCACTGAGCTACAGCCCCAGAGGGGTTCTAGCCCACGTCGGGCGAAGACACGGACATTTCACACTGCGGCAACCTCCGTGACGAATACTCCCGGCAACATTCCTCAATGGATCACGAGGGCCCCGACGGCATGCAGGGGCATGTCATCGTCTGCGGCCTGCAAGGCGTGGGGCTGCGCGCTGTCGAGCAATTTTCCCTCAGCGGTACCCCGGTCGTGGTGATTGACGACGACGCCGATCCCCGCCGCTGGCGGACCCTGAACGACTGGGGGGTGCCCCACGTCCAGCGCCGCGCCCACCGAGGCGAAGGGTTCGAAGAGGCCGGCCTGTCCCAGGCCGCTGCGGTGGTCTGCGTCGAGGTCGACGAAATCCACACGCTCGAGACCGCGCTCCGGATCAAGGAGCTCCGGCCGGACCTCCCACTCGTGGTGCAGCTGGCCAACCCCTCGGTGGCCCAGGCGCTGGAGCGGGTGTCGGGCCCGGGCAGCGTGCTCGACGTGGCGTCGCTGGCGGCGCCTTCCTTCGTGGAGGCCTGCCTGCTCCGGCCCTCCCACGCCATTGAACTGGCGGGAATCGACTTCGCTGTCGTGAAGCTGGTCGTGGAGGAGAGAGAGGCCACGCACGACACCTTCCGCGCCCATTTCGGCCACCTGGCTCCGGTGGCGATCATGCCAGTCGGCGATGCGCCGATGGAGATGTGCCCGGGTCGCGACCACCCGCTCCACAGCGGGGACCGGGTCGCCGTCCTCGGCACGCTGGACGAGTTGCAGCGCATGGGCGTCTCGACCACCACGCCGACCAGCGGTCCGACCCGCTCGGTGGGACTGGCTCGCCGTCTTCATCTACAGATCGGCATCGCGCTCGAGGAGGGCAACCGGGCCCTGGCCATTGTGGCGTCGGCGCTCTTCGCGCTCATTGTCGTGGCGACGATCATGGTGCACTTCGCCTTCCGTCCCGATGACGCCGCGCACCATCTCGGCTTCATCTCTTCCCTGTACTTCACCGTGGAGACCGTGGCCACGGTCGGCTACGGGGACTACAGCTTCTCCCACCAGAGCCCGTGGCTGATCGTGTTCGCCATCGTCCTCATCGTCCTGGGCGTCGCCCTCGTCTCGACGGCGTTCGCGCTCTTCACCAACATTCTGGTCAGCCGTCGCATTGAGCGATCACTGGGAAGACGCCAGGTGCCCGGGATGGTGGACCACGTCATCGTCATCGGTCTGGGTGCCGTGGGGATAAGCGTCGTCCGCCGCCTGGTGGCCGAAGGCGAATCCGTCGTCGTCATCGAACGTGACGCTGACAACCGCTATCTGTCACAGGCCCGCGCCATCGGCGTCCCGGTCGTCATCGCCGACGCCACGCAGTCCCAGACCCATCGCATGGTCAACATCGCCGATGCCAAAGCGGTGGCGGTCCTGACGAGCCGCGACCTGACCAACATTGAGACCGGGCTCTCGGTCCGTGAGTCATTGGGTGAGCGCTGGGACGACGTCCCAGTCGTGCTGCGCGTCTTCGACCGCGAGCTGGCGCAAATGATGGAGCGCAGCTTCGGCTTCCAGCACGTCCGTTCCACCTCCGCCCTGGCCGCGCCCTGGTTCGTCGGCGCCGCCCTCGGGCTCGACGTCCTCAGCACGTTCTACGTCGACCAACAGCCCTTCTTGGTGGCGGGCCTGACCGTGGCGCCCAACGGGGGCCTGCAGGGGCTCGCCATGCAGGATCTCGGGTCGCGGACCCGGGTCATCGCGCTCAGCCGCGCCGCGGACGGCGTGCTGGAGCATCCACCCCGTCGAGGCACGGTCTTCGCCGCAGGGGATACCGCGTTCCTGCTCGGCCCCTACGAGGAGCTCCTCGGGGTCCTGCAGCGCGATCAGACACCGGTCTGAGGACTCGGCATCATGGTGCGCCGTGACCATGGTCGAGGAGGAGACGCCCGGATCCTCCGCGACCGTGCCCGTCCCGGCAACGGCCACGCCCCGGAGCAGGCCCGCCGCGTGGTTCGGCCCCTGGATTCTGGTCGCCTTGTCGATGGCCTGGGGGCTGTGGGAGCTGCGGCCCGAGCTCCGGGCGGTTCCCTACCTCGACGACAGCTCCCTGCACCAGCAGATGGTGCGCTCCGCCGCGGCCCGCATCAGCCAGGGCCACCTCCCCCTCACGAGCTGGTGGCCGTATCTCGGGCTCGGATCGCCGCAGTTCCTCCACTACCAGAGCCTTCCGTCCATGGTCTCGGGCGTCATCGCGACGTTCGTCAACCCCGACGCGGTGTTCCGCTGGTCCCTCTATCTGCTGCTGGCCCTCTGGCCGATCACCGTCTACTGGAGCGGCCGTCTCTTCGGCCTGAGCCGGTGGACGGCGGCATCGGCCGCGGCGGTAGCCCCGTTCCTGGCCTCGGCCGCCGGCATCGGTTACGAGACCAAGGCCTACGTGTGGGTCGGCTATGGCGTGTGGACGCAACTCTGGGCCGCCTGGACGCTCCCGCTGGCATGGGGCTTCACCTCCCGCGCCCTGTCCGGGCGGCGCAGCGCGTCGGCCTTCTTCGCCGTCCTCTTCATCATGCTGACCGTCGCGCTGCACTACGAGACCGGGTACTTGGCCTTCGTGCCGCTCGTGGTGTGGCCCTTCATTGTGCCGTCGGACCTCTGGCGTCGACTCGGGCGCGCCGTGGGGCTCGGTGCGGCGTCCGCGCTGGCGTCGGCCTGGGTCATCGTCCCCGTGCTCCAGCAGTCCCACTGGGCGGCGCGTAATCAGGTTCTCGAAGGCACGGGGCTCGAGAACGGCTACGGCGCCCGGCAGATGTTGTGGTGGTTGGTCACCGGCAACCTCTACGACAACGACCGCTTTCCCGCCGGCTTCCACGTCTTCTCTCCGCTCATCACCGTGCTCGTCTTCGTCGGAATCGGACTGTGCGTCGCGCGCTGGCGCACCTTCGTGACCGGCCGCGCCCTGATCGTGATGTGGGTGGTCACGCTGGTGATGTCGTTCGGACGCACCACGTTCGGTTCCTTCTACAAAATCCTCCCGGGCAGCAGTGACATCTTCATCCGCCGTTTCCAAATGGGCGTGCAGCTGTCGGGCATCCTGCTCGCCGGCGTGGCGCTCGTCTTCATGGGCCAACTCGTCGTCGGGGGCGTCCGGGACCTGCTTCCCGAGGACCGCCGGGGGTGGTTGACGCAACCGGCCGGCCGGGGCGTGGTGGCGGGGCTGTGCATCGTGGCGCTGATCGTGGTGCTCTTCCCGGCCTGGAGTGACCTGGACACCTACGACAGCCACAACGCGACGAACATCGGGCTGCAGGCCGAAGCCGACACGGAACAGGGGCCGCAGATCGACCGCTTGGTGGCCTACGTGCGCGCCCACCCCAGAGGCCGCGTCTACGCCGGCTCACCGACCAACTGGGGCGCTGACTTCGTCGTGGGCGCGGTGCCGGTATTCAAATACCTGGAGAGCAAGGACATCGACGAGGTCGGCTACACGCTGCGCACGGCTTCGCTCATGACCGATCCCGAGTACTTCTTCGATGTGAGCAATCCGGGCGACTACCCGCTCTTCGGCATCGGGTACATCATCACGCCCTCCACCATGGCGTCGCCCGTGGAGGCCGACAAGGTCGGCTGCTCGGGGGACTACTGCCTGTGGGCCCTCCCCCACAGCGGGTACATCCACGTGTACGACACGACCGGCGAGCTCACGGCGAACCGGGCCGATGTCGGCTCGCAGAGCACCACCCTGCTGCAATCGCCGCTCCTCGGCGAGCAGCGCGACCTGACCGTGGCGTTCAACGGGCAGCCGGCGTCTACCCCGACGGCCTCCGACCCGTCTGCGTTGGAGGGATCGCCGGGACGCGTGGTCACCGAGCACGCAGACCTGCAGAACGGCGCGGCCAGGGCCGTGGTGCACACGACGCGCCGGGCCACGGTCGTCCTCAGTGCCTCGTACGACCCGGGTTGGCATGCCGCCGTGAACGGCCGGCCGGCCCCCACCGTGATGGTGGCGCCGGCACTCGTCGGTGTCGTGGTAGGTCCGGGCGTGCACACGGTGCTGTTCACCTACGACGGCTACGGGTCCTACACCGCGCTCTTCGTTCTGGCGGTCGTGACCCTGCTGGCGGTTGCGCTGGGCCCGCTCGCTTGGCGCCGGCTGCGGCGGTCGACGGCTGCCGCGGTCGACGGCGGTCGACCCCTCGGGGACAATGAGGGGCCATGACAACCCTCCCAAGTCCTGACCGCTCGCTTTCCTCTTCAGCCACTGCTCCGGCCGACACGGTCGTCGAGTTCCTGCGCGCGTTGGCGGCCTACGACCTCGACGCTGCGCTCGACCTCGTGACCGACGACCTCGTCTACACCAATGTGTCCCTCCCGACTCTGTACGGGCGGGAGCGCTTCGAACGCATCGCCCGCCCCTGGTTGCGGCCGGGACGGATGGGCTTCAACGTGCATCTCAATCACGTGGCGACCGAGGGCGACGTGGTGCTGACCGACCGGGTCGACGAACTCAACTACGGCCGCTTCGCCACGCGGTTCTGGGTCTACGGCCGGTTCGTCGTGGGAGCCGACGGCAAGATCGCGGTCTGGCGCGACTCGTTCGATTGGTTGGACATCACGATCGGCAACCTGCGCGGTCTCGCCGGCCTGGTGTCCCCTTCGCTCAACCGCCGGATGCCGGCCGATTGAACACCGGAGCCGTCGGGTGGTGCCGGCACGAGCCGACCCCACCCTTCGGGTCCCTACTGCAGATAGCCCTCGACCGTGCTGGCCGGACGCTCCGATGCGGTGTCGGGATCCTGCCCGGCGTGCCGCTTGGCCCTGCGCTGGCGCAGCGTGTCCCACAGCTGGTCGAGCGTCACCTCGAGGTCGCGCTTGCGCGTGAGCTCGTCCTCGCTGAGCCCCTCGCCGACGTGCGCCTCCTCGAGCTGCTGCTCTTCGGCGGCCAGCCGGTTGATGTGGTCCACGATGTCCTTGTCGTCCATGGTCGTCAGTCTGCCCGGCCTCAGGCCGCAGCGCCCAACGGGGCGGC
>Ga0302196_10003989_pt1 | contig 13464 bp, 12 predicted proteins | sample II_Bog_N1_3_FD_198794 | JGI IMG/M metagenome (GOLD analysis project Ga0302196, IMG submission 198794) | Peat permafrost microbial communities from Stordalen Mire near Abisko, Sweden - II_Bog_N1_3 | ecosystem: Environmental > Terrestrial > Soil > Wetlands > Peat | place: Sweden: Abisko...
CTCGTCCGCGGCGACCTCGCAGGCATTGCTCGTGCGCGCGCGCTCAGCCGAGCCACTATGCGAAACATTCGGCAGAACCTGTTCCTCGCGTTCGTCTACAACGGCGTGGGCATTCCGGTCGCGGGCGGGGCACTCTACCCAGTGCTCGGCGTGCTCCTCAGTCCAATGATCGCGAGCGCCGCGATGAGCCTCAGCTCGGTGTCCGTAATCGGCAACGCGCTCCGTTTGCGACGCGCGAGCTTGGGCGGCGGCACATCCAGCCGACGAACGCCGGAGAGCCCATAGCCGGGTACACCGAGACCTCAATGTGCTGCCATCCTCGGCAGCTCGCGCGTGCTCCCACAATTCAGCAGCGCTGCGAGCTCCTCATACGCTCGCCGTGCCACGCGCATCGACTCCCCTACGCATCGATTCGAGGCTTCGCCCCCCCCTCCGCGGGGCGTTCTTGACTGAGTGAGGCGCTTCCGCGCGTGCAAGCGTGTCGTGGGCTCGAGCGTCGCGCCGATATTTCGCATGGACACCAACTTGCACGGGCCGCGTTCCGTCAGCGGAGGCGGCCATGACGAGCGAGAGGCGAAGCGACTACCTCACCCGGGATGCCGTGATGAAGCTCCTCTCCGACGAGGAGGTCGCGGGCGTGAGTACGGCAGAGACGGCGCCGCGGGTCGCGGCGGGCGAGGATCTCGACCTAGAGCAGCTCGAGCGCGGCGTGCTGCGCGGACCGAGGGCGATCCCGATCGGCCGTGTCTTGCCGAGGAGTGCCGTCCGCGAGCCACATGGGGCGCGATCCTGACTCGCCTCCGGGAGCCGGCACCTGCCGTCGCGGGTCGGTGAGGGCCTTCGCTTACGCAGACGGGGGCTTCGAAACGCGAAAGTGAGGATTGTCGATGAACGGCCTAAGGCTCGTTACCGCGATGGCTGTTCTCTCCGCCATCTCCGCGTGCACGGGCCCCGACGGCCCCGCGGGGGCTGCAGGATCCAACGGAGAGGCGGGCGCACAGGGCACCGCAGGACCGATGGGCCCCCTTGGACCGATCGGGCCGACGGGGACCGGATCGCTCGACGGGAGCATCGTGAGCATTCCGGTCTCCTGCCTCTCGCCGTGCCACGGTTTCAACGGCGTCGTCGCTCAGTTCCAGATGAGCGTGCACTACACGGAGTATCTGTCGAACGTCGCCTCGGCGACGCCCGAGGCCGAGTGGACCACGACCGGCGCGGCGTGCGGCAACTGCCACGCCATTGATGGTCTCCAGCAGCGCGTCGCCGGAAACGTCGGGACCACCGACGGCGGATCCGTGGTCAACCTCGCGAACGGAGAGCTGCAGTACCGCGACACGACGACAGGTGCCCTCTCGACCTCGAACTACCTCGGCACCGCCACGGTCGCCGAGGTCTATTGCACGACGTGCCACGCGGTCACCGACGCGAACGACCCTCACAGGACGGGCATCCCGTGGACCCCGGGCTCCTTCCCGCTGATGATCTCCGAGGACGGCGGCGCCATCAACATCGAGCGCAGTCCCTCGACGGCAGCGGTGACGGGAACCCAGGCGAGCGGTCCGAACGGAGGCAACTTCGGCCCTGGCGCCACCTGCATGTGGTGCCACCGGTCGCGTGTCGACGTGACGAACTACCTGACGGTCACGGGCAACGTGATCACGAGCGCCCACTGGGGCCCGCACGAGGGCCCGCAGGCGGACCTCTTCACCGGAGTCGGCGGCTACCAGTACGCCGGGCAGACGTACGGAGAGGCGACTCACGAGCAGAAGTTGTCGTGCGTCGATTGCCACATGGTCCCCGTCGCGGACAACAGCAATGTCCCCGACCACTCGTTCGCCCCGCAGCTCTCGGCCTGCCTTGGCTGCCATGCCGGAGCCACGAGCTTCGACGTCAACGGGTTCCAGACCGACGTCGAGTCCGCGCTCACTGCGATGGAGACGTTCCTCAACGACCAGGGGCTCCTCACGCGCGCGTCTGCGGCCCCCTACACACCGCTCACGCTTACGGAGCTGGGCGACGGGAACTGGAGCGAGGACAACCCCGTCCCCGGAGGGTCGCTCGAAGGGGGGCTCCTCACGCAGGATCAGGCAGGCGCGATCTACAACTACATCCTCATCGCGCGCGGCGGCGCCTCCGGCGTCCACAACCCGAAGTACATCGGTGAGCTCCTCTACGACTCGTACCTCGCGGTCTCGGGCTCCACGCTCCCAGGTTTTGCGCGGCCATAGAGGCGCCGAGCGTGATGCCACGCAACGACTCGCCGCGGGCCAACAGACGGGCGTCACTCGTCCGGGCGCTCCTGTGCGCCTCGCCCTTCATGGGGTGCTCCGCGGATCGTCCGCCACCACCGGCCTCGCCCGCGTTCGACACCGACGTCGCTCCGATCCTCCAGGCGCACTGCGTTTCGTGCCACGGGGCGACCTCGCCGGCGGCGGGCTGGTCGGTGACGTCGTTCTTGTCGACGATCGCGTGCGTGGAACCGTCGGGAGCTCCCGCGACGCTTCCGCCGTCGACGGCGCCGATCCTCGCCGCGCTCGCGACGCCCCCTCACGAGGGGCTGCTCGCCCCGAGCGACCTGAGCACCCTCGCGGCCTGGGTGTCCGGCGGCGCGCCGGCCTTCATGGGCACGGTCCACGCGCCCGGCATCGTCGACCCGAGGTCGAGCGCGTTCCACGGGACGCTCCTCCGCGGCCAGCGATGGTCGCAGATGCTCGACCCCGCGGACCCGAACGCGTGCGGCGAGTGCCACGCCGGTACGCCTGCGTCCGTCCCCGGCGTGCTCTCCTTCGCGCCGGGCGCGACGGCCTGCACGACGTGCCACTCCGAACCGGGCGGCCCACTCGCGTGCAGCACCTGCCACGGCTCGGGTACGCGCATTTATCCGCCGCGCGACCTCTGCTTCTTCCCCGGTGATGCCCCCACGGCGGGAGCCCACGCGGCTCACGTGGAGCCTTCGATCGCGAGCGCGACTGGCCTTGCGTGCTCCACCTGCCATCCAGTGCCCAGCGCCAACGCGGCCAGCGAGATGATCGGGCTCCACGGCGACGGGCACGTCGAGGTGATCTTCGACACGACGAAGATCGGCCCCGAGGCGAGCTACGACAGCGCGACCGGCGGGTGCGCCGTCACCTGCCATGACCTCGGCGGCCAGACCCCCCGCCCCACCTGGAACGAGACGATCGCGATCACCTGCAACAGCTGCCACCTCTCTCCCCCCGCGGGGCACTACCCGGGCTCGTGCACGAACTGTCATGCCGACGCCAACGCGGCCGGGACTGCGCTGACTGGCTCGCTCCACTTGAACGGCGCGGTCGTCCTCGGAAACGGCAGCGGCCTGTGCGGCGCGTGCCACGGCACGGGCGCAAGCCCCTGGCCCACCACGGCGGCGCACCCCGGGCACGAGAATCCGACGATCGCGCTCCCCATGCCCTGCTCGAGCTGTCACCCCGTGCCGTCGTCGATCACGGATCCGACGCACCTCGACGGGATCGTCGAGGTGACCTTCACGGGGCTCGCGGTCGCGCGGGGCGCCTCGCCTGTCTGGAACGGGACCTCGTGCACGTCAGTGGCGTGCCACGGCGCGAACCTCGCCGACCCGGCCGGCGTCCCCGTGTGGGCGGATCCGTCGGGCGCTGCCGCGGCGTGCGGGGCGTGCCACGGGATTCCCCCCGCGCAGCACACGACGTCCATGGCGTGCAACCTGAGCGTCTGCCACGGCTCCGAGGTGGCGATCAGCGCGCAGGGGGTCCCCTCGATGTCCGCGAGCGGCGAGACTCTTCACATCGACGGCATCATCGAGCCCTGAGGGCGCTTCGGGTCGCGTCACTTCACGAAGGCGTGGCATCCCGTGCAGACCTGGGCCTGCGGCTGGTGCGTCTTCCGGTCGGCGTGACAGGTGCCGGTGCAGGTCTCGCGATCCGGCGCCTTTGACGCGTGGGGGGAGTGGCAGCTCGCGCAGTCCTTGTGGGCGGGGACCGTGTGTAGCGCCGGGAGTGGCCCGCTCGAGGCGTGGCACGTGGCGCACGCCGGAGGCTTCGGGATGCCCCCCGGGCCGTGCGGTCGATGGCACGTGAGGCAGCCGTTTTTCAGCGCGTCGTGCGGTCCGCCGGTCTTATCCGCATGGCACGACGCGCACGTCGCCTTCGGAAGCTGGCTTCCGCTGTGGGGCTCGTGGCAACCGAGGCAGGCCTGATGTCCCTTGGGCGCGCTCGCCTCTTCCTTCGCGTGACAGGTTCCGCAGGTCAGCGCCATGTTCGGCGTGTGCGCCGAGGCGCCGTGACAGGAAGCGCAGTCGGTGTGCCCCTTGTTCGTCGATACCAGCGCGCTCTCGCGCGCGTGGCAGCTCGCGCAGAGCACCAGCTTGTTCTGAGGAGGCTCGAAGTCGTGCGGCTTGTGGCAGCTCGTGCAAGGGATGGCGCCGGCGTGCCCACTCGTGTCGGTATGGGCGATGTTCCCGTGGCAGCTCGTACATTGGTTTGCCACGGCGTTCACATTCCCGGCGTGCGGCTCATGGCAGCTGATGCAGGCCGTCTTGTCGTCGTGGCTCACCTTGACCGCCGAGTGGCAGCCGGTGCACGAGGCGGCCGCGGCACCGGGGTCGTGATGCTCGTGGCAGCTCGTGCAGATCGCGTGGGCCGGGACGCTCGCCGCCACGAGCGTCTCCTTTGCTCCGTGGCAGCCGATGCACACGTTCGCGGTAGCAACGAAGGCGTGCGGCTTGTGGCAATCGATGCACGAGTCGTGGCCCGCAGGCTTGGGTCCGGCGGGCTCCTTGTGGCAGGTGCTGCACTCTTCGAGCGCCACCTTCGCGCCTGCGTGCGGCTTGTGGCAATCGCCACACCCCGCTGACCCCGCGTGGGCCGCGTGCTCTGGAGCTCGCTCGGTGTGGCACCCCTCGCACGCCGTGGCGATGACCGACGGATCGCCGTGAGGGCTGTGGCACGTGACGCAATCCGTGGTCGCGTGTGTGGTGGTGATCGCCGCGAAGTCCCCCTCGGGCTTCGTGTGACAGCTGATGCACGTCGGGATCTTCTGCTCCGGCGCGAAGGCGTGGCACGTCAGGCAGTCGGTCATCTTGGTAACGCCGCTCGCGTGAAGCTTCGCCCCCTCCTTGGCGTGGCAAGCGACGCACGGGGTCGGACCTGGGTTCTTGAAGCCGTCGCGCTCGTAGTCATGACAGCTCTTGCAAGTCACGCCCGGTCTGCCCACGTGCTGGGTGTGCCCGAGGCTGGTCCGGTACTCGACCCAGGACGCCGGCACCACCTCGGGCGGGACCCCCGCAGGTGTCTGCATTCGATGAGCGACAAAGCGATACACGCCGAAACCGGCGGCGCACACCGCGAGGAGAAGCGTGACCGCGAGCGCCCATCGCTTGGCACTCATGACCCCGTCCCGTGGCAGAGACGGCAGGGGAGGTCGTGCGTCTTGGCCTTGGTGCTCGTGAAGCCTGGTCCATGAGGGCTGCCGCCAGGGCCGCCCACGCTGTGGCAACCGACGCAGAGCTGCTCGCCCGCGCCGCCATGGCACCCTGCGCACGACATGGGATCGATCCGCGCCTGGACCCCATGCTCACCCCCTCCGCGCCCCGTGCTCACCCAGCCGACGCGGTGCGGACTGCGAGTCGTCCGCTCCGGCGACACGTTCGACGCCGTGTGGCATTCCACGCACGAGCTCTCGCTGTGACATGTTGTGCACAGGCCCGGATCGGCGCGCGCCTCGAGCGCGTGCCGCGATCGGAATCCCGCGCGGTGCAGTCCGGCGAGAGGCACGTCGTCGAACGCCATCTTCGCCGGGAGCGTCGGCACCATCCCGACGCCGTGGCACTTCGCGCACGAGCGCTCGCTATGGCAGCTCGAACATAGATCCCGCTCGCTGCCGGCGCGGACGCCGTGCTCGCGGATCCAGTCGCCATCGTGGACCAGGTGGCCCGCGGGCGGAGTGTCCTCGGCCGCCAGGTCGACGTGGCACGAGTCGCAGCTGCGCGAGTTCCACGATTCCTGGTGCTCGTGACAGCCGAAGCACGTCGCCATCTTCGGGAGGAGCGTCTGGGGGCGCGACTCGGCGACAGCGCTGTGGCAGCGAACGCAGTCTCCGTGGACGACGGGGTCGTGCTTGGCGTGCTCGAAGCGAAGGTGCTCGCGCGCCAGCCCTGCCCCCTCGCGCATCGAGGCCTCCCCGTGGCACCCGCGGCACGAGCCTTCGTCGTGCGGCTTCGTGTGACACCCGCGGCACTGGGCGTCGGACGGCAGATGGAGCGGGCCGGTGTCCCCCGCGCGCTCGACCCCTTCATGGCAGACGACGCAGTTGATCCCCTTGTCCACGTGTGCGCGATGCTCGAACGGATGCGAGGTGCCCCCTCGCGGAAACCCGAGGACGCTGACGCACGCGGCGAGCGCAAGCGCGAGTGGGAGCGCGATCGCCAGCCCGAGAAAGCGCTTCGCGCTCACCGTATCTCCAGGGTGCGCGACAGACGCGCGAGCGCGTTCACTTCGTAGCGGTACTCCGGCGTGGACGCGGCCTCCGTGGCGGCCGCCACTTCCCACCCGTTCGATCGCCACGCGAGCGCCAGGAGCCCCCATGGCCACGCGATCCCGCGACCGTTCGGATCGTCCGGGACCGCGATCTCGATCTCCGACGAGAGCCGGAAGCCGCGGCCGAGGGGCTGGGTGCCGACCGCGCGGAAACCCGTCCACCGCGCGAGCGACACATCGACCCGCCGGAGCTCGATGCCGATGCTCGCCTTGCCTTTCTCGTCGAGGCGCAGCGTGGACCGGATCCAGGCGTTCATCCCCAGCTCGGCCCCGACGAGCTGGCCGGCGCCGCTCGCGAGGACATCGAGCCGCGGCGCCGCCGCCCAGCGGACGGTTCCGCCGATCATCTCGGAGGGGAAGTCGCCGAGCACCGAGAAGAGCGACGTGGCGGGGAGCAGCCTCCCGGGCGATTGCTCCGAGCCGAAAACTTCGAAACGAAACGCAGCGGCGCGCGCTGTCGCCGAGATTCGTCCGTCGGCGATCCCAGGCGACGTGAGATCGTAGGCCCCCTTCGCCGCGAGGTCGAGCCAGGGAGCCGGCGCCGCCGCGAAGTCGGCTCCGACCTCCTCGTTCGAGACGTCGCCGTCTTCGCGGCGTTGCATGTACGAGACCCCAACCGTGGCGAAGGTCGCGACGTGCTGCGCGAGCCTCGCTCCGGCGAGCCAGTCGTATGCACGTGCGCCGAAGCGGGGCACCGCGGGCGCGCCGCCGAACGCCTCGAGCGTCGAGCCCCACGGGGCACGACCCAAGACCTCGGCGCCGTCGATAAGGACAGGGAAGATCGCACCCGTTGCGACGACGAACCTCCCGACGGCTACCTCTCCGTAGCCATGCGGCTCGCGCACGTGCAGCGCGAGCACGAGGACGTCCCCGGTCGGGCCTGCCTTGGACCCCGCCCACACGAGCCCTTCCACGCCGAGCCAGGGGCGCAGCTTGTCCTCGCCCTGCAGGACCACGAGCCCCGTCGGCGACTGCGTCTCCGCCTGCGTGTCGACGAGAGCGTCGCCACGTAGCCTGAGCGGGTCCGCCTGGGAGCGCGAGCCCCAAAGCGACGCGCCGAGTGCCGCGAGCACCCACCCACCGCGGAAGCGTGTGGGGCTTCGCGACCTGGCCACCCTCTTGCACCGCATCGCGCGTGCGCGTCTGCAATTCCCGCGCGCGGCGCGAGCGGCGCGAAAGGAGCGTCTTGATCGCGAACCTGTTCTCGTATGCCTCGCTCTCGTGCGCGGCGATTGCCGCTGCGATCCTGGTCGCTTACCTCGTGAAGCGCCCCCCTCTTAGCGGGGTCGTGAAGGTGTGGCTTCTCTTGGGGCTCGGCGTCTTCCCGATTGGCTCGGCGGTCGCGGGCAACATTCAGGGCTACCAGACCACCGAGAAGCGGGCCTTTTGCGCCTCATGCCACGTGATGTCGCCGGAGACGTCCGACTCGGACGATCCCCACGGAACGTCCCTCTCGTCGCGGCACGCGCGCAACGCGCTCTTCGGTGCGGACGATTGCTACGTGTGCCACGCCGACTACGGGATGTATGGGACGGTGCTCACCAAGATCGGCGGAATGAAGCACGTCTGGATGTACTACACGCAATACCGGAACGTATCGGCGGAGGATGCGAAGAAGACCATCGCCCTCTACGAGCCCTTCCCGAACGCCACCTGCATGCACTGCCACTCCACGACCGATGAGCTGTGGAACGCCTTGCCCGACCACAAGGCATCTCTCGCCGCCGTGCGGGCGGACCGCCTGAGCTGCGCGAGCGACGGGTGCCACGGCTACGCCCACCCGAACGCCAGGCCCCCCGGAGTCGCAGCCAAATGAAGATCCGACAGCTCCTGACTTCCCAGCGCGTCCTCCAGAGCGCGTGCGTTCTCGCCCTCGTAGCGCTCGGGCTGTTCGTCTGGTCACTCTTCGACCCGCGCCCGATCCCGGTAATCCTGGCCATGTCGGTTGGACAGGTCATCGGTACCGTTTCCCTCCTCGCTTTCCTCGTGGTGGTCGCCCGCGACCTGCGCGCGGGACAGCGCAGGGAGCCCGTCGGCGCGGAAAAGCGACCGTTCTAAAGGCGTGGCGTTCTTGCGTGCGTGAGGCGCTCTTGAGCCTCCCGGCGCTGCCATGCGAGGCCGCGCTCCGCGGCGCGCCCTAGACATCGATCTGATCCGCTCCTCGTTCGGGGGGCCGCTCCAAACGCTACGGATGTGCTGCCACTTGACGTTGTTCGGGCGGCGCGATCGCACCGGCACGCCGCAAAAGTACGGTGCTCGCGAGCACCGACACGCTGAGCACCGGCCACATCGCCGCATATCCATGGGTGGACGCGAAGAGCGGATGCAGGAGATCGATGGCGATGCCGGTGATCGCCGGCCCGAGGAGCGTACCGACGCCGCTGCTCACGTCGTAGAGACCCGCCACGATGCCGTGGCTCCCGGAGGGCATCAGCTTCATGAGCAGCGCGTACGGCAATGCGATCGCCGCCCCACCCGAGAGCGCGATGAGCGGAAACGCGGCGCCGAGGAGGACGACGGAATGGGAGAAAGTGCCGAGAGCGACCCCGATGCCGAAGACGGTGAGCGCGATCGAGAGGACACGGGCCGTTCCAAATCGGTCCGCTAGCTTGCCGGACACGAGCGCGCCGACGACGGTTCCGAGCGCGACGACGGTCATCGCGCCTGCGGTGAAGTTCATGCTCTTGCCGAGCCCCTCGGTCAGCCACAGCACAACGAAGCTCTTGAGGCCGCCGAGCGCGAGCATCAGGAGCGCGTTGCCGAGGACGAAGTTGCGGATGCCGGGGTGGCCGCGGAGGAGCGCCCAGATCTCCGTCGAAGGGGAGCGTCGATCGCCGCCGGGCGTCGCATGCGCCCTGGCGCTCCCGCCGAGCCCGAGCACGACGACCGCCGTCCCGATGAGCAGCATCGCCGCCGCGATGAGGTAGGGAAGCGGCCGCCAGAGGGCGAGGAGGAGCCCTCCACCGACGAGCGCGGAGCCAAAGCCCGCATTGCTGAAGACCCCCTGGATCCCCTGTGCGCGACCGCTCGCCCCCGTGGAGACGAGATCGGGGTAGAGCGCTTGGTACGGCGCGAAATAGGTGAAGTAGGCGAGATAGAAGAAGAACACCTCCACCGCCATGATCGGAAGCGAGGGGGCGAAGGGGACGAGGGTGAGCGCGAGTGCGGCGACAGGCGCGGTCGCGATCAGAAACGGGAGGCGGCGACCCAGCCGGGTGTCAGTGCGATCGGAGAGGCTGCCGACCCAGACGGGGATGAGCACCGCGATGAGCCCCTCGCCGCCGACGAGCAGGCCGATGATCGCGGTCGACGAGGTGAACCGTCGCGCGAGAAGCGGGAGGTATGTGGAGAGGACCGTGAGGCACGATGACAGGCCCGCGCTGGGAATGCCGAGAAGGACGACGAGCAGTCGCTCCTGCCTCGAGAGGGCGGCGGTCATCGCACGCATACTGTCACGTCCGCCGCCGCGCACGGCGACACGTTGGTTCGCGGTCAGCGCACGGTCGCAGCCTTGACCATGCCGACAGCGCGAACCGAGCCGTCGACGGCGATGCGAGTCGTCGTCATTGGAGCGTCGCGATCGCCCATCACAAGGTCGACGCTGCCGCCTGCTCGGCGGAAGCGGCGCTCTTCCGGCTGAGAAGGTCCACGTATTCGGCGAGGATCCGCTCGCTCTCGTCCAAAATGAGGCCCTCTCCAAAGGATGCGCCCTCTGACGCATCGTCCACCGAGTCTCGCGCGGACGAGGCCCCCCCGGGGGACGCGCTCTTCGCCGGATGCGCGGCCGCGATCGGCGCGGGCAGGCCCGGTGAGGACGCGTTCTCGAGCGTGATCTCGTACGTGGTCGCCCTCGCAGCCCGGAGGCTTTCGTTCTCCCGCTCGCGTTCCAGGCGACGCGCATTGGCTTGCGCCAACTCTGCTCGCCGCTCCGACTCGTTCAGGGAAAGCGATTTCGTGGCCAACGCCTTCCGGAGTCGAACGACCTCGCCTTCCAGCTCGTGAAAACCTCTCTCCTCGGCGACCCTGCGCGCAGAGCCCTCTCGTAGTGATGCGACATAGGGGGCCACGAGGTCCAGAGTCTCGTGGGGCTTCGATGGCACGACGTCCCACGGCAACGGGTCCTTCAGGGCCGACTCGCTCACCTCACCAAGGTCGCTCGTGGACGGAAGAACGATGTCGGCCGCGACGCCACGGAGCTGCGTCGAGGCGCCGCTCGGCCGGTAGAACTTGCTGATCGTGACCTTGAGGGCGCCAGGGTCGTACGCGTGCGTCAGACCGACTTTGTCCATCAGACGCGCGAGCGGGAGGACGTTCTGCACGGTGCCCTTTCCGAAGGTCGAGGAGTCGCCGACCACGAGCGCGCGCCCGTAGTCCTGTAGAGCGCCGGCCACAATCTCGGATGCCGACGCGGTGAATCGGCTCGTCAGCACGACGAGCGGCCCGCCGTAGGCGACGGCGGGATCATCGTCGGCGTCCACCTCGACGTCGCCGCTCTGGTCGCGCGTTTGCACAACGGGCCCCTTGCGGATGAACAGACCGGTAAGCGAGACCGCCTCTTGCAGAGACCCGCCGCCGTTGCGTCGCAAATCCAGGACTACACCGCGGACATTCTCGGCCTTCAACTTGCCGAGCAGTCGCGCGACGTCGGCGGTCGCGCTGCGGTGCCGCGCCCCGTCGTGCTCGCCCATGTCGGCGTAGAACGCGGGTAGGTCGATCACACCGAGCCGAACCATCGCGCCGTTGCCGTTCGGCAAGTCCACGATCCGCGCTTTTGCTTCCTGGTCCGCGAGCTTCACCTCGTCTCGCACCAGCGAGGTGGTCTCGGGCGGAGAGCCATCGGCGGCGCCTACCGGGACGACCGTGAGCGTCACCGTCGAGCCCTTGGGGCCGCGAATCAACTCGACGGCCCGCGAGAGCGGCACGTTCGTGACGTCGACGGGCTCCTTGCCGGCCTGGGCGACGGCCACGATCCGGTCGCCCGGCTTCAGGAGCCCGGCTCGCGCCGCAGGCCCGCCGGGGATCAGCTCGCGGATCTTGCAAGAACCCTCGGTGGCCTCCAGCGACGCGCCGATGCCGACGAGGGAGAGGCTCATCGCCGATGCAAAGCTGTCCATCTCCTCGTGACCGAGGTAGTCCGAATGAGGATCGTAGACGTGTGCGAGCGCGTTCAGGTAGACCTCGAGCACTTCGCTGCTCGTGAAAGCCTTCATCGTCTTCAGCTGCTGCTCGTATCGGTGAGTGAGCGTCGATACGATCTGCTCCGGCCGCTTGTCCGTCAGTTTTTCCTGCAAGTATTCCGACTCTAGCTCCTGCCGCCATAGGTCTTTGGCCGTCGACAGGTCGCGTGGCCGCTGCGCGTGCTCCCGATCAAGGGAGTAGACGTCGTGTCCCGAGAAGTCGAACCGCGCCGTTCGAAGGGTGTCGGTAGCGTAGGCGGCGCGCTGCTGCAGGCGCTCCAGGTACCTGCGGAAGATCGCCTGCGCGGCGCTCGTGTCACCATCGTCGCGCATGGCCGGGGCGAGGGTGGCGCGGTATGCCGCGAATTCGTCCACGTCCGTCTTCAGGAAGAGCGACCGCGCGCCGTCGATCGAATCGAGATAGCGATCCAGGAAGAGACTGGCCAGTCGATCGTCGAACGGACGATGAGCAAATTGAGAGCTCTCGAGCAGGTGCGTCGTGAGCCGCGTGACGTTGGCGTCCGTCGTGGGCGGGCTCGACGGCGCGGCGGCCGCGCATGCGCTCGACCCGGTCGTCGAGACCGCTAGCGCGAGTCCGATGGCGAGGAAGGGAAACGCGATTCTCTTGTCGGGAAATCTCATGGGCCTTCGGGGTCGGCGCAGGACGGCGGCGGCGGGAGGCTCGCCTGCATCCACGCCTTCCCGAGACACATTGGGCGTCGTCGATTGCGGGGGCATTGCCGCCGGATTACAAGATCGTAAGGAACGGATCCCGATCCCGCGGACGATGTTCGATCTCTTCAAGAGCCACCGCCGCGCCGCCCTTCGCAAGGGACCCCTCACGGCGGCCGAGCGCGCCATCGTCGCGAAGAACGTGCTCTACGTTGCCAAGCTCGACGACGCCGATCGCAAGGAGCTCGAAGGCCTCGTGCGGGTGTTCCTCGCGGAGAAGTCGTTCGAGGGGTGCGGCGGGCTCGAGCTCACCGAAGAGATCAGGGTGACGATCGCGGCGCAGGCGTGTCTTCTCCTTCTTCATCGCGAGAACGACATGTATCCGGGCGTCGACGCGATCCTCGTCTATCCGGGCGCATACCGGGCGCCGACCGAGAGGAGCGCAGGGGGCGTCGTCGTCGAGGGCGGCCAGGCGCGCCTCGGCGAGTCGTGGACCCGCGGGGTCGTCGTGCTCGCATGGGACCACGTGAGGTCCGGCGCGGCGCAGCCCGCCGACGGCCAAAACGTCGTGCTCCACGAGTTCGCGCACCAGCTCGACGGCGAGGACGGATCGATGGACGGCGCCCCCGATCTCGGGGCGCGCGCGCGGTACACCTCATGGGCCCATGTCCTCGGCGACGAGTTCGGCGAGCTCTCCGGGAAGATCCATGAGGGACTCCGCAGCGACATCGACCCCTACGGCGCCACGAACCCCGCCGAGTTCTTCGCGGTGGTCACGGAGATGTTCTTCGAGAAGCCCCGCGCGATGAAGAAGCGCCACACCGAGCTCTACGAGGAGCTCGCGGCGTTCTACAGGCAGGACCCCGCAGCGCGCTGAGGACGGAGCTCTCTTCTAGCGCTGGCGACGTCCCATCGCCCGCTTGCTCCTTGAGAGATCGGGGTGGGCGCATTTGATGGCAGCCTTCACGGTTGTCACGATCGCGAAAGCACTCCGCAAGGGAGACGGCTCACGCTGTTTTCCAGCTCGGTGTTCGAGCCCACCAACGGAGCGAAAATCATGTCCATGTCACGCAGCCAGAGCATCG
>Ga0302196_10004002_pt1 | contig 13442 bp, 12 predicted proteins | sample II_Bog_N1_3_FD_198794 | JGI IMG/M metagenome (GOLD analysis project Ga0302196, IMG submission 198794) | Peat permafrost microbial communities from Stordalen Mire near Abisko, Sweden - II_Bog_N1_3 | ecosystem: Environmental > Terrestrial > Soil > Wetlands > Peat | place: Sweden: Abisko...
TCGGCCACCCATGTTTCCCTCTTCGTGCGCCCTGGGGTGAGCGCGGAAACGCTGCGAGTGTACCTGCGCCGGGACTTTCCCGGCCTGGCCGTGCTCACCCAAGCCAGCCTGCGCGACCACATCCTGAGGGTGTTCCGGCAGACCTTCACGATCACCTATGCGCTCGAGGTGATCGGGGTCGTGGTGGCGGTCGCCGGCCTCGCGTTGGCGATGGCGAGCGTCCTGCTCGATCGGCGGGACGAGCTCACCACCCTGCGCGCCCTCGGTTTTTCCCGCGGCGAAATCGCCTGGGCCTCTTCGCTGGAGGGCCTGGCGGTGGCGCTGTGGGCGATCTTGGGCGGGCTCCTGCTGAGCCTCGCCCTGGGCTGGATCCTGATTCGGGTGATCAACAAGCAGTCGTTCGGCTGGACCCTGAGCTTTGATTTGCCGCGCCTTCAGCTGGCGATCCTCGCCCTGGCCGTGGCGGCGACCGGCTGGGCGGTGAGCTATGGAGTGGGCCTTTGGGGGGCGAATCTTCCGGCCGACCAGGAGGAATAGCATGCGCCGCCCGATCCAATCGCTGCTGCGTCTGGGAGCGGCCGCGCTCTGCGGGGCGGCCGCCGCGGCGGGGCCGGCACCCCTGACGACGCCGGAAGGCTACGCCGTGCCCCAGCCGGGGCACCGGTTCGAGTTTCCGCGCGACTATGGCGCGCACCCGGACTTCCGGATCGAGTGGTGGTACCTGACCGGCCACCTGTTCGCCGCGGATGGCCGGCGGTTCGGCTTCGAGGCGACTTTTTTCCGGATCGCCGGGCCGCCGGGCCTGCGGGACGACAATCCGAATTTCTCCCGGCAGCAGATCTATCTGGCGCACATGGCCGTGACCGACGTGCAGACCGGCCGCTTCTGGCACGACGAACGCGTCAACCGGGCAGGCTGGGACGCGCGGGCCGCGGTCGGGACGCTCGACCTGGCCAACGGCGAGTGGTCGCTGCGCCTGGTGGCCGCCGCGCCGCCGCGCCTCGAACTGCGCGGCGGGGTTCGGGCGGAGGCGTCGTTCCACCTCACCCTCGTCGCGGCCAAGCCGCTTGTGGTCTTCGGGGAAAACGGCGTCTCGCCCAAGGGCGACGATCCGACCGCCGCCAGCTACTATCTGACGTTTTCCCGGCTGCGGACGGAGGGGGAGCTGACGATCGGTGGGACGAAGCTGGCGGTGCGGGGGGAGGCCTGGATGGACCACGAGATCAGCTCGAGCCAGCTGGGCCGGGGCCAGGTGGGATGGGATTGGGTATGCGTGCAACTGCGGGACCAGGCGCGCGAGCTGATGCTGTACCGTCTGCGGCGGGCGGACGGCACGGCCGACCCGGTTTCGCGGCTGCAATGGGTGATGCCGGACGGCCGGGCGGTGACCGCGCCGTACACCTGGCGCGTTCAATCCACCTGGACCAGTCCGCACTCCGGAGCCGTGTATCCGGCGCGGGTTCGCCTGACGACCCGGGACCCGGTGAGCGGCGCCCCCGTGGACCTTGAGATCGAGCCCCTGGCGCCGGACCAGGAGCTGACGAACGCGCTGGGAGGGGGACCCTACTGGGAGGGGGCCTGCCGGGTCCGCGACGGGGCGGGCCGGGACCTGGGATCGGCCTATCTGGAGCTGACCGGCTACGCCCGCGCGCTCGCGAAGTGACCGGGCGCCATCCGGCCGGAACGCAAGCCCGGGCTGGAAAAGGCACCGCGGTCCTGCTTTTCTGTCCCTTCCCGGGTAAATTGCCGGGTTCATGACCACCACCGACCTAGAGATCGAAACCGAGGCCGAGCGGCTGTTCCGCGCGTTGCTGCCGGTCGACTGCGAGCCGGGCCGCCGCCCCTGGACGCTGGAGGCCTGCCGGGAGATCGCGCCGCTGACGCTCGAGATCGGGCGCCTGAAGCGGGAAAAGGACGCCGTGATCCTGGCCCATTCCTACGTCGAGCCGGAGATCGTCTACGGCGTCGCGGACTTCCGGGGAGATTCCTATTACTTGAGCCTGCAGGCCCGGCAGTCGCGGGCCCGCACGATCGTCTTTGCCGGGGTCGTCTTCATGGCCGAAACGGCGAAGGTGCTCTGCCCGGAGGCGACGGTGATCGTGCCGGACCGCGGCTCGGGCTGCTCGCTCGCCGACTCGCTGAGCGGCGCGGAGCTGCGGCGGCTGAAGGCGCTTTATCCCGACGCCACGATCGTCTGCTACATCAATAGCACGGCCGAGGTGAAGGCCGAATCGGACGTCTGCGTCACTTCGGGCAACGCGCTCGCCATCGTCGCCGGCCTGCCCGCCCGGCGGATCCTGTTCGTCCCCGACCGCCTGATGGCCCAGAACCTCCGCGCCGAACTGCGGCGGCAAGGCAGCGACAAGGAGATCGTCTCCTCCGACGGCACGTGCATCGTGCACGAGGTCTTCGAAGCCGCGCAGATCGAGCAGGCGCGCAGCCGCTTTCCCGGCCTGCGGGTCGTGGCCCATCCGGAGTGCCCGCCGGAGGTCGCCGCCGCGGCCGACTTTGTGGGCAGCACCGGGGCGATGATGAAATACGTCAAAGCGACCGCCGCGCCGTATTTTCTCATGCTCACCGAATGCGGACTGGTCGGCCGGCTCCAGGTGGAATCGCCGCAGAAGCGCTTCATCGGCGGCTGCCGGCTCTGCCCCTACATGAAACTCAATTCCCTGAAGAAGATCCGCGCCGCCCTGGCTGATCCGCGCCCCGACCAGCTCGTGGTCCTCGAGGAAGGGTTGCGCCGCCGCGCCGCCTCCTGCATCGAAAGGATGTTTGAACTCGCCCCCCGGGACTGACCACCTGATCGACCTGGCGCTCGCCGAGGACGCCGGCCTGGGCGACCTCACCAGCCGCGCGCTTTTCCAGCCGGAGCACCGCTCGCGCGCCTTCATCGCCGCCGGGCAGGACCTCGTGGTCTGCGGCCTGGAGGTGGCTGCCCGGGTCTTCGTCCGGGTCGATCCGGCGCTGGTGGTGCGCGCGGCCGCGCGGGACGGCGCCTGGGTAAAAAAAGGCGGGATCGTGCTGCGGATCGAGGGCCCCACCGCTTCGCTCCTGACGGCCGAGCGGACGGCCCTCAATTTCCTGCAGCGGCTCTCCGGAGTAGCGACCCAGGCGCGGCGCTTCGCCGACCGGCTGGCCGGCACGGGGGTGCGGATCGTGGACACCCGGAAGACGACGCCGGGCCTGCGCGCGCTGGAGAAATACGCCGTCCGTTGCGGCGGCGCCTGCAACCACCGCTCCTCGCTGGGGGAGCATGTCCTGATCAAGGACAATCATATCGCCGCCGCGGGCTCCGTGGCCCGCGCCGTGGCCCTGGCCCGCGCGGCCGCGCCCCATCTGGCGAAGATCGAGGTGGAGGCCAAGACGTTGGCCGAGGTGCGCGCGGCGGTCCGGGCGGGCGCGGAAGTCATCCTGCTGGACAACATGGATCCGGCCGGGATCCGGGCGGCCGTCGCGGCGATCGCGGGGGCCGCGATCGTGGAAGTTTCCGGCGGGGTGCGCTACGAGTCGCTTTTGGAGTTCGCCCTGCCGGGAGTGGCGGTGATCAGCGTCGGCGCGCTCACGCACTCGGCCCCGGCCGCGGACCTGAGCCTCACCGTGCTGGCGGCGCCGCGGCGCCGCCGCGCTCGCTGAGCATGGAAATCATCCGCACAGACTGCCTGGTGATCGGCGCCGGCCTGGCGGGCTGCGCCTATGCCCTGCAGGCGGCGCGGCGCGGGCTGCGGGTGGAGCTGCTGTCCCTGGACGGGCCGCTGGCGGCGAACAGCGACTGGGCCCAGGGGGGCATCATCTACGACGTGTCGTCCGATCCGGAGGCGCTGGCGCGCGACATCGTGGCGGCGAGCGACGGCACGGCCAATCCGGCGGCGGTCGAGCAGCTGGTGCGCGAGGGTCCCGCGGCCGTGCGGGAGCTGCTGATCGACGAGCTGGGCGTGGCCTTCGACCGGGACGCGGGCGGCCGGCTCGACTTCACCCGGGAGGGGGGCCACAGCGCGCGCCGCATCATCCACGCGAAGGACATGACCGGCCACGCGATCCTCGCCGCCGTGGCCGCCCGGGTCGACGCCGTCCCGGCGATCCGGCGCCGCCTGGGGTGCGCCGCGATCGACCTGCTGACCCTCTCCCACAACACCGACCGGCCGGCGGACCGCTACGAGCCGCTGACCTGCTTCGGCGCCTATGTCCTGGACACGGCGAGCGGCGCGGTGAACGCGGTGGTGGCGAAGAAGACCATCCTGGCCACCGGCGGCCTGGGGCAGATCTTCCTGCACAGCACCAACCAGCCCGGCAGCGTCGGGCACGGGGTCGCGATGGCCTATCGGGTCGGCGCGCGGGTCATCGACCTGGAGTACGTGCAATTCCATCCCACGGTCTTCTACAAGAAGAACGTCCCGCCGTTCCTGCTCTCCGAGGCGCTCCGCGGCGAGGGGGCGGTGCTGGTGAATTCCCGCCGCGAGCGGTTTGTGGACCGGGCGCATCCGCTGGGGTCGCTGGCCCCGCGCGATATCGTGGCGCGCGCGATCCAGCACGAGCTGGCGACGAGCGGCGACGCCTGCGTCTTCCTGGACCTGTCGGCGCTGCGGCCGGACTTCATCCGCGAGCGCTTTCCGAATCTGTACGAGCGGTGCCTGGAGTGCGGCGTCGACATGACGGCCGAGCCGGTTCCGGTCGTGCCCGCGGCGCATTTCTCCTGCGGGGGCGTGCACACCGACCTGCAGGGCCGCACCAATGTGCGCCACCTGAACGCGGTCGGGGAAACCGGCTGCACGGGGCTGCATGGGGCGAACCGGCTGGCCAGCACCTCCCTGCTCGAGTGCCTGACCAGCGCGAAGTTCACGGCCGCGGCCGATGCGGCCGACGCGGCGGCGGAAGACTTCCGCCTGCCGGACCCGCCCGCCTGGGAAAGCCCGACCCACGGAGCGGATCCCACCCTCGTGCGCCAGGACATGCTGCTGCTCCAGCACACGATGTGGAACTACGCGGGGATTGTCCGCTCCGCCAAGCGCCTGCGCCGGGCGCGGCGCATCCTGCTCGAATTGCGCGAGGAGATCCAGTCGTTCTATCGGGGCTGCCGGCTGTCCCGCCCCTTGATCGAGCTGCGCAACGCCGTCCAGACCGCCCTGCTTGTGGTGCACGCCGCCGCGCTCAATCCCCGCAGCAAAGGCAGCCACTTCCTCGTCGAGACGGACGACTAGGACCGGCGGGGGGGAGGAGCGGCCCGAGGCCGGATCGCCCGGGCGCGGGGGAGGGATTATCCTTCCGAATCGGCCGCCCTGCCTCCACCTTCGCTTGCCCATGGATCCTGCCTTCATGCTCGCCTCGCCCGAAACCGGCACGGACTACCGGATCTTCGTGGCGGCCCCCGATGCCGCGGCCGAGCCGGGTCCCTGGCCGGCGCTGGTGTTCCTGGACGGGGACGATCTCTTCGCCCCGGCGCTTGAGGGCTATCGGGCGGCGCGGGCGGCGCGGGAGATTCCGGCACTGCTGCTGGTCGGGGTCGGCTATGGGGCGAGCTTCGGCAAGCCGGGCAACGAGCGCGTCCGGGACTACACCCCTAGTTCCATTGCCACGGAAAAGGGCAGCGGCGGCTCCCGGGCCTTCCGGGAATTCCTGCGGGAGACGCTCTGGCCGGAGCTGCTCCGCCGCCATCCGGTGCGGCCCGACGTTCGCATTCTGGGCGGCCACTCGCTCGGTTCCCTGCTCGTGCTTGACGCGCTGTTCCAGGTGCGGCCGGCCTTCACCCATTTTCTGGCGAGCGCTCCGTCGCTCTGGTGGGATGAACGCGTGCTGCTCGGGCAGGCGGCCCGGCTGCGCAAGCGCCAGGGCAACCTGCCGGGCCGGGCTTATTTGAGCGCCGGGACGGAGGACTCCGAATCGATGCTCGGGGATCTCGAGCTGCTCGAGGACCAGCTCAGTTCGCGGCCCTTCGCCCAGCTGGCGCTGACCTTCGAGCGGATCGCCGGCCGCAACCACTACGATGTCCTGCCCGACGCGGTCCGCGCGGGCCTGCGCGCGCTCCTGCCGGCCGAGGCCGGCCCGCCCAAACCCGCGGCGTGAGCCGGCGGGTTCAGGGCCCGGCCGGGAGCCAGCCGTGGAAGCGCAGCCAGTCCTCGCAGCGGGCGGGCCAGTCCGAAGTCGGACCCAAGCCGTCGGTGAACCGGAAGCCGTGCGGCCCTTTCTCGAAGAGGTGCAGTTCCGCGGGCACGCCCGCCCTGCGCAGGGCGGCGTAGTAAAACAGGCTGTTTTCCATTGGTACGCTCTGGTCGGCCTGGGTTGAAATCAGCCAGGTCGGGCAAGTGTCCTTCGTGACGTGCAGCTCCATCGAGTAGCGCTGGATCGCCTCGAGCGAGGGATTCGGCCCGAGCAGTCCGCCGCGCGAACCTTTGTGCACGTAAGGTCCCTGCATGGTTATCACCGGGTAGAGCATCACCGCAAAATCCGGACGGGCGCGGACTGCGTCCAAGGCGGCGCCGGTCCGGCCGGCCGGGTCGTCAAAGTAACAGGAGGCCAGCGCCGCGACATGGCCGCCCGCCGAGGCGCCCATGACGCCGATGCGGTCGGCCTTGACGCCGTACTCGTCCGCGTGAGCCCGCACCAGGCGGATGGCCCGCAGGACGTCGCGCAGCGGGGCATCCGGACCGTCGTCGCCGAAGCGGTAGGTGAGGTCGAAGACGGCGAGGCCCAGGTGATTTAGCCAGCGCTCGAAATCCCCCTCCGCTTCCTGCGCGGGGAGGCGAATGTACCCGCCTCCGGGGCAGAACACCACCGCGGTGCCGCAGGCCGTGCCCGCGGGCGGCAGAAAAGCCCGCAGCTTCGGGGTGCGCACATGCGCGAGGCGGCCGTCCGCAACGATGACCTCGGCCGGACCGCCGGGGCGCCGGCCGGCGACGCCCTCCGGCCAAAGCTCGATCCAATGGCCGGGCGTGGCCAGGTAGCTGGGCGCGCCCAACGCGGCGCCGGCGATCCAGGGGAGGATCCCCAGACGGAGCAGTTTCATGGTGGGGTGACCGGTTTGGCCCGGCAATCGGCGGGGAATCCGCCGGCGGCGCCGTCCAGGCAAGTCGCTGGCGGCGGGCAAAGGTTGCTGGCGCGACCCTATTTGGCCGCCGGCAGCCAGCCGTGGAAGCGCATCCAGTCCTCGGCGCGCGCCGGCCATTCCGAGGTCGGTCCATTGCCCGGATTCAGGCCGAAGCCGTGCGGGCCCTTTTGAAAGGCATGCAGCTCCGCGGACACGCCGGCCTTGCGCAGCGCCTCGTAGAACTGGAGGCTGTTTTCGATCGGCACGGTCTTGTCCTCTTCGGTCGCGACCAGGAAGGCCGGGGAGGAGTCCTTGGTCACCTGCTGTTCGAGCGACCAGCGCCGGACCAATTCCGGCGTTGCCGGCTTGCCGAGCAGGGCGTCGCGGGAGCCCACGTGGGCGTAGGGGGCCTCCATCGTGATAACGGGATAGATCAGCATCATGAAGTCGGGCCGCCCGCTGACGGCGTCGAGCGCGGCGCCGGTGCGGCCCTCGGGCGCGTCAAAGAGGGTCCCGGCGCTCGCGGCCAGGTGGCCGCCGGCGGAAAACCCGAGGACGCCGATCCGGTCGGGCTGCACGCCGAATTCCGCGGCGCGTGAGCGGACCAGGCGGATGGCCCGCAGGATGTCCTGAAGCGGGGCCGGCTGGCCGTATTCCTTGAGCCGGTTCTTGATGATGAAGGCGGTGACGCCGATCCCATTGAGCGCCTTCGCCGGCACGAGGCCCTCGTGCTGGAAGGAAAGGTGCAGGTAGGCCCCTCCGGGGCAGACGATGACGGCGGTCCCGTTGGGGGCTTCGGGCCGGAGCACCGTGAGCGTCGGGTGGTTGACGTTGGAGATGCCGCCTCCGCGGTCGGTTTTCTCCGGGGTGGCGTCGGCATGCAGCCCGGGCACGCCTTCGGGCCACAGATCGATGACTTGGGGGTCGGCGGCACGGAGCATCGGCGAGGAGCAGAGGGCGGCGGCGAGCGCCGGGCCGAGGATTGCACGGGGATTCTTCATGGAAAGGCTGAAATCACGCCGGGGCGCCGCTGCGTTCGCGGGCCTGCTCCAGGATCGCCAGGAGCGCCGCAAAATCCTCGTCCCGGGTGCGGCTGACGATCGAGTAGTCGAACTTGCCGGCTTCGCGCAGCTCCGCTTCGGCCGTGGCCATGCGGCGGGCGATTTCCGTCTCATTGTCCTGCCCCCGCGACCGCATCCGGGCGAGCAGCCGCTCATAGTCGACAAGGATGAACACGGTGATCATCGCCCGGCGCAGGCACTCGTCGCGGGCGGCCTCGCGCCGGAAGCTTTCCACGCCCTGGACATCGACGCTCATGACGAGGTTGCAGCCCTGGCTGAGCGGCTCCAGGACGCTCCGGCGCAAGGTGCCGTACCGGCGCTTGCCGTGGACCCAGGCCCATTCGAGAAATTCGCCCGCGGCCAGGCGGGCGTCGAACTCCTCGGGGCTGAAGAAATGGTAGTGGATTCCGTTCACCTCGCCGTCGCGCGGCGGGCGGGTGGTCGTCGTGACCACGCGGGAGAATCCCCGGCCGGCTTCGGCCAGCCGGTCGCACAGCGTGCTTTTCCCCGACCCGGCGGGTCCGGCGAGAATCAGCAGGCGGGGCTGGGCTGCCATCGGGCGGTGGTTGGTTAGTAGGTGAACGCGATCGCGGCCAGGAGCAATCCGTAAGCGGTCAGGAGGCCGCCGACCCAACGGGTGCGGCTTTCCCGGGCGAAAAGCCATTCGAGGAAGTCCCGGGCGCGCCAGGGCTGGGCTCCCACCCAAATGGCCAGCGCGATCCCGACGTAGAGGAGGCCCTTCTGAAAGTAGATCTGGCGATGGTCGAAATTCATGTAGCCGGCCATCAGCAGGGGCATGGCGGCCAGCAGGACGAGGATGGCCACGCCGCGCACCGCCAGGAAGTCCGGCACGCTGCGAAAGGCCATGGCGGCGATGAAGGCGAAGGCGACGAAGAGCGGCAGGTGGTACTCGCCGAAATCCGCCGGCGACAGGTTCCAGATATTGTAGAGGAACCAGGCTGAACCCGCGCCAAAGAACACCCCGGCGGCGGTCTGGGAACGGGGGAAGGACTTCAGGGCGGCGATCATGCCGGCGTTGGCCGCGAGCAGCGGCAGCCCGAGCAGGATCAGGATCACTCCGGGAATCAATGTGGCCGCGAGAAGGGACATGTCTTAGGTGACGGGGAAGACCGGGTGGCGGCGAGCGGAAATTACGCCAGTTCGCCGTAGAGCGTGCTGACCGAGGCCCGGGTGATCCGCAGGGGAGCCAGGCTGCCGACCAGCCGGGGGGAGCCCTCGAAGACGGCCACCCGGTTGCCCCGGGTGCGGCCGGTGTAGCGCTCCCCGGTCTGGTCCGGCCCCTCCACGAGGACCTCCTGGACGGTGCCGAGCAGCGACTGGTTGCGCCGCACGGAGTTCTCGCGCAAGAGGTCCAGGAGGACTTGGTTGCGCTCCTCCTTCACCTCCGGGGGCACCTGGTCCGGCCGCGCGGCGGCGGGCGTGCCGGTGCGGACGGAGTACTTGAAGACATAAGCCATGTCGTAGTTCACGCCGTTGAACAGTTCCCGGGTGGCCTCGAAGTCCTCCGCCGTCTCGCCGGGGAAGCCCACGATGATGTCCGTGGAGAAATACAGGTCTGGCCGCACGTTCCGGAGCGCGGCGACGATCTCCAGGTAGCGCTCGCGGGTGTAGGGCCGGTTCATCGCCCGCAGGATGCGGTTGCTGCCCGATTGCATCGGCAGGTGCACGAACTCGCCGAGCTTGGGCAGGCGGCCGTACGCGGCGATCAGGTCGGCCTTGAAGCCGCAGGGATGGGGGGAGGTGAAGCGGATGCGTTCGAGTCCGTCCAGGGCGTGGACGCGTTCGAGCAGTTGCACAAAGGGGGAGATCCCGCCGACGGCCGCGTGCTGGCGGCGGCCATAGCTGGTCACGATCTGGCCCAGGAGCGTGATCTCGCGAACGCCGCGCGCGACCAGGCCCGCGCATTCGGCGACGATCTCCTCCATCGGCCGCGAGCGCTCGTCCCCGCGGGTCTTGGGGACGATGCAGAACGAGCAATTCATGTCGCAGCCCTGCTGGATGGAAACGAACGCGCTGACCGGCGGGACCGCCGACTCCAGATGGTCGCGGATCGTGTTCTGGGAGCCTTCCTCCTCGGCCGTGTCGACGATCGCCTGGGGAATCGGCACCCCGGCCTCGCGGGCGGCCCGGAGATTCTCGAGGTAGTCGGGCACGCGGTGAAACTTTTGGGTGCCGACGATCAGGTCCACATCGGGCAGCTGGTCGAGGAGGCCCGCGCCGCGGTTCTGGGCCATGCAGCCCAGGATCCCGAGGACGAAGTCGGGCCGGCGCCTTTTTTGGGCCAGGACATGGGCGGCCTTGCCGATCGCCTTTTGTTCCGCCGCGTCGCGGACGCTGCAGGTATTCAGCAGCAGGATGTCGCAGTCGTCCTCCGCCGCCACGATGCGGTAGCCGCGTCCGCGCAGCATCGCCGCGACCGCTTCGCTGTCGCGCTCGTTCATCTGGCAGCCGTAGGTCTTGATGAAAACTCGGTTCAATCGCGGAAGGGGTGTTTCTAGAGGGGCGGCCGGTCCGGTCAACTGGGATCGGGCCGCCCCGTGCGGGCGGCGGGCGGCCGATGGGACTCGCCGCGCGGAGGCAACCTCGCCATTCTTTGCCGGTCCACTTGATGATGCGCCTGCTCCTGGTGTTCTTGTGCCTGGCTGCCGCGGCGGCGGCCGCCGATCCGCCGGCCGCCGACCCCGGCGATCCGCTGTACGACGCGGCCAAGCAGCTCTTCGACCAATACGCCCCTCCGGAGGTGAAGGCGCAGTACGACTTTCCGTCCCAGGAGCAGTTCCAGGATTTCGCCGCCCGCCTCCAGCAGGCCCTCGACGGCGATTCGCTGGAGGGCTTGGCCCAGTACGAGCCCGAGGCCAGGCAGGTCCTCACCCTCCTGCGCACCCTGCCGGCCGATTCCGACTATGCCGATTGGCTTTCGGCCCGGCTGGAGGAAATCGATGCCGCCCGCGCGATCGAGTCGGCGCCGAAAATCCGCCCGCCTGTTCCCGCCCCGTCCGGCCGTCCCGCCCGCGCCCAGGAGATCCCCTACTACGCCGAATGGCTGGCCCGGGTGCGGCGCCGCCCCGCGCCCGCGAACGCGCCGGCCATGATGCCCCGGCTGCGCGCCGCGTTCGCGGCCGAGGGCGTGCCGCCGGAGCTTGCCTGGCTGGCCGAGGCGGAGTCCTCCCTCAATCCCAACGCGCGCAATCCCTCCGGCGCGCGCGGCCTCTTCCAATTGAAGGCGGCGACGGCCCAGGGCCTCGGGCTCAGCACCTTCCTGCCGGACGAGCGGACCGATCCCGACAAGTCCGCGCACGCGGCGGCGCGTGACCTGCGCGCCCTGGGCCGGCGCTTCGGATCCTGGCCGCTGGCGATCGCCGCCTACAACGCGGGCGAGGGCCGGGTCGGCCGGACGCTGGCGGCGCGGGGCGCCCACGATTACGCCGGGATCGCCGCCGCGCTGCCCGCCGGCACGCGGATGTACGTGCCCGAAGTCTGCGCGCTGATGGCGGCGCGCGCCGGGGTGAGCCCCGACCAGCTGCCCGCGCCCCGGTAGCCTACCGGCGCTTGCGCTTGGCGCCCAATTGCGCGACCGAAAAGCGCACGACCCCTTCGAGGCGCTCGATCTCGGCCGGCTCCAGGTTGGCGCCTTTCAGATCGTCCTCGGCGCGCTTGATCGCCGCCTCGGCGGCGTGCGCGTCGATCTTTTCCTCCTCGATCGCGAAGTCGGCGAGGACCGACACCCGGTCGCCCGAGACCTGCACGAAGCCGCCGCCGACGATCAGGGCCAGCGGCTGGCCGTTCTTGACCACCCGCAACTCGCCGTGGTCGATCTGGGTCAGCAGCGGAATATGCCCCGGCAGGATGCCGACCTCGCCGTCGACGGCCGGAATCACGACCGAGTCGATCGTGTCGGAGTAGACCCGCGCGGCGGGCGTGACGATCTCAAGGGTGAGGGCCATGGCCGGCTACTTCTTCGCCGGGCTGGTCACCTCGTCGATGCCGCCCTTCATGTAAAAGTCGCCCTCGGGCACGTTGTCCAGTTCGCCGTCGAGGATCATCTTGAAGCCGCGGACCGTCTCCTTGACGGGCACGTATTTTCCGGGCGTGCCGGTGAAGACCTCGGCGACGGCGAACGGCTGCGAGAGGAAGCGCTGGATCTTGCGGGCGCGGTAGACGGTGAGCTTGTCCTCCGGCGAGAGCTCGTCCAGGCCCAGGATGGCGATGATGTCCTGGAGGTCCTTGTACCGCTGCAGCACCCGCTGGAGATCGCGGGCCACGCGGTAGTGCTCCTCGCCGACGATCGAGGGCTCCAGGGCCTTCGAGACGGAGGCCAGGGGGTCGACCGCCGGATAGATGCCCAGTTCGGCGATCGAGCGCTCGAGCACGATGGTCGAATCCAGATGGGCGAAGGTGTTGGCCGGGGCGGGATCGGTGAGGTCGTCCGCCGGCACATACACGGCCTGCACGGAGGTGATCGAGCCCTTTTTCGTGGAGGTGATGCGCTCCTGGAGGAGTCCCATCTCGTTCGCCAGCGTGGGCTGATAGCCGACGGCGGAGGGCGAGCGGCCGAGGAGGGCGGACACTTCGGAGCCGGCCTGGGAGAACCGGAAGATGTTGTCGATGAACAGGAGCACGTCCTGGTTCTTCTCATCGCGGAAGTACTCGGTCATCGCGAGGGCGGAGAGACCGACCCGCATGCGGGCGCCCGGGGGCTCGTTCATCTGCCCATACACCAGCGCGACCTTCGACTTGCTGAGGTCCTTTTGGTCGATGACCCCCGCCTCGGACATTTCGTGGTAGAGATCGTTGCCTTCGCGGGACCGCTCGCCCACCCCGGCGAAGACCGAATAGCCGCCGTGCGCCTTGGCGATGTTGTTGATCAACTCGAGAATGACGACGGTCTTGCCGACGCCGGCGCCGCCGAACGCCCCGGCCTTGCCGCCCTTGATGAACGGACAAATCAGATCGATGACCTTGATCCCGGTCTCGAGGATCTGCGCCTTCGTGTCCTGCTCGACCAGGGTCGGCGCCGGCCGGTGGATCGGATAGCGCTTCTCGTACTTGACCTCGCCGCGTCCGTCCACGGGGTCTCCGGTGACGTTGAAGATGCGGCCGAGCACGCCGTCGCCCACTGGCACGGAGATCGGGCCGCCGGTGTCGAACACGGTCAGGCCGCGCTTCAGGCCTTCCGACGACGACATCGCGATCGCGCGGGCGAGCCCGGCGCCCAGGTGCTGCTGCACCTCGAGCGTGAGCAGCTCCACTTTGCCGCCGACCTCAAACTCGATCGTGAGCGCCTGGTAAATGGGCGGGATGGCGTGCTCGGCGAACTGGACGTCGACGACGGGGCCGAT
>Ga0302196_10004012_pt1 | contig 13428 bp, 10 predicted proteins | sample II_Bog_N1_3_FD_198794 | JGI IMG/M metagenome (GOLD analysis project Ga0302196, IMG submission 198794) | Peat permafrost microbial communities from Stordalen Mire near Abisko, Sweden - II_Bog_N1_3 | ecosystem: Environmental > Terrestrial > Soil > Wetlands > Peat | place: Sweden: Abisko...
CAGGCAGCTCCTCGTTCCACAGCACCTCGACGCCGGTGACGCCCTCGAGCTTGCCGAGCACCGACCGCACGTCCGCTCCGACCTTGGCGCGGAAGTCGGCGTCGCCGGGCGCCTCGGGCTCGGCGCGCAGCTCGGGGAAGAGGCCCAGCGTGACCCGTACGTTGCTCCCCGTGATGAGGATGTCCCGGACGAGCGACAGCTCCTCGAGCGACTTGGACTGGACCGGGTCCTTCACGGCGGCGAGCGCCGTCTTCACCGTTTCGCGGGTTTGCACGCGCGGGTCTTAAGGCCGGAGCCCCGTGTCGTCAACGTCGCGCGCGGGGTCAAACGCCACTAGGCTCGCGCGCGTGAGCCAGCCCATACCGCCCCGCGAAAGCCGTCGCTTCGACATCGTCCTCTGGGGCGCCACCGGCTTCACGGGAAAGCTCGTGGCCGAGGTGCTCGCGAAGCGGGGGCCGAAAGAGGGGATCGTCTGGGCGCTCGCCGGACGCAGCCGGGACAAGCTCGAGGCGGTCCGGGCCGCGATCGCCGGCGAATCGCCGCGGGTCAAGGACCTGCCCTTGCTCCTGGGGGACAGCAGCGATCGCGGCTCGCTCGACCTGCTCGCCCGCGAAGCGCGGGTCATCCTGACCACGGTCGGCCCCTACTCGCTCTACGGCCGTGAGCTGGTCGCGGCGTGTGCGGCCGCGGGAACCGATTACGTCGACCTCGCAGGCGAGACGACCTTCATTCGCGACATGATCGACCAGCATCACGCCCACGCGAAGGAGACGGGGGCGCGGATCGTCCACGCCTGCGGCTACGACTCGATCCCGTCGGACCTGGGGACGCTCGTCCTTCAGACCCACATGCGCGAGGCACACGGCGGGCGCTGCCGTGAGGTGCGCTGCTACGCGGGGGAGTCGAAGGGGGGCGTCAGCGGGGGGACGGTCGCGAGCATGTTGAACTTCGTCAAGGAGGCCACGAGGGACCCTCGCGTCCGCAAGATCGCCGGTAACCCGTACGCGCTCGACCCCGACAGGAAGGGGCGCGGTCCCGACGGCCCCGACCCCCGCGGCGTCCACTTCGACGCCGACCTGGGTCGATGGACCGGCCCCTTCATCATGGCCGCCAGCAACAGCCGCGTGGTGCGGCGCAGCAACGCGCTGCTCGGCTACGCGTACGGCGAGGACTTCCGGTACTCCGAGGCGATGAGCTTCGGCGCAGGCCCGAAGGGGATGGTCATGGCCGCGGCTGTGATGGGAGGGCTCGCCGGGTTCGCGGCCGGGCTGATGCTGCCCCCCGTGCGCGCGCTGCTCGAGCGAACCGTGCTGCCCGCCCCGGGAGACGGCCCCTCGCGGGAGAAGCGCGACGCCGGTTACTTCACGACGCGCCTCCTCGGCACCGGTGAAAGCGCGACGGGGAGCCCCGTGAAGCTCCTCGCGACGGTCAAGGGGACGCACGACCCTGGCTACGGCGAGACCTCGAGCATGATCGCCGAGTCGGCGCTCTCGCTGGCGCGCGACGGCAAGGCGATCGGGCAGGACGGAGGCGTGCTGACGCCAGCGTCGTGCATGGGGATGACGCTGGTCGGACGGCTCCGCCGCGCGGGGATGACCTTCGACGTCGCGGAGCGCTAGAGACGACTGAGGTAAGCCTTGCGCAGGCAGTCGTACTCGGTCTGATCGATGACGCCGACGCGCTTCAGGACTTCGACCTGCGCAGCCCTCGCCTCGGCCTCCTCGCTGGGAAGACGCGGCCCCGTGGCAATGCCGCACAGGGCCGGAGCGGCCTTCGCCGCGGGCTTGCCCTTGGCGCCCTTCGCGGCTCCGGCGTCGTCCGGAGGGGGGGGGCCTGCGGCGAGCGCGGTCGCCGCCTCCTCGATGAGCTTGACCACGACGTTGTTGACCGCCTTCGCGCAGAGGTCCTCGCAGTGGTCGCCCTGCGCGTTGATGCTGGTGGTGTTCGAGGCCACCGCCTCACCGGCCTTGTCGCGGACGCGGTAGCTCACCTTGAACGAGCAGAGTCCCGTCGGTGGAACGCACATCGGCGAGTCGTTCTCGAGGCCGACGACGATGTCGCCCTCTCCGCCATCGACAACGACATGGAACGATGGGTTGTTCTTGTTGGCGGCCTGGAAGGCCTGATTCACCTCGTTCGCCGCGGCCCCGAAGATGTGGACCCGGACGGACAGGCCTCCGGGCGGGAGGCTGGTGATCTTCGGCGGCACCTCGACGCAGCTGAGTATCGAGAACACGAGGCCGAACGTCGCGAGCGTTCTTCTGGAAGGAGCGGTAGGCATGGGCAGGCTCAGGGGCCGCGGAGGATGGCGTTACGCTTCGCCATGCATTCGGCCGCCGTCACCGTGCCCTGATCGCAGAGCCGTTGCAACGCGTTGAGTCGATCCTGCTGCTCCCGCGTGAACGCACCGCCGCGGACCATCGGCACGCGCGACGGGGCCGTCTCGTGGGGGGGAGCGACGGGGGCGGCGGCCGGAGTATCGGCTGCGGCGCTCGAAGCGGGGGGTTCCCCGCCCGCGGTGGAGGAGGATGGGGCCACCGCGCTGGCGCGCGCCACGCTGGCGCTCGCGGGCGGATTGAGCGGCACAAGGGGCGGCTCCGCGGGAGAGGCGGAGGCGAGCACGGCGGTGGACGCGACGGGCAGCACGGCTGCCTCGGAGCCGGTCGAAAAAGCGGCGCGCGCGAGGGCCACGACCCCGATGAGCAGCGCGATGCCGGCGAGCCCTGCGAGCGCGACCAGACCCGTCCGGTTGGCCCTCGCGGCTCCCTGGGGCGGGGGCGTGCTGGTCAACGAGGGCCTCGCGACCAGAAGCTCGGTGGGGGCCGTCGCCTGCACGACCGGCCCCCGGACCGGCGCAACGTCGATGTCGGCGAGCGAGAACCGAGGCGCCGCCACGGGAACTCCGAGCGCGCGGGCAAGCTCGGTCGCCGCCTCCCCCGCCGTCTGGATCCGCTGCGTCGGGTCGCGAACGACGCAGCGCAGGAACCACTGATCGAACCCCTCCCCGAGGGTCGACCCGCGCTGGCTCGGGGGCAGGATGGGCTCGCTCAGGATCCGCGCGTAGAGCGCCATCAGCGTGCCAGCGGACCAGTAGTCTCGACCGACGAGCAGATAGAACGCGACGAGACCCATGGCCCAGATGTCGCTCGCCGGGGAGATGAGGTCGACCTCGCCGGTCATCTGCTCGGGCGCCATGTAGCCGGGGGTGCCGAACACGAGGCCCGCCTGGGTCTTCATCTCCGCGGGCGCCCCGTCGGCGATGCGGGCGATGCCGAAGTCGAGCAGCTTGATGCAGGGGCTCCCGTCCTCGCGCTGCGTCAGGAAGAGGTTGTCGGGCTTGAGGTCGCGGTGGACGATGCCCATGCCGTGCGCCTTGTCGAGCGCGCGCGCCGCCTGGCGCAGGAGCTCCACGACCAGCGGGGGCGCGAGCGGGCCCCCCTCCGCCACGAGCTGCGTCAGATCGCGACCTCGCAGAAGCTCCATGACCAGGAACGGCGCATTGTCGAGGTCTGGCGCCGTGTCGGCGTCGGTCACCCGCGTCACGTGCTCGCTGGCGATGCGGGCCGGGGCGCGGGCCTCCTTCCGGAAGCGCTCGACCGCCGACGCGTCCTTGAGCGCGTGGGTCTGCAGAACCTTGAGCGCGAGCTCCTCGTCGGTGTGCACGTGACGCACGAGATAGACCGACCCGACGCCGCCCGCGCCGATCTGCCGCTCGACCCGGTATCGCCCCGCGACGACACGGCCGGGCTCGAGCGCAGCTTGGGCGTTCACGCGGCGGAACCTACACGATCACCTTTGCCCCTGCCACACGCGCCCCGAGGAGGACTCGCCCGTCAGCCGCTGCTGCGATGCAGGGCGTAGCCGACGAAGAACGGCCCCATCTTGACGATGAACTCGCTCGTCTGCCGCGTCTTGCGCATCGCCTGCACCAGGTGAGACAGGGGATACAGATCCTTGCCGACGAGGCCGATGACGAACTCGTTGTCCTCGGCGTCGAGCCCGTGACACGCGAGGCGCACGTCGTGACCGAGCTCTGCCTGGCCGTAGGCCATCCCGATCTGCGCGTGCTCGCGCATCATGGGGACGATGTCCTCGGTCGGCAACTTGGCGAACGCGCCGGACCGGCGGAGCGGATACCAGACGTGCCACGGCCAGGCCTCCCGGGTCACCTGCTCGACCGGCCGGTGCAGCAGGACGTGCTCGAGATCGGGCTCGTGCCCTTGCCCGTAGGTGCGTCCGATCATCGCCCAGCCTGGCCGCATGTTGACGCCATCCAGCTGGGGCGTGCCGAAGAGCGGGCGAACGCGCCGGACGAAGTGCGCGGGGTCGTCGCTCCAGGTGAGGAGACCGATGCCCCGCGGGCTCTGCGCGTCGGCGTAGACGACCCCCGGGATGTGGCGGTCGCACAGAAGCCTCCCGAGGTCTTCCGCGGTCGCATCGGCCGGGCGCTCGGTGGCCGCATCGAACACGAGCAGCTGCATGAACAGGCGCCGATCCATGGACTGGCGCTCGCCGTCCTTCTTGCCTCCATACTCGCGGACGTCGATGGCAGGCAGGCCCGGGGGCTTCTGGGGTTCGGTCATGGGCGCAGCATATCCCTTGTCGCCCGTCGCGGGCCCGGCAGTGGGTGCCATGGCTTCGGCGACGACCGTTCGCGTGATGGCGTGGGTGTGCTTCGGGTCGACGGCGCCCATCGCCAGGGCCACCGTGATGGGTGAGGCCGTCTCGCCGGTGGCGCGCGCGACGGCGTCTCGAATCTCGGACTCGCTGAGCTCGCCGTCATGGTTTGCGTCGATGGCCTCGAAGGTACCGAGGCGCTTCCACAGCGCGATGCTCAGCGCGTCGACCAGGATCTGCTTCAGCTCTCGTCCACTCCCCGGAGGGGGCACGCGCTCCGGGTGCGCGCGGCCGAACGCCACCAGCGGCTCGATGTGGTCCATTCCCGTGAGGAACGCGCGGACCATCGCCACGGCATAGTCACGATCGAGCTCGAGCGACTCCCCTGCGATCTCGAGGACGTTGCCCTGGGGTCCGACGAGGAGGCGGTCGTCGACCTGCAAGAAGCCACCCGACTCGCCGGGCGCGCTTGCGCGAGAGGCCCGCACGGCATCCTGCACGACGCGCCCGGGGAGGCGCACGACGACCATCTCGTTGTCGAACGGGAGCTCGGCCTCGATGTCACCGAACGCAACGTGCCGGGTGTACTCGCGGTTGGCGCGGATTCCGCCCCCGTTGATGAGGCACGCGTCGGCGCGCAAGGCGTCGCGCGTGCGCGAGCAGACGAGCGACCCGAAGGTCGTTTGCCGCGCACGCGTCCCCACCGAGGACAGCGTCTCGCCGGGCCCGAGCGGGTAGAGCACCGCCGATTCGAGCTCGACCACGCGCGTCATGAGGCGATCGACCAGCGCCCGGAGCGCCTTGTCCTCCTCGTATCCGGTCACCGACTCGGCGCGAACGGTGGCGGTCGGCGCGTCGGGCATGCCTGGAGCGGGCGCCGCGACGTTCCAGACGAGGTCGACGATCATCGCCCGCCCGGCGTCGCTGCCGGCCTTGAGGATCCAGGTCCCGTCGACGTTCTCGAGGTGCACGTCGTGCTCGTGCCCGCCGACGATCACCGGGAACCTGGGCTCGCTCGCCCGCGCAAGCGCGCGATCGGCCTCCATCGGCTGGTGCGTGATCGGGATGACCATGGCGCATCCCTCGACCGTGCGGAGATCCAGCGCCTCTCGCAGCACGGCACCGTTGGGTGGCTCCGAGTCGGCCCCGCCGAACGGCGCGTGCCGGTAGACCGCGGGGTCGGTCATCACGACCCCCACCAGCCCGACCTTCACGCGGCGACCCCCCGGATGCTTGACCTCGACGACCTGCCGCACCGGCAGCCTCGCATCGAAGCCGTGGACGTTGGTGGACAGCCATGTCCCCGAAAACTCCGCGATTCTCCGGTGCAGGTCCTCGGGAGTGATGTCGTCCTCGTGATTGCCGAGAATGACGTGGGTGATGCCCGCAGCGTTGAGGCACTCGACCATGCCGCGTCCGGCGTCGAGCGACGAGAGCATGCTCGGGGCGACGAAGTCCCCGGCGAGAACGGCGAGGAAGACGTCCGCGGGCGCATCCGTCGCGTGGTGCCGGATGAGCGTCGCCAGTCGCGGGAGATTCTCGAGCGAGTACACGTCGTTGACCGACACGATCCGCAGCGTGGGCCCCGAGGCCGTCTCGAGGGTCATGGGAGGCGCCGCATCATGGCATTGCCCCGTCCGTACGCGCGACCTCATGGAGGCCGATGAGGCGCCACGTCTCGAGCAAGGCGAGTCCCACGAGCGCGAGCCCGAGGAGCCAGGCGATCCGCGTCCACCCGGGCACGACGGGCACCGCCTCGACGACGACCTCGTGCGCTCCCGCCGGGACCCACACGCCCGTGAGCGCGCCGTAGGTCGGGAACAGCGTGACGCGGCGGCCATCGGCGCGGGCCACGAGGTTCGTGGTGAAGGTCATGGCCATCGTGAGCGGGCACGCCGCTGGGGTGTCGACCTGGAGGCGAAACGTCTGCCCACCGATGGGGGCGTCCACCCTGGTCACCGAGGCGTGCGCACACTCGGGAGCCACGACGTCCGGGAGCATGGCCGCCCGCACGGCGTCATCGGAGGTGACGACCCACGCCTGGCGATGCGCCTCGGTCGCCAGCGTGCCACGGACCGCGGTGAGCGCGCTCGCCACGTCCGCGACGGTGCCCGCTCGCGTGAGCGCCGCGCTGAACCACGCCGGCCCGGCCGTCTCCCCGACCGGGGACATGCGCAGCCGCTTGCCCTCGGGGAACGCACCGAACCTCACGTTGTAGAGCGGCTGCAGCACCGCGAAGGACGGCGCGCTCTCGTCGAGCCGGAAGTAGTTCCGGAGCAGGTTCGCCTCGGTGCCCGCCAGCGCGGCTTCGAGCGCGAGGAAGCGTCGGGGAGGATTCAGGTATCCGCTGAGCGAGGAGAGCCCCATCGCGAACGCGGTGTTGGTCTGGAAGCCGTCCAGGTCGAAGTGAACGACGATGCGGCTGAGGGCCGACGTGAGCTCGGGCTGGACGCTCCGGAGCTGATCCCCGAGCCGCGTGGGGTTGTCGATGAGCGACTCGGCCGTGGAGTACGGACGCAGCCGCTCCTTGAACGCAGCGAGGCTCCCGATCCCCAGCACGATCAGCATCACCGACGACGGCACACGCTCCGGTAGGCGCCACTGGAAGACGGGACGGAGCACGAGCGAAAGCGCCAGCCCCCACGCAAGCGTCTCGCGAAGGCCGGCCGGCGCGAACAGCAGCAAGAGTCCGCCGGAGGCCAGCATCGCGGGGAACATCCAGGGACGCGGCAGCGCGGGCGAGGGTCGCACGAGGAGCGCCGAGGCGCCGACCGCGGGGAGCAGCAGCGCAAACGCCAGCACGGCGCGCTCCGGAACACGGAACGCCTGGATGGGGGGGCAGAGGTGCACGACGAGCCAGGTGAGCGGGGCGATATCCATCGCGAAGAGCATCGGAACGACGGCGCTGACGACGAGCCCTGCCGCGAGGAGCCTCTGCCGACTCCAGGGCAGAAGCAGGACGAGCGCGAGCGGGGGCCCGAAGCCGAAGTTGATCTCGTGCCAGAGGCTCTCGTCGCGCCCCGACGCGATGAGCTCGGACCCCCAGGGGATGGACGCGAGCCAGTCGTGTGCCGTGGCCGTGAGGTACGAGAAGATCACCGACGCCCCGCCGAGCGCGCGCGTGGCGTCCGAGCTCTCTGTGTGGGCGATCATCCCGGCGAGCTTCGGCAGCGACAGCGCAATCGAGCCGGCCGTGAGCGCGACCGGGACGAGGAGCTTGCGCGCCGGACGGAGGGGCAACGCCGCGGCCACGACCAGGAGCCCCACGAAGAGCGCACCGTAGATGAGCTGCTGCCCCTTCGTCTGGAGCGCGGCGAGCTGCACCAGCGCGGTCATGGCGACGAGCGTGATGCTGATCGTCCGGTTCCGGTACGCGAGCAGGAGAGCGACGAGGCTGATCGCGAACAGGGCGCCGAGCACGTCCTCGTAGTGCCCCGTCGTCAGCTTCCAGCCGAGCGCCGGTGAGAAGGCCGTCAGCAGCACCACGCCGCACCGGGAGGCCCAGCTCCGGGCGATACTGTCCCCGGAAACGAGACGTCCGAGGTCGGTGGCGATGCGCGCCCCGAAGAACGCGCACGCGAGCTGCGTGAAGAAGAGCACGGCGTTGAGGGCGTCGAGGGCGCCGACGCCGAGCCACCCGAGGAGCTCGTAGACCGGGCTCGTCCCCATCACGTCGTGGATCTTGGCGCCCCCGAGGAGCTCTGCGCGGTACGACACGCGGGTCCAGTCGCCGTGGGCGTGATGGAGGAAGTCTTCGAGAAACGGAAGATCCGACGCGACCTGATCGTGCGAGCCGATGGATCGATCCGGGCTCCACCCGAGCACCATGAGCCAGACGACGGCGCCGAGGAGGATCGACAGCGCGAGCAGCTCGAGATCGCTGCGCTCGGGTTCGAGACGGTCACGCATGGAAGCGCAGCCCATGGGGAATGGCGACGAGCGTCATGGTCTCGAGGCAGCGTTCGCCCCAGCGGCGCTTGTACTCGACCTCGGAGCCGAGGTCATAGAGGCTCACCCCCTCGGCCGAGAGCGCCCTGATGAGCGAGAGCTGGGCGAGGTTGCCGAGCGAGAGGCCGCGGTGGGCGTCGTCGAAGCTGAATTGCAGACCCCGGAAGCAGACCCCGTCGGGGGTCGCGGTCACGCCCCCGGCGATGATCGCCACGTCGCGCCCTTCGTGCGTGGCGGCCATGGCCCGCACAGCCCCCTCGCGGGCGAGCCTCGGGAGCATCCGCGCGTAGAAGTCCCCCATCTCGGCGACCGACAGGCCGGACCCCTCCATCCCCTTCCAGCTCCGAGCCTCGAGGGCGACCATGCGTGCGTGCAGCGCCGCCGCGCCGGCATCGCCCTCGACGCCCACCGGCTCGAACACGATGCCGAACCGTGTCGCCTTGCGCTCGGCCTGGCGAAGGCGGGCGCGAAAGCTCGCCGAGCGCCGCGAGAGGAATCCGTCGACTCCGCCCGTGAGGTCTGCGCGGAACCGGCGAACGACGGGGACGCTGAAGGCATCGAGGCGGTAGAGCGGCATGAGGGCGCGCACGAGTGCGCCCTCAAGCGAGGACGCGACGGGAATACCCGACAGGAACAGAACCTCGCGCGGAGCGTCGCGCGTGCAGGCAAGGGCGAGGTCCTCTGCGATGCCCGCGGGGCGCTCGTCGTAGGCGAGTGGACAGGCGAGGCACCACGCCGTCTCCAGCGGCTCGAGGCTCGTCCATCCCGCGGCATGCGGGACGCGCGCGAGGGCAATCCACCCGTGCTCGCTCCGGCGTACGAAGGGCTCACGGGGGGGCATGAGCGCCGCGTCCGCCGCGAGGATCCACGCCGACGACGAGCAGAAGTGGTCGATCTCGGGCGTGCGCCGGACCGCGGCATCGAAGTCTCCTGCGGCCTCTTCGAAGCCATGGCGGTCAAGCGACTGCACGCAAAGGATCTCCCTGGCATCCTGGCCCGGGGTCAAGCGCCTAGAGGTGTGGCCGTCGCCGGGGTATGATGATCCGGGTGGGGCTTTTCCGCGCGCGCATGTCGGGTCTCGCGAGGGTGCTCGCGACGGCCGCCTCGCTGACGGGATGCGCGGCCCTCGCAGGGCTGGGTAGCGACTACAGCGTCGGTGGCGATGGCGAGGCCCCTACCCTCGACGGGTCCGCTCCCGATCGTGCCGTCGGGAGAGACTCGGGCCACGATGCCCACACGACCGGGCACGACGCCGGACACGACGCGACCACGGGCACCGGGACCGGCAGCGGCGCCGGGACCGGGACCGGCACGGGGGCCGACAGCGGAACAGGGACGGGAAGTGGCACGGGGGCCGGGACGGGGACCGGCACGGGTACTGGCACGGGTACTGGCACGGGCGCTGGGACGGGGACCGGCACGGGAACCGGGACAGGGACCGGCACGGGCACGGGGAGCGGCTCGGGCTGCCCGGTCGCATGCAGCGGGGGCACCTGCACCAACGGCGAATGCCTCCTCACCCTCGCATCGGACAGCAACACCCCCTACGGGATCGCGGTCGACACGTCCCGGGTTTACTGGGGAAACAGCGCGCAGATCCTGAGCCTCCCGACAGCCGGCGGCACCCCGACGACGCTCGCCGGTGGCCAGGGCGCGCCAGGCGACCTCGCTATCCAAGGCACGACCCTCTACTGGGCGGACCAGGGGGGCACGATCATGAGCACGCCGTCGGCCGGCGGGGCGCTCAGCACGCTCGAGAGCGGTCAGGGCGGACCGAAGGGGATCGCCGTCGACTCGACGACCCTCTACTGGGCGAACCTCAGCGGCGGCTCGGTGGCGACCGCCCCGCTCGCAACGCCGAGCATGATCACGACGCTCGCCACCGGGCTCCAGCAGCCCGACCACCTGGTCATCCAGGGCGCCGACGTCTTCTGGACCGAGAACGGGGGCACCGCCGTCGACCGGCTCGTCATCGCGACCGGGACGGTCACGACGATCGCCACGGGCCCTCAGCCCGACCACCTCGCCGCCGATACGACGAACGTCTACTGGACCAACTCGGGCAACGGGGACGTCGACATCGTCGACCGGTCGACCGGCACCGTGACGACCCTCGCCACCGGCCAGAACCAGCCCCGTGGCATCGTCGTCGACGGGCTGAATATTTACTGGGTCACGACCATGGGCAACACGCTCGTGCGCGCCAAGGTGGGCGGCCCGGTCACGACGCTGGTGACCGGGCTCAACGCACCCAACCAGCTCGCGGTGGACGCGACGAGCCTCTACTTCACGACCGCCGACGCGGTCCAGAAGGTCACCCCGAAGTGAGGGGCGCGTCGCCCGCGCGCGACGCTCGATTCTGAAGGTGCCCACGAAGCTCCACCTCGCTCCTGAGCCGCCGACGAGCCTCGCGGCGCTGCGGATCGTGGTGCCGGCCCTCATCCTCGCCGGGCCCGAGCTGCGCGAAGGGGTGCGCGTCGCGGGGTTCGACCCGAGCCTCTGGGTGGCGCCCGAGGGGCTCGGCTGGTTCGTGCGATCGGTGCCGATCAGCCACGAGGCCGCCGTCGGGGTCGAGGTCGTCGCCGCGTTCGCCGCGCTGCTCGCGATCGTCGGCATCGCCGCGCGCCCCGCGCTCGCCGTCCTGACGCTGAGCGCCGGCTACCTCTTCGCCCTCGCCAATCTCACCGGCTGGGTATGGCACGACGTGCACCTCCTCTGGCTCTCGGCCCTCCTTGCCGTGAGCCCGTGCGACCACGCGCTCGCCTACGACGCACCGTCCCCGGAGCGCCCCCCGTCGACGCTCTACGCGTGGCCGCTCCTGTTCGTCCGGCTGCTTCTCGGCGCGGTCTACTTCTTCCCTGGCGTTCACAAGCTCGCGCGCTCGGGCTTCGCCTGGGCGCTGTCGGACAATCTCCGCAATCAGCTCTACTGGAAGTGGTTCGAGAACGGCGTCCTGCCGACCTTGCGCCTCGACGCCTACCCGCACCTCCTCGAGATGGGCGCACTCTTCGTCCTGCTCTTCGAGCTCGCCGCGCCGGTGCTCTTTCTCGTGCGACGGACGCGGTTCTGGGGGGCCGTGCTCGGCGTCGCGTTTCACCTGCTCGCGCAGGCGATCCTGCTCATCCCGTTCCTCAGCCTGTGGGCCTGCTACGTCGCCCTCGTCGACGTGAGACCGCTGCTCGCGCGCCTCGGACGCCGCGCTCAGGGCGGCAGCCCGGACGAGAGCGAGCGTCCGTCATCGTGGCCCGTAGAGGTCGTGGGAGCCGTGCTCGTCTGCGGCGTGGTCGTCCAGGGCATTCGTGGACAGATGCAGGCCTTCCCGTTCGCCTGCTACCCCACGTTCGAGTGGCGCGCGGACACCGAGATCCCCGACCTGCGGCTCGTCGCAGAGTGGCCGGATGGGCACACGCTCGACGTGCCGCACGCACGCGATAGCGGCGGGTATCGATCGCAGCGCGAGTGGGGAACCATCTGGAGCCTCGCCCGCCTGGGAGGCGTGGTGGCGAGCGGCCCCGACACGGAGGCCCGCTTGCGGACGTACTACCGCGCGGTCACGGCCGACGAGCCGCTCCGCGGGCTCACCCTCGGCGCCGACCGCGTCCGGGTGCTCATCGTGTACCGCTCGGTGATCCCCGAGGACCGCGATCGGCCACCGCTGCGAGAGACGCTGCTGGCCGAGATTCCGCTCTGAGGCTCAGACGCTCACGGGCACGCCCCGCTCGCGCAGCGGCCGACGCACCTTGCTCTCGAGCGAGCGCTCGGCGAGCGCGAGGTACGCGTCCGATTGCATCCACGCGAGCGCCCCGCCGGCAGACTCGTCGAGCGTGCTGGGGCGGCGGTTCCTGATGTGCGACCACATCTTGTACACCGCCTCGATCGACGTGTCGGCGCGCTCTCCGAGGTACTTGAGCTCCTCGGCCGTGAGCTCGGGGCGCGCCCAGTCGAGAAACGTGAACCCGAAGGTGCCGTGCGCAGCCTCGTCCTTGACGATGCGGTGCAGGACCGCCCGGGGCAGCGCGTGCCTCGCAGCCTTCCACGTTCCACGCAGCAGCGGGATCGAGAGCGCCTCGCCGATGCAGAAGAACCGGACGATGAGGTCTGCCGCGCGCACGAGCGGTCGCTTGTCGGGGTCGGCGTCGAAGATGACGACGTCGGGGTCGTACTCGATCTCGGTTCCGCCCCCGAGCTCCATGGCCATGCGCGAGCACAGCTCGACGTGCACCATCTCGTCGAGCGGGAAGCGGGTGGCGGTCCCCACGAGGTCGATCGGCGCCCGGCACTCCATCAGCGCCCGCAGCGCCGCCGTGCACGCGATGCCGGTGCGGTGCTCCTGGAACGCCGCGCCCGTCCACGCCTTGCGACCGAGGAGGAGCGCCTCCTCCGGAATCGTACGGGTGTCGATCGTCCCCCACGGCATGGCCTCGATCTCGGGGCGCATCTTGCGATACCGGCGCTCGATCCCCTCGCCGAAGAGCTCCAGCTCGAACACTTCGCTACGCATGGGCAGGCGCGCTCAGTCGTGGCCGGCGTCGAAGGGGGCGACCATGAGGTTTCCCACCCCCATCATGGCGACGCCCGTGTCCTTGTTGGCATCCGCGGCGCCCGCGTCCTTGCCGGAGTCAGCCGCGCTGGCATCGGCGTGGTGGCCCGAGTCGAGAGGGGCCACGAGGTTGCCGACCATCCCGCGCGAGTCGATCCCGCGGTCGGCGCCCGCGTCCTTCACGGTGCCGGGGGGCCCGCTGCTCGACGAGCTGCATCCGACGTAGCTGACGGCAGCCACTCCCATCGAGGCGACAAGAAGCTTTCGACCCCGGGTGCGCGTGAGGCTCATCGCGTCATTCTACGCGAGGAGCGGGCCGGAGG
>Ga0302196_10004014_pt1 | contig 13425 bp, 15 predicted proteins | sample II_Bog_N1_3_FD_198794 | JGI IMG/M metagenome (GOLD analysis project Ga0302196, IMG submission 198794) | Peat permafrost microbial communities from Stordalen Mire near Abisko, Sweden - II_Bog_N1_3 | ecosystem: Environmental > Terrestrial > Soil > Wetlands > Peat | place: Sweden: Abisko...
CGCCGCGGCCTCGCGCGCACCTTCCAGATCAACCAGCTGTTCCCCGAATTCAGCCCGGCCGAAGCGCTGGCGGCCGCGATCGCCGAGCGCGAGGGGCGCGGCGACGACATGTTGCGCGGCGTCGGCTCGCGCGAGCCGATCGTCGCCGAAATCGTCGCGCTGCTCGACCGCTTCGACCTCATCGCCGACATGGATCGTCCGACCCACACGCTCGCTTACGGCAAGCAGCGGCTGCTCGAAATCGCGCTGGCGCTGGCCTGCCGACCGAAAGCGCTGCTGCTCGACGAGCCGGCGGCGGGCGTGCCGGAGAGCGAACGGCGCGACATCCTATCCGCGCTCGCCGCTTTGCCGAGCGACGTGGCGGTCCTGCTGATCGAACACGACATGGACCTCGTCTTCAGCTTCGCCAAGAGCATCACCGTGCTCGTCGCCGGCCGCATCCTCACCGAGGGCGCGCCCGACGCAATCGCTGCCGATCCGCGGGTGCGCGCGGTCTATCTCGGCGAGGACGAGCATGGCTGAGCTGCTGCGCGTCGAGGCCTTGAGGGCCGGCTACGGCGAGGCGGTCGTCATCGAGGCGCTCGACCTCGCGCTCGACGACGGACGTTCGCTCGCCGTGCTCGGCCGCAACGGCGCTGGCAAGACGACGCTGATCAACGCGCTGATCGGCGCGGTCCAGGCGAGCGGCCGCATCGCGCTCGCCGGCGTCGAGCTCGCTCGCCTGCCCTCGCACCGTCGCGCGCGCGCCGGTCTCGGCTGGTGCCCGCAGGAGCGCAACATCTTCCGCTCCCTGACCGTCGAAGAGAACCTGACCGCCGTCGCGCGGCCGGGAACGTGGGACCTCGCGCGCGTCTACCGCATGTTCCCGCGCCTCGAAGAGCGGCGCGCCAACATGGGCGGCCAGCTTTCCGGCGGCGAGCAGCAGATGCTGGCGATCGGCCGCGCGTTGGTGCTGAACCCGAAGCTGCTGCTGCTCGACGAGCCAACCGAGGGTCTCGCGCCGGCGATCGTCGACGAGTTGCTGGCGGCGCTGAAGATCCTCTCCGCCGAAGGGCTGTCGATGATCGTCGTCGAACAGAAGGCGGCGAAGATCCTGCGCTTCGCCGACGAGGCGATCATCCTCAACCGCGGCGCGATCGTCCATCGCGCCGCCGCCGCCGCCCTGCTCGCCGACGAAACCGCTCTGCACGCGCATCTGACCGCGGCGGGCTAGCCTCACCCGAACATCACCACCTGCCGCACGCCGACGCCTTCGCGCAGGCGATCGAAGCCTTCGTTGATCTCGTCGAGTCGCAGCCGGTGGGTCAGCAGTTTGTCGACCGGCAGGCGGCCGGCCTGAAACAGGACGATGAAATTGGGCAGATCGCGCCGGGGCACGCAGGAGCCGATGTAGGAGCCTTTCAGCGTCCGCTCTTCGGCGACCAGGCTCACCGCCTGGATCGACAACCTGCGGTCGGGATGCGGCAGGCCGACGGTGACGGTGACGCCGCCGCGCGCCGTTGCGGCATAGGCGAGTTCGAGCGCCGGCACGGCGCCGGCCGTCTCGATGCAGAACTCGGCCCCGCCGCGGGTGAGGTCCTTGATCCGCTGAACGGCGTCCGGCGCGCCGGCGTCGACCGCATCGGTCGCGCCGAGCCGCAGCGCGTGGTCGAGCTTCGCCTGCGCGAGATCGACGGCGACGATCTGGCGCGCGCCGGCGGCGACCGCGCCGAGGACCGCCGCGAGGCCGACGCCGCCGAGGCCGACGATCGCGACCGACGCCCCGACCGGAACCCGCGCGGTGTTGACGACCGCGCCGACGCCGGTCAGCACCGCACAGCCGAACAAAGCCGCATGTTCGAACGGCAGCGTCCTATCGACCTTGATGCAAGATTCCTGCGCGACGACGGCGAACTCGGCGAAGGCCGAGACGCCAAGATGGTGGTTCACCGGCTCGCAGGCGAAGGCGAGCCGGCGCACGCCGGAGACGAGCGTGCCCGCGCCGTTGGCGCGCGCGCCCGGCTCGCACAAAGCCGGCCGGCCGGTCGCGCAAGGCAGGCAATGGCCGCAGCTCGGCACGAACACCATCACGACGCGATCGCCGACGGCGAGGTCGACGACCCCTTCGCCGACCGCCGCGACGACGCCCGCAGCCTCATGGCCGAGCACCATCGGCGTCGGCCGCTGCCGGGCGCCGTCGATCACCGAAAGGTCGGAATGGCAGAGGCCGGCCGCCGCGATTCGCACCAGCGCTTCGCCGCGGCCGGGGCCGTCGAGATCGACCTCGACGATGTCGAGCGGCCGCGAAACCGCGTAAGGAGGTTTCGCCCCCGTCGCCCGCAGCATCGCCGCTTTGACCCGCATCGCCCGGCGCCTCCGACCGCAATCGGTCGGTCATAGCGCCGATCGCGCGCGTCGCATAGCCGACGCGCGGCCGCGAGCAAGTCAGGCGACCTGGCGACGCAGCAGCGCCGAGCCGCGCTCGGCCGCCATCACCAGGATGAAGGTCGCCACCAGCAGCAACGAGACGGTCCGGTACTGGAACAGGTTCATCGCCGTCAGCAGACGGAAGCCGATGCCGCCGGCGCCGACGAAGCCGAGCACCAGCGACGAACGCAGGTTTTCGTCGAAGCGATAGAGGCCGATGCCGAGCAGCGACGGCAGCACGCCGGGCACGACCGCATGGGTAAAGACCTGGAGCCTGCTCGCCCCGGTCAGGTTCAGCGCCTCGACCGGGCCGAAATCCATGTCCTCGATCACCTCGGAGAACAGCCGCCCGAGCATGCCGATCGAATGGACCGACAGCGCCAGCGCGCCGGGGAACGGGCCAAGGCCGACCGCAGTGACGAACAGCAGCGCCCAGACGAGATCGGGCACCGCGCGGGTCAGCGCGATGATCCCTCGCGCTAGGAAATAGAGCGGTCGCGCCGGCGTGACGTTGCTCGCCGCCAACACCGCCAGCGGCAGCGCCATCAGCACGCCGAACACGGTGCCGAAGATCGCCAGGTCGACCGTCTCCAGCGTCGGCCACAGGATGTCGCCACACTCCGACCACGCCGGCGGCATGGCGCGGCTCAGCAGGTCGACCATGCCGTGGACGCCGGTGACCAAGTCCTCCGGCCGCGCCTGCACGACATAGAACGATTGCGCGAGGATGGCGAGAACGACGAGCCCAACCAGGATGCGCAAGGCGAGACGGCCGAGCCCGCCTTCCCCGTGCGTCGCGGCGCTGTCGTCCCGCGCTTCAGCGCGCGAGGCGCGCGGCGCGGCGGCGAGGGTCGTTCCGTCGACGCTCATGCGGCGAGTTCCTTGTAGAGCAGCGCGATATGCAGGTCGGCGTCGCGATCGGCGGGAAGGTCGAAGGCGACGACGCCGTCGCGCAGGCCGACGACGCGATGCGAATAGCGCAGAGCGAGCGCCGGCTGGTGCAGGACGCACAGCACCGCCAGTCCGCTGTCGATCGCGAGCTGCCGCAGTAGGCGCAAGATCTCTTCGGCCGCTTCCGGATCGAGGCTCGCCACCGGCTCGTCGGCGAGGATGAGCTTCGGCCTTTGCGCCAGCGCCCTTGCGATCGCCGCGCGCTGCGCCTGTCCGCCCGACAGCGTGTCGGCGCGCTGGCCGCCGAGTTGTTCGACGCCGACCTGGCGCAGCAACTCGCGCGCCAAAGGCAATTCCTCGGCCGGAAGGCCGCCGAGCGCCGTCCACCATGTGCGGCGGCGGCCGAGCGTACCGCTCGCGACATTGGCGAGAACGCTGCGGCGTCTGACCAGATTGGCGCGCTGGAAAACCATCGCCAGCGCCAGCCGCGCCTTGCGCAGCGCCTCGCCGTTCAGCCGCGCGAGGTCCTGGCCGTCGACCAGCACCTCGCCCTCGGACGGATCGAGGAGCCGCGCGACGCAGCGCAACAGCGTCGTTTTGCCACTGCCGTTGCTGCCGAGAATCGTCACCAGCTCGCCGGCGCGCACAGTGAGGTCGACGCCGTCGAGCGCCAGCGTGCCGTTCGGGTAGCGCATGCGCAGGCCGCGAACGGCGAGCCGCGTTTCGGCGCCCGACGCCGATTCGCCGGAGAACGCGCTCACAGCTTGCTGAGATCGACTTTCAGGGTCGACACGAGATCACGGATCTGGTCGAAGGCGCCGTCGATCTGAGGGACGGTAATCAGCGCCGGGTCCTCATTGGCGGCGAGGAACTTTTGGTCGTCCTCGGGCAGCTCGTGCAGGTCGAGCGACGAGAGGACCTTGGCGAGCTTGGCCTTGAACACCGGATCGAGATCGCCGCGGATGCACAGCGGATCGATCGGGATCGGCTCCGACTTCCACAGCGTGATGTAGGCCTTGTCGTCATACTCGTTGTGCAGCCTGGCGCTGTTGATCTCTTCGCTGTTGAGTTCGCCCGCCAGGACCTTGTGATTGCGCAGCGCCTCGAACGACGCCGTGTGGCTGCCGGCGTAGACCGCCTTGATGTCGGCGTCCGGGTCGATGCCGTTCCTGCTCAGACCGAAGGCTGGGAACAGGTGCCCGGAAGTCGACGCCGGATCGGAAAAGGCGAAGGACTTGCCCTTGACGTCGGCGAGCTTGTCGATGCCCGAGCCCGGCCAGGTGACGATCGAAGCGTAGTAGCTCGACGGCTTGCCATCTTTGGTGCCGAACGTGGCGACGGCTTCCGCCTTGGCGACCTGGTGCGCGAGCACGTAACCGAGCGGTCCGAATTCGCCGATCTCGAGCTTGTCGTTGCGCATCGCCTCGATCTCGGCGGTGTAGCTGGTCGCGATGAACAGTTGCATCGGGCAGCCGAGCTTGTCGCCAATCAGCTTGGACAGATCATTGTAGACCGGCAGCAGACGCTGCGCCGATTCATAAGGCTCGACGCCGAAGCGCAGACCGCCCTCTGGGCAATCGGCCGCTTGCGCGGCGCCGCCCGCCAACAGACCGACAGCGGCGGCGGCGAAGAACAGCGTTGATCGCTTCATGATGTGACCCCGATATTGGTTGGCAGTTTTCCGATCAGCGCTCGCCGTTATAGTCTTGCCAGGTGACGGTTTGTTAACCTGCGGCGCGCGGCGGGCCGTCCGTCGCGGCGAATGGAATCGGGTCCGCCGCAAATCGCGAGATGACGCGGAGCGTTGCGCGCCGCTTGCGCGGGCGTGGCGGGCGGCGAGTCCCGACGAGCGGAGAGCGACGCGAAAGTGTCATCGAACGAGACGAGAAGGGCGACATGGCCGTGAAGGATTCCAAATCCGAACCGCAATCCGAGCCGCCGGAAATCGCGGCGCGCCGGCGCGCGATGGCGCTCGTCGCGCGCGCGCGCCGCGATGAGCTCGCCCGGCCGATCGCCGAGCGCTGGCCCGACCACGGCGCGCGCGCGCTCAAGCCGGTCGAGTCCGGGCTGGTGATGCTGCGCGGCCGGATCGGCGGCGACGGCGCGCCGTTCAATCTCGGCGAAGCGACGGTCACGCGCGCCGTCGTCGAGCTGCCGACCGGCGAACGCGGCTTCGCCCATATCCTTGGCCGCGACGGAGAGACGGCGCGGCTGGCGGCGATCGCCGACGCCTTGTGGCTTCGCCGAGCGTCGCGCGGCGACGTCGAAACCATGATCCTCGCGCCGATCGAAGCGCGGCTCGCCGCCGAAGCGGCGAAAACGCGCGCCGAAACCGCAGCGACGCGGGTCGATTTCTTCACCCTCGTGCGCGGCGAGGACGCGGCATGAACGCGCTCGCCTTCGCCGATCCGACCTTCGAATCGCAGGCTGCGTTCCGTCGCATCATGCGGGCGCTGAGCGCGCCGGGGACGATCCTCGCCTGCGGCCAGGCGCTCGCGCCGCCGGCCCCGCTCGCCCGCGCCGCCGCCGCGGCGCTGCTGACGCTCGCCGACTTCGAGACCCCGTTGTGGATCGCGCCGTCGTTCCCCGCCGCGGTCGGCGACTATCTCGCCTTCCACAGTGGCGCCCCGCGCGCCGCAGCGCCCGACAAGGCGGCCTTCGCGCTGGTCGATCTTTCCGCCGACGGCCTCGACCTTGCGCGCTTCGCCTCGGGGACGGCGGAATATCCCGACCGCTCGACGACGATCGTCGCCCAAGCCGCGTCGCTCGAGGCGGGGCCGCGCCTGCGGCTCGCCGGCCCGGGGATCAAAGGCGAAGCGACGCTCGCCCTTTCACCCTTGCCGGTCGATTTCGTCGCCCAATGGGCTGCGAACCGCGCCGGATTTCCGCTCGGCGTCGACCTGATCTTCGTCGCCGACGACCGCCTCGCTGCGCTGCCGCGCTCGACTGCGATCATCGAGGGAGCGCGCTGATGTATGTCGCGGTCAAGGGCGGCGAGCGGGCGATCGCCAACGCCCACGCCCTGCTCGCCGACAAGCGGCGCGGCGACCGTAGCGTCGCCGAGATCGAGACGCGGCAGATCGACGAGCAGCTGTCGCTCGCCGTCGATCGGGTGATGAGCGAAGGCTCGCTCTACGATCGCGAGATCGCCGCGCTGGCGATCAAGCAGGCGCGCGGCGACTTGATCGAGGCGATCTTTCTCGCCCGCGCCTATCGCACCACCCTGCCCCGCTTCGGCTTCGCCGAGCCGCTCGACACCAAGGCGATGGCGCTTCGTCGCCGCGTCTCGGCGACGTTCAAGGACCTGCCCGGCGGCCAGGTGCTCGGGCCGACGTTCGACTACACGCACCGGCTGATCGACTTCATGCTCGCAGAGAGCGCCGATCCGCCGCCGCCGGCGACCGCCCCGGCCGATTCGGCGCTCGCCGCGCCGCGCGTCGTCGACATCATCGCCGGCGACGACCTGATCGAGAAGAGCCCGCCAGCCGAGGGCGGCGCGGCGGTCGCCGACGTCACCCGCGACCCGACCGAATTCCCGGCCAGCCGCGACGCGCGGCTACAGACGCTGGCGCGCGGCGACGAGGGCTTCCTGCTCGGCCTCGGCTATTCGACCCAGCGCGGTTATGGCCGCAACCACCCGTTCGTCGGCGAGATCCGCTTCGGCGAGATCGAGGTCGAAATGTTCGTCGCCGAGCTCGGCTTCCCCGTTCCGCTGGGGTCGATCGCCGTCACCGAATGCCAGATGGTCAACCAGTTCAAGGGCGGGGCCGACGGCGAGCCGGCGCGTTTCACCCGCGGCTACGGCCTCGTCTTCGGCCAGAGCGAGCGCAAGGCGATGTCGATGGCGCTGGTCGATCGCGCGCTGCGCGCCGACGAACTCGCCGAAGAGCGGATCGGCCCGGCGCAGGACGAGGAATTCGTGCTCTCCCACTGCGACAACATCCAGGCGACCGGCTTCGTCGAGCACCTGAAGCTGCCCCATTACGTCGACTTCCAGGCCGAGCTGGCGCTGCTGCGGGAGTTGAGGCGCGAAGCGGGCGCGCAGGCGCCGAGCGCGGAGGCCGCCGAATGACCGCTCGGCCCTACAACTTCGCCTATCTCGACGAGCAGACCAAGCGGATGATCCGCCGCGCCATTCTCAAGGCGATCGCCATTCCCGGCTATCAGGTCCCCTTCGCCTCGCGCGAAATGCCGATGCCCTACGGCTGGGGCACCGGCGGCGTGCAAGTCACCGCGGCGATCATCGGTCCCGACGACGTGCTGAAGGTGATCGACCAGGGCGCCGACGACACCACCAACGCGGTGTCGATCCGCGCCTTCTTCGCCAAGACCGCCGACGTCGCGACGACCACCGACACGACGCAGGCGACGATCATCCAGACCCGCCACCGCGTCCCCGAGACGCCGCTGAGCGGCGAACAGATCCTCGTCTACCAGGTGCCGATTCCCGAGCCGCTGCGCTTCCTCGAGCCGCGCGAAACCGAGACGCGCACCATGCACGCGCTCGCCGAATACGGCGTCATGCACGTCAAGCTCTACGAGGACATCGCCCGTCACGGCCATATCGCGACGACCTACGCCTATCCGGCGCGCGTCGCCGACCGCTACATCATGGACCCGTCGCCGATCCCCAAGTTCGACAATCCCAAGCTCGACGATTGTCCGGCGCTGCAATTGTTCGGCGCCGGGCGCGAGAAGCGCATCTACGCCATCCCACCGTTTACGCGCGTCGTCTCGCTCGATTTCGAGGATCACCCGTTCGAGCGCACCAAGTTCGACGCCGCGTGCGAATTCTGCGGCGCGACCGACTCGTTCCTCGACGAGGTGGTGATCGACGACAGGGGCGGACGAATGTTCGTCTGCTCCGACACCGACTATTGCGAGAAGCGCCGCGCCGCAAAAACCAAGGACGTTGCGCAATGACCGCTCCGCTGCTTTCCGTGCGAGGCCTTTGCAAGCGCTACGGCGCAATCGACGCCTGTCGCGACATTTCGTTCGCGCTCGAAGAGGGCGAGGCGCTGGCGATCGTCGGCGAATCCGGCTCCGGCAAGACGACGCTGCTCAATCTCGTCGCCGGCGCGTTGCAGGCCGATTCCGGCGAGGTCGTCTACCGTATGCGCGACGGCGCCGCGCGCGCGCTGTCGTCGCTGTCGGAAGCGGAGCGGCGGGCGCTGATGCGCACCGATTGGGGCTTCGTCCACCAGGACGCCTCGCGGGGCTTGCGCATGAACGTCTCGGCCGGCGGCAATATCGGCGAGCGGCTGATGGCGATCGGCGACCGCCATTACGGCCGCATCCGCGCCGCCGCGCTCGACTGGCTGGCGCGGGTCGAGATCGCCGCCCAGCGCGTCGACGATCCGCCCTCGACCTATTCCGGCGGCATGCGCCAGCGGCTGCAGATCGCCCGCAATCTCGTCACCGGCCCGCGCCTGGTGTTCATGGACGAGCCGACCGGCGGCCTCGACGTCTCCGTCCAGGCGCGGCTGCTCGATCTGTTGCGCGGGCTGATCGCCGACATGGGGCTGGCGGCGATCATCGTCACCCATGATCTCGCCGTGGCGCGGCTGCTGTCGCATCGCATGCTCGTCATGAAGCAGGGCGAAGTGATCGAGAGCGGGCTGACCGACCGCGTGCTCGACGATCCGCAGGCGCCCTACACGCAGTTACTCGTCTCTTCGGTGCTCGCCGCATGAGCGCGCTCGTCCCCAACGAACTGCTGCGGGTCGAGAGCCTCGCCAAGACCTTCACCCTGCACCTCCACGACGGCGCGCTTCTGTCGGTCGTCCACGGCGTCTCGTTCAGCGTCATGGCCGGCGAATGCGTGGTGCTCGGCGGCCCGTCCGGCGTCGGCAAGTCGTCGATCCTCAAGATGGTCAGCGGCAATTACCTCGCCCGCGAGGGGCGCATTCTCGTCGCCGACGGCGAGCGCGTCGTCGACGTCGCCCGCGCCGCGCCGCGCGAGATCCTCGACCTCAGGCGTCGCGTCGTCGGCAGCGTCAGCCAGTTCCTGCGCGTCATCCCGCGCGTCGCCGCGCTCGACATCGTCGCCGCCGCGGCGCAGGAGGCGGGGCTCGACCGCGAAGGTTCGCGCGCGCGCGCCGCCGCTTTGCTCGCCCGGCTGCGCCTGCCCGAAGCGCTGTGGCGGCTGCCGCCGGCGACTTTCTCCGGCGGCGAGCAGCAGCGGGTCAACGTCGCCCGCGGTTTCGCCGGAGCGCATCGGCTGCTGGTGCTCGACGAGCCGACCGCCTCGCTCGACGCCGACAATCGCGAGGCGGTGATCGAGCTCATCGCCGAGCGCAAAGCCGAGGGCGCGGGCTTCCTCGCCATCTTCCACGACGAGGACGTGCGCGCGCGGGTCGCCGACCGCATCGTCGACGTGTCGCGCTTCTCCGACCGCGAGGCCGCATGAACGCTCCCCCCGCGCCCATCTCGCGCGCCACGCGTCTTTCCGAGACGCCGCTCGTCCATCCGAGCGCTGCGGTGCGCGACAGCACGCTCGGCCGCTATGTCGAGATCGGCGAACGTTGCATCGTCGCCGAGACCGATGTCGGCGACTATTCCTACCTGATGCAGGATTGCGAGACCTGGGCGGCGCGGATCGGCAAGTTCGTCAACGTCGCCTCGCACGTGCGCGTCAACGCGACCAACCATCCGACCTGGCGCGCGACGCTGCACCACTTCACCTATCGCGCCAACGATTATTGGCCCGACGCCGTGCGCGAGGAAGATTTCTTCGATTGGCGGCGCGAGAACGCCGTCGCCGTCGGCCACGACGTCTGGATCGGCCACGGCGCGACGATCACCGCCGGCGTCAAGATCGGCAACGGCGCGGTGATCGGCGCCGGCGCGGTGGTGACGCGCGACGTCGCGCCCTACACGATCGTCGCCGGCGTGCCGGCGAAGCCCCTGCGGCCCCGCTTCCCGGAAGGAATCGGCGCGCGCATGGACGCACTCGCCTGGTGGGACTGGCCGCACGCGACGCTACGCGCCGCGCTCGACGACTTCCGCCGGCTTTCGGCCGAGGCGTTCCTCGACAAATACGGAGCCTGAGGCATGGAGTTCCACGCCGCCGATCCCCTCGTCCTGACCAACGCCAAGGTCGTCGCCGCCGACCACGTCTTCCTCGGCTGGGTCGCGACCGACCATGGCGGCATCGTCGAGACCGGCGAGGGCTGCGGCCCGAAGGGCGCGATCGACTGCCAGGGCGATTTTCTGCTGCCGGGCCTGGTCGAACTGCACACCGACCATCTCGAGGCGCATTTCATGCCGCGCCCGCGCGTGTTCTGGCACGCCGGCAGCGCGGTGATGGCCTATGACGCGCAGATCGCCACCGCCGGCATCACCACGGTGTTCGATTCCTTCCGCGTCGGCATGGACGAACATGAGGACTGGCGCAGCGGCGCCGGCGAACAGGTCGTCACGCTTGCCGACGCGATCGAGCGCGCGCGCGCCGCAGATCTGTTGCGCGCCGACCACCAGACCCACCTGCGCTGCGAGATCCCCGCGCCCAATGTCGTCGAGTTTCTCGAGGAGTTCCTTACGCAGCATCCGGCTCGGCTCGTATCGCTGATGGACCACACGCCTGGCCAGCGGCAGTTCCGCGACCTCGACAAGTACTTCATCTACTATCAGGGCAAGACCGGGAAATCCGAGCGCGAGCTCGCCGAAGTCGTGCGCGAACGGCAACGCGTCGGCCGGGAGTGCGCCGACGCCAATCGGCCGCGCATTGTCGCTCTCGCCCACGCTCACGGCCTGACGCTCGCCAGCCACGACGACACCACGCTCGACGACGTCGAACAGGCGAAGCGGGAGGGCGTTCATATCGCAGAATTCCCGACCACCCACGAAGCCGCCGCCGCTTCGCGCGCGGCCGGCATGGCGACGGTGATGGGCGCTCCCAACGTCGTGCGCGGCGGCTCGCATTCCGGCAACGCCTCGGCGCGCGACTTCGCCGAAGCGGGCCTGCTCGACATCCTCTCCTCCGATTACGTGCCCGCGGCGCTGCTGATGGCGGCGTTCCACCTCGCCGACGCGCCCAACGTCGACGGCCTCGCCGGCGCTACCCGGATGGTGACCAAGAACCCGGCCGAAGCGGCGGGCCTATTCGATCGCGGCGAGATCGCGGTCGGCCGCCGCGCCGATCTCGTCCGCGTCCGCGCTCATCACGGCGAGCCGGTGGTGCGCGCGGTTTGGCGGGAAGGCCAGAGGGTGGCGTGAAGCCATGTCGGCGCTGGCCAAGACCTCGCCTGCGACGGGCCTGTTCGTCGCCATCGTCGGCCCGAGCGGCGCCGGCAAGGACGCGTTGATCCGCGGCCTCGCCAGCCGACTCGGCGAAAGCGACGGCGTCTTCTATGCGCGCCGCGTCGTCACTCGCCGCGCCGACGCCTTCGAGGATCACGACACGCTCGCGCACGAGGCGTTCGCGGCGGCGCGCGCTGAAGGGCGGTTCGCGCTCGCCTGGAGCGCGCACGGCCTCCATTACGGCGTGCCGCGCGAGATCGAGGCGCGGCTCGCCGCCGGCTGCGCCGTCGTTTGCAACGTGTCGCGGGCCGCCGTCCCCGAGGTGCGCCAGCTCTATCGGCCGAGCCTGGTCGTGCTCGTCACCGCGCGGCCGGAAACGCTGGCGGCGCGACTTGCCGCGCGCGGCCGCGATGACGGCGCGAGCCGGCGCGAAAGGCTCGCGCGCAGCGCGGTCGCCGAGGTCGCCTTCGAACCCGACGCGACGATCGACAACGACGGCGCGCTCGACGAGGCGGTGGCGCGGCTCCTCGACCTCGTCGTCAGCGGCAGGCGGAGCGCCGTTCTATGATGAATCCGCTGCGCTACGCTGTCTATCTCGCGCCGCCGCCCGAAAGCGCGCTGTGGCGCTTCGGCAGCGCGGTGGTCGGCCGCGACGCGGCCAGCGGCGAAGCGCAATTGGGCTTCGCGCCCGACGGCTTCGACGCAACGGCTTGGCGCAGCATGACGACCAAGCCGCGCCGCTACGGCTTCCACGCGACGATCAAGGCGCCGTTCCGTCTCGCCGACGAAGCAAGCCTTTCCGATCTCAGCACGGCGCTCGCCGAACTCGCGCATGCGCAGACGCCCTTCTCCGCCGGCCGTCTCGCCGTCTCGACCCTAGCGCTCGGCGAAGGCGCCGCCTTCGTCGCGCTGACGTCGCCCACGCCCTCGCCGAAGATCGCCGAGATCGAAGAGCGGGTCGTGCGCGGCCTCGACGCGTTCCGCGCTCCGTTGAACGAGGCCGAACGCGTGCGGCGCGACCCCCTGCGGCTCACCCCCCGCCAGCGCGAAACTTTCGAGCGCTGGGGATACCCCTACGCGCTCGCCGAGTTCCGCCTCCATTTCACCCTGACCAACGCCGTCGAAGAGGCCGGGCGGATCGCCGAAACGCTCGCGCGCGAATTCGCCGCGCGCGTCGCCGACCCGACGCTGGTCGTCGACGCGCTCGCCTTGTTTGTGCAGAAGCCTAACGGCGACTTTGTCGTCGACCAGCGATTTCCGCTCGGCGGCTAAAGCGATTGCCGCGACCGCCGCCGTCACGCGCGCGTCATGCGAGTCATCTACGCGCAGACGACCCAGGCTTCAGCGGATGGGAGGACGTGTGCAACATTCCGTTCGCGCCGCGCGGCGCGCCACCGGCGAAGGTCTGCGTGCGGCGGTTCATCGCAGTCGGCCGCTGAGTCGCGCCGGCGTGCTCGAACGCCTGTTCACCGCCGCCTTCCGTCGCCTCGTCTATCCGCAGATCTGGGAAGATCCGGTCGTCGACCTCGAGGCGTTGCGCCTCGGTCCGGGCGATCGGGTCGCGACCATCGCCTCGGGCGGCTGCAACGCGCTGTCCTACCTGACGGCCGACCCGGCCGAGATCGTCGCCGTCGATCTCAACGGCGCCCATGTCGCGCTCGGCCGACTCAAGCTCTGCGCGCTCGAGCATCTGCCGGATTACGAGTCGTTCCGACGCTTCTTCGCCGACGCCAATTCACGCGCCAACGTCGTCGCCTACGATTCGCAATTGCGCGGGCGCCTCGACGCGACGAGCCGCGCCTATTGGGACGGGCGTCCGTTTCCGCATCGCCGCCGCATCGACCTCTTCGCCCGCAACCTCTACCGCTTCGGCCTGCTCGGCCATTG